>Ga0116180_1000373_pt1 | contig 42512 bp, 41 predicted proteins | sample AD_UKC073_MetaG_FD_89804 | JGI IMG/M metagenome (GOLD analysis project Ga0116180, IMG submission 89804) | Active sludge microbial communities of municipal wastewater-treating anaerobic digesters from USA - AD_UKC073_MetaG | ecosystem: Engineered > Bioreactor > Anaerobic > Digestate | place: USA... | reverse complement strand
TCTCGGCGTCACGACCGTGTCTCGGTGAAGTGCGGCGGCGAGACGGCATGGGGCGGGGCGGGTGCGAGGCGAGGGGGCGCAGGGCGCATGGGCGCGAGGCGCAGCGGCACAGGGGCCGCATGGGCGCGAGGCGCAGGGGGCACACGGGCCGCATGGGCGCGAGGCGCGAGGCGCGTGGCGCAGGGCGCATAGGCCGCATGGGCGCGAGGCGCGTGGCGCAGGGCGCATGGGCACAGGGGTGGCAGGTGGCAGGTGGCAGGTGGCAGGTGACAGGTGACAGGTGACAGGTGACAGGTGACAGGTGGCAGGTGGCAGGTGGCAGGTGGCAGGTGGCAGGTGGATGCTAGACGAACGCCACCGTCGCCTGCAGGCGCGTGCGGACGTCGAACAGCTCGTTGCCGCCGATGTCGCGCGCGCCCGGAACGCCCTGACGCAGCACGTTGGCGAGGGCGCTGCGGCCCACCGCCACGACCGGGGTGCCGCGCACCGTGCCGAGCGTCGTGACCAGCTCGGGCAGATCCTCGTCGGGCAGCACCACGATCGCGCCGCTGAACCGCACCTTCGCCGCGCGCGAGATCACGCGCATCCGTCCGAGCAGATCGGCGACCGGGGTCAGCCCGCGCACGGCCTCGCCGATGAGCTCGCCCCGGCGCACGTTCACGGCGGCGCCGAAGTCCTCCGAGAGGATGCCGTAGAGCCCGGTCGGGCCGAGCACGATGTGATCGAGCTTCTCGTTCGGGTCGCCGGCCGCGCGGCGACCGCCGTCCGCGACGTCGTGCCAGGCCGTGTAGCCGATGCCGAGCGCCCCAACGATGCGGGCCGTCGCCTCCTCGGCGAGCGCGTCGGCGAGCATGGCCCGCAGCGCGACCGGCGCGCTGCGCACGAGCGCGGGGTCGTAGGGGTCTTCGAGCGTGACGCCGCGCCCCGCCCACTCGCGCATCAGCTCGAGGTAGCGCTCGCGCCGCCAACCGCCGGGATGCCCGTACATGCGCGCCTTGGGCCGGGTGTCGGCCGGGCCGCTCCCGCGCGTGCGCCAGCCCGACCAGTCGCCGCCCGAGCCGCCGCCCGCACCGCCGCCACCGGCCGCACCCGCGCCGCCGGCGCCACCGCCGCCGCCCGGGCCGGTCGCCGCGCCGAAGCCGTGGCCGCGGTCGTACGTCGCGCGGCCCTCGGCCGTGCCGACGAGCTCCCACGCGCGCTGCACCGCGATGAACGCGGCGGCGTCGCCGCCGGTGTCGGGATGCGTGGCGCGAAGCCGCAGGCGATACGCGCGCTTGAGGGCCTCCTCGTCGGCATCGGGCGCGACGCCGAGCACCTCGTACGCAGACGCCGAAAGCGGGCTATCGAACACGCCGTGCCTCCCGAACCACGCCCCTTGCGTGCGGCTTACAGAGTACCCGAGCGCGGCTGGGAGCGATCCCGAAACGACGGGCTCCGACCCCGGATGCACGTCCCACCGGCCGGCGGCGCCCGGCCGGCCCTCGACTACTGTGAGTACGGGCGCGGCGACCCCGCCGGCCACGGTGCGCCACGCACGACGGAACGACAGAAGGACAGAGGGCGCGATGACCCAGCACACCGAGGCCGCCACCCGCGCGGGCGTGATCATCGTCGGCAGCACGAGCGCCGACCTGACCACCTTCTCGCACCGGATGCCCGCCCGCGGCGAGACGATCCACGGCGACGCGTTCAGCCTCGTGCTCGGCGGCAAGGGCGCGAACCAGGCCGTCGCCGTCGGCCTCGCGGGCGCCGACGCGCACTTCGTCTCGTGCGTGGGCGACGACCTCTTCCACGACATGGTCGTCGAGAGCCTCACCGAGGCGGGCGTGCACATCGAGCACCTGCGCACGGTTCCGGGCCCGACCGGGATCGCGCACATCCGCGTCGACGACTCGGGCGAGAACGACATCGTCATGGTGCCGCTGGCGAACGCGGCCCTCAGCACCGAGCAGATCGATCGCGCGTTCGACGCGCTCGAGGGTCGCTGCTCCGTGCTGCTCACGCAGCTCGAGATCCCCGCAGAGCTCTCGAGCCACGCCGTCCGCACCGCGCGGCAGCGCGGGCTCACCGTGGTGCTCGACCCGGCGCCGGCGGTGCCGCTGGACGACTCGCTCTGGCGCTGCATCGACATCGTCACGCCCAACGAGACCGAGGCCGGCGTGCTCACCGGCATCCGCGTCACCGATGTCGACTCGGCCGCCGAGGCAGGCGCCTGGTTCCTGGCACGGGGCGCCGGGGCCGCGCTGATCACTCTTGCGGGCGCCGGCGCGCTCCTGGTCACCCCCGAGGGGCGCACGCACTTCCCGTCGATCCCGGTCACCCCCGTCGACACCACGGCCGCCGGCGACAGCTTCGCGGGCTACCTCGGCGCGAGCCTCGCGCTCGGGATGCCGCTGCCCGACGCCATCCGTCGCGCCGGCGCCGCCGGAGCCATCACCGTGACGCGCCGCGGCGCCTCGCCGAGCCTGCCGCACCGCGATGAGGTCGACGCCCTGCTGGCCGCGCACTCGCACGAGGGAGGCCGCTGAGCCGGCACGCCGACCGGCGATTCAGCGCGTCGCGCGCGCCGTTCGTGCGGCACACCCGCGCCCGCGCCACACCGCGCGCCGCAGTATGAGCGGCCCCGTGCCAGCCCCGGCCGCCCGCGCCCGTGGTCCCCGCCGGACGCGGCAGCCGCGCGGGCAATCCGCGGCCAGACGTCGCAACCCGCGCCGGGTGGTCCCCGGCGGACGCGGCAGCCCGCGCCGCCGCTACAGGCCGAGCTCGGCGGCGAGCGCCGTGAACAGACGAACGGGGTCTTCCGAGCCGGGCAGCGACTGCACGCACACGTGGTCGGCGCCCGCGTCGAGGTGCGCCCGCACGGCCGCGGCCAGCACCGCGGGCGAGCCGTGCGGGGTGAGCGCGTCGACCGCCGCGTCCGTCACCCCGTCCTCGAGGTCGGCTGCGGTGAAGCCGTGCGTCTCGAGCGTGCGTCGGTAGTTCGACAGCCGCATGTAGCCCTTGAGGAACGCGCGTCCCGTCGCCCGCGCCGACACGGGGTCGTCATCCAGGATGAGCCGCTGCTCGGGCGCGACGAGCACGCCCGGCCCGACGATGTCGCGGGCGAATGCGGTGTGCACGGGCGTGGTCAGGTAGGGATGCGTGCCGGCCGCACGCGTCGCCGCGAGGCGGAGCGTCTGCGGGCCGAGCGCCGCGATCACCCGGCGATGCACGGGCACCCCGTGCGCGTCGAGCTCGTCGAGATAGCGCACGAGCGCCGCGTACGGCTTCTCGAAGCGGTCGCCGATCGACTCGCGGTGCCCGATGCCGATGCCGAGCACGAAGCGCCCCGGGTGCCGGGCCTCGATCCGGTGGAACGAGGCTGCCGTCTCTGCGGCGGGGGCGGTCCAGATGTTGACGACGCCGGTCGACACGATCAGGCGCTCGCTGGCGTCGAGGAGCACCTGCGCGCTCGCGAGATCGGCGCGCGGCGACCCGCCGATCCACAGGGTGCCGTACCCGAGCCGTTCGAGCTGCCCCGCGAGCGCGGGCTCGATCGAGGTGGACGTTCCCGAGCGCCAGACGCCCACCCGCCCGAGGTTCGGGAGCGTCGCGGCGGGCTCTGCGGCGGCGTTCGCGGGTGCGGTGTCATCGGGTGTGGTGGGCATGTGTCAGCTCCAGAGTGCGGGGGTCGGTCGGTACGAAAGCGCCGCGTCGGCGACGGCCGGTGACAGCGCGGCGAGGGTCGGCGGCATCCATCTGGGCGCACGATCCTTGTCGATCAGCTGCGCGCGGATGCCCTCGACGAGATCGGGCTGCGTGTCGGCGAACCACAGCACCAGCCCGTACTCCTGCTCGAGCGCCGCGCGCAGGTTCGGCAGCTCGCGCGCACGGCGCACTGCGGCGAGGGTCACCGCGAGGCTCGTCGGCGAGAGGGTCGCGAGCGCATCCGCGCAGGCGGATGCCTCGGCCCGCCCGTCCGCGCGAAGCCGCAGGGCGATCTCGCCGACCGTGTCGGCCGCGAACGCCGGGTCGATCCACTCGCGCGCGGCGGCGAGCGAGGCCGGGCCGGGGTCTGCGGCGAACGGCATCACGGCCTCGAGCACGGCCGCCCGATCGAGCGGGCGGCCCGGGTTCGGCGCGGCGGCGCTCGCGTCCCCGCGCACGGCAACATCGGCGGCGTCGGCGGCGTCCCCGAGCGCGAGGCGAAGCTCGTCGAGGCGCGCGCTGGGCACGAACACGTCCGCGAATCCGGCGAAGATCGCGTCGGCGGCATCCATCGTCGCGCCCGTGAGCGCGAGGTATTCGCCGAGGCGTCCCGGCGCGTGGGCGCACAGCCAGCTGCCGCCGACGTCGGGGGTCAGGCCGATGCGGGTCTCGGGCATCGCGACCACCGAGCGCTCGGTCACGATGCGCACCGCCGCGTGGCCCGCGAGCCCGACGCCGCCGCCCATGGTGACGCCGTCGGCCAGCGCGATGATCGGCGCCGGGTGCGCTGCGATCGCGGCGTTGAGCGCGTACTCGCGGCGGAAGAACGCCCGCACCTGCTCGGGCTCGCCGGCGCGGATGTGCTCGGCGAGGGCGCGCACATCGCCGCCCGCGCACAGGCCGCGCTCGCCCGCCCCACGCAGGACGACGGCGCGCACCTCCGGGTCGTCGCGCCACGCGAAGAGCGCGGCGGCGAGCGCGTCGATCATGTCGATCGAAAGGGCGTTCAGCGCCTCGGGTCGGTTCAGCGTCAGCTCGCCCAGCCCACGCCGTGCGCTGCGCAGCACACGGTCATCGGGTGCGGTCATGGAGCCCACGCTAGCGCGTGCGGCGGGTCGCCCGGGCCGTCGTGACCTCCCGAGCGACGCTGCGCGTCGCTATCGGCAAAGATAGGAGGGATCGCACTCCCGCATCGCACCCCATCGAGAGGCCGGCACATGCCCGAAGGACAGATCCTCGAATTCTCGGGGCTCACCAAGCGCTTCGGCTCGGTGACCGCCGTCGAGCGCGTCTCGGCGCGCGTCGAGCCGGGCGTGGTGACGGGCTTTCTCGGCCCCAACGGTGCGGGCAAGACGACGACGCTGCGCATCCTCCTCGGGCTCGTGCGCCCGAGCGCCGGCACGGCGACGATCGGCGGGGTGCCGTACGCCGAGCTGAGGCATCCCCTGCGCACCGTGGGCGCCGCGCTCGAGGCATCCAGCTTTCACCCCGCGCGCACCGCGCACAATCACCTGAGAATCATGGCGCAGGCGGCGCGGCTTCCGCTCTCGCGCATCGACGAGTCGCTCGCGATGGTCGGGCTCGAGACGGTGGCCGATCGCAAGGTCGGCGGGTTCTCGCTCGGGATGCGCCAGCGGCTCGGCCTCGCCGGCGCGCTGCTGGGCGACCCGGGCGTGCTCGTGCTCGACGAGCCCGTGAACGGCCTCGACCCCGAGGGGATCAAGTGGATCCGCGGCCTGCTGCGCGCGCTGGCCGCCGAGGGGCGCACCGTGCTGCTCTCGTCGCACCTCCTCGCCGAGGTGCAGCAGACCGTCGACAGCGTGCTGATCATCTCGCAGGGGCGCCTGGTGTACCAGGGCGGCCTCGACGAGCTCTCGCGCAGCGAGCAGACCGTGGTGGTCGCCGATTCGCCCGACCGCTCGGCGCTGGCGGCTGCCTTCGCCGCCGCGCGGCTCGAATACGACGCGCTGCGCTCGGGGCTCGTGGTGCGCGGCCGCGAGCCCGAGGAGCTCGGCCGCATCGCCCTCGCGGCGGGCGTGCCCCTCTCGAGCCTCGCCCGGCGCGGCGGCGGCCTCGAAGAGATCTTCCTCGACCTGGTCAGCGGCGTGCGCACGCACCCCAGCGCCGAAGCGGTCGGCGTCGCCGCGGCGGCGGCCCCGGCGGTGAGCGCCCCTGAGGCGGATGCCGCCGAGCCGGGCGCCTCGTCCGTCGACGAAGACGAGGTCGAGGCCGAGATCGAGGCGGAAGCCGAGTCAACGGCCCAGGCCGAAGCCGATGCCGACACCGCGGCCGAGACCGAGGCGCAGTCCGTGCCGGCGGCCACCGCCGGGTCCGAGGCCGGCGAGGCATGGGCGGTCGCCGCGGAGGCCGCCGCGCCCCAGGCCGACGCGGGCACCGGCCGCGAGGCCGCGCCCGTCACCCAGCACGCGGCGAGCGCCGACGACGACCTGAACGAAGACGACGATACCGACGCGGCCGCCGCGACCGCGCGCTGGGCGGCCGCGCCGCCGCGCTCGGCCTTCTCGGGCCCGACGTTCGATTCGCTGCTGCTCGGCCCGCCCCCACCCGGCGACGCCGCGAGCGCCGACGACACGGCGCATGCCGACGACGAAGAAGGCGGTGCGGCGCGATGAGCCTGCTTGCTGCGACCCGCTCCGAGGGCACCAAGGTCTTCACGACCTCGACGTGGTGGATCCTCGCCATCGTGCTGGCCGCCTACGTCGGCAGCACCGCCGGAGGCCTGGCCTGGCTCTTCGGCGCGGTGCAGACGGGCCTCGTCGGCGCGGATGCCGCGGGCGGCGCGCCCCCCGTGGCACCGGGCGCGCTCCCCCTGACCATGTACAGCATCGCCAGCTCGATCGGCTACGTCTTCCCCCTGCTCATCGGCACGCTGATGTCGACGGCCGAGTTCCGGCACGGCACGCTGACGCCGACGTTCCTCGCGACGCCGCGCCGAGGCGTCGCCCTCGGTGCGAAGCTCACCGCCGCCGTGGTCATCGGCGCGAGCTACGGGGTCATCGCGATCGTCGCGGTCGTGGCGCCCACGGCGCTCGTGTTCGTCGGCTTCGACATCGACCCCATGCTCGGCAGCGGCGACACCTGGCTCTTCCTGGCACGCACGCTCCTCGCCCTCGTGCTGTGGACGCTCGTCGGCGTGGGTCTGGGCGCACTCATCCGCAACCAGGTCGCGGCGATCGTGATCGTGCTCGCGTTCACGCAGGTCGTCGAGCCGATCCTGCGGCTGGCCGGCTCGTTCGTGGGCTGGGTGGGCGATGCCACGCGCTTCCTGCCCGGCGCGGCGAGCGACGCGCTCGTGGGGGCGAGCTTCTACTCGGCGATCGCGGGTGCGGGCGGCACGGGCTCCGGCGCGCTGGAGTGGTGGCAGGGCGGTCTCGTGCTGCTCGGATTCGCGGCGATGTTCGCCGTGCTCGCGCAGCTGTTCAGCTGGCGTCGCGACGTCGACTGAGCGGCCACGCCGCGCGCACGCGCCGCTAGGTGGCGGGCGCGACCTTCGGCACGCGCACCCGGCGCGGCGCGGCGGGCTTCGTCGCGGGCCCGGCCGGCTTCGCGGCGCCCTCCGCGCCATCTCCCGCGGGCTCGGCGTCGTCGCCGACGAGCGCGGTGACGTCGGACGCCTCGTTCTCGACGTCGAGCCGCAGTGCCTTCACGAGCTCGATGCCGTGCCGGGTCGTCAGGATGATGCGCGAGAACTCGCCGGTGCCGTCCAGCTCGATCACCACGCTCGGCCGGTGGCCGCGGATCAGCACGAAATCCTCGCCGCCGCCCGACTTCCAGGTGCCCGCGGCGATCACACCGGGCACGTGCGTGCCGCGCCGACGGAAGCCGCGCAACCAGATCCAGGCGTCGTCGGTGAGCATGACCTTGGTGATCGATGCGCGGGGCATCACGATGTTCTGGCCGCGAAGTGCGACTCCACGCTCAGCACGCGTGAGCACGACCTCGAGCTGTCCTGAATCCAGCATCAACGTCACCATGCGAACAGTCTGCCAGGTTGCGCAGTGCGTCGCCCGTCCGGGTGACACGGGATGCCGCGGCATCCCGAATCGTTATCTGTCGCTCGCGCGACCGCCCGTCGTGGGCGTCCGGCTACGGGCGGGTCTCGTCGGCCGCGTGCGGCAGCACGAGGCGCGAGACGGCCGCGATGAGGGCATCGACCGTCTGCGAGGGTTCGACGGCGTCGACCGTGAGGCCGAAGCTGTCGGCGTCGCTGGATGTGCGCGGGCCGATGGCCGCGACGACCGTGCCGGCGGGGATGTCGGGAAACTGCTCGTGCACCTGCTCGGCGACCAGCCCGGACGTGACGAGAATCGCATTGATCCGGCCGCTAGCCACGTCGCGCGCGACGCGATCCGAGACCGGCACCCCGACGGTGCGGTAGGCGACGACGCTGCGCACGTGATGGCCGGCGTCGGTGAGGATCTGCGTGAGCACGGGCTTGGCGATCTCGCTGCGCAGGGTGAGGATGTTGCGCGGCGTCGTCTCGAGCTCGACGAGCCGCTTGGCCATCTCGGCCGCGGAGTTGTCTTCGCTCGGCACGAGGTCGACGCGAAAGCCGTCGGCCTGCAGCGCCGCGGCGGTGGTCTCGCCGACGGCGGCGACGCGCGTGTTCGGCGGCAGCTTCACCTGGTGTGCGTTGAGCACATCGACGGTGGTGGCGCTCGTGATCGTGAGCCAGTCGAACAGGCCGGCCTCGAGGTCGGCGAGCGACCTGTCAAGCAGCGCGGGATCGTTGGTCGGAGCGAAGTTGATGAGGGGCGCCACGATGGGCACCGCGCCCTCGGCCCGCAGACTCGCCGCGACGCCGTCGCCCCAGGATCCGCCGCGGGGCACGAGCACGCGCCACCCCTCTAACGGTTTCTCCGGCCGTACCGACCGCTGTGTTGCGTTCATCTGGACAACTCTCGTGGGACATGATCGGCTGCCCCGCGTTCAAGCAGCCGATGGAAAACTCCCGTCCTGCAACTGCTTGCACGACGGTCGGCACCATCGACAGCCGCTCCATTGCCTGCCGTCACGCTCGAATATACCCCGCATCGATCGGAAGGGCATATCACGCGACGTCGCCGGAGGACCCCGGAGCCGGCTCGGCCCGGGGCGATCGTGCCGCGCGAGCGCCGCGTGGCACGAAGCGGTCGCGCCGCCGCGGCGGCCTGTGCTCGAGCCGTCGCGGCCTGTGCTCGGGCCGCTCGGGGAGCGTCAGCGGGTGTAGAGCCGGACCCCGCCCCAGACGATCAGGCCGACGGCGACGGCGCCCGTGATGACCAGGCCGAGCGCGGCCGCCGGACGCTCCCTGGCGAGCCGCTTGCCCTTCTCGGTCCACGAGTCGACCGCCCGGCCCACGCGCCTCGGCACGTTGCCCTTCTCCTCGATCGCGGCGAGCACCGCCTTCAGCTCGGCTCGCGCCTGACCCACGGCGTCGAGCCCCTCGGGCACGATCGTCCGCGAGGTGGGTACTGATTCGTGAGATGTCACCGTCATTCGCCCTTCAGAATCTCGAGATCGTGCTTGGCGGCCTGCACCGGGTTGTCGGGGCGCGTGAGCCGCTTGAACCGCAGCACGCCGAGCAGGACGAACAGCGCCGTGGCAACGAGGCCGACGCCGACCATGATCAGCGCGGAGGCCCACAGCGGCAGCCAGATGTAGAGCACGAACATCAGCGTCAGGCCCACCATCGGGACCGTCCAGAACAGGCAGAACAGCGCGGCGGCCATCCACCCCGAGCCGATGCCCGCGTCCTTCGCGGCGCGGCGCACCCAGGCCTTGGCCGCGTCGATCTCGGCGACGATGAGGTTGCGGATGAGCTCGGGAAGATCGCCGATCAGCGTCAGCAGGCCGTCATCGGCGCGATCGCGCGGAACCCGGGGCGCCGACATCACTTGCCGTCCGTCTTCGCGGCGCGGCTCACGTCGTCGGCCGCGCGCTGGGCGTCCTCGGCCGCGTCCTCGATGGCGTCGCCCACCTTGTCGGCCGTGTCGCGCACGACGTCACGAACCTTCGCACCGGTCGCGCCCGCGCTCGGCTTCGCACCGGAGCCCTGCTGGGCGTTCGCGACCGCCTTCGTCACGCGCTTCGCGCCCTCCCAGAGCACCCCGGGAACGGCCATCGCGGCCGACGTCGCGAACGTCTGCACCTTTGCGACCTGGCGCTGCACGGGCTCCTGGTTCCAGAGCTTCAGCCACTGCGTCTTCATCTGCTCGTAGCGCTCGCGCCCCGCGCGTGTTCCCAGCACGTAGCCGACCGACAGGCCGATCGCGAGTCCGACTTTGCCCTTCATGGGGCCTCCCTGTGCTTGAGAACCAGAGTTTGGCGCTGGCCCTGCGGATGGCGGGTTGTTCCTGCACCAGCGTAACGCCGTATGCCATTTTCGGCATCCATCGCGAGGAATGTGCGAAACCGCGGCACGCGAGCGACGCCGTGGGTACGGCGCTCGCGCCGACCGCCGGCGCGCCGGTGGTGTCGCGCCCGGCTCCTACGCGGTGTCGGCGCCCCACAGCGCGGCCTGGCGGACGATCTCGGCCTGGGCCGCGGCATCCGGAATCACCTGCGCGATGCCGCTGCCCGCGAGCCAGGCGCCCACCGCGACGACACCCGGCCGCGCCGCGATCGAGCGTCGGAGCCCGGCCGTGCGCTGCTCGTGCCCGATCAGGGCCGCCGGCGGGGCCTGCGCGAATCGCGCGCGGTGGCTGCCCAGCACGTGACCCGCCGAGAGCGGCACGCCCAGCAGCGCGGATGCCTCGGCGACCGCCATCGCCGTCGCGTCGGCGGCGTCGAGCCCCGCCGTCGCCGGCGGCTCGTCTGCGGCCCCGAACAGCACGCGCACGACGTGACGGCGACGGCCGTCTGCCGCCAGCTCCCGCGCGAGCTCGGGCCAGCGCTCGGTCTCGTCGATGAGCGCGACGGCGCGCGAGCTGCCCGGCACCGGGAACACCTCGGCGCCGCGAGGCGCGGGATCCAGGCCGGGGGCATCCAGCACCAGGGTCACCACCTCCACGGCGAACTCCGCGGCCACGCCGCTGGCATCAGCCGGCGCGGAAGACGCCGCCGCGGCCTTCTCCGTCGCCGTCTCCCTCGCCGCCTCCGCCCCCGTCGCCGGGAGCCCGAGCAGTCGGCGCGCATCCGATTCGGGCGTCGCGACGATGACGAAGTCGGCTCCCAGCGGCGGCAAGGGATGGGTTTCGAGCGCGTCGAGCGGCTCGCGCGCGGCGAACTCGCCGTCGAGCGGCTCGCCCACGTCGTCGGCACCGGCATCCGCCTCCTTCACAGCCTCCAGCAGCTCGAGCTGCCACGCGCGCGGCGCGGGTGCGAAGGGATCGCCCGAGCCGAGCGCCGCGCCGGCGCGCAGCGCGATCGCCGAGGTGCCGGTGCGCACCTCGACGCCGAACTCGCGCAGCCGCGCCTCGAGCGCGGCGACGAGCCGGTGCATCCCGCCCCGAATGCCGCGCAGCGAGGCGCCGCCGGCACCGGCGTCGTCGCCCTGCAGCTGCAGCACGGCGCCCGAGAGCGAGCCGGTCCTCGTGAGTGCACCGTTGAGGCCGGGCGCCGCGACCTCGACGTCGATGTCGTCGGGCGCCACGCCGTAGGTGCCGCGCGTGACAGGCGCGACGAGTCGGTCGAGCACCCGGGCCCCCATGCGCGAGCGCACGAGCCTGCCCAGGCTGTGCTCGCGGCCGATGGTGAGCACGGGCCGAACGCGGTCGAGGTAGGCCCGCCACGAGCCGCGCGAGCCGATCACCCGGGTCACCTCCGCGACGAAGGGGTTGCCGGGAATCCCGAGCACCCCGCCCGCTGGCAGCGGCGCCGCGCCCCCGCCCGGCAGTCCCGCCACCCAGGGGGTGCCGGCCTCCGGCACGACCACCTCGGCGCCGAGCCCGAGCTCGTCGATCAGCTCCTGCACGACCCCGCCTCGCGTCGAGAAGCCCTGCGCGCCGACGTCGATCACGTGGCCGGCGATCTCGGCCGTGTGCACCGTGCCGCCGAGGGCGGTGGATGCCTCGACCAGCGTCACGCGCATCCCGATCTTGGCGCACTCCAGCGCCGCGACCATGCCCGCGATGCCGCCCCCAACGACGACGACGTGGGCCTGCGCGGCGAGCGCTCCGGGTGAGGTGGCATCGTGAGCGTTCATGCCCCGATTCTACGAGCGGGGCTCGGTCTCCACGGCCCGCGCCAGCCGCCTCGAGCGTCTCGTCTCGGGCCCGGCAGGCTCGCCGGGCTCGGCGGGCTCGGCGGGCTCGCGGATGCGACCGTCGTGGATGTCGATCACGCGGTCGGCGCGTGCCACCAGCAGCGGATCATGCGTCGAGACGATCGCAGCGAGACCGCGGGTGTGCGTGAGCGCGACGAGCAGATCCATGATCTGCTCGGCAGTGCGACTGTCGAGCTGACCGGTGGGCTCGTCGGCGATCAGGATGCGCGGGCGACTCACGATCGCGCGGGCGATGCCGACGCGCTGTTGCTGCCCGCCCGAGAGCTCACCGGGACGCTGCTCCCGGTGCGCGCCGAGCCCGACCAGCTCGAGCGCCTCGGCGACACGCTCGTCGCGCTCGGCCGGGGCCAGGCGCGCGATGCGCAGCGGCAGCTCGACGTTCTCGGCAGCCGAAAGCACGGGGACGAGTCCGAACGCCTGGAAGATGAATCCGATGTTGTCGCGGCGCACCGCGGCGAGCGCGTCCTCGGCGAGCCCGCCGAGGACATGCTCACCGATCGTGATCTCGCCCGAGGTGGGTCGGTCGAGCCCGCCCAGCAGGTTCAGCAGCGTCGTCTTTCCGGCGCCCGAGGCCCCGCGCACGACCAGCAGCTCACCCGGGTGCACGCTCAGGTCGATGCCCGCGACGGCGTGCACCTCCCCGCCCGGGGTCGAAAACGTGCGCACCACGTTTCGCGCCCGCAGCACCGCTTCACTCCCAGTCGCTGATCCCGTCACTTCGACTCCCCTCGCTTCGGCTCGTTGGCCGGCGCCGGCCAGACGCCGACATGATCTGGTTCCAGGGCGAGGCGCACACGGTCGCGCAGGCCGAGGCTCGCGACGAATTCGTCGGGCAGCTGCATCCGGCCCACGCGGTCGAGCACGGCGTATTCGTCGGCGACGACGTGTTGCGCGCCGTGCTCGTCGGTGCGCGTGCTGCGCAGCACCTCGGTGGAGGTGCGGCCGTCTCGGATCTGCACCGTGCGCGCGACGTGCTCCGAGACGGCTGGGTCGTGCGTCACGATGAGCGTCGTGACGCCGAGCTCGCGATTGACCTCGCGCATGGCCTCAAGCACATGCGCCGAGGTCGCGTCGTCGAGCTCGCCCGTCGGTTCGTCGGCCAACAGGACCCGCGGCTCGTTCGCGAGAGCCACGGCGATCGCGACACGCTGCTGCTCGCCACCCGACATCTCGCCCGGCCGGCGGTCGGCGCAGTGGCCGACGCCCAGCAGCTCGAGCAGTGTCTCGACCCGGGCCGCGTGCCCGGCCCGGGCGTGCTTCGCGCCCGCGATGGCGAGCGCGGCCGCGACGTTCTCGCCCGCGCTCAGGTAGGGCAGGAGGTTGCGCCCAGTCAGGGGGAAGGAGGCGATCTTGTTCGTGTAGCAATGATTTGATACAGTGGTGTGTATCAGAGACTTAGTACAGGTGGTGTGGTGATGGCTGGTCCGGCATTGACGGCATATGCAGGGTTGATCGTTCTTACGGTCGTTGTCGCGTGGTTGGTGGTACAACGAGCGAGGGGTGCGCACGCGTTCCGGCAGGGAAGCGGTGTGTTGACCGCGGCCGTTCGTTCCGCGAAGCGTCGTTTCGTTGTCGCGGCAGGGTTCACCGCCGTTCTACTGCTGGCCGCGTTTGTTACGACCGTCGCCCTCCCGGCCACGCTCGGGTTGCCCCTGGCCGTCGCGCCGTCTGTTGCTGGCACGGCAGGACTACTGCTCTATACGGTGACTCCACCCCCGTTGGGTTCGGTCACCGAGTGGGATGTTCGGGTCGCGTCCCTCGCACCTCGTCGCGCGTGGAGCTTCGTGTCCAGGCGTGCGCTGACCGGACTTGCTGCGCTGCTTGTGACGACGTCCGCCCTGCTGATCGTCACAGGTATCACGTCGAGTCCAGACGATGCTGGCCGATATCGAGCGATCACGTTTGAGGACGACACATTCATGTCCTCCGCTACCCCGTACCCGGGATGGTTCTACGCCATCCCGCTTCTGGTCGCCCTCGCATGTCTCATGGTCGTTGCGTTGCTGGCGCTTCGTCGCATCTCCATCACCCCGTCTCTTCCAGGCTCGGGACTAGAACGGCAGGATCGCGCATGGCGGGTCGCGTCCGTGCGGGTCGTCGTAGACCTCGTCGCCGCGTCCCTGACCCTGCAGCTGGGCGGCATTGCCGTGTTCGCAGGGACTACCATTCACAATGCTGCGTCCACCCCTGGGGTACTGCTCGTCACGCAGATGGTCGGCGATGCCTTGTTCATCATCGGTATCGCAGCCCTCGCGGCCAGTGTCGTCTGGTTCGCCCTTGCCGCGCTACGCGCTTTCGGACTGCCGCATACGGTGGCGGCCGACGTGGCCACGCAAAGCACCACGCAAGAGGCTACGGGACGATGATCACGCTCGACCTCTCTGACCCGACTCCGCCCTATGAGCAGATCCGCGGGCAACTTGTCGGCCTCATCCGCAGCGGTGTCCTTAACGCCGGGCACAAGCTCCCTTCGATCCGTCAGCTGGCCAGCGATCTGCGCATCGCGCCGGGCATGGTTGCGCGGGCCTACAAAGAGCTTGAGGGAGCCGGGCTCATCGAATCAAGCAGAGCAACAGGCACAAGGGTGCGACCGGGCCAACAGTCCGACACGGCGCTTCGGGACGCGGCGCAGCAGTACGCCACCCGCGCGAGAACGAACGGCGCGAGCCTCAGCGACGCTCTCAGTGCAGTACGCGCCGCATGGGAGCACGGCAGTTAGCCACCAGCGCCTCGCATGGGGTTAAACGATGGGGCACCGCGTAAGTTCCTGCACGTACCGAGAGGTATACGGATGCAAGCACCACCGCGGAATCCGTTGATTTCATGCGGTTCTCTGATTCTCGGTGTGGGTTCCTGTCGGGGCGGGGGCAAGGGTTCAACTCCCGAGATGCGGATGGCTCCAAGTCAGACTGAAACTGCGCAAACGCGCACGATCAAGGGTGAGTGTGTTTACAGAACCTCGGCTAGCCGTGCACCATGAACTCCCGCGCAGCGGCCTCTGCCACGGCCGTCTTGGTCGCGAGCGCCGGACTCTGCTGGCGTGCCCGTCCAGTCACGATCTTCCCCGTTTCCGCACGTCAGCCACCGGATCGGTGGCCGCCTCACAGTGTACTCGGGTGCCGCTGGCGCTCCCCAGCGCCCCTCGCCCAGCTGCTCGAGGGTGCTCGGCACCGCACGAAGCCCGCACCGGTCCTCGATCTGATCGCGGGCCGCCTGGCACACTAGCTCCATGGCCATTCACATCACTGCCGATCCGGCCTCGGATGCGCTGCTCACGCGCGACCCCCTCGCGCTGCTGATCGGGATGCTGCTTGACCAGCAGGTGCCCATGGAGACCGCGTTCTCGGGCCCGCAGAAGCTCCGCGACCGCCTCGGCGGCTTCGACGCGGCGCTGATCGCCGGCACCGAGCCCGAGCGCTTCGTCGAGCTCATGCGCGAGACGCCCGCCGTGCACCGGTACCCGGGCTCGATGGGGGCGCGCACCCAGGCGCTATGCCAGCACCTGCTCGACGAATGGGGCGGCGACGCGGCCGCCGTCTGGACCCGTGCGAACGCCGACGGCTCGGCGCCCGATGGCGCCGGCATCCTGCGCCGCCTCAAGGCCCTGCCGGGCTTCGGCGAGCAGAAGGCGAGAATCTTTCTGGCCCTGCTTGGCAAGCAATGCGGCCTGGATGCGCCAGGCTGGAGGGAAGCGAGTGCCCCATACGGTGAACCCGGCGCGCACCGCTCGGTGGCGGATATCACCAGCCCCGAAAGTCTCGCCCTGGTGCGCGCTGCGAAGAAGGCAGCCAAAGCCGCCGCGAAATCCGAGCGCTGACGCTCGCGCCGCGCGACCAACAGAAAGTACTTCCATGCACCTCCGCAGCACCGACCGCACCTCCATCAGCAACGGCACGACAGCGTGAGGGGTCCCGGTCGCGGTGACCGAAGCCATCTGACCCACATGCCCAACCAGAGCGCGATGATCATCGCGCTCGCGTTCGCCGGGCTCACCTCGTCGTTCATGTTCACCCTGGTGGTCCCCATCCAGGCCGAGCTGCCCGTGCTGCTGAACGCCTCGCGCGCCGACAGCGCGTGGGTGATCACCTCGACCCTGCTCGCAGCCGCGATCATCGCCCCGATCTCGGGGCGCCTCGGCGACATGTACGGCAAGCGGCGCATCGTGCTCGTCCTGCTCGGCGCGATGGTGGTCGGCTCAGTCCTCGCCGCCAGCACCAGCGAGCTCTCGCTCGTCGTCATCGGTCGCACCCTGCAGGGCGCGATGAGCGGCGTCATCCCACTCGGCATCGCCATCATGCGCGACGTGCTGCACCCGAACCGCGTCGACACCGCGATCGCCATCAACAGCGCGACCATGGGCGTGGGCGGCTCGATCGGCATGCCGCTGAGCGCGTTCGTCACCCAGCTGGGCGACTGGCACCTGCTGTTCTGGCTCTCGGCGGCGCTCGGCGCGCTGTGCTTCGCCCTCGTGGCGATCTTCATCCCCCCGAGCACGCTGCGCACCGAGGGCAGATTCGACTACGTCGGCGCCGCGCTGCTCTCGCTCGGCCTCGTCGGGCTGCTCATCGCCATCTCGCGCGGCAACGAGTGGGGCTGGACCTCGCCGCTCACCCTGGGCCTCGGCATCGCCGGCGCCCTGGTGCTGGTGCTGTGGGGCTGGTTCGAGACCCGCATCAAGGAACCCCTGCTCGACCTGCGCATCGCCACGCGGCGCCCCGTGATGCTCACCAACCTGATCGGCATCTGCATGGGCTTCGCGATGTTCGCGGGCAACGTGGCGTTCCCGCAGCGACTGCAGATGTCGGTCGAGTCGGGCTCCGGCTTCGGCCTCTCGCTGATCGTCACCACCCTGGTGATCGCGCCGACGGGCGTGGTGATGATGGTCGTCGCCCCAATCTCTGGGCGCCTCGCCCGAACGATGGGCCCCCGCGTGCTCATGATCATCGGCGCGGCCGCGCAGGTGGCCGCGTACGGCATACTCGCGATCTCGGATGCCTCGGTCTGGCTGATCTTCATCTCGAGCTTCCTGGTGGGCCTCGGGATCGGCTTCGGCTTCGCCGGCATGCCGATGATGATCATGCGCTCGGTGCCGCAGAGCGAGACCGGCGCCTCGAACGGCATCAACGCGCTGTTCCGCTCGTTCGGCACGAGCGTCGCCGCGGCGCTGATCGCCGTGGTGCTCGCGGCGAGCGCGACGAGCTACAACGGCGTGCAGATCCCGTCGGTGCAGGGATTCCAGATGACCTACATCCTGGCCACCGCGGTCGCGTTCGTCGGGCTCGTGCTGTCGATCATGGTTCCGCGCAGGAGCGAGCCCGTGGAGGAGCGCCACCCGGCACTCCCGGACGGCGTCTGAGCCCACCCGAGCGCCCGGCCGACCGGCCAACACGACGACACCCCCGCCGGAATCCGGCGGGGGTGTCGTGATTCAGCGATCAGACGCGCGGCAGGCGGGCCGAGAGGTAGGCCTGCAGCTCGTCGAGCGGCACGCGCTCCTGCGCCATGGTGTCGCGCTCGCGCACGGTCACGGCGCGGTCCTCGAGCGACTCGAAGTCGACCGTCACGCAGAACGGCGTGCCGACCTCGTCCTGGCGGCGGTAGCGGCGACCGATGGCGCCGGCGTCGTCGAAGTCGACGTTCCACGACTGGCGCAGCCCCTTGGCCACCTCGCGCGCCAGCGGCGAGAGGTTCTCGTTGCGCGAGAGCGGGAGCACGGCGACCTTGATCGGCGCGATGCGGGGGTCGAGGCGCAGCACGGTGCGGGTGTCGACGCCGCCCTTGGCGTTGGGCACCTCCTCCTCCGCGTACGCGTCGACGAGGAACGCCATCAGCGCGCGGGTCAGACCGAACGAGGGCTCGATGACGTACGGCGTGTAGCGGTCGCCGGCGGCCTGGTCGAAGAAGGCGAGCGCGGTGCCCGAGGCGTCGGAGTGCGCCTTCAGGTCGTAGTCGGTGCGGTTCGCGATGCCCATGAGCTCGCCCCACTCCGAGCCCTGGAAGCCGAAGCGGTACTCGATGTCGATGGTGCCGGCCGAGTAGTGCGCGCGGTCCTCGGCGGGCACGTCGTAGCGGCGCAGATTGTCGGGGTTCACGCCCAGGTCGACGAACCAGTTCCAGCAGGCCTCGACCCAGTCCTTGAACCAGGCGTCTGCCTCGCTCGGCGGCGTGAAGTACTCGATCTCCATCTGCTCGAACTCGCGGGTGCGGAAGATGAAGTTGCCGGGCGTGATCTCGTTGCGGAACGCCTTGCCGATCTGGCCGACGCCGAACGGGGGCTTGCGGCGCGATGCCGTGACCACGTTGTTGAAGTTGACGAAGATGCCCTGCGCGGTCTCGGGTCGCAGGTAGTGCACGGCCGACTCGTCGTCGACGGCGCCGAGGTAGGTCTTCATGAGGCCCGAGAACTCGCGGGGCTCGGTCCACGCGTCGCGGGTGCCGCAGTTCGGGCACGCGATCTCGGAGAGCCCGTTCTCGGGCTTGCGGCCCTTCTTGGCCTCGAAGGCCTCCTCGAGGTGATCGGCGCGGAAGCGCTTGTGGCAGCTCGTGCACTCGACCAGCGGGTCGGTGAAGGTCTCGATGTGGCCGGACGCCTCCCACACCTTGGTGGGGAGGATGATCGACGAGTCGAGGCCGACCATGTCTTCGCGGCCGCGCACGAATGCCTGCCACCACAGGCGCTTGATGTTCTCCTTCAGCTCGACGCCGAGGGGGCCGTAATCCCACGCGGAGCGCGAGCCGCCGTGAATCTCACCCGCCTGAAAGACGAATCCGCGGTGGCGGGCGAGGGCGATGACCTTGTCAAGGCGTGAAAGGGCGGCCATGGTGGCTCCAATGGTCGAGAGTGGGCGGCCGGAATCGGCCCTCCCAGTCTAGGCGAGGCGGATGCCTCAGACCGCCCGCACCGACCCGGCGCCGAGCTGCCCGACCGCGGTGTGCCCGGCGAGCGCCATGGTGATCTCGAGCTCGGCGATGTGGTTGCGCACGACCTCCCGCACCCCGGCCTGCCCGGCGATCGCGAGCCCGTAGGCGTAGGGTCGCGCGATCGCGACCACGCTCGCACCGAGCGCCAGGGCGATGGCGGCATCCGCGCCCCCGCGAATCCCCGAGTCGAACACGATCGGCACCCGGCCGCCGACCCGCTCGGCGATCGCGGGCAGCGCGGTCAGGGTCGGCACCGACTGGTCGACCTGCCGGCCGCCGTGGTTCGACACCCACACGCCGTCGACCCCGGCGTCGATCGCCGCGGTGGCGTCATCCGGGTGCATGATGCCCTTCAGGATGATCGGCAGCGTCGTCCACGCGCGCGCCTTGGCGAGATCGGCCCAGGTCAGCGTCGGCGTCGAGAACACGCTCTGGAAGGTCTCGACGCTCGCCGCCGGCACCGAATCGGCCGTGCCGCCGGCGGCCTGCACCCGCTCGCGCACGAGCCGCTGGAAGACCGGGTCACTCGTGTACTGCGCGATGCCGAGGCCCCGGCTGAACGGGCTGTACGCCAGGTCGAGGTCGCGGGTGCGCCAGCCGAACAGGTGCGTGTCGAGGGTGATCACGATCGCTTCGCAGCCGGATGCCTCGGCCCGGCCCATGAGCGATGCGTTGAGCTCGTCCGAGCTCGTCCAGTACAGCTGGAACCAGTGCGGGGCATCGGGGGTCGCGGCGACGACCTGCTCCATCGGCAGCGAGGCCTGGTTCGAGAGCGTGTAGGGCACGCCGAGCTCGGCCGCCGCGCGCGCGACCGCGACGTCTGCCTCCGCGTCGAGCATCTCCATCACGCCGAGCGGCGCGAGCACGAACGGGGTGTCCAGCCGCCGGCCGAACAGCTCGATCGAGAGGTCGCGCTGCGAGACATCGCGGAGCACACGCGGCCAGATCTGCCAGCGGTCGAATGCCGCGCGGTTAGCCGCGGCCGTGCGCTCGGCGCCCGCGCTGCCGGTCACATACGCGGCCGCCTCCGCACTCATCACCTGGTGCGCGGCGGCCTGGAGCGCGTCGGGGTGCACCGGCACGAGCGTGCGCGTGCCGGCGAGGCCGTCACGATAGATCGTGCCCTGCGCGGCCCGCGAGAAGCCGTGGGTCGGGGTGTGCGGGGAATCGAGGGGAGCAGCGCCTTTGCCGGTCATGCCTCGAGCCTAGGGGGAGCGCCGTGAGATCCAGCGCGGCGCTCCCGCTGCGCCGGATCTCACGAGTGCTGGAGCGCCGCGGGTGCGGCGCTCGGCTACCAGATGGTGACGCGCTTGTCTTCGTCGAGCCAGAGCGCATCGCCCGGCTGCACGTCGAACGCCTCGTAGAACGCGTCGATGTTGCGCACGATCTGGTTGCAGCGGAACTCGTTGGGCGAGTGCGGGTCGATCGTGAGCAGGCGGATGGTCTCGGCGTCGCGCGACTTCTGCTGCCAGATCTGGCCCCACGACAGCAGCAGGCGCTGCACGCCGGTGAGCCCGTCGATCACGGGCGCCTCGGCGCCGTTCAGCGAGAGCTCGTAGGCCTTCAGCGCGATGCCGAGGCCGCCCAGGTCGCCGATGTTCTCGCCGATCGTGAGCGCACCGTTCACGAAGTGCTCCGGCGTGGCCGCCGGGGCGAGCGCGCCGTACTGCTCGATCAGCGAGGCCGTGCGCGCCTCGAACGCCTCGCGGTCGGCGTCGGTCCACCAGTCGTGCAGGGTGCCCGTGCCGTCGTAGCGGCTGCCCTGGTCGTCGAAGCCGTGGCCGATCTCGTGGCCGATCACGGCGCCGATGCCGCCGTAGTTGGCCGCGGCATCCCGGTGCTCGTCGAAGAAGGGAAACTGCAGGATCGCCGCGGGGAACACGATCTCGTTCATCAGCGGGTTGTAGTACGCGTTCACGGTCTGCGGGGTCATGTACCACTCGTCGCGGTCGATCGGCTGACCGACCTTCGCGAGGTTGCGGTCGTGCTCGAAGGTGCTGGCCCGCACGACGTTGCCGAGCAGATCGGCGGCGTCGATCTCGAGGCTCGAGTAGTCGCGCCAGCGGGCCGGGTAGCCGATCTTCGGGGTGAACGCGGCGAGCTTCTCGAGCGCGCGCTCGCGGGTGTGGGGCGTCATCCATTCGAGCTGCTCGATGCTCTGGCGGTACGCCTCGACGAGGTTGGCGACCAGGGCATCCATCGCGGTCTTCGACGACGGCGGGAAGTGACGGTCGACGTAGACGTGACTGATCGCCTCGCCGAGGGCCGCCTCGGTGAGGCCGACGCCCCGCTTCCAGCGCTCGCGGTTGACCGGCACGCCCGTGAGCGCGGTGCCGTAGAAGGCGAAGTTCTCGGCGACGAACTCGTCGCTGAGGAAGGCGGCGGCCCCGTGGATGACCTTCCACTGCAGCCACGCGCGCAGGTCATCCAGGCGCTCCTCGGTCAGCAGGGCGCCGAGGCCCTCGAGGAAGCTCGGCTGGTAGACGACGACCTCGTCGAACGCCCCGGCCCGGCCCGGTGCCACGGCGTCGCGCCACGGCTCGAGGTCGACGCCGGCGAGCGCCTGCACCTCGGCCCAGCTGCGCAGGTTGTACGTGTTCACCGCGTCGCGGCTGGCGACCTTGTCCCAGTGCACACCGGCGATCTCGGACTCGAGCGCCACGATGCGGTCGGCCGCGGCGGCGGCATCCGCCACCCCGGCGAGCGTCAGCATCGCCTCGATGTGCGCCCGGTACTGGCTGCGCACCTCGGCGAAGGTCTCGAGGTGGAAGTAGCTCTCGTCGGGCAGCGTGATGCCGCCCTGCACGATGAAGGGCACGTAGCGCTGCGGGTTGCCCGGGTCGGGCTCGATGAACAGGCCGAACAGCCCGCTCACGCCCTCGCGCTCGAGCTCGCCGACCGTGCGCAGCAGGCTCGGGATGGAGTCGACGGCGGCCACGCGGGCCAGCTGCGGGGCAAGCGGCGCGACGCCGGCGGCGGCGATGCGCTCGGTGTCCATGAAGCTCGAGTACAGGTCGCCGATCTTGCGGGCCTCGGTGCCCTCGGCGGCGCCCTGCGATTCCTCGATGATCGCGCGCACATCGTGCTCGGCCTGCTCTGCGATGAGGTGGAACGAGCCCCAGCGCGCCTTGTCTTCAGGGATCTCGGTGCGGTCGATCCACGAGCCGTTCACGTGACGGAACAGGTCGTCCTGGGGGCGGATTTCGGTGCTGAGCTCGTCGGTGTGAATACCAGAGGCGGGTGCAGTCATGCCTCTACACTAGGCCGCGACCCGGCCGAGCACCCGGCGGATCCGGTCGCCCCGCGTAGGCTCGACGCGTGGGCAATCGGGCGACCCCGGCGGGGGTGAACCGCGACATCGTGCGCCTCGCGGTGCCCGCGCTGGGCGCGCTCGTGGCCGAGCCCCTGTTCCTGATCGTGGATGCGGCCATGGTCGGGCACCTCGGCGTGACCCCGCTCGCGGGCCTCGGCGTCGCCTCCGCCATCCTGCAGACGATCGTCGGGCTCATGGTGTTTCTGGCGTACGCCACGACCCCGGCCGTCGCCCGACGCTTCGGGGCGGGCGATCATCGCGGCGCGGTCGCGGTCGGGATCGACGGGGTCTGGCTGGCGCTCGGCATCGGCGCGGTGCTCGGCGTGCTCGGCTGGGTCGCGTCGCCCTGGCTGGTGGGGGCGTTCGGCGCGACGCCGGAGGTCTCGGGCGAGGCATCCACGTATCTCGGCATCTCGATGGCCGGCCTGCCCGCGATGCTCGTCGTCTTCGCCGCGACGGGCCTGCTGCGCGGCATGCAGAACACGATGACGCCGCTGTGGATCGCAGGCCTCGGCTTCGCCGGCAACGCGGGCCTGAACTGGATCTTCATGTACGGCCTGGGGCTCGGCATCGCCGGATCCGCGCTCGGCACGGTCGTGGCCCAGTGGGGCATGGTGGCCGTCTATGTCGCCGTGATCGCACGACTGGCACGGCGGCACGGCGCGCCGATGCGCCCGCACCGCGCCGGCATGCGCGGCTCGGCGCGGGCGGGCGGCTGGCTGTTCCTGCGCACGGTGAGCCTGCGCGTGGCGATGCTGCTCACCGTCGCGGTCGCCACCGCCCTGGGCACCGAGGAGCTCGCGGGCTACCAGGTGGTGTTCACGCTGTTCTCGACCGCGGCCTTCGCCCTCGATGCCCTGGCGATCGCCGCGCAGGCGCTCATCGGCAAGCACCTCGGCGCAGGAGAGCCGGCCGCGGTGCGCTTCGTGCTGCGCCGCACGCTGCAGTGGGGCGCGCTGTTCGGCGTGGCGGTCGGCGGCGTGATCGCGGCGCTCTCGGGCGTGATCGGCATCGCGTTCACCGGCGATCCCGCGCTCGCGGCGCTCATCCAGCCCGCGCTGCTCATCCTCGCCGTCGCTCAGCCGCTGGCGGGCGTGGTCTTCGTGCTCGATGGCGTGCTCATCGGCGCCGGCGACGTGCGCTACCTCGCGATCACGGGCGTGGTCAACCTCGCCTGCTACCTGCCGCTGCTGTGGTGGGTGGTGGCGGCGGGCGCCGGCGGGGCGGCCGGCCTCGCCTGGCTGAGCGCCGCGTTCTTCGGCGGCTACCTGGCGGCGCGCGCCATCACCCTGGGCCTGCGGGCCGCCGGCACCGCCTGGCAGCGCTGAGGTGAAGCAGCGCTGCCGCGGAGCAGCGCCGGAGCGACCCGTCAGCCGCCGGCGGCTGGCGGGGTCTCCTGCGAGCCCGCGAGCTCGTCGACCACGAGCGCCTGGCGCTCGTACGTGCCGTTGCGATACGCCTGTCGCCCCACCATGTGCGCCGACAGCGGCGCGGTGGCGAACTGCACGAGCACGATCGGCACGATGAAGGCGAGCACCGCCCACGAGCGCAGCGACAGCGCCACCGCGATCAGGAGCAGCAGCAGGCCGAGCACCTGCGGCTTGGTCGCGGCGTGCAGGCGGGTCGGCACATCGCGAAAGCGCAGCAGCCCCAGCGCCGCGGTGAGGCACAGGATCGCGCCCAGCAGCACCAGCACCATCACGATCACATCGATCCAGGCATCCATGCTCATTGCGTCTTGTCCCTTCGCGCGACGAAGCGCGCCACCGAGATCGAGCCGAACACGCCGACGGCGGCGATGATCAGCAGCACCGGCAGCGAGCGGGTGTGCCCGCCGATGGCCATGTCGGCCGCAAGCACGCACATCACCTCGGTCAGCAACACATCGGATGCCACGGCCCGGTCGAGGATCGACGGCCCGCGCACGATCTGCACGATCGTCATGAGCGCCGCCGCCGCGAAGACCACGACGATCACGAGCATCAGCGCGTTCATGCGCTCTCTCCCGTCGCGATGAATCGGCGCGGCGGCCGTTCGGCCTCGACCTCTCGCACCTGCTCGCGCGTGCCGACCGCCCGCACGATGCGCTGCTCCCAGCGCATGACGCTGTCGCGGAACTTCTCGACGTCGGCGCTGGTGCGCACGCCGATCACGTGCAGGTACAGGATGCGCCGATCGCGGTCGCTCTCGAGCACGAACGACCCCGGGATCAGCGAGGCGGTGACGGCGACGTGCGTCATGATCAGGTCGTCGTCGGTGCGCAGCGGCACCGCGATGATGGCGGTGCCGGGCTGCCTGCGCACGTCGAGCACCTGCCAGGCGACCAGCAGCGCGCTGTGCACGACCGCGGCGAAGAAGGTGACCACGAACACGAGCCCGTACCAGAGGTTCACCCGGCCCGACAGCTCGACGGGCGGCAGCCGGAACACCCGCGTGACGAGGATCGCGACGATCAGCCCGGTGAGCGCCGCGAGCCAGCTGAACTGGCCCCACAGCAACATCCACAGCGCGATCAGCCACAGGAAGAACGGCAGCTGCCGCAGGAACTCGCGCGAGGGGCGACTGTTGCGGACCCGGTCGAGGGTTGCCTGGCTGCGCATCACGGCACCTCCTGTGCTTCATCCGGCAGCTCCAGTGTGTCGAGCACGGCGCCGGTGTCAACAAGGACGATGTTCACCGGGGTGGTGAGCTCGATGCCGGCGCGCATCGTGATCTCGAGCAGGGGGCCCGCGAACACCGTCAGGCCCACCGTGACGATCACCATGCCGCCGGTCGCCGCCGTCATGATGCGGGGGATCACCCGGCGCCGGGTCTGCACGCCGGCGGCGGGTGCGGCGTCGAGGTACGCGATCTGCGCGTCGAGCGGGGCGTGCTCGTCGTCGTCCTCGCGCCAGAAGGCGAGGTTCCACGCGCGCATGAGCGCGTACAGGGTGAGCAGCGAGGTCAGGATGCCGCCGACGATCAGCACCATCATGATGGGCGTGCCCACCTCGGCGGCGGCGTCGAACAGCGCGAACTTGCCGATGAATCCCGAGAACGGCGGCAGCCCGCCCAGGTTGATCGCGGGAATGAAGTACAGCACGGCGATCATCGGCGCCGCCTTCATCAGCCCCTTGACCTTGAGGATGGAGGTGCTGCCGGCCCGGCGCTCGACGAGCCCGACCGCGAGGAAGAGGGTGGTCTGCACGATGATGTGGTGGACGATGTAGTACACCGTCACCCCCATCGCGGCGGCCGTGCCGATCGCGATGCCGAAGATCATGTAGCCGATGTGGCTGACGAGGGTGAACGAGAGGATGCGCTTGAGCTCGGCCTGCGCCACGGCGCCGAGCACGCCCACGATCATGGTCGCCAGCGCGATCACCATCAGCAGCGTGTTGACCTCGCTGTCGACGAACAGCTGCGTCTCGGTGCGGATGATCGCGTAGACGCCGACCTTGGTGAGCAGCCCCGCGAACACGGCGGTGACTGGCGCGGGCGCGGTGGGGTACGAGTCGGGCAGCCAGAACGAGACGGGGAACACGGCCGCCTTGATGCTGAACGCCACCAGCAGCATCATGTGCAGCACGAGCTGCACCTCCTGCGGCAGCTCGCCCATGCGCTGCGAGATCTGCGCCATGTTCACGGTGCCGAGCGCGCCGTAGATGGCCGCGATCGCCGCAAGGAACAGCACCGACGACACGAGCGAGACGACGATGTAGACGACGCCGGTGCGAATGCGCGACTCGGTGCTGCGCAGGGTGATCAGCACGTAGGAGGCCACGAGCAGGATCTCGAAGCCCACGAACAGGTTGAACAGATCACCCGCGATGAACGCGTTGAAGATGCCGGCGGCGAGGATGAGGTAGGTCGGGTTGAAGATCGAGACCGGGGTCTCGGCATCGCCGTCGGCCATGCCCTGCCCCGCCGAGAACAGCAGGACCGCGAGCAGCACCACGCACGAGACGGCGACCAGCAGCGCGCTGAGCGTGTCGACGTAGAGCAGGATCCCGAAGGGGATCGGCCACGCGCCCACCGAGACGGCGATCGGGGTCCCGGTGTCGACGGCGATGAGCAGGATGATCGCGAGCACCAGCACCACCGTGAGGGTGGCGATGGTGACGGCGATCTGCAGCACCCGGCGGCGGCCGAAGATCAGGGCGATCGCGGCGCCGAGCAGCGGCAGCGTGACGAGCAGGGGAACGAGGGCGCTCATGCGCGGGGCTCTCCCCTCGGGTGGGATCGGGGCCGGTCGATGCCGGCGCGGTCGTCGATGCCGGGCACATCGCGGCTGTGCAGCACGGTGATCGGCGCGGTGTCGACACCGACGAAGTCGGTCGCCTCCTCGCCGTCGTCCTCGTCGGACTCGTCGTCAAGCTGGTCCTCGGCCTCGAGGCTGCGCTCGCGCAGCTCGATGTCGGCCTCGTCGTCCTCGACCGTGTCGGCCTGGCCGAGCTGCCAGGAGCGATAGATGAGGGCGAGCAGGAACGCCGAGACCCCGAACGTGATCACGATCGCGGTGAGGGTCAGCGCCTGCGGCAGCGGGTCAGACATCTGCTCGGGCGAGACCTCGCCCCCGAAGAACGGCGCGTAGCCGGGCGGCCCGATGATGATCAGCAGCATGAGGTTCGTGGCGTTGCCCAGCAGCAGGAAGCCGATCAGCACGCGGGTGAGGCTGCGCTCGAGCATGGCGTACACGCCACAGGTGAACAGCACCGCCATCACGATGATGAGCACGGTCGAGACCTGCAGGCCGCCCGCGGGTGCGGCGTCGCCGGGCAGGGTCGCGCCGGCTTCGCCCGCCGCGCGCAGGATGCTGGGCATCAAGGTCATGCGCTCACCCCGATGGCGCCGGCCTCTTTGGACTGGCGGTCGACCTCGGCCCCGAGGCTGCGGAGCACGTCGAGCACCAGGCCGACCACGACGAGGTACACGCCGATGTCGAAGATGGTCGAGGTGACGAACTCGATGTGGCCGAGCACCGGCACCTCCGCCTCGAAGAGGGTCGACTGCAGCGGCGCCTCGCCGAACAGCAGCGGCACGATCGCGCAGCCCACGGCGAGCACCATGCCGAACCCGAGGAAGCGTCCGGCGTCGGTGGGCGCGGCGGCGCCCAGCTCGAAGCGGCCACCCGCGATGTAGCGCATCACGAGGGCCATGCCTGCGACGAGGCCGCCGGCGAAGCCGCCGCCGGGCAGGTTGTGGCCGGCGAACAGGAGGAAGATCGAGATCACGATGACCGTGTGGAACAGCACGCGCACGATCACCTCGAGCAGCAGCGAGCGCGACTCGGGCTGCATGCGCTGCCCGCCCACGAGCCAGGCGCGGTGGCTGCCCACCGTCTGCATGCTCTGCGGGGCGAGGCCCTCGGAGGTCTCGACGAGCACGCGGCGACGATCGCGGCGCGTCGTGCGGGGGAGCGCCTTCTGCTGCGAGAGCAGATCGGCGCGATCGGTCACGAACACGAGGCTGGCGACGCCGGTCGCCGCGAGGATGAGCACCGAGAGCTCGCCCATCGTGTCCCATCCGCGCAGGTCGACGAGGGCGACGTTGACCACGTTGCGGCCGTGCCCGAGCTCATAGGCGAGCGGCGGGAAGGCATCCGAGATCTTGCCGTGCACGCGGGCGCCCGTGGCGACCATCGTCACGCACGCCATCACCACGCCGACGCTCACGCCGAGCACCGCGCGGGCGACCGGCCACACCGAGGCGTTGTGCTCGCCCATCTGGGCGGGCAGGCGCCGCAGCACGAGCGCGAAGGCCACGAGGGTCACCGTCTCGACCAGCACCTGGGTGAGGGCGAGGTCGGGCGCGCCGCTCGTGCCGAAGAGGATGATCATGCCGAGCCCGGTGACCGAGACGAGCACGACGCCCGTGTAGCGCTTGCGCGCGCGCACCGCGAAGATGCCGGCGGTGATCATCACGGGCGCGGCGAGCAGCTGCTCGGGCGTCTGCCATCCGGCGAGGTTGAGGTTCCACGTGCCGCTGCCCGCAAGCAGCGCGGTGGCCTGTGCGGCGACGAAGACCACGAAGATCGTGCCGACGTAGACGGGCAGGGAGCCGCGCTGGGTCATCGTGGTGACGAGCACCGAGAGGCGGTCGATCCCGCGCATGATCCAGTTGTAGACATCGGCCGCCGTGAAGCGCAGCACCCGACCCTTGGCGTCCCAGCCCGAGCGTCGCATCGCCGCGAACAGGGCCGCGCCGAGCACGATCGCGCCGAAGGTCACCCCGAGCGCCGGGTTCACGCCGTGCCAGAGCGCGAGATGTGCGGGGCCTTCCGGCGCCGCGACGCCGGCCGGGGCCAGGGGCGCGGTGTCGGCGTACGGCGCGAGCGCCGCATCGAGCAGGGGGGCGAGGAATCCGAGCACCAGCGTCAGGCCCGCAAGCAGCACGGGGGCGCCGAGAAACCCGATGGGCGGATCCGGCCACGGCGTGGTGACCGTGTGCGGCTTCGTGGCGAACGCGCCCCAGAGAAAGCGCGCGCCGTACCCGGCGGTGAGGATCGAGCCCAGGACGACGCCGACGAACGCGACGAGCCCCCAAGCGCTGCCGGCGACTCCCGTGTCGAGCATCGCGGTCAGCACGCCCTCCTTGGCGATGAAGCCGACGGTGGGGATCATGCCCACCATGGAGCAGACCGCGACGACCGCCGCCGCGGTCATCACCGGCGCCTGCCGGCCGACGCCGCTGAGCTCGCGCACGTCTCGCGTCGAGAGCTGGCGGTCGATCACGCCGACGATGAGAAAGAGCGAGGACTTGAACAGCGCGTGGCTGATCAGCAGCGCGAGCCCGGCGAGGGCGGCGGCCTGGATGCCGAAGCCCAGCGTGAGGGTGAGCAGCCCGAGCTGGCTCACCGTGCCGAAGGCGAGGATGCGCTTGAGGTCGGTCTCGCGAAGCGCCTGCCAGCCCGCCAGGAGCAGGGTGAACACGCCGAGCGAGACCACGATGGGGCGCCACGGCGCCGCGTCGGCGAAGGTGGGCGCGAACCGCGCGAGCAGGTAGATGCCGGCCTTCACCATGGCGGCGGCGTGCAGGTACGCGCTCACGGGCGTGGGCGCGGCCATGGCGCTCGGCAGCCAGAAGTGGAACGGGAAGATCGCCGACTTGCTCAGGGCGCCGACCAGGATCAGCACGAGCGCGGCGTCGACCACCGCCCCGGCGGGCGCCAGCGCGAAGAGCTCGCTCATGCTCGACGTGCCCGCTTCGACCACCAGCAGGATCACGCCGATCAGCATCACCAGCCCGCCGATCGTCGTCACCAGCAGCGCCTGCAGCGCGGCACGACGGCTGGAGGCGCGCTGGCTGTAGTGCCCGATCAGCAGGAACGAGAGCACGCTCGTGATCTCCCAGAACATCACGAGCATGATCAGGTCGTCGGTGAGCACCAGCCCGTACATCGCCCCGGCGAAGCCCAGCAGCACCGCCGAGAAGCGGCCGACCCCCGGCTCGCCCTCGCTGAAGTACCAGCGGCAGTAGAGCAGCACGAGGGCGCCCACCCCGGTCACGATGACCGTCATCACCCAGGCGAGCACGTCCATGCGCATCGAGATCGTGACGCCGAGGCTCGGCAGCCAGTCGTAGCTCTCGAACGGCGCCTCGCCCGCGAACACGGCGGGCGCCGACCAGATCGCCGCGGCGAGCGCGAGCAGCGGCAGCAGCGCCGCCACGTAGAAGACCCGAGCGCCGATCCGCCTGGCGATCCACGGCAGTGCGACCGGAACCACCACGAACGCGGTGAGGAGCAACAGCAAGGGCGTCTCCTCGGATTCATGACCTTGGGTGCGGCATGGATGGGCAGGCGTCTCGGCCTAGTTTACGGGTTCTGCGCGTCAACCCACGGCGCGAAAGACGTATTGCCCTTGCGGCATACATGACGCCCGAACGCCGCCGACACCGGCTCGGGCCTCGGCAGGGCCGATCGCGCGCCCTCGTTACACTCGCTCTATGACCGACGCGCTCACCCGCACCCAGCTGTGGCGCTGGCGTCTCGCGATCTTCGCCATCTTCACCTCGAGCGGCCTGAGCATCGCCACCTGGGCATCGCGCGTGCCCGCCATCAAGGCCACCCTCGGCGTCGACAACGTGCAGGTCGGCCTCATGCTGCTGGGCGCCGGCATCGCCTCCGTGATCGGCCTGTCGTCGGGCCAGCTGGTGCTCGCCCGCTTCGGCGCGCGGCGCGGGATGCTCGTGGCGATCTTCGTCTTCGCCGTCGGCGTGTTCGTGGTCGGCCTCGGCACCGACGCCTTCCAATCCTTCCCGCTGGTGGTGCTCGGGCTCGTGCTGTTCGGCCTCGGAAACGGCTCGGTCGACATCATGATGAACGTCGAGGGCGCGGCCCTCGAGAAGGAATCCGGTCGCACCCTGCTGCCGCTGTTCCACGGCTTCTTCAGCCTCGGCACGGTGCTCGGCGCCGGCACCGGCTTCTTCATGAGCCTGTGGGGCGTGAACGTGCTCGCCCACACGACCATCGTCCTCGCGCTGCTCGTGTCCACCGGGCTGGTCGCCATCGCCAACGTGCCCGCGCGCGCCATCACGCTCGACACGCCCCCGCACGAGTCGAAGCCGCACTGGCGGGAGCGCCTGCACGTCGCGATGGCGGCCTGGCGCGAGCCGCGCACCTACGTGATCGGCGTCGTCATGCTCGGCATGTCGTTCGCCGAGGGCGGGGCGAACGACTGGCTCACCCTCGCCGTCGTCGACGGCCACGACGGCAGCCCGGCGATGGGCGCCGCCGCCCTCGCCGTGCTCTCGAGCGCCATGACCGCCGTGCGGATGTTCGGCGGGCCGCTCGTCGACCGCTTCGGTCGCGTCGCGACCCTGCGCGCGTTCGCCGCCACCGGCGCCGCGGGCATGCTGCTGTTCATCCTCGCCCCCAGCATCCCGCTGATGTTCGTCGGCGCGGCGCTGTGGGGCGCGGGCGTCGCGCTCGCGTTCCCGATCGGCATGTCGGCCGCCGCCGACGACCCGGCCAAGGCCGCCGCCCGGGTCAGCGCGGTGGCGACGATCGGCTACGTGGCGTTTCTCGGCGGCCCGCCGCTGCTGGGCGTGATCAGCGAGCACATCGGCATCCTGAACACCCTCTACATCCTCGTCGCGCTCGTCGTGATCTCGGGCTTCGCTTCGGGCGGGGTGGGGCCGCTGCCCGGCACCGACGTGGGGCGCGGGCGCGAGTAGCCCTCGGTACCGCCGGACCGTCGGCGCTGGGTGCCCAGTCCGGGCCCGCGCACAGGCCCGGCATCATGCATCCGGTTACACTTCTCGGATGCGCCTGGTCATTGCCCGCTGCTCCGTCGACTACGCCGGGCGGCTGAACGCACACCTCCCCCTCGCCACGCGACTCCTGATGGTCAAGCAGGACGGCAGCCTGCTCGTGCACTCGGACGGCGGCAGCTACAAGCCGCTGAACTGGATGAGCCCGCCGTGCACGCTCACCACCGAGGAGCCCGACGAGGAGCAGCGCGCCGCGGGCATCGTCGAGCGCTGGCGCGTCGCCCACACCAAGACCGGAGACAACCTCGTCGTGAGCCTCTATGAGGTGCTGCACGACACCTCGCACGAGCTGGGCGTCGACCCCGGCCTGCAGAAGGACGGCGTCGAGGCCGATCTGCAGCGCCTGCTCGCCGAGCAGGTCGAGCTCATCGACGAGGGCGCGACCCTCGTGCGCCGCGAGTATCCGACCGCCATCGGCCCGGTCGACCTGCTGGTTCGGGATGCCGCGGGCGCAGCCATCGCGGTCGAGGTGAAGCGCCGCGGTGACATCGACGGCGTCGAGCAGCTCACCCGCTACCTCGAGCTGCTCGGGCGCGACCCGCACCTCTCGCCCGTGCGCGGCGTGTTCGCCGCCCAGGAGATCAAGCCCCAGGCCCGCGTGCTGGCCGAGGATCGCGGCATCCGCTGTGTGGTGCTCGACTACGAGGCCATGAAGGGCGTCGACGACGCGCACCTGCGGCTGTTCTGACTCACCCGCGGGCACCATCGCCGGCCGTCCGCCACGCGCTGCCCGCGGGCACCGGAATCCTGAACTGACCAGGATCGAACCGCCGCGCTGATGCGGCGAAGCCTAGGATCGAGCCATGAGCGCAACCTCACGCTGGACGACGGTGCTGTGGGACATGGACGGCACGATCATCGACGCCTCCGTCGGCATCATGCGCCGGATCGAGGCGACGCTCGCGCGCTTCGGCATCGCCCCGCCCACGCCCGAGCAGCTGCCGCACTGGATCGGGCCGCCGCTGCTGTCGGGGTTTCGCGACAACGCGGGGATGACCCAGAGTGAGGCCGCCGAGGCCGTCGCGTTCTACCGGACCCTGGCGCAGGGCCACGCCGAGTCGGGCGAGGCGGTGCTCTACGCGGGCGTCGAGGAGCTCATCCGCGATGTGCATGCCACCGGGATCCCGCAGGCGATCGCGAGCTCGAAGCTCGAGTCGCAGGTGGTCGACCTGCTGACGACGTTCCGGCTCACGCCGTACTTCTCGGCGGCCGCGGGCGCCAGCGCCGACGAGATCAGCCGCACCGCGAAGGCCGACATCGTCGAGGTAGCGCTCCAGCGGCTGCGCGAGCGCGGCGTCGACACCTCGCGCCCCGTGCTGGTCGGCGACCGCCGGCACGACGTCGAGGGCGGCAGGCTCGCCGGCGTGCCCGTGATCTTCGTGCGCTGGGGCTTCGGCGACCCGGGCGAGGAGGCGGGGAGCATCGCGGCCGTGCAGACCGTCGATGCGCTGCGCGCGCTGCTGCTGCCCTGACCCGAGCGAGCGCCCCTGAGCACCCGACCCCGGGCACCCGACCCCGGGCGCGGCAGCGGCGGCCGATGCGCCACAGACGCACGAAACCCCCGCAGCCATCGTCGGCTGCGGGGGTTTCGTTGTGTAGGACTCAGTGAGCCAGTCGCTTAGAGCGGCTGGATGTTCTCTGCCTGCAGGCCCTTGGGGCCCTGAGCGATGTCGAACTCAACACGCTGGTTCTCGTCCAGCGAGCGGTAGCCGCTCGACTGGATCGCCGAGTAGTGAGCGAAGACGTCGGCGCTGCCGTCGTCGGGGGAGATGAAGCCGAAGCCCTTCTCCGCGTTGAACCACTTGACGGTTCCTGTTGCCATTTTTTGTTGCCATTCCTTCGGTGACGAGCACCGACGAGGCCGGCACGCGTATGGGGTGTGTTACGGTCACACGCTACGGCATCCCGATGCGGTTGCGACGGTTGTTCCCAGAGCGTGACATAAATGTTGCCTGGCGAGACACGCGTCTCTCGCGCGCCCGTTGCCATGCGAAGACATTCCGCGCATGCGCCGTGAATGTCGGCGACCGGCGCGGGCTCGGGCGCGTCGCGGCGCGCGCACCCCGCCCGGGCCCCAAGCTCGACCCCGCACTCAGGCTCGTCAGCTAGCGTCGAGTTCCATGACCCCCACGCTCGCCGAACCCCCGCTCGCCCTCGCGCGAGCGCAGTGGGAGGCGCTCGAGCACGCGCACGCGGCGCGCGCGGATGCCCTGACCGAGCGGTGGCGCACCAGCCGCGCGGCGGGGCAGAAGCATCCCATCGAGGACTTCCTGTTCACGTACTACTCGTACAAGCCGGGGCAGCTGCGGCGGTGGCACCCCGGCGCCGGCGTCGAGCTCATGGATGCCGCGGCCGAGCCCCGCGCGAACTGGCGGTTCGCCGCCCCGGGTCGCGCACCCGGCTCGATCACGCTCGACGAGCCGGCGCTGCGCGGCGCGCGCGGGCCCGAGTTCGCGGCCATCCGCGCGATCCTGCACGGCACGGCGAGCAGGCCGGCGAGCTTCGGCTGCTTCGGCCTGCACGAATGGGCCATGATCTACCGGCAGGAGGAGCACCGGCACGCTGTGCCGCTGCGGCTCGGACAGCGCGGCACCGACGCGGTCGTCGAGGCCAGCGAGATCCGCTGCACGCACTTCGACGCCTATCGCTTCTTCACGCCCGAGGCCGCGCCGCGCAACCTGGTGAGGCCCACCCGCGAGACGCAGGCCGCCATGGAGCAGCCGGGCTGCCTGCACGCCGGCATGGACCTGTACAAGTGGGCGACCAAGCTCGGCCCGCTGATCCCCGGCGCGCTGCTGCTCGACGCCTTCGAGCTCGCCCGCGACATCCGCTGGATGGATATGCGCGCATCGCCATATGACGTGCGGGCGTGGGGCGCGGCGGCGGTCGCCATCGAGACGCCCGAGGGCAAGGCGGAGTACGCGCGAGCGCAGCGCGGCTTCACCGAGCGTGGCCAGGCGCTCCGAGCCCGGCTGATCGCGGCGCTGGACGCCCTCGACGAGCGCGGGCGAGGGCTGGTCGGCGGCGAGCGCCCGGTCGGCGCCCCCGCCGCCGCGGGCGCCGACCGAACGCCGGTGCCCGCATGAGCTCCCAGGCGCCACGCACCCGCTCGCTCGACGACGCGCCGATCGCGGTGCTCGCGGGCGGCTCCGGCTTCGTCGGGGGCGCGCTGCGCTCGGCGCTGAGCCGCGAGGGCTGGGCCATTCGCGAGCTCGGCCGCACGGGGCCCGACGCGCGCTGGCGCGATCCGGCATCCATCCGCCAGGCCGTCGAGGGCGCCGCGATGGTGATCAATCTCGCCGGCAAGTCGGTGAACTGCCGGTACACCCGCCGCAATCGCGATGAGATCTACCGCTCGCGCATCGAGACGACGCGCGCGCTGCGCGAGGCGATCGCGGATGCCGCGGCCCCGCCGCCGCTGTGGCTGAACGCGAGCACGGCGACCATCTACCGCCACGCGATCGATCGCGCGCAGGACGAGCGCAGCGGCGAGATCGGGGAGGGATTCTCGGTCGACGTCGCCCGCGACTGGGAGGCCGAGCTCTTCGCGGGCGAGCTGCCGCGCACCCGGCGCGTGTCGCTTCGCATGGCGATCGTGCTCGGCGACGGACCCGCGAACGACCTGCTCTTCCGACTGGCACGGATCGGCCTCGGCGGGCCGCAGTTCGACGGCTGGTGGTTCGCGCACCGGCGCTACCGCGGCATCGGGCCCCACGCGAGCGGCGACGGGCGGGCCCGCGGCCACCGCACGCGCGGGCGGCAGCGCTTCAGCTGGATCCACATCGACGACGTGGTGGGCGCCGTGCAGTTCATCCGCGATCACCCAGAGGTGCACGGCCCCGTCAACCTCGCGGCACCGATCACGACCGAGAATCGCGAGCTCATGCACACGCTCCGGCGCGTGGTCGGCGCGCCCATCGGTCTGCCCGCCCGGCGATTCATGCTCGAGCCGGCGATGTGGGCGCTGCGCACCGAGCCCGAGCTGGTGCTGAAGAGCCGCTGGGTGGCCCCGGGCGTGCTGCGCGAGGCCGGCTTCCGCTTCGCGCACCCCGAGCTGGAGGGCGCGCTGCGCGACGTCTGGGCTCGACGGTAGCTGCGCGGCCGCCGCGACCCGCCTCGGCGGCCGCCGCCAGCGTCGCACGGTGCGAGCTCGCCCGGCGCGGGCGCGCCCGGGCGACACACTCCGCCTCGCGCGACGGTTCATGATGCATGCTCAAGGTATGGCAACTCAACGCGCACACGTCTCCATCGGAATCGCGGGCACGCTCGGCCCCGAGGCCGCCGCACGCATCGCCGTGGCCGCCGAGGCCGCGGGCTTCTCCGGGCTCTGGGTCAACGAGATCGCCGGGGCGGACGCCCTCGGCATGCTCGCGGCCGCGGCCGAGGCATCGGCGAGCCTCACGCTCGCGACCGGCGTGATCCCGGTCGACCGCCGCCCCGGCGCCGAGATCGCCGAGCACGTCGCGCGCCTGGGCCTGCCGGCCGACCGCCTGATGATCGGCATCGGCTCGGGCAAGCCGGGCGCGGGCTCGCTCGCGCGCGTCGAGGCCGCGATCGCCGAGATCCGCGAGGCCAGCACCGCGCGCATCCTGATCGGCGCGCTCGGGCCGCGGATGCGTCAGCTCGCCGCGGAGCAGGCAGACGGCGCGCTCATGAGCTGGCTCACCCCGCAGATCGCCAAGGCGCAGGCCGCCGAGTTTCACGAGATCGCGCCGAACGGCCGCGTCTCGCTCTACGTCCGCACTGCGGTCGACGAGGCCGGCGTGCCGCGACGCGATGCCGAGACCGTCGCCTACGCCGGCTACCCCGCCTACAAGGCGAACTATGCCCGGCTCGGCATGGATCCGTTCAGCACGATCCTCCCGCAGCCCGGCGACGACAGCATCGCCCCCGGCGGCGCCGAGTACCGCGACTCCGGGATCGACGAGCTCGTGCTGCGCGCGATGACCTTCGGCGACGAGATCGACGACTACGTCCGCTTCACCGAGCAGGCCGGCGAGGCGCTCGGGCTGCGCGCGTAGCGAGGCGCCCCCTCGGGCCCCGGCATCCACCGCGCGAGCGGCATGCCGGGGCCCGAGCGCTTTTCGCCGCCGCCTGCCAGAGTGGTGCCATGCAGCGCATCGGCTCGATCTTCACCCCGTCGTTTCCGCCCGAGCACCTGAAGGTCGCGACGCTCGCCGCCGAGGCGGCCGGGGTCGCCGAGCTGTGGCTGTGGGAGGACTGCTTCCGCGAATCGGCGTTCGCCGCGGCATCGGCCATGCTCGCCTGGACCCAGCACCTGCGGGTCGGCATCGGGGTGGCGCCCATGCCGATGCGCAACGTGGCCCTCACGGCCATGGAGATCGCCACGGTCGAGCGCATGTTCCCCGGCCGGCTCATCCCCGGCGTCGGCCACGGCGTGCAGTCGTGGATGGCGCAGATCGGCGCCCGCCCCGCCTCGCCGCTCACCCTCATGCGCGAGTACGTGCCGGCGCTGCGCGCGCTGCTCGCCGGGCACGAGCTGACCACCGCGGGCCGCTACGTCACCCTCGACCGCGTGCGCCTCGACTGGCCACCGGCCGCCGTACCCGCCGTGATCGCCGCGGCCGAGGGGCCGAGAACCCTGCGGCTGGCCGGCGAGGTCGCCGACGGCACGCTGCTGCCCGCCGGCTGGTCGCCCCGACGCGTGCGCGAGGCCCGGCAGCTGATCGGCGAGGGGGTGGATGCCTCCGGCCGCGCCGAGCCGCACGAGACGATCGTGTTCGTGGTCACCGCGTTCGGTGAGCGCGCCGAGGCCCTCGCCCGCGCCGAGGCCGAGGTGTCGCAGTGGGTCGCACCCGAGGACGGGCTCGTGCTCGCGGGATCGCCCGCGCGCATCGCCGACGACGTAGAGGCGTTCTTCGATGCGGGCGCCAGCGCGGTGATGCTGCAGCCCGCCGCCGCCGAGCCGGGGCTCGAGGGCTTCATGGCGCAGGTCGGCGAGGTGGTGCGGCTGCGCGCCGCCCGCTAGCGGTGCTTCGTCGTCGCATCGGGCACGCCGGCGATCGGCGCCGCCCTGAGGTCGCGGCCGGTGGTGCGGCGGATGATCCACTCGGCGACGAACGAGACGACGACCACGCCCAGCAGGGTGACCCAGGTGCCCACCTGGCCCTGCGCGATCGTGTAGCCCAGCAGCAGGGCGAACAGGCCGATGTTCAGCACGATCGCGAGCACGAGCAGCCAGGCCTTGGCGCCGGTCTGCGCGCGCACGCGCAGGTGCCCGACGCTCACGCTCGCGTAGATCAGCAGGAACGCGAGGCTCGCCATCTGGCCCACCGCCGCGAGGGGGAACACCGCGATGAAGATCATCGTGATGCCAGCCACGACGAACAGCCCCACCTTGCCCCCGTGCCACACCCCGCGCGTGAAGTCCTCGGGGATCTCCCCCTTCGTCGCCATCATGAACGAGAGGTTCGCGTCGCCGTACATCGTCGCGTTGACGGCCGAGGCCGTCGCGAGCAGCGCCGCGATGGCCAGGAGGATGAATCCCCACTCGCCCATCGCGGTGCGGGCCGCCTCGGCGAGCACGTGGCCCTGGTTCTCGGTCATCTCGGCCTTCGACATCAGCATCACGACGAACGCGCTGATCAGCACGTAGACGCCGATCACGATGATGAGCGCCGAGTACATCGCCCGCGGCAGCTGCGTCTTGGGGTTGGACATGTCGCCCGCCGAGTTGGTGACGACGCCGAAGCCCTCGTAGGCGACGTAGAGCAGGCCGGCCGCGAAGAGCATGCCGAGGATGTCGGCGCCCGGCCCGCCGGCGGCATCCGCCGACGTGACGAACACCCCCGGATCGATGTGCGAGGCCGCGAACACGACGAACACGGCGAGGATCACGAGCTCGATCGTGATGACGACCATCTCGGACTTGCTCACGAGCTTCGAGCCGACGAGGTTGATCAGCAGCACGAGCACCACGAGCCCGACGCCGAACGCCTTGCCCGCCCACGACGGGGCACCCGGGATGAGGCCGGCGGCGTAGCCGCCGAAGCCGACGCCGTACAGGGCCATGGCGATGATCCAGCCGAGAAACTGAAAGACGTTCAGGCCGCCGGCGATCATCGTGTTGCCGAAGCCTCGCACGAGAAACTCGCCCGCACCGCCGCGGCTCGGGAACGCGGCGCCGAGCTTGGCATACGAGTAGACCGAGAACGCCGAGACGAGCCCGCCGACGATGAACGAGACGGGAATCCACGGCCCGACGATCGATCCGGCGAGGCCGAGCAGCGTGTAGATCGCGGCGCCCATCATGCCGCCCACGCCGATCGCGACGGCTCCGACCGTGCTGACCGAGCCGCGGCGCCCGCCCCGCGTCGTCGGGTTCGCGCGGCGTGCGGGGGCAGGAGGCGTGGCAGACATGGGCACATGCTAGCGAGCACGGGCGCGGCAGCCTGGCTCACGCCCCGCCGATCCTTGGCACAGAATCGTTCGTCGGCGCCGCGCTTCGAACGGCGGCGGGATGCCACGATGGAGCCATGTCACGGATGCTCAGGGCGCTGCTCATCGTCGGTGCGATCGCGATCGGGGCGAGCGGATGCGCCGCCTCCGGCGCGGCCGGCTACGCCGACCTCCAGGGCGCGCAGACGCAGGAGCTCCCCCAGCTGAACGAGACGGCCTACGACCAGTTCGATCCCGACCTCGCCCGCTTCGTCGGCTCGCACGGAGGCACCGAGCTGTGGATCGCGCCCGGGCGAGCGAGCGGCGACATCTGTCTCGTGATGGCGGACGCCGGGGGCGACGCGACGACGGCGTGCGACTCCGGCAGCGTCGACACCACGGGCAGCGACTTCGGCGACTTCCTCGTGCTCCCGGACGGCGCCGAAGTGCCCGCGAACGCCGTGGCCGTCTCGAAGAACGTCTTCGCGCTCGACTGAGCCGACTCGCGCGCGATTCGCCCGAGCCCGGCACCCGACGAGGCGTGCCGCGAGCGACACGTGCAGCGCGGCACGAATCCGCGCACCGACGCGAAGGGCCCCGGTCAGATCGCTCTGATCGGGGCCCTTGTCGACTGTGCGCGAGGGGGGACTTGAACTGCACTCGGCCCCCTCGCGCCGCGAAACCGTGTAAGGCGTTCTGCCGCATAAAATCAACGATCTGCGGCATGTGACCTGTGGATAACTCCGCCACGATACCCCGACCTACAGGTTGCTTAGCACTTTCGTTAGCACTTCTTGCAGGAACTTGCGGGTTCGCGTGACACAGAACACCGAAGCTTGCTGCAGTCCGGTGCTCCGTGGCGATCAAGGGGTCAGGAGCAGGTGACCTTCGTGACGCCGCTGATGTTCGAGGTTCCAGTTCCCGCGTTCAGCGTGGCCTTCACGGTGTTCCCGTTGTACGCTCTCACCTTGCCGGAGGCGCGGTCGTTCATGATCGAGCGCGGGGCACCGCCGAGTTTGCTGAACGACGTGTGCGTTGCCGGGCACGCCGAGAACGTGAGCTTGTTACCGTCGTAGAGCGCTCTGCTGTAGACGCAGTACTTCCCGCTGGCGCAGTCCTCCTTCGATGCCGCCGCCGTCACGCCAACCGACTTCATCGTATTGGCGTTCACGCTGAGGTTGTTGTCAGGGTCGAGGGTGAGGACGACGTCGCCGTCGTCCCGGCTCACCTCGTTCCAGCCAGTTTGCTCGCCGCCGAACTCGTCGATCACCTCGTAGACGCGTTCCTGCATGGGTGTGGTTTCCTGCTCGGTCGCGGATGCGACGGCTGGGGTGAAGAGCGCGATCAGGGCGAGGGCGGTGGCGGCGAGGGCAGCACGAGTATGACGCATGGATCAGGTATCCGGACGCATGGATCAGGTATCCGTTCGATAGATGGTGGTCAGGGGGAGGAACAGTCGAAGAAGGCGGTCAGCGTTCCCAGGCGGTGTAGTCGACGACCGCTGGGGCGTGGAGGTCCGTCCTGCTGGTCCCGGTGTAGAGCGTCTCGGCAGCAAGGATCTGCCCGGTGCGCGGCGAGATGATCAGCCGGTCCTCGTACTCGCCGGGGGCACGGTCGGTTGCGCTGAACACGATCCCCGTCCGGCCCAGCCGGTCGGTTGTCGATCCGGAGACCTGGATGTTGCTCACGCCGCTCAAGTATCCGATGAGCGCCGCTTCCTGTTCGGGCGTGAGCAGGTAGTTGGAGACGATGGTGCTGATCTCCTGCAGCGTCTGCCCCGCGCTCAACTCCTCATCGCCCGCGAAGGCGGCCAGGTATGCGCCGACCTCGTCGACGTCGGTGGGTGGACCGTCCTCGATCAGAGCGTCCCAATCGCCTGGCGGTAAGGTCTCGTCGACGAGGACCGTGCCGGGTGCGGGCAGGGTGTCGTCGTTCTGCCCGGGGAAGGGCTCCGCGGCGATGAGCCGATAATGCACGCTCCCGTCGGCCCGGAAGGCGGTCTCGCTCCACTGCGGTTCGACGACGGTGGACTCGGTCGTCCCGTCCTCAGCGAACGTCGTGTTCAGCGCCCAGGTCTGTGTACGGATCGTGTTGCCGGGCTCTTGGCCGGTGCGACGCATGGTCTCCATCTCCTTCAACAGCTCCGGAGCCGCCGCGGAAACCGGGGTCAGGTCCAGCAGGGGTGGGGTCGCGGCGACAGCCGGCACGGGGCGCAGAATACTCGTCAACGCGATGACAGCGACGAGGAGCACGACGACGAACGCTCCACCGGTCGCTAATTGCACAGGACGCCAAGCACGCCGCTTCACAGGCTCCCGAGTGCCGCGACGACGCGAACGAGCAAGTGCGGTCTCCTTAGCTTCGTACTCCGCGAGCTCGCGCAGGCCTCGCTCGGAGAGTGGGTCACCGCGCTTCACGGTTCCGGGGTCGGCTGCGCGCAGCAGCTTGCTCAACAGGTCATTCATGAGTGGGCACCTCCTCGACAGCCGGGTCCTGCAGTTCGCTCAATGCCGCACGAAGCATGCGCCTGGCACGCATCAGCCGGGCACGGACGGCAGCACTGTTCATATTGAGCACGGCGGCAATCTCCCGAGCCGTCAGGCGCTCCCAGTAGGTCATCTTCAGCACCTCGCGGTGTATCTGCGGCAGCCGCTCGACCGCATCACGCACCTCCGCGTACAAGTCATCGGAAACAGGCATACGCAGCGCGAAGTCCTCGTTGAGCTGACATTGCAGTTCAGCGCGCCGTCCTCGGCGCCGGTACTCGTCGCCGATCAGGTTCCGCACGACGCCATACAGCCAGGGCACGCTCAACGCCTCCCCGTCTTCGTATCGCTGCCAGGCAAGGCGGAAAGCCTCACTCGCGACTTCTTCCGCGTCCGCCTTCGAGTCCAGGCGACGCTCAGCAACACCGACAACCAGGGAGTAGTTCGCCCGGAAGAACGTCGAGAACCTTCTCACGCCACCTCCCTCCCTTCACCACGACAACAGACTGTCTTCTATCTTCTCTGTTGCTCGCGGACGACGAAGTGTGACAACGAGAGGATGCGCGAGCCGAGGCGGTACCCCTCCATCCGATCAATTGATCACCGCCACGGCTCGCGACATCCCGCTCACTCGGGCAATTCAGGCAGCCTCTGTGAGCCTCTGACGCTCGCACCCAGTCCAATGACGAAGCAGAGCAAGCCCACTACGCCCACGAAAGCCGCAGGAACGATGTTGCCCCGACGCATCTCGATGTCCGATGCGTAGCCCTCGGCGATTGCCCATGCTGCTCCAGCAAGGACAATGACTACCCCCGCAAGAACTAGCAGAAGGGACCAGCGTCTAGTGCGACGCGTATCCTCAGTTGGTTCAGATGGCCTCTGTGCGCCTCTGATGCTCGCGACTACGCCAATCAGCACGCCGACAAAGCCCACTGCGCCTATAACAAATACGGGAATACCGCGGCCAGGCCGCATCTCAGCGTCCGATGCGTATCCCTCGAAGATTGCCCATGCGGCTGCAGCAAGAATCACTGCTGCGCCAGCAAGCGCGAGCAGTAGCGGCCAAAGCCTCCGAGCGCGTCGCGTACTCATCATGGGTTGCATCCCGCAAGAACGGTGGTCAAGTCCCGTGGAGTGGATGCTCCTATTGCTGTCAAGCGGTCTGTGGCGGGCTGATCGCGTCGAGAGCGATGGTGGCGCGGCGTTCGAGTTCTGGATCGGCGCGGGT
>Ga0116180_1000371_pt1 | contig 42651 bp, 56 predicted proteins | sample AD_UKC073_MetaG_FD_89804 | JGI IMG/M metagenome (GOLD analysis project Ga0116180, IMG submission 89804) | Active sludge microbial communities of municipal wastewater-treating anaerobic digesters from USA - AD_UKC073_MetaG | ecosystem: Engineered > Bioreactor > Anaerobic > Digestate | place: USA... | reverse complement strand
GCCCTGGCCGTACAGCACGGAGGTGGGGCCGCGCAGAAACTCCACGCGCTCCAGCGTGTAGGGGGCTGGCCGGCTGGTGTTGTAGGTGCCATAGGTGCGCAGCAGGCCGTCCTGGTATTGCGAGACATCGCCACTGCGTGCCTTGAAGCTGTCCACGCGGCTGTCAAAGTAGTTGGACACCGCGCCTGCGGTGTACGCCGTCACCTGCCGCAGCGTCTGCACGCCCTGCGCCTCCATCTGGTCGCGGGTGACCACGCTGATGGCTTGCGGGGTTTCGATGAGTGGCGTGTCGGTCTTGGTGGCGCTGAGCGCACGCTGGGCCACAAAGCCGGTGACGGGGGCCGTCGGGTTCTCTTGCTCCGCGCCCGAAGACACGGTGACCGGGGCCAATGTGGCCTCGGCAGTGGGCGATGGGACGGTGGTGGTCTGCGCCTGGGCCGCGGCACTGCACAGCACCAGCACGGCGGCCTGTGCAACGGCGGTGCGCGGCGCGCGGCATGCGCGCGAACGGGATGGGAAAGGAGGCATGGTTTGCTATTGATTCGATAGCTGCTTGGGCATGTTCGACTAGCGCAAGCGGCCGGTTTTGCTTGAATTGCTTGAAATGGGCGCTGATCAGCGACCAGCGGGTGCGGGCGTGGCCGCTGGCGGCAACGACGGCGAGGGCATGCCCTCGGCCAGCACAAAGCTCAGCGTCGTCACGTAGTTGGCTTCGCCGTACGGCGCGCCGTGCGCCTCGCCCGGCGTCTTGTCGCTGTGCTTCACCTCGGCCACGTACTGGCCCTTCCAGGGGGTGACGAAGGTCACCGTGCCGTCTTCACCCGCCTCGGCCTCGCGCGTCCAGCCCGAGGGTGCAGCCAGCTGCACCTTGGCCTTGGGCAAGGGGGCGCCCTGGTAGACCACCTTCAGCTCACCGGGCTCGCCGGTGGGCACCAGGTCCAGCGCAGCGGTGGGGGCCACGGGCTTGGCCAGGCTGGCCACCCAGCGGGCGGCGGGCTGCCAGTACATCGCGGGCAGGTTGCGCTTGCTGCGGTCGATCACGGGGTAGGTAGGCGTTGCAAACAGCGTGTCTGGGCTGCCGGTGGTGGCGTAGACGAAGGCATCTTTGCCCAGTTGGCCGTCCACGCGCTGCGCCGGGGCGCCGGTGCGTTGTTGTTCCAGCAGGGGCACGCCCTTGAACTGGTCGAGCCGGCCAGGCGATGTCTCGCGCAGGTTGTCGTTGAACTCGCCAAAGTGCAGGCGCGCCTGGCCCCCGGCGTTCTCCAGCCACACCTGGTGGGCGTGGGCAGGGGCCAGGGCAGATACGCCGGCAATGGCCAGCACGGCAGCCAGCCAAGGGCTTGGGGAGGTGGGAGCGCAAGACATGGACATGGACATGGATATTTCCTCTCTTTGGTTTGGGATTCCGGAGCGCTGCTCCAAACGCAGCGCGCAGCCCGCTGCACCACCGCAAGGGTGGGTGCAGTGAAGCTCACTTTTTGATAGCTGCCTGCGCTTGATGGATGAGCGCTGGGTGGCTTTTTGATCTGAACGTTGCAGCGCTCGGCTCACACCGGACGCCAGCGCAAACTGGGGGCCGTGAGAGCCGCTTCAGCGGCCGTCATGGGTCGTCAGGAGGTCGTCATGCCGACAGCCAAAAACCGCTTACCACTCCACGCTTGCGCGCGGGTTCTTCGTTGGAGGCGTCGGCCCTGGCGCGCACGGCCGGCCGTACCAGCACATCACCGCGACGGGGATGCCCAGCCCCACCCACGACCACCAGTCGCCCCAGGTGTCGGACACCAGCGCCGTGATCAAGCCGGTGGTGGTGAGCACACCCATCACGATGGGCCCGCCCCACAGGGCCCAGAAAGGGCGGTGCTTTTTCATGTGGCCCCCTCGGTGGAGCGCGCAGCACCCGATGTGGGCAAAGCGCTGCCTGCAAAACCGCCCGTGGCGCTGCCTGCGGTGGGTGTTGCGGGGCTTGCCGCCTGCACGCCCTTGCGCAGCCATAGATACAGCCCGCTGCCCAGCACCACGATGGTGGCAATGTCGAGCAGCGCCCACAGGATCTTCATCGGCATGCCGCCGTAGTCGCCAAAGTGCAGCGGCTGCGACACCAGCAGCGCCGTCAGGTACCAAGGCAGCTGGGGCGATGCGGTGACCTGCGCCGTGCGTGCATCCACCAGCACCGGCTGGAGCAGCTTGGAGGTCAGCGGCTCATTGCCGCGCAGGAAAAACGTGTTGTGGTGCGGGCTGGAGAACGCCGTGCCCGGGAACGCAATGAACGACAGCTTGGTGCCCGGCGCCTGGGCCTGCGCCGCCTCCAGCGCCTGCTGCAGCGGCCCGCGCTCGGCCACGGGCACGATGGGCTGGCCTTCATAGGGCTTGAGCAGCACCGAGAGCTGGTCGTGCTGCCAGTACTTGATGAGCAGGTCGGCCCACGTGTTGATCATGCCCGTGCCCCCCACCACAAACGCCCACACCAGCGTGACGATGCCCAGCAGGTTGTGCAGGTCGAGCCACTTCACCCGCGTGGACCGACCGCGCCGCACCTCGCCAAACGCCAGCTTGCGCATGAACGGCGCATACAGCACCACCCCCGTGACGATGGCCACCAGCAGCAGCAAGCCCATGAAACCCAGAAACAGCTTGCCCGGCAGCCCCGCAAACAGGTCCACATGCAGCTTGAACATCACGTACATGAAGCCCTTGTCAAACCGGGGCTGCGCCAGTACCTGCGCCGTGCGCGCGTCCACCGCCACGGAGCGGAAGTCATCGGTGGGCGCCGGGGTGGGCGTGAGCGTGACGAACCACACGTTGTCATTGTCCTCGGCATGCGATGCGAACTGCACCACGCGCTCAGGGTGCAATGCGTGCGCGGTGGCCAGCACCTTGTCGAGGCTGGCGCGCGGCGTGTTGGCGGGCATGGCGGGCGCCTCGACCTCGGTGCCCAGCAGGTGGCCGATTTCGTGGTGAAAGATCAGCGGCAGGCCGGTGATGCACAGCAGCAGCATGAAGACGGTGCACACCAGGCTGGACCACTTGTGGGTCCAGTTCCAGCGGCGCAGGGCGGTGGGGCTCAGCATGGCGTGGGGGCGGGGTGGCAAGGGCCGTCGGGCAGTCTCACCACCGCCAGCGCCGCCCCAGGCACAGGGTGCGCTGTCGCAACAGAAAGGGCGAACAGGTGATTCATCAAGCCAGACAACCCGGAAACATCGGAAGACGGTGGGTGCTGGCTTCAGCCGGCAAGCCTGTGAAAAGGCTTCCGGCAAGGGCTATGGCTGGCGGAAACCCAATTTTACATTGCAAATGGGAATTGTTTGTATTCGTGATGGTGTGTGGGGCAAGGATGTTGCGAAATCGCTGCGGCCTGCTCCCGATCGGACACTGCGAAGGTGAAGGGAGTTGAGATAAACACCACCCCACGCGGCGCGAAAACCTGGGATTTAGTGGGCTGTGGGGGGATAAGCTGAAACGGGCCGTTGAAACGGCGTTTCAATCGGTGTAATTCAGGAGCCTGGGTCAGATGCCCTGCATTTCGTGCTCAGTGTGCCCAATCAAATCAAGTTGGCCTGCTGCGTCGGCTGCAGCGTTCTGCCCCTTGATCTTCTCGCGGACGCGCTTGAGCAGCTTGCCCATACCGCGAGGCGTCATTCCGTAGCGCCGCGCCAGGTCGTCCTTATTGCGGCCGTCGAACTGGTCGTAGATCTCCAGCTCCTTGAGCGTCAGCTTGTACTGCGCGTCCTTTGGGAAGGTCACCACCTGGCCTGCCCAATAGGTGCTCAGATAGTCCACGGCTGAAGAGCCAATGACCGAGGCCGCATCGGGGGGCGTGCCCATTTCCTCCAGCTGACGGGCGATCACCGCCTGCAGCTCCTCCAGCATCTCGTGACGCTTGAGCGCCATGCGAGTGACTTCAACGCTCACTGTGCTGCCCCCTGGGGCTTCAAAACGGCCACTGTGGCCGATATGGGCCGATCCAGCACGCCCATAAGGCATTCCCAGGCCCACCAGTGCATGTCGAAGCCCTGCCCTCTGTTCAGATACTGATCAGACTGTTGAACCAGCTCAATTTGCCGCGCCGTCAAAGGCGACGTGCGATGGAGCGCGATCACTTCGTTGCGCAGCGCCGCCACTGCGGCGGGCAGGCGGCGCATGGCCCACTTCTTGAGGGTCTCGATCAGGGTGTCGATGACACGACCATGCGCCCAGCGCAGATCGTCCACCTTGGCGATCCGCTTCACGTAGGCGGCCAGAGCCTTTTCGGAGGGGTCGCGCACCTCGCCCAGGGCGTGTAGAAACAACCACAGCGCGCGCACCTTGCTGGCGTCCGGCTTGATGACCTGAGGCCGGTCACCAGCCTTTGGACGCACCTTGAACCCCTTGCTCTTCATGTGCGCCAAAACCAGCTCCATGTTTGGAGCAGTCATCGACGCCAGTGATTCGGACTTTCCAACGATGCGCAGGATGTCGCGATAGGCAAGCTCGTCCAGGCCAGACTTCTGGCCCAGCTCGCGCCGCGCCACATGGATCAGCTTGATCAATGCAGCGCGGCGGGTGTTCGCGGGGGCTTTGGCGGTGGTCATAGAACGGGTCTCCAGGTGGCTCACCAGAACCCCCATGGGCGGAGGCTCCAGAAAACCGGCTGGATCAGTTCAGCGCTTCCTTGAACGCCTTGCCAGGCGTGAACTTCGGTGCCTTGCTGGCCTTGATCTTGATAGCCTCCCCTGTCTTGGGATTGCGGCCAGTGCGGGCCGCACGCTTCGACACCGTGAAGGCGCCAAAGCCCACCAGCGTGACAGCACCGCCCTTCTTCAGGGTGGCCTTGATGGCCTCGGTAGCCGCGTCCAGAGCGGCACCAGCGGCGGTTTTGGAGATACCGGCCTGGTCGGCCATGCGTTCGGTCAGTTCAGACTTGTTCATGAGTCACTTTCGATAGTTGAGAGGTTCCCGGTGAGGCGGCACCGGGGACCGAGGCGCTCAGTGGGAGAAGTCACCGCGCCCTGCGGTAGTTGCGGCCATGTGATGGCGGCCGGGGCACACACCGCTTGCCCCACCGACCTATCACGGGCCGGTAGCGCTTGAAATTGCGTTCTCCGTCAGGAGGTCGAAGTCCAAGACCCACACGAAGGGGTCTGCGTCCCAGGAGGCAGAACCATTGATCTGCGACCAAAGCCTGCGGAATGCCATCACGGCTTCGTTGCCCCGTCCCAGCCCGCGCTGCTCACTGGGCCATGCGCCTTCCGCGATACAGTCATCGGGGCTGATTTCCTGAAGACGCTCCAGACGCACGCCCGTCAACACCAGAGTGATGCGACTGGCTGTACGCGGCATATGGATGGAGGGCATCCACCGGAACCCCGTGGGTAAGTTCCAGCCCTCGCCCTCGCTGACATCAGCGCGGTACGTCCACACAGGCGCATAGCCAGGCAGTGCCAGATTGCCGTGCGTCTCCCTCACCCAGAGCCTGTCGCCCGGCCGCCCGTATGGGCAGGTTCTGAGCACTTGCTGCATGCCCGGCAGGTCGTTACGACGCGGCCAAACGCCGCCATTGCGAGCCTTGAAAACGCGGCGCGTCTGCCGCTTTGCGCCCGCCCTGATCGCGCGCACCATTGGCCCCGAGAACAGAATCGGCCGCTCTCTCATGCCTTCGTCCAGCCGCTGTCAGGCGTCCATCGCATCAAAGGCAAGGCGTAACCCGCCTCATCTTTGACAAACCGTACGGAAGGCTTGTCGGTGCTGTATGTGGCGATTACGGCTGCAGCTTCCATGACCCGATACGTGGCATCCACGTCGGCCACATCGAACTGGCAAACGTTGCGCCAAGAGCCACGCGCGTTAAATTGCAGCGTTGCAGGCTTGCTCATCGCATGCCTCCGTTGAGGGGCGTGTCGTCATCGAGCAGCCCCACAGCCACCGATTCAACGGTGTTCGAGAGGCCTTCGAGTTCGTTCACGCAGAACTGGTCGAGCTCTTCCCACTGCTCCGACATGATCTGAATCTGAGCGCGCATGGTGCGCAGACGCCGGACATGCCGTGACGCGAGTTGCTTTTTGGTGGGCGCGCTCATACCGCCACCATGTCCAAAGCAATAGGCACATAGCGATCCGAGTCGCCCACGCGCTCGTACAGCCGCACGTACTGCTTGGTGCCAATGACCTGCACCGACTCGCTGATAGCCTTCATGGCCTCCTGCCAGCGCGGGTCGGCGATTTCCAGCCGGCGCAGGCCCAGGATGCGGCCCACGTTGAGGTTGCCCTCCTTGTCGGTCTGGAACGCTTGCTGCACCAGCACCATGATCTCGGGGCGGCTCCCCTTGGCCCACTCGTTGATGCACTCGTCGATCAAGGTCTTGGCCGCCTGCAGGCGCTCGTCGAACGTCACGTTCTCGGCCGTGGCGATCTGCAGTTTGAAGGCGCCGTCGTAGGTGGGCAGCGTGATGTTGCCCTTGGTGCCCCCGCGCTTCACGCCGTACTGCTCCGCGCTCAACTCAACGAAGGCCGCCACGTCGCCGAACATCTTGGACTTGCCCGCAACCAGGCGCGCATTCAGGTCCTTCGCCAGGGCCACCAGCTCACGCACCAGACGGTCGCGCTCCTGGTCAATCGGCTTGACCAGCTCCAGGGGGACAAGATGGCCCTGCGCGTTGCGCATGTAGCCAGCGGGGACGGTAGTTTGATCCATGGGGATGCTCCTTTCAGTGAACAGGGGTGCCCGCAGGGGCGGATTGGGTAGCGAGGGAGGCCTTGAGCAACTCGCCCGCATATGCAGCCATTCCCGTGGCGACATAGCCGACAAGATGGGGGGCCATCAAAGAAACGGCGTAGCGGTGAGCCAAGCACAGCGCTTTCAAAACGACAAAGGGCGGGTGCTCTCCTTCGATGGACGCGACGATGCGCTGCGACAGTTCAAAAGAACGGCGGCGAAACTCCGCGCGCTGCTCGTCGGTGGGCTGTGGCACGGTTGGTTTGCTGGGCATGAGATAGCTCCTCTCAGCACCGAAAGCCACGGCTCTCGATGCGGGTGTGGTTGAGGGCCCCGGCCCGTGCGGGCGCGGCGGGGTTGACGGTCCAGACCGGCGCGCGCATGCGGTCGTACTGGGCCGGGGGCACCACGTTGGCGGGCCGGGGTGGCGTGGGTTTGCGGCCGGCGGGGCGGCCCTTGCGGATTTCCGTCATTGCTGCACGCCTCCCTTGATGCGGGCGATTCGCTCGCGCACGTCGTCAGGCATGCGCGTGGCCTTGCGGCCGCGCTCTTCGATCTCGGCCAGCGCCGGGTCTTTGCCGCCAAAGGCAACCTCCAGCGCCGTGCCAATCTCGAACGTCTGACCACGCACCTGCACGGTGTCACGCTGGGGGGCAATCCGCCGGTCCAGCTCGCGCTTGGACTCCTGCGCACCCTCGGCCTGGTCGGCCTTGCGCGTGAGCACCTGGTACAGGTAGCCATTGCCCTGCAGAGGTAATTGCAGCGTGCCCTTCTCGACAGCCTGGAATACGGCGTCAAAGCCACCGCGCCAGTCGTCGATGGAGACCGCCCAGGCCCGCCCGTGCCGCTCAATCACGCTGCGCTGCATATCGGTCACCAGTTCCGTCAGCAGCTCCTGCAGGCGCGTCATGCGCAGCCGCTGCTTGGGCGGCTTGTGCAGACGGATGTAGCGCATCAGCTGCGCGCCCAAGGGCAGGGACAATTTCAGCGTGTCATGAATCAGGCGGCGCGCCGTGTCGTCGTCGATCATGCGAAAGATCAGCGCATCCAGGCTCTCCTCGGCCCCGCAGGCCGGGCAGACGTTATTCCAGTCGCCCGCCATCACAGAAGCCCCCCGCGACCTGGTACGGCAGGCGCCGCAGCCGGGCGCGCAGCGCGCTCCATTTCCGAGCGAAAGCCCAGGCACATCGTCTGCCCCAGTTCCATGCCTGCCAGGTGTGCGCGGTCGAGCTGCACCTCGGCCACGTCACGCTGGGAAACGACCCACACCAGGGCGAGCAGCAGGACAACGCAGCACAGGCCAAGCCACAGCACAAGGGCTGTCAGGGGATGGCGGCGCTTCATGCGGCCTCCCTGCGGGGCACCACGCCCACCACATGCTCCAGGTTGGAGCCCAAGATGGTGTCGATGGCCTCCCAGTCGCTGCGAAACTCGCCGCGCAATTGGCCCTTGGAGCCGTCATCCATGGTGATGATCACAAGATAGCGGCGCATGCTTATTCCCCCCGCACCGCAGCCGCAATCAGGGCCGCATTCACCTTGGGCGCGCCGATCTTCACGGCTTTATTCATCGCCCGGGTCACCAGGTTGTTGATCGCCAGCGGGTAGCACAGCGACTGCTCCCGTGCCTGGCGCTGCCCGCGCACTGTTTCAGACACCGCCTGGCGCAGCGTCGCCCGAATGGCGTCCACTGCATCCGGCGCAAAGATGGCGTCAAACTGCAGGCCCGCCCGGTCAAACTTGTGGCGCAGGTAGCCCTCGACGTGGTTGTCCAGGGGCGGCAGCTTCACCAGCTCGCAGCGCTGCACCACCTCGCGCACCTCTGGGTTGTGCTCGCTGAGCTTCTTCTCCAGCTCGGTCTGGCCGATCAGGATGATGGACAGCAGCTTCTTGAACCCATCCTGCAGCTCGTAAAAGCGCTTCAGGTGCTTGAGGGTGGGGATGGCCAGGGCGTGGGCTTCTTCGATGATGAGTACATGCCGCTGCCCCACTTGCGCGCTGGCCTTCAAGATGTTGTGCATCTGCGCCGCGCGGTCCTGCAGCATCTGCCGCAGGGGCGTACCAGGCGACACGGCGCGAATCACCGCGCCCGTGATGTCCGCCGCCATCAGCGCTTTGCCCTTGCGCTGGTTGTCCTCCATGCCGATCACATAGGGCTCAATCACCGTCACTCGCTCGCCGGTGGTGTTGATCCAGTCGATCATGTCCTGGCGCAGGGTGGACTTGCCGCCGCCCGACTCGGCCACCACCGCCAGCATGCCGCCGTGGCGCGCCGTATGGCGCATGGCCGCACGCACATAGCGGATGTCGTCGGTGATGAAAACGTCCGCGTCTTCGTTCAGCTCGTTGATGAACGGATCTCGCGGCACCTTGAAGTGCTGGCGGGCAGCAGATGACAGCGAGTGATGTCGTAGTAGCATGAAAGGGTCCTCTCCTTGGGTCGAGCCGGGTTGGGGGCCGGAGTTATTGGCTTTCGCCATCGCCTGCAGCTCCGCGTTGGCGCGCGGTGCTGCAGGTGCTTCGTCAAAGGTCCGTGCCAGCCGCTCGGCTGGCAGGCCCTTCGCACTCAGATAAGCGGTAATCCGCTCTTTAAGCAGTGCCTTGCTCAGGCCGCGCGTGGTCGGCCAGAGGTCGTACTTGATCATTTGGGTCACCGCCGCTGGCGAGACGCCGATATGGCGTGCAAGCTGCGACTGGTTGGCACCCACGGCGGCTAGGCTTTCGCGCAAATTCAGCATTGGCACCTCACACCGCGCGCAGGCCACCAGCGGCCCGGATAGGTTCATCGGCGACCGCAGGGGCTTGGTACTGCGCTATCAGCGCCGCCACCTGGTCCTCGGGAACCCCGCCGCCGTATCGCTTCACGAAGAAGGCGTTTTCTTCGGCCGTCAAGTTGCGGCCGATGGCACCCACGATGCGCAGCATCGCTGTCACCGCGTCGAGCAACTCGGGCCCGGCGGGCGCCGCATGGGCGGGCGTCTCGATGACAGCGCCCTGTCGCGGCAGATAAGTGGGCAACTGCACGTCCTGCAGGTAGGCGTGGGCGTTGAGGCCGTTGAACGGCGCCACGCGCTTGGCGCGCGCCGCCTTCACCTCGTCGGCCGTCATTCCAGGGTAAGCCGCCTCGTCCATCGCCGTGGCGGCATGCTCCGCGTCCGTCTTTGCCGCGCGCTTGAACTCGGCGCCAATCTCTGCAGCATCCGCCTGCTGGCCGAACTCGTCGAAGTTGTGCTCAGGCTCACAGCGGTAAATCAGAGGGGCACCGTTGTAGCGCTCCACCTGCACCTGCACTACGCACTCGCCATAGACCAGCCCGCGTACCTTGACGGTGTCGCCCACGTTGATTCCATCGAAGCCGCGCAAGCTGTAGGCCAGAGTGCGCCCCGCTGACGGATGGCGGAACGTGATCGACTGGTTCGGTTTGACTTGCCGCTCCTCCTCCTTCGACCGCATGAACGCCTGGCACACCTCCAGCGGCGGCAGCACGCGCAGTTGCTCGGCCGTGATGAGCTGCCAAAGGTCATAGCGCGCCACCGGCTGCGACAGGCCTGGGCGGCGCAGCCGGGTGTCCTGGCCGGGTATCAGGTTGGCGCTGTACGCGTTGGCCCAGGCGAAAGCAGCGGCATTGAGCTGCTCCACGTTCTCCACCGGCTGGAACCGCAGGCGCGACTCGAACTGCGTCTCCACAATGTTGTTGCCGTTTTCCACACCACCCTTGGCGCGGCTGTTGCCTGCCTCATGGGTGATGTGCGTGACGCCCAAGGCGTCCAGCAAAGAGCGCACCGCCGACGACGTGTTCGCGCTGCCCTTGTCCCACAGCAGATGGCGCGGCACACCGTGAAACGGGCGGCCCTCCTGCAGGCCCCATGCAAACATCAGAAAGCGAAACAGGTTGTGCTGGTCTTCGCCCGCCGCCTCCGTGTACCAAGGGATCACCGTGGCGCTTGCCTTGTCGTAGCAGACATACCGGTAGACCTTGAACTTGACCTGTGCGAGCCGGTCCAGCTTGTTCTTGTAGAACTCGTCGTCGCGGATGATGTACTGCCGCCCCTTCAGGTAGTACACCAGGCACAGCGACGGGTCGATCTGGTGGGTGTGATTGGGGTGCGGTGCCCGCAGGGCCTGCACCGGGTCGGCCACGCGCTGGGCGGCAACATTCAGCTTGCGGTCGCGCATCAGCTTGTTGAGCTGCCCATTGCTCACGCCAAAGCTATGCCCGTTCTGCTCCAGAATGCCGCGCGCCGTGGTCGTGAACAGCGTCTGCTTGCCATTGGCGCGGATCGCCTCGCGCTGGGCCGCGCCCAGGGTCACCAGGGCGTCGGCCGACACGCTGGTGCTGCCCTTGTCGCTGCGCGCCTTGCGGCCCGATGACCAGCCCGCCACCGCCTTCAGGTGCCGGTACACCGTCTGCACCGACAGCCCCAGGAACTCGCCCGCTTCCCGCACCATGGCCGTGCCCGATCCATGCTCGGCCTCGTCCAGGCGCCGGGCAAGCTGGCGCACATAGTCGCAGGCTTCGGGGGAAAGTGCCGCCATATCTGCGCTCACCTCATGCGGCTGCATCTGCAGCCTCACCCGCCCCGCCAGGGGCCTGCATCAGGTACTGGCGAGCCTCGGCCAGGTCATCACCAAAACGCTCCTCAAACGCATGCTGCGCCGCGCCCACCAACTCGGCCAGCCGGTTGAGCCCATCTTGCAGATGCAATGCCACCAGGGCCACGCTGCGCGGCAGAGGCGCCGGGGCCTCGGGGTCATAGCCCGGCGCCTGCGTGACTTCATCGGTCCACCACTGCTCCAGGGCAATGGTGGCCTCATGGTGGGCCGCAATGCCGTTCTCAATCAGCGCCTGCCGCTCGGCAATTTCGCCCTTGAAGGGCAAGATGCGTTCATCCAAGGGCACCACCACCGGGCGCTTGCCTGCCAACTTCTTCTCTGCCTTGTCGGCCCGCTCTTCCGCTTTGGCCCGCTTCTCGGCGGCAAACTTCACATCCTGCTCGGCCTGGCGCAGCCGCTCGCGCAGTTGGCTGGCGCTCAGACGGTCGATGTCATCCATTTCCTGGAGGTTTTCCAGCACGTCATCGTCGTGGGTGACCAGTTCCAGGAAGGCGCTGGCGCTTTTTACCTGGGTGGTCAAACTACCCAAAATGGGTGATTTGGAGGTTTTGGCCGCCGCCTGCATGAAGCGTTGGGCCGTGCTGCGTGCGAACCCTAGCAGTTCCACGCGCCCCATGAATTCGCCATGGGGCGCGATCTCTTTGAGCAGCAGCAGGCGCTTGCCCGTCTCAAGGATGGCCTCCACCGTGCGGCGCTGATAGAAGCGGATTTCATCTTCCAGCGTGCCTATCGTCAGAGCGCCTTGGTAGCCCAGCTCCTGCGCAAGGGCTGCGGCGTTGGCCTCTACCACCGCCAGGGCGTTGCGTGCTCCAGCCTCCTGCGCCGCCATATCGGCGGGCGTAGCGCCCACAAAATCCGGGCCGCGCTGCTCTGCCGGGGCCAATGGTTTGCGTCCTGCCATGTTGTGATTCCTCCTTCAGTTGTTAATCAAATGGCGCGCGTGTAGCGCTGGTCGATGTCGTCAACGCGCTGGCGCACGCGGCGCAGCTCGTCGTCATGGGCGCGGGCAAGCTGGATCAGCTTCGGCGTCAGGCGCCAGCACTCCTCGTTGCCGGGGATGCGCTCGGCAACCCCTTCGTCTGCCAGCAATTCAAGGTCGCGCAGCGCCATGGGCGGGGCCACGTTCAGCGCTTCGGCTACCTGCTTCAGTCGCAGGCCGTCAAACGCATGGCCCTGCAGTACCCACAGCAGGCGCAGGGCACGGCGGGCGGGTAGGTGGTGCTGTGGGTTGCTCATGCGTGCATCCCCTGCGGCATGCACACCACCAAGCGACCGTCCATGCTCAAGCCGGGCACACCGCCCACCTTGGCGGCTGCGTCGTTCAGCGCCGCAATGGCGTCCTCGCGCCAGCTCTCGGCGCAGTCCTCGGCCCACGCCAAGCGGGTGCGCAGCGCCTCGTTTTCGGCGCGCAGGGCCTCGTTCTCGGCGTCCACGCGGGCCAGCTCTTCGTTGACCAGGTCATAGGCCTGCGCATTCAAGCGCCGCCGCAGTGCATGCAGTGCTGGGGTCATGGCTGCAAATCCAGTTGAGGGTTGATGTGCTGGGCCACGTTCTGGCGGTGCCAGGCAACGTGCTCCATGTGGGTGGTCAACGCGGCCAGTGCGGCCGATGGGTCGCCGGGCTTGGCGTAGTACTCGGTCAGCAACTTGAGCGCCATGGCAAAGTGCTCATGCAGCTCCACGATGTCGGCATGGGCCAGCTTGCGGCCCGTGGCTATCTGCACCAGCAGCCGCCCATTACTCGCTGCCAGGTAGCGCGTCACAAAGTCAATGCCGCAGGCCAGCTCATAGGGCCGGATCAGGTTGGCGGGCATGCTGCCCTTCTGCAGGTACTTGTAGAGCACCCAGTGGTCTGCCAGCCCCATGTCCTCGGCAATGCCCTCCACGCTCTTGTTCAGGCGCTCCCGTGCGTGGTCCTTGCACAGCTCAAAGGCGTGCCGCAGGCTGCTGGGCTGCAGGGCCTTCCAATTGCGGCGCGTCATTGGATGAAGCCCCGCGACAGGTTGTCCAAACAAATAGCCGGATTACCTTGAGCCTCAAGGGTTTGCTGGCCGTACAGTGCTGCCACAACGCCAACGGAGAAACCGATGACTGAAATGATCCCGACCGCAATCGCCAAGTACCTGATCGAAGGCCGGATGCGCGACGACGCTTCCTTGGCCCAGCACATCGTGATGCACGAAGCTGTGGCGCTACTCATTGGTGAACTCCATCGCGTGGGGGCTGTGGACGCAGATCGGCTGGCCGCGCGGCTGATAGAGGCGCTGGCAGCGCCTGAGATTGAAGAGCTGGCCCCTGGGACCGGGGAACAAGCCGCAACGTTGGCCGGGCGTATTCGAGGGGCTGCGCACCTACCTGTTGCGCCAGACGGAGGCACGCCTGCAGGCAAGTGAGACGCTCGCCAGTAAGATGTTTGCTGGACATACCGCTCATGCCGCCGCCAGTTGCATGCGAGGAGCCGAGGAGCGGGAAACAAGGCCCGATTTAAGGCCCAGCTCCACAGCAATGTTGTGGCTCTCGCCCCGCAGGCACTTGCGCTGCGGGGTCCGGTCGTCGTCGTTGACGATCATGCAGACCAGCGCGGCCGAATAGCCGCGCTGACGGGCCCAGTCCGAGTACGTCCAGCCGCGACTGGCGAACTCGTCGCGGACCTGCTTGCGGGTTTTGGCCTTTTGGCCAATGGCGTAGCCTAGAGGAGCAATGTCGGTGATGATTTGATGGGTGTGCATGTTTGGCCCTTTACGGAGCGAGCGAAAGTCAGTCGTTGACTGGCAGTCCCAGCTTCAGTCGCACGTCGCGGCCTTCGCCGTAGTTGCCGATGCGCACACCGCGCACGGCATCGCTGACGGTGCGGTACTTGAAGCCATTGGCTTTGGCGAACTCTTTGAGGGTCATGCCCTGCTGGCGAAGCCGGTGCTTGATCTGGTTGGGGGTTGAATTGATGGCAGGTTCAGGCTCGGCTTCGCCTACGACGAAGCCCAGCGGTCCTGCCGCGCAGGTGATGTGGTCCGGGGTGCCGAGGGTCGGGTTCATGCCAGCGCCCTCCGGGGGTCGGTGACGATCTCGCCCGCCTTGATGCCCAGGGCCACGGCGATCTGGTGGGTTTGGCCCCGGGTGGGGCGGCGGCGGTTGGCCAACACCTCGAAAACGAGGTTGGGCGAGAAGCCGTTGGAGACCGCCCATTGGGTGACGGAGACGCCTTTGCGCTGCAGTTCAGCGCGAGCTTGTTCGGGGGTTCTGAGCATGGGGGTGGCTCCTTTGCGTGTGTTGATTTACAGGCGGTTTGTGTTTGTTGTTGGGTGAATTGTGGTGCGGATTTCTGCACCTGTCAATAACTTTGGTGCGGGAATTTGCATGATTGGGAATCGTCTTCGGGAAGAGCGAGAACGCCTCGGCCTCACGCAGCCCGTGTTCGCTGAGTTGGCGGGGGCAAAAAAGCGCACGCTGATTGACTGGGAGAAGGACGTGTCTTCGCCCACGGCAGTGCAACTAGCGCAACTTGCAGCCGCAGGCGCAGACGTGCTCTACATCCTCACCGGCCAGCGCTCCAGAGCCCAGCCCGCCCACGACGCGGCCGAGCAGGTGCTGCTGGACAGCTACCGGCGCTGCAGTTCGCAGGCTCGCCAAAACCTCATTCAGACGGCGGCATTGCTGGCGGCGGGGCTTCCAGGGCGCGCTGGCGGCGGTGGGGAACAAGTCAACACAGCATCCGGCGCGGTGCAAATCCTGGGTTCAAAGAACCGCGTTTCCAACAAGCGAACCTGAAGGGCTGGCAGGGATGGGTGAGAAGAAAAAAGCGGGCGCGCAGGTCATTCCGTTTCCACGGGCAAAACGCCCCCAGATGGAAGTGGTGCAGATGATCAGCGGCCATGGCAATGTGGGCGTTGTGGGTGACGGCAACAACGTGCAGATCACAGTCCAGTCGCCAGACAATACTGCGCGCCCCGCGTTGGCGCCTGTGCCACCACCAGAAGATCACATCACGGATGAGCAGGCCGCAGTGCTCCGGCGCCTACATCTGGAATGGGTAGAGCTCTCCACTGCCGTCAAGACGAGGGCAAAGCCGATCACGCCGCAACAAGCCTGGGTGTCGATCAACAGCATCGGCAAATGCACCACATACAAGCATATGCGGCAGGTCAATTTCGATGCAGCCTGCAACTACATTCAGCAGCAGATGGCCATCCTGCGCAGCGGAAAGCTGGCACGCAGCCGTGACCCAAAATGGCGCAACAGTCGGATTGGCGCCATCAAGGCGCGCAGCATCAACCAGCTGGGCGATGAATTTGCATACCGGCCCTACATCACGAAGAGCTTCAACGCGCAGTCACTTACGGAGTTGGACGATGAGCAGCTTGATGCGACCTATCGCTACACACTGAAAATGAAACCCAAGATAGGGTGAAGCCGCTGGGCAAGGCCGCGCGCATCAAGGTGCTCGATTTCATGCGGCGGGAGTTCAACACCGCTATGGTCATTGAGTTGAAACCAGATCAGGTGTACCGGGTTCGTCGGTACTTTGAAACCATCAACAGCCGCAGAAGAGAGAGGGCATGAGTGTTTGCGAGCCCTTGCGCAGATTTCGGTGTATCTGATCCATCAGCCGATTTTTTAATGAGGAGTAACCAATGCAGCCGGTTTTTGGATTTTTGCTCTTTGGGGCCGCCACCCTGATTGCGTCAATTGTTGCCAGTAAGCGAGGCCGCTCCGGCATTCTCGTTTTCGTGCTCTGTGTAGTTGCTGGCTTCGTCTTGGTAGTTGTCACAAACAACGCGGGTGGGGGCGCTGTCGGAGCTGCTTTCGCGGCATTCATCGCCCCCATTGCTGCATTGATCTGGGCCACATCAACCAAGAGCAGCGAGCAGCTGGCTGTCACTACGGGAGAGCATGGAGACTTTAAGAAGTGCCCGTTTTGCGCAGAATCCATCCGCAGAGAGGCGGTGAAATGCAAGCACTGCGGTAGCTCGCTGGACAGCACGAGCTGAAGATCGGATAAGCGTGCGGAGACTGCTCGCCGCCTGCCTGCTAGCTTTGGTCATTACCCCCGCAGCAGATGCTCGCATCCCTCGCTCCACCTCTGCCGTGGCTGAGTTCAAGCGCCCCAACCCTGACGACGCTGGCGATCTGGCCGCCAAATTTGAGCAGCGTCTAGCCGGACTGAACGTGCAATCACGCCAGGAAGTGCTGACTTCAAAAAAGGGCGAGCGTCTGCAGCCAGATGAGCAGCTCCGGGCTGAAGCCGAGGTCGCGGCTCGAAACGGGAGAGTGACAAGCGTTGGGGTCGATGAGCACGGCACCCCCGTAGAGGCGTCAACAGCTAGGAAGCCCAAACGCATTCCGATGCGTTTCATCGAAGCGAAAGAGACCATTCGGGAACTGATAAAGCGCGCAAAAAATCTTTAAGCAGTAGGATGGTTGGCTTATGTACAGCAGCATTTTCCAGATCTTCAAAGTCTATTGGGCCGCCTATGGCGGCTTCAGTGCTTTGCTGCGTTCGCCGTACATACATTTGTCCCTGTTTTGCCTTGCGCTTACTTGGAACACATGGTGGGCGCCCACCTGCGCCGCCGGAGGGAGTTGTGCGGCATGGTGGGACCAGAATCTTTCCGTACTACCAAATGTTTTGGGCTTCACACTCGGCGGGTTTGCGATCTTCATCGGCTTCGGTGATGAGAAATTTCGGGCTCTGTTGGCAGATCCTGATCCACAGGACTCGGACGCGGAAACCTTGCCCACCATGTACCTGGGCTTATGCGCGACTTTCGTGCACTTCATCCTTGTTCAAGCCCTGGCGCTGCTGAGCGCCGTTATCGCGAAAGCCTGGTGGTTCTATACCCCTTTGATGGACCCATTCCGTGACTGGCTTCCTTGGATGAACGCCATGGGTGGCGTGATTGGCTACGGATTGTTTTTGTACGCTTTGACTTCTGTGGTCGCGGCCACCATGCACGTGTTTCGCATCGCAATGATGTATTCGCAGTTTCGTAAGCACCTCGGGGTATCACAAGTTGAGTCTTCGAGCGATGTGTCCGAACAGCAAATGAAATAAGGTCCTGGTTCCCAATACACAGCACTCCCAGGCGGGAAAACTGACGGCTTTCATACCGTCGTTTCACCCACCTGGAGTCGCTGTGTAATGCGAGACATCATCCCCGCCTGGCTGCGCGCGCCGCGCACCACCACCTGGCTTGTGCTGGCCGCGCTCCTGCTGGTCGCCATCGCCATCGTTGCACCGCCCCAGTTGCCGGTGGTGCTCTACAAAGCCTCACTCGTCGCCCTGGCCGCCGTGCTGGGCTACTGGCTCGACCGCACCCTGTTTCCCTATGCCCGGCCCGATGGCTACCTGAGCACTGATTGGCGCTACGGCACCGACGAGCCAGTGGGGGATGTGGACTACCCCGTCGTTGCCGGGTACGAGCTGGTCTTCGTGTGGGCCATGATTCGGCGCGCCGTGATCGTCGGCGCGTGCATGCTGGCCATGGCTGCGGGGCTGTAATGCGCGGCTCCCGTATCTCTCTGTGGGGCTGGTGCGCCGCCCTGGCCGTATCCGTGCTGGCCCACTGCGCCCAGGCCCAAGTGCCCCAGGCCGCCCAACAGCACCGTGCCCTGCTGGTGCGCACCGCGCACGCGGCCTGGGGGCTTGACGCCCCAGTGGCCGTCTTTGCCGCCCAGGTGCATCAGGAGAGTGCTTGGCGCCCCGATGCCATCTCGCACGTCGGTGCGCAGGGCCTGGCCCAGTTCATGCCCGCCACCACACGTTGGATCGCGGGCCTGAGCCCACACCTGGCAGAGCAGCAGCCATTCAACGTGGCCTGGTCGCTGCGTGCCCTGGTCACCTACGACCGCTGGCTTTACGACCGCGCCCCCGCCCGCTACGCGCCCCGCGAGCGCATGTGGGTGGCGCTGCGCAGCTACAACGGCGGGCTCGGCCATTGGCAAGCAGAGGCGGCGGCTACCGGGGCCGCGCAGCCGACACGCGCCCAGGTCGATGCGGCATGCGGCAAAGCCCGCCGCGCTGCCGTCCATTGCAGCGAAAACCTGGGCTACCCCCACCGCATCCTGGTAGTGCTCCAGCCGCGCTATGCGGCATGGGGGCCCGGCCTATGAGCAACACCTCCACCGCACTTGTCGGGGGGCTGCTGCTCGCCGTTGCCGCAGGCATCGGCGGCTATGGCTACGGCCTCGACCAGGGCAAGGCCCTGGAGAAGGGCCGCCAGGACGCCAAAGCCCTCGAAACCATCACCGACCAGATCGCGGCCCATGCCGACCTGGTCAAGCGCTCAGGCGCGGCCAGCAAGGGCATGCGCGCCGCCGTGGCCCAGCTCGAAAGGGCCAACACCCAAACCACCACGGAGATCGCCGATGCGCTCACCACCACTGCTCCTGAGCGCGCTGATTGCGTGTTCCCTCCTGACGTCGTGCGCGGCCTTCAAGCCGCCCGCGACCGCGCTGCCGAAGCAGCCGCCAGCGGAATACGCGGTGCGCTGCCCAGCCCCCTCGCCAGCCCCGCGCGGCCTGCAAGTGGACCCGGTAGCCCTTGAGCTCAAGTCCATGTACGACCTGTACGGCCTGTGCGCTGGCCGCATGACGGACCTTTTGAACTGGCTCGATACGGAGGGCCTGCGTTGACCGACGACATCGACCGCGCCCAGGAGCGCGAGGCCCAGATGCTGGCTGACGCCCTGCGCGATCAGGCGCGCCGCTCGGGGCTAGCAGGCAAAACGTCCGCCGACTCTGCCGAGTTTTGCCAGGCGCGCGGATGTGGCGAGGAAATCCCCGACGCCCGGCGCCAGAAGGTGCCAGGCGTTCAGTTTTGTGTGGCGTGCCAGGCACGCCGCGAAAAGAGAGGCAACCGGTGAATCCACTGCAGATCGACTTTTGGCAACTGGTGGGCTTCGGCGGCGCCCTGTTGTCTGGCTTCGCCGCAATCATCTTTGGTGCGGGCCGTCTGATCGCAGCCCAGTTCGAGACACGCATCACCGAACGCTTCGAGGGCTTGCGCAAGGACCGCGAGGCCGAGGAAGCACGCACCAATGAGCGCTTCGATGCGCTGCAGCGCGCCCGCGAGCTGGAGGCACAGGGCATCTCCAGCCTGGAGCGCGATTTCCTGCGCTTCCAGGCCGACCTGCCCCTTCACTACGTGCGCCGCGAGGACTACGTGCGCGGCCAATCCATCGTGGAAGCCAAGCTCGACGGCCTGGCAACCAAGATCGACAACGCGCAGCTGCGCGCCTCCATGAACGAACGAGGGAGCCCATGAGCACCGCCATCGACACAGCCCGTATCCGCCGCGAAAACCTGCGGTGGCTCATCATCCTGACCCTGAACAACGCCCGCCCCATCGGTGCATTTGAAGGCCCTATCCTGTCCGTCGCCCAGTCGGAATACCCGGACGCAACGCCGCTGGAGCTGCGGCGCGAGATGGACTACCTGCACGACCGCCAGCTCGTACAGGTGGACAAGCAGCCCACCGGCCGCTGGTTCGCGGAGCTCACCCGCATCGGCGTGGACCTGGCCGAGTACACCATCCCCTGCGAGCCCGGCATTGCCCGGCCAGCGAAGTACTGGTAACCCATGGGCCGCAAAAGCAGCATCGACCGGCTCGACCCGGAGATCAAGGCGTACATCCAGGCCATGCTCGCTTCGGGCAGCATGACGCTGGACGAGCTGATCGCCGACCTGCAGGCGCGCTACCCCGCCGCAGCGACGGCGGGCAGCTTGCCCAGCCGTTCGGCCGTGGGCCGCTACGGCCAGAAGCTGGAGCGTCGCCTGTCGGCCATCCGCGCCAGCACCGAAGCCGCAAAGATGATCCAGGCGCACGCGGGCGACGACAAAGACGCCCGCAGCGAGGCCCTCACGGCCATGGTGCAGACCGAGCTGTTCGAAGCCATCCTGGCCCTGCAGGAAGCCGACGAAGTGGGCGAAGACGGCGAAAAGGCCGACCCCGGTGAGCGTGTGGCCCTGCTCAGCAAGGCCGCCAAGAACATCGCCACGCTCACCCGCTCCAGCATCAACCTCAAGGAGTTCCAGGCCAAGGTCGAGGAAGCCACACGCAAGAAGCTGCTGGCCGAGCAGGAGGCCAATCTGCAGGAGGTCGCCAAGGCCCAAGGCATGGACGAAGCCCAGGTGGACTTCTGGCGTCGCAAGTTCCTGGGCATCGGGACTTAGCCATGCACGCCATCAAGCCGCTGGCAACAACCCTGCGCACGCTGGAATGGGACGACCTCCCCGCCAGCGTGCGGTCCATTCCGGAGGGCTTCGACCCGCTGGCCGATGGCGTGCTGATGAAGCACCAACGCGAGGTGGCGTCCATCCAGGCTGCCATCATCGCCGTGCCCAAGGGGCGCCGCACGGGCATCACCTTCGGCACCATGCTCAACAAGACGCTGGTGGCCGCCGCCCGCAAGAGCGCTGGGGGCGACAACGTCTACTACATCGGCGACACCAAGGAGAAGGGCCTCGAAGCCATTGGCTATTGCGCCAAGTTCGCGCGCGTCATTGCCCAGGCCCAGGGCCAAGGCATTTCCGGGGTCGAAGAGTTCCTGTTTGAGGACCAGGACGACAACGGCAAAACCCGCCACATCACGGCCTACCGCATCCGCTTTGCCTCGGGCTTTCAGGTGTGCGCACTCTCCAGCCGCCCCGCCAACATCCGGGGCCTGCAGGGCCACGTCGTCATCGACGAGGCTGCATTCCACCCCGACGTGCAGGGCGTGCTCGACGCCGCCACCGCGCTGCTGATCTGGGGCGGCCAGATCACCGTCATCAGCTCGCACAACGGCAAGAACAACCCCTTCGCCCAGTTCTGCCGCGACATCGAGGCGGGCCGCTACGGTGCCGATGCCCGCGTGGTCACCGTCACCTTTGACGATGCCGTGGCCAACGGCCTGTACGAGCGCGTCTGCTTCATGAAGGGCACCCCGCCCACCGGTGAGGGCAAGCAAGCCTGGTACAGCAAGATTCGCAACGGCTACGGCGTGCGCAAGGCCGCCATGCGCGAAGAGCTGGACGCAATCCCGCGCGATGGCAACGGCGTCTGTCTGCCCGGGGTCTGGATTGAGCAGGCCATGGTGCTGCCCGAAACCTGCGTGCTGCGCCTCGCACTGGACGAGGACTTCACCACCAAGAGCCCGACCGAGCGCGAAGCCTGGGTGGCCGACTGGATCGAGCGGTATCTCGCCCCGGCCCTGGATCGCCTCGACAAGACGGTGCGCCACGTATTCAGCCACGACTACGCACGCCACCGCGACTTCTCCATCTGGGGCGCCACAGCCCTGACCACGGGCATGCGCCGCCAGGTGCCTCTCGTCGTCGAAATGCACAAGGTGCCCTACGCCCAGCAAAAGCAGATCACCTGGTACGCCATCGAGCGCCTGCCGCGCCGCTGCGGCGGCGCCATGGATGCAGGCGGCAATGGCGAGCCGCTGGCCGAGGAAACCGCCGACAAGTTTGGCCACACCCACGTGCATCAGGTCAAGTTCAACCGTGCCTGGTATGGCACATGGATGCCCAAGCTGGTGCAGGGCTTTGAGGACGGCATGATCGATATCGCTGCCGACCCCAACATCGCCCAAGACCTGCGCGCCATCGAAGAGGTGGACGGCATCCCCATGGTCGCCAAGGTGCGCCGCAAGGACATCAAGGACCCGGACCTGTTCCGCCACGGCGACAGCGCCTCCATGCTCGCCCTGGGCTGGTTCGCCACGCTCAACCTGAGCGCGGCCATCGACTTCATTCCATTGCCCGCGCTGCCGCGCGGCTTCGACAACCTCGGCGCGGCCGGCAACAGCGACGAGGCCGAGGATTACCTCCGCCTGGTCGAGCCGCGCGCTACCTGGTAGGCACCCCCATGGCAACTTCCCGCATCCTCGGCCCGGACGGCCAGCCCATCAAAACGCCCGACCTGGCAGAGCCACAGACCGCCCGGCTGGCCCACCTGCAGCGCGAGCTGCAGAGCCACCCCACGCGCGGCCTCACGCCCTCACGCCTGGCAAAGATTCTGGACGCTGCCGAGAACGGCGACCTGGTCGCCCAGTTCGAGCTGTTCGAGGACATGGAAGAAAAAGACGGCCACATTGCCGCCGAGATGGGCAAGCGCCGCCGCGCCTGCGTGCTCGACTGGAACGTGGTGCCTCCCGAGGGCGCCGACGCTGCCGAGAAGAAGGCCGCCGAGCAGCTCGGCGAGCTGCTCACCGAGATCCCGGACTTTGAGGACATGGTGTTTGACCTGACCGACGCCATTGGCAAGGGCTACGCCTGCCTGGAGCTGGAATGGCACCGTGTGGAGGGCCTGTGGGTGCCCAAGACCATCACGCACCGCCCGCAGTCCTGGTTCACCCTCAACCGGGGCTATCGGCAAGAGCTGCGCCTGCGCACCAACACCGTCAGCGCCTCCGAGGCCGGGCCCGTGCAGGGCGACCCCCTCACGCCCTTTGGCTGGATCACGCACGTGCACAAGGCCAAGAGCGGCTACCTGGAGCGCTCGGCGCTGTTTCGCCAATTGGTGTGGACCTACCTGTTCAAAAACTACAGCGTTGGCGACCTGGCCGAGTTCCTGGAGATCTACGGCATCCCTGTGCGTATCGGCAAATACCCCGCCAGCGCCAGCGAAAAGGAGAAGGCCACGCTCCTGCGCGCGCTTGCAGCCGTGGGGCACAACGCGGCGGGCATCATCCCCGACGGCATGCTGATCGAGTTCGAGGACGCGGCAACCGGCGACCCGGACGCATTCATGGCCATGATCGACTGGTGCGAGAAGAACCAGTCCAAGGTCATCCTGGGCGGCACCCTCACCAGTGGCGCGGACGGCAAAAGCAGCACCAATGCCCTGGGCAACGTGCACAACGAAGTGCGCAAGGACCTGCGCGACGGGGATGTGCGCCAGGCCAACACCACGCTCACCCGCGACCTGGTCTTTGCAGTGGCCTCGCTCAATGGTCTGGTGCCGGGTGGCCTGCGCCGCGTGCCTCAGTTCCGCCTGAACGCCCAGGAACGCGAAGACCTCGGTACTTACTCCACCGCGCTGCCCGCGCTGGTCAACATGGGCGTGCGTCCTCCCGTGGCCTGGGTGCATGAGCGCCTGGGCATACCGGTGGCCCAGGGCAACGAACCGGTGCTGATGCCCGCAGGCTCTACCGCACCAGCCCCCACGGCCACGGCCGCCGCTACAGCCGCCCCCCCTGTGCCCACCGGCACCGCTGTGCCTGGCATGCTCCCGCCCCCGCAGCAGATGCAGCCGCAACTGGCCGCCAATCTGGCCCCCGCCGTCAGCACCTGGCTCGACCAGGTGCGCGAGCTGGTCATGCGCGCCCAGTCGCTTGCCGATATCCGCGACGGCCTGGACGCACTGTTGCCCGACATGACGCTCGACCAGTACGCCGCCGCCATGGCCGTGGCACTGCGCACCGCTGAAATGGCGGGGCGCTACGAGGTCATGCAGGAAGCCGCTGGTGCCGCCAGCGGCGGGGGCGCCTAGAAGCCGCGCAGGCCCCTTTGCGCCCCCGTTGCACATCCGCGCCCCCGTTCCCGCCCTGTAAACGTTTATAAAAGCCTTCCGGCCCTCACCGCATGCCGACCGCCTCCTACGGATCGCTCCCTTTCACCGAGCAGGCCGAATTTTTTCGGCGCAAGCTGAATCTGCCCACCGATGGCTGGACCGATATTTACACCCGCGAGCACGACTGGGCATTTGTGGTGGCCGGCGCCAACCGCGACGCCATCGTTACCGACTTCCGCGCGGCAGTTGAGAAGGCCATTGCAGGCGGCAGCACCCTCGAAGACTTCCGCAAGGACTTCGACAGCATCGTGGCCCGCCACGGCTGGGACTACAACGGCGGGCGCAACTGGCGCAGCCGCGTCATCTACGACACCAACCTGGCCACCAGCTACGCGGCCGGGCGCTGGCAGCAGCTGCAGGCGGCGCCGTACTGGCAGTACGACCATCAGGACTGGGTGCAGAACCCGCGCCCCCAGCACGTTAGCTGGGACGGCCTGGTGCTGGAGCGGGAGAACGCCTTCTGGCAAACCCACTTCCCACCCAACGGGTGGGGATGCCATTGCAAGGTCAAAGGCCTGTGGCCGCGCGACCTGCAGCGCCTGGGAAAGTCCGGGCCCGACCAGGCGCCCGAGGTCAACCTGGTGGAGCGCACTATCGGCCAGCGCAGCCTCAACGGCCCGCGCACCGTGCGGGTGCCAGAAGGCATCGACCCTGGTTTTGAATACGCGCCTGGCGCAACCCGCCTGCGCAGCGCCATTCCCCCAGAGCGGCCCGATCCGCCGATTCCAGGCAGCGCAGGCGGCCCCGGACTGCCCAACCGCCGCCCGCTCGATCCACTGCCGCCCCCCCGGCCGGTACCGGCCAGCGATCTGCTGCCCCCGGGCCTGCAGCCACAGCAGTACTTGGACGCCTATCTGGGCGCATTGGGGGCAGAGCCCGGCGCACCGGCCATCGTGCGCGATGTGATCGGCGAACGCCTGGTCGTAGGGCAAGAGCTGTTCACCGATGCCAAAGGCAACCTCAAGGTCACCAAGCGCGGGCGCGAGCAGTACTTGCCTCTTCTGGCCCGCGCGCTGCTGGAGCCCGACGAAATCTGGGCACGCATCGAATGGATGCATTCACAGGCGCGCGCAGTGGTGCGCCGCCGCTACGTGGCCCGCTTTGTCGTTGAGGGTGAGCAGGCGCCAGCCTTGGCGGTTTTTGAGCAAGGGGCGGATGGCTGGTCTGGCGTCACCACATTCCAGGGGGTCACGCAAGCCGAAGACGAGTGGCGCGTGGGCGTGCTGCTGTACAAGCGTTTGGCTGAATAGGCCAGAAACAAAAAAGCCAGCACGGCGCCACGTGCTGGCTCCTCCAGGTGTAGGGTCGGTGGGCCTGGCGCGGCCGTCTCACCTGATGAGGTGATGGCAATTGTAGGAGATCACGGCCATGGCAGGAACCCACGTCACATTCACCGTCGATGACCGGGCTGTGCTCGACATGCTCGCCCGCCAGGCGCTGCCGCCTGGCAGCGACGTGATGAACCGCCTGGGCGAATACCTGCAGAGTTCGACCGAGGCACGCTTCAAAACCCAGACGGCGCCAGACGGCTCCGCCTGGCAACCATTGCAACCCCGTTACGCCAAGCGAAAGAAATACGCCAAGGACAAAATCCTGACCTTGCGCGGCTACCTGCGCAGCGGCATTCACTACCAGGTCACGGGTGACGCTGAGGTACAGGTGGGCAGCAACACGAAGTACGCAGCCATCCACCAGTTTGGCGGCGCCATCGAGAAGCCAGCGCGCCAAGCCATAGTGCGCTATCGCAGTGAAGCCGGACGTGTTCTGTTCGCAGGCAAGAAGCACCAGGGCGCAACGGAGCGCCAGGTCACTATTCCGGCGCACCAGGTCAACATGCCAGCGCGGCCATATCTCGGTATCAGCGCCGCCGACGACGCGGAGATCAGGGCAATCATCCTGGACTGGGTTTCTAGCCTGCGCAAATAGGGTCCTGGTTCCCAATACTTCCGCCCCACTGCCGCCGACCATGGCGGCATGTCTCAACGCACCGCCTCCCGTAGCACCCGCATCGCTGTTTGCAGCGCAGGCGCCGCCGCCCTGGCCATCGCCGCCTGCACCTTCGGCGTGCCCGCCAAGACCGCACAAACGGCGGGCGGCACGGTCATGCTGCAGCTCACCCCGGCGGGCACCTTCAAGCCCAACGATGGCCGCGCGCTCAAGCCCGGCGCCTGGCGCATTGACGCCGCCAGCGCGCAGCGCGTTATCGAGCGGTTCAAGAGCCGTGGCAAGCCCCCGGTCATCGACTACGAGCACCAGACCCTCAAGAAGGAACGGAACGGCCAGCCAGCACCCGCAGCGGGCTGGATTCGTGACCTGCGCTGGGTTGAAGGCCAGGGCCTGTACGCCGTGGCCGAGCTCACGGCCCGCGCCCGCGACTACATCAAGGCGGGCGAGTACCTGTACTTCTCCCCCGTCTTTGAGTACGACGAAGCCACCGGCACGGTGCTCGCCGTGCACATGGGCGCGCTCACCAACGACCCCGGCATCAGCGGCATGGAGCCGCTGTCCCTGGTGGCCGCCGCCACCGCCGCTTTCCTTCCCCCCAACCCTCCACGACAGGAGCCCTCCGTGAACCCCTTGCTCAAAGCCTTGCTGGCCGCCCTTGGCCTGCCTGAAACCACCCCCGAGCCCGCAGCCATTGCTGCCCTCACGGCCCTGGGCCCGCTGCAGCCCCTGCAGGCCCGCGCCAACGTGGCCACGGCCGTCTGCACCGCGCTCAAGCTCCCGGCTGACGCCACGCCCGAGGCGGTCACCGCCGCGTGCACCACATTGCGCACGGCCCAGCCAGACACACCCGACCCGGCCAGGTTCGTGCCCATCGAATCGGTCACCGCCCTGCAAAGCCAGATCGCCGCCCTCACTGCCCGCCAGGTCCAGGCCGATGTGGAGGCTCAGATCAAGCCCGCGCTTGCCGACGGGCGCCTGCTGCCCGCGCTGGAGACCTGGGCTCGCGACCTGGGCAAGAAAGACATCGCTGCGCTCACCGCCTTCCTCACGGCCGCCAAGCCCATCGCCGCACTGGCTGGCACCCAGACAGGCGGCAAAGCGCCCATGGCTACAGCCAGTGGCGACCAGCAGCTCAGCGCCGACGAGCTGGCCGTGTGCAGCGCCATGGGCCTGACGCCCGAGGCCTACCGCAAGGCGGGCACCGCCATGGCCACAGGCGCCGCCGCCTGATCGCGGCCCATCCCTTCACCCACCGGAGATCGAAGTCCCATGCCTGCACTCACCCAAGACCGCAACACGTCGCGCCGCGACGGCAACCAGGTCGAGCCGCCCGTGGCCGCGACCACCCGCATCTGGGGCGGCTCCATCGTCTGCATCAATGCCGGGGGCTACGCAGTGCCTGGCGCCACCGCTACCACGCTCAAAGCCGTTGGCGTTGCTGAGGGCCGCGCCGACAACAGCGCGGGCGTTGCGGGCGCCATCCGCGTGCGCTGCCGCAAGGGCCCGCACCGCTTTGCCAACTCGGCCGCGGCCGACGCCATCGCGCTCACTGACGTGGGCAGCGACTGCTACATCGTGGACGACCAGACGGTCGCCAAAACCAACGGCACCAACACCCGCAGCGTGGCGGGCAAGGTGTTCGACGTGGATGCCGATGGCGTCTGGGTCGATTTCCGCTGATTCCCACTGCAACGGAGTTCCAACCCATCATGATCATCAATCACGGCAACCTCGCCATCCTCAACCAGTCGTTCAGCGCCGCCTTCGCCGGTGGCCTGGCCATGGCCGCGCCCATGTGGTCGCAGATCGCCACCCTGGTGCCCAGCACCACCAGCGAGCAAAAGTACGGCTGGCTGGGCAAGATCACCAAGTTCCGCGAATGGATCGGCGAGCGCCAGTACCAGAACCTGGTCGCGCACGACTACGCCATCAAGAACAAGACCTTTGAAAACACCGTATCGGTGGGCCGGGACGAGATCGAGGACGACCAATACGGCGTCTACAAACCCGTCATCGAGCAGCTGGGGCAAGACGCCGCGCTGCACCCGGACGAGCTGGTGTTCAGCCTGCTGAACGCGGGCTTCACCACCCCGTGCTACGACGGCCAGTACTTCTTCGACACCGACCACCCGGTAGGCGCGCCCGGCAACCAAACCAGCGTGAGCAACTTCCAGGGCGGCAGCGGCGCGGCCTGGTTTCTGGTGGACAACACCAAGGTCATCAAACCCATCATCTACCAGAAGCGCCGCGACTACGCCTTCCAGGCCAAGACCAGCCTGAGCGACGACAACGTCTTCAGCCGCAACGAGTTCGTGTGGGGCGCTGACGGCCGGGGCAACGCAGGCCTGGGCCTGTGGCAGCTCGCCTACGCCAGCAAAGAGACGCTGGACGTTAGCAGCTACGCCGACGCGCGCGCTGCCCACCAGTCCTTCAAGGGCGACAACGGCAAGCCCCTGGTCATCCGCAGTGCCGAACTGTGGGTGCCCCCCTCCCTGGAGCAGGCCGCGCTGGAAGTGGTGCAGGCCGAGCGCCTGGCCAACGGTGCCAGCAACGTGATGCGCAACCTCTCCAAGGTTGTGGTCTGCCCCTGGCTCACCGCCTGACCGCCCACCGGCACAACCCGTAGGAGCAACACACATGGCAACCGCCAAGAAGAACCAATCCGCCGCTGCTGCAGCGGCCAAAGCCGCCACGGCAATCTTGCCTGGCGATCCCGCCCCCGGCATGCGCCAGGTGCTGCAGGTCATCAGCAAGCGCGACGGCTTCCGCCGCGCGGGCCGCGAATGGCACGGCACCACCTTTGTACCCGTGGAAGAGCTGACGCGCGAGCAGTTCGAGCAGATTGACCGCGAACCCATGCTGGTCGCCCAGCTCATGGAAGTGCCCGAAGAGCAAGTGGGCGAGCTTGCCGCCCCCGACGGCGCTGACGGCAGCGAAACCGGGACCTGACACCACCCCAGCGAAGGGCTTTGACCCGCGCGCTTCGTTCTCCCGGCGCGCGGGGAGCCCAGGGAGAACTCCACCGCCAACCTCAAGCCGGGGCTGGATAACGGGAAGGGTTTTGGATTAGCCCCGGCCATTTGACGCCTCCCACCACCATGCCCTACATCACCACCGCCGAACTGGCTGAGCGCCCCGGAGCCCGCGAGCTGGCCCTGGCCGCCAGCAGCGACACCGCGCCCGTGGTGGCCTATGCGCTCATGGACGCCACCTTGCGTGGCGCCGACCGAAGCGCCTGGACACCTGAGCAGGTGGCGGCCGCCGATGCGGCGCTGCAGCGCGTGCAGGACGCGGTGGCCGAGGCGGGAGCGGTGATCGACGGCTACCTGGCACAGCGCGGCTACGCACTACCGCTCAGCCTGCCGCCCACGTCCACCGGCAAGAGCCTGCTGACGGCCTGGGCCCGTTCCATTGCGCGTTACCTGCTCAACGGGCAGCGCATCACCGACGAGTCCAAAGACCCGGTGGCGCGCGACTACCGCGACGCCTTGAAGATGCTGGGCCAGCTGGCCGCCGGCAAGCTGAGCCTGGGCGGCACCGATCCGGCCGCGCCCGCCAATGTCAGTACCACCGACGTGCGCTTTGACGCCGCCCCCCAAGTCTTCGGCCGCAGCGAGCTGCGGTCTTTCCGGTAGGCCGCCATGTGGTTCGAGGACGCAATCGGCCGCCTCAAGGCCCAGGTCACCGGCATGCGCGAAATCGACGGCGCCAGCAGCCTGGAAGCCGCCATGCGCGGGGCCGTGGCCACGCCCTCCCTCTACCTGATCCCGCTGACCGAAACCGGCCGCGAGCTGGCCCACACCGGCCCCTTGGACCAGCAGATCGCGGTGCTCTTTGCCGTGCTCTTCGCGCTGGACACCGCGCGCAGCGCGCAAGGCATGGACGTGCTGATTGAGCTGCGCACCCACCGTAACCAGGTACGCGCGGCGCTGGTCGGCTGGGTGCCCGACGACGAGACTGGCGAGCCCGTCACTTTCGTGGGCGGCGAGCTGGTGCAGTTCCAGGGGGATGGCCGCCTCTGGTGGAGCGATGAATTTGTATTGACCACGTATTACAGGAGCAACCCGTGAGCAAAGCCCATGCCAAAGCAACCGACACCCCGGCCCAAGAAGCGGCCACGCAGGCGTCCAGCGCCGCCGCAGACACCGGAGCCACCCCCGTGGTTCAGCCCGCCCCGGCCGCGCCGGAGATCGCGCCGGACGAATTCACCGGCCACGGAGGCATGTACGTCCAGGACGCCGATGGCCGCCGCCGCCTCGTAGATCGCACGACCCCTTATCACCAACCCGTGCAGCCCACCGAAGCCCCTACCGTGAAGGAGTAACCCGCAATGCCCAATCCCACCATCACCCTGCGCCGCATGGCGCTCATGGCCGCCGTGGAGACCGTGTCTGGCACGTTCGTCATGCCGGTGGCCGCAGACGCCATCGAAGTCGCAGATGTCACCATCACCCCCACCGATGGCCAGACCGATGAGTACAACATCGTGCGTCCCTACATGGGCTCGGCTGAAGAAATACTTACCACGCGCTTTCGCAAAATGGCCTTCAAGGTGGGCATGGCAGGGGTGGGCACTGCGGGAGCGTTGCCAGGCTATTCGAAGCTGCTGCGCGGCTGCGGCCTGAGCGCTACCGCATTGGCCGGCCCACCCGCGAAGACCGTGTTCGCGCCGGCAAGCACCTCTTTCGAGTCGGTCTCCCTGTACGCGGTGATTGACAGGAACGTCTACAAAATGCCGGGCGCCGCAGGCAACGTGCGGCTGCAGGGGTCGGCGGGCAAGCTGCCATGGATGGCGTTCGAATTCACCGGGGCCTGGAGGGCGGTGGAAGTCGTCGGCAGCATCCCTGTCACTGCACCGGTGTTCCAGGTGCCTCTGGGCGTCAACGCGGCCAACACGCGCGTGCGGCTGGGCGGCGCGGCGGAGTTCTGGGAGTGCAATGCCTTCGATATTGACCTGGGCAATGTCGTCAGCAAGCAGGACTTGACGGAGATCGACAACACGGAGATCACAGACCGCAGGGCCAGCGGCAGCATCACGATCCGCAGCACGCTGCAGACCACGAAAGACTGGGACGCCCTCATCGGCACCAAGCAGGTGCTGGAGATCACGCACGGCCAGGCCGCCACCAACAAGGTCAAGATCGCCGCGCCGTTGGCGCAGATCGGCAAGCCCAGCTTCGGCGAGCAGGACGGCTTCCAGATGATCACGCTGCCACTGCGGCTGTTGCCCAGCGGCTCATCGGGCAACAACGAAATTTCCATCGAAGTCTGATCGCCCCTGGCCCCTTTTTACCTGTCCCACGGAGTATTTTTTCAATGAGCGTCATCCTCACCAAAAACCCCGCCTACTGGGCGGATGGCTTTTTCGTCATCCCCGACCAGCCGGGGCGCCCCATCGTCATCGACTTCCGGTTGCGCTTCAAGCGCCTGAAGAAGGCCGAGGCCGACGAGCTGGACCGCCGCATCCGAATCAACAGCGAGCGCCACCAGGCGCAGCTGCGCGCCATCGTGGCCGGCGAGCCCGTGCCAGAAATGGTGCCCGAGATCACGGACAAGGAAGTGCTGGACGCCGTGCTGGTGGACTGGGAGGGCTTCAATGCCGAAGACGGCACCGCCGCCATGTACACCGTCGCTGCCCGCGCCCAGCTTTGCGACGACTACCCCGGCATGGAGGCCGCCATGGTGCGCGCCTGGCTGGAGTCACGCCATCCCGCCCAGCAGCGCGAGGCCGCTACAAAAAACTCCGAGGTGCCGTCCGGCACCACCTGAACGCGGGCAGTGCGCCCGAGCGCCAGGGGGCCGAACTGGTGGCCGACTTTGCCCTGCTTGGCGTGGACGCCGGGCAGGCCCAGCGCGCCGCCAGCGCCTGCCGATGGGCACAAGACATCACCGAAGAAGGCGACTACGAACTATGGCCCGAACACCAGGATGCGTGGGAAGTGTTTCTGGACTGCAAAGGCCAGTGGCGCGTGGTGGCCGGCATGGGCGGCGTGTGGTTTCAGGCGCTGGAATCGGCCTCGGTGGAAAGCAGTCTGCGGGTGCTGGGCGTGCCGCGCAAGCGGTGGCGCGAGGTGCGCGAACAGGTGCGGGTGCTGGAGGACGAGGCGCTGGAGCACCTCAATCGGCGGGATTAGCCAGTGCGGCGCGGCGCGCGGCGCAGTACAGCCCCCAACCCGCCAGTCCCGCCAGCACGGCCCAGGGCCAAGCGGCGCCAAACAGCATCAGCACGCCCGCCAGCACGAACGGGACAACGGCAGCAGTGGCAAGCAGTGAAAGCAGGTAGCGCATGGCGGACAGCACCGTAAAAATCGTCCTGAGCCTGGACGGCAAGCAATATAGCGCAGAGCTGCAGGCGGCGGGCCGCAAGGTCGGCCAGTTCGCCGCCGAGGTGGACACCGCCACCGCCCGCGCCAGCGCCAGCGTGCAGGACCTGGGCAGTCACCTGGCACGCATGGGCCACGCCGCAGCGGGCGCGCTGGCCGTGCAAAAGCTGTCCGGTCTGGCCGACGGCTGGGCCTCGCTCAACGCCCGCGTGGCCCTGGCCAGCAACGGGCTGGGCAGCGCCGCCGTGGCCATGCAAAACATCACGCGCATTGCCAACGACGCGCGCGTGGACGTATCGGGCCTGGCCGAAACATACGGCACCCTGTCCAAGGCCGGGGCCGAGCTGGGTTACAGCCAGCAGCGCGTGCTGGGCGTCACGGAAACCCTGTCCAAGGCCATGACCCTCTCGGGCGGCAGTGCCCAGAGCGCGCAAGGCGCCATGGTGCAGTTCGGCCAGGGCCTGCAAGCGGGCGTGCTGCGCGGCGAGGAGCTCAACAGCGTGCTGGAACAGGCCCCGCGCCTGGCCCAGGCGCTGGCCGAAGGGCTGGGCCAGCCCGTGGGCGCACTCAAGGCCATGGCCGAGCAGGGCCAGATCACCACCGACGCCATCTTCGCCGCGCTGGAGCGCATGAAGGGCAAGATCGACAGCGAGTTCGCCCAACTGCCCGCCACCATCGGCCAGAGCATGACGGTGCTGCAAAACAGCCTGCTGCAAACCGTGGGCGTATTCGACCAGGCGGGCGGCCTGAGCCGTGGGTTTGCCGAAGGCATCCTGACCGTGGCGCGCAACATGGACACCGCCGTGGCCGCCACGGCGGTAGCGGGCGCGGCCTACCTCACCCTCACCAAATCCGCCGCCGCCGCCGCCGTGGCTACGCGCGGCCTGGCGCTGGCCACAGGCCTGCTGGGCGGCCCCATCGGCCTGCTGGCCACCGCGCTGGGCGTGGGTGCAAGCGCCTGGCTGGCCTGGAAAGCCGCAGGCACCGGCAGCGAAAAGGCCGTCGAAAAGCAGGTCACCGAATCCCACGAGGAAATCGTCCAGCGCATCCAGACCCAGATCGCCAAGCTGCGCGAGCGCAACCGCCTGGCGGGCCAGCCCCTGCCAGAGACCCAGAACCAGGGGAGCCTGGACGCCGCCAAGCTCTACACCGACGCCTATGCGCGCTACCAGAAGATCGCCAGCGGGGCGGGTGAATTCGCCAACCTGCCCGCTGCCGCGCGCGCCACCGTGCTCAAGACGGCGGGCGAAGAAATGGGCCGGGCCTACAAGGACTACACCGACCTGGTTGCCGAAATGGAGGAAGACGCGCGCCAAAAGACCGCCCGCGCCCGCGAAACCTTCATGGCCGACTACAAGGACCAGTCCGCCAAGCTGGCCGACGCGCTGGCCGCCTACGACAAGCAGTTCAAGGGCAAGGTCGGCGCCACCCAGTACCAACAGGACACCGACGCCATCCGCGCCCGGTTCAAGGCCAGCGACGGCAGCGCCGCCGCCCTCAAGAAAGAGGCCAGCGCCTACCAGGACTTGATGGCATCCATCGCCGCCAAGACCGAAACCGTCAAAGCCGAGACCACCCAGGGCCACAAGCTCACCGAAAGCCAGAAGCTCACCATCGCGCTCGACACCAACCTGCAGGAAGGCAAGCTCAAGCTGGGCAAGGCCCACGAGGCCAGCGTGCGCGCCGCCATCGCCAGCCTGGCCGTGGAGGAACAACGCCAGGCCCAGCAGGCGGGCGAGCTGGCCCTGGCCGAGCAGTTGGCCCAGGCCCGCCAGGACGAGCTGCGCGGCATCGAGGCCTACATGCAGGCGCAGCAGGAGGCGGCGGCCAAGTCCCTGCAATCGGCGCTCGACCGCGCCGCCAGCCTGGAGGAAGAAGAGCGCGCCGCCGCCCTGGCCGCCGCGCAAAACATCACCCTGGCCGAAGCCGTGGAGCGCGTGGCCATCGCGCGGCTGCGTGAGGAACAGACCAAGTTCAGCAATATCGAGGGTGGCCGGTACCAGGACATCGAAAAGGAAATCGCCGCCCGCGAAAAGCTCCTCACCGTGATGGGCCAAAAGGAAGCCCGAGAGGCTTTGAAGAAGACCGCCGACGAAGCCGAAAATGAACTCAAGCGTGTCACCGAGCAGTACGAGCAGGGCCTGACCAACGCGGCCATCCAGGGCGGCAAGAGCCTCAAGGAATATGTGCTGGGCATGCTGCGCGCCACGGCGTTCCGCATCGTGCTAGAGCCCGTCATGAAGCCGCTGGCGGGCCTGCTGGCGAACTCGCTGGGCGGCGCGGCAGCGGGTAGCGAGGGTGGCGTTGGAGGCATGGCGGGCCTTGTGAATGCGGGCAGCGCGGTCTACAGCGCGCTCACGAACGGCATCTCCGGCTCCATCTCGGCCGCGTTCGGCAAGTTCGCCACGTCCACCGTGGGGCAGACATTGGGCCTGTCCACGGCGGCCACCGTCGGCAACAACGCCAGCGCCTACGTTGCGCCCCAGCTCACGGGCGCGGGCTCGGCCATTGGCGCCGGCTTGGGCATGCTCGGCAGCGGCTTCGCGGGCTATGGCCTGTCCAAAGCCATCTCGGGCGGCTACACCACGGGCGGCAACACGGTCAACGTGCTCTCGGGCATCGCGTCCGCGATCCCCGGCATCGGCCCCATCGCGGGCGTGATTGGTGGACTCATCAACCGCGCCTTCGGCCGCAAGCTCAAGGACATGGGCGTGGAGGGCACGCTGGGCGGCTCCGATGGCTTCTCGGGCTCCGCGTACCAGTTCTACAAGGGCGGATGGCTGCGCAGCGACAAGACCACGCACCAGGACCTGGACCCGGCCACGGCCAGCGGCCTTGCCGACTCGTTCAAGGCCATCCAGGCCCAGGTGGGCGCGTTCGCGACGGCATTGGGCCTGCAGACCGACAAGATCGCCAGCTTCACCACCGCGCTCAAGGTCAGCACCAACGGCCTCGACGAGGCGGGCGTCGCGCAGGCGTTCCAGGAAGCGCTCGCCAAGGGCAGCAATGAACTCGCGCAGCAGGTCCTGGGCACCTGGACGCATGCCTCCGAGCAGGTGACCGAGACCATCATGCGCGGCGGCGCCTCCGATGCGGCCGACGCGGTGTTCGAGCAGGTTACCCGCACCATCACCAGCAGCAGCTACGCCGCCAGCGCCTACGCCAAAACCGGCGAGGAAGCCATCGACACGCTGTCGCGCCTGGCGGCCAGCTTCACCACCGTCAACGCCCTGTCCGACGCGATGGGGTACGGGTTCCACGAAGCCAGCCTGGCGGGCGCCGCCGCAGCCAGCAACCTGGCCGATGCCTTCGGCGGGCTGGAAGCCTTGACGCAGTCTCTCGGCGCCTACGTCTCCAACTACTACACCGACACCGAGCAGCGCGCCGCGACCGCTCGGGCCGCTTCGCGCGCGCTGGCGGACGTGGGCCTGGACTTCTCGGCCGAGCGCATGCTGTCGGCCACGCGCCCGCAAATCCGCGCGTTCGTCGAGGGCGTCATGGCCGAATTCGGCGCCGATTCAACGCAGTACGCGGCGGCCGTGAACCAGGCTAACGCCCTGGCCGCCATCACCGAACCGTTGCAGAGCGCTGTCCAGTCCATGGCCGAGTCCACCACGGCCGCCACCGATACCATGCGTGAATTCGAGGCCCGGCAGGAGGCCATCGCCGACGAGCGCAAGGGTCTGCAGGACGAGCTCGACAATCTCACGCTCACGCGCGTGGAACTGCTCGCCAAGGAACGCGCCGCCATTGATGGCAGCAACCAGGCCCTGTGGGACGCGGTACAGGCCGCCCGCGAGGCCAAGGAAGCGGCGGACGAACGCAAGGCCCTCCAGGACGAGCTCGACAATCTCACGCTCACGCGCGTGGAACTGCTCGCCAAAGAGCGCGCCGCGATCCATGAGAGCAACCAAGCCCTGTGGGAGCAGGTACAGGCCGCCCAGCGCCTGGCCGAAGTGCAGGCGGCCCTCGCCCAGGAAATCCCCGCTCTGCTCGACAAGTACCGCACCCCGCAGCAGAACCTGACGGCGGGCTATGACCGCATCGCGGCGGACCTCGGGACAGCGGGCATCGGCGTCTCGGCCGAGGCTCTGATGGCCGCCACAAAGGCGCAGATCGCGGAAGCCGTGATGGCCATCCACGCGCTGGGCAGCACCAGCGACGAAACGCGCCTTGCACTGGTGCGCGCTGCCAGCGGCCTGTCCGACCTAAAAGACGCCGCCACCTCGGCCGCGAACTCGGCCGCCGACGCGGCCTTGTCTGCCTTGCAGAGGTCCATCGAAGCCGAGAAGGCCGCGATCACCGAGGCCGCGAACGCCCGCATCGAAGGGCTGCGCAAGGAAGCAGAGGCGCAAAAGGCCGCGCAAGAGACCGCCGCCGAAGCGCTGGCCACGGCCAGCCGCATCGCCGAATCCCTCGGCCGCGCCGTGCGCACCCTGCGCGGCCAGGTTGAAAGCACCGCCGTCCAGGACCTGGCCGCCGCCCGCCGCTTCATCGAAGACGCCGCCCGCGCCGCCGCCGCCACCGGCGCGCTGCCCGACGAAGACGCCCTGGCCCGCGCTATCGAGTCCGTCACCGCCGACCAGCAGCAGCGCTATGCAACCTATGCGGACTGGGAGGCCGCGCAACTCGACCAGGCCAACCAGCTTGCCGCCCTGGGCGCCCTGGGCGAGTCGCAGATGACGGTGGCCGAGCGCCAGCTGGCCGCCACCAAGGGCCAGGTCGCACTGCTGGAAGAGCAGATCAAAGCCACCCAGGACGGCGCCACCGCCGCCACGCTGGCGCTCGACGAGCAGCTCAAGGCTGCGCAGGAGCGCCTGGCCGTGCTGCGTGACAGCAATGCCGCCCTGAAGTCCATCGCAGAGAGCTCGGCAGGCTTCGAGGCCGCGCTGGCGCGCCTGGCCGCCGCGCAATCCGCCTCGGCCGTGGGCGGCGGCGGCGGTGGCGGTGGCGGTGGTGGTGGCGGTGGTTCTGGTGCTCCCTCGGGCAGTACGGGCACCACGGGCGGCTCGCCCGTGCTCAACGGCCCCATGGGCTCGCAGTACGACCCGCGCTCTGACACGTTCTATGCGGGCTCCAGCGGCTTGCCCTACAGCGGCAAGGCCCTGGGCGCGGCGGCCGTGGATATGGTCAACGCCGGCCAAGCGCGCGAGCTCTACGACCTGGCGGTCGCCAATGGCGTGACGGCGGCCATGCTGGCCCAGTGGACGGGCACCAGCGCGACCGACCTCAACGCCTGGGCGCGCGAGCAGGGTTTGCCCGCCTTCGCCCAGGGCACCAATTACGTCCCTCGCGACATGCTTGCGCTCATCCATGAGGGCGAAGAGATCGTGCCCAAGCGCTACAACCCTGCTGCCCAGGGCGACGCATGGACGCCGGCCCGCTCCATCACTGCGCGCATCGGTGGCGGCGGCGCCGAGTCGGCCCTGCACGCCGTGGTGGCCACGCTGGCCGGTGCTGTAGACCGCCTCGCCAGCGGCAACGGGCGGGGTCTGTCCAGCGAGGACAGCAACAACCTGCGGCGCATGCGCTTGGTGCTGGAGGGGGCCGCAAACGGCCAGTTCGAGCTGGGAGTCAAACAATCATGATGCGCGTGTTGCCATCCATCACCGTGGACGAGGCAAAGCTCGTGTCCACCACCGTGGCTGTGGAGGACCCGTCCCCCGTATGGGCGCCCGGCACGAACTGGGCCAAGGATGCGCTGTGCCACCGCGTGGAGACACACCGCGTGTACCGCCGCATCACGGCAGGCACCACGCCCACGGCCCCCGAGTCGGACGGCGACAACTGGCAGGATCTGCGCCCCACCAACAAGTGGGCCATGTTCGACGACTTGCGCTCCACCCGCACGCGCGTCGAAGGCGGGCCGCTGACCGTGGTCATCAACCCCGGCCAGCGCGTCGATTCGGTGGGACTGGTGGGGCTGGTGGGCAAGAAGGCCACCATCTCGTCCGCCAAAGGCGGCATCACGGTCACCCGCGAATTCAGCCTGGTGCGGCGCAACGTGAGCAACTGGTACGAATATTTCACAGCGCCCATTGAACAGCGCGACGCCGCAGTGACCTGGGACCTGCCGCCCAACTGGGGCGCCACCATCACGGTGACCATCGAGCCTATCGGCGGCGTGGCCGAGTGCGGGCGCTTAAGCCTGGGCATGGGCGTGGTCATCGGTGAGCTGCTGTGGAACTACGACGACGACGCGCTCAACTTCTCGCGCATCGAGCGCGACTTCGCGGGCAGCCTCATGGCGCTGGTACGCCGCCGCAGCGTGCCCGGCAGCACGCTGCCCGTGCGCGTCGATGCCGCCCGCTTCATGCGCGTGCGCGCCCTGCGCGAAGAGCTCAACGCCGTGCCCGCGCTGTGGGTCGGCTGGACCCGCCACCCCGACGCGCCCTATGCCCAGGGCGCCATCTATTACGGCATCTACCGCCGCTTCTCCCTCAAGCCGGAAAACAAGCTGTACGCCATGGCGCAGCTCGAACTCGAAGAAACCTAGGAGCCCACACATGCCCTTGAACCCCCCCATCAACCCCACGCCATTGGCCGCGCTGTCGCCTGCGCCGACCATGCAGGACCCGGAGAACTTCCCCGAGCGCGGCGACGTGCACGTGGCCGAAGTCGTGGCCATGGTGCCGCAGCTGAATGCGGCGCTGGCCAACGTGTTTGCCAATGCGTCCACCGCCTTTGAAGGGGGGCGGCTCGCCGAGGCCGCGCAAGGGCTGGCCGCCTACAAAGGGCCTTGGTCCACGCTGGCGGGCGCGCTGGCGATTCCCGCCACTGTCACGCATGGCGCCAGCAACACGATCTACATGCTGCTGCAGTCCGTCGCCAACGTTGCGGCCGAAACGCCCGGCGTATCCAACAAGTGGCTGGCGCTCGGGGCTTCGCTCAAGCGCACCCCGCGCACGGCCAACACCGCGCTGGCCGCTGGCGACTGCGGCTCATGGATCGACATCACCAGCGGCACATTCACGCAAACCTTTGCCGCGTGTTCGGCCCTGGGCGCGGGCTGGTGGTGCTATCTGAGCAACAGCGGCACCGGTGACATCACGCTGGACCCCAACGCTGCGGAGACGGTTGACGGCCTCGCAAGCTACGTCATGTACCCGACCGAGGCCCGGCTCGTTCACTGCGACGGGACTGCGCTGCGCTCCATCGTGATGTCATCGTTTTCCAAGACTTTCACGGTGTCGGGCAACTTCATCAAGCCGCCGGGGTACGCGAATTTTGGCGCGGTGGCCATTGGCGGCGGGGGCGGCGGCCAATGCGGTGCGCGGGTCTCCAGCGCCACGACTGCGGCCGGAGGCAGTTCGGGCGCTGGCGGCGGGCGCGGGGAGATGTTGATCGCGAGCTCCATGTTGAGCGCATCGACCGCCATCACCGTGGGCGCAGGGGGCACAGGCGCCGCAGGGCTCACCGCCAACGGCTCCCCTGTAAGTGGCGGCGCCGGAGGCGCGTCGGGCATCGCCGGCCTGTTCTCTGCCACGGGTGGGGGGTCTGCGGCAGCGCCGGGTACTTGCTATATGCCCGGTGTGTATGGCATTGGCGCGACAGCGGTGGCAGGCTCCACCTCGAGCGCCGCTGGATATGCTGGCGGGGGCCTGAACACAGAACAGCAGTTCTACGCGGTGCCTTCGGGCGGCGGCGGTGGAAGTTGCTGGAACGGAAGCTCTTTCACGGCAGGAGGAGCCGGCGGAAAGGGCGGCACCAGCTCAGGCGGCGGCGGCGCAGCAGGCGCGGCTGCCGGCGCGGCGGGCGCCGCCGGCGTCGCCAACACGCTGATCGGCGGTGCTGGCGGGGGCGGCGGTGCTGGCAGCGCCGCGAGCGGCAACGGCGCGGGGGGCGGGGGCGGGGGCGGCTCGCGTGACGGCACTTCGGGTGCGGGCGGCGCAGGCGGCGCTGGCGCCGTGACCATTTGGGGGGTGTGCTGATGGCCCGCTTCGCAGTAATCAAAGACGGCGTGGTGGTCAACCACGCCCTGGCCGACGACGCAGACTTCGCGGCCGAGCAAGGCTGGGTTCCCGCAGCCGATGCCGCCATGGGCGACCTGTGGGACGGCGAAGTTTTTACGCCAGCGCCACCGGCGCCTCTGTTGGCACGCCAGGCTGCAGTTTGGGAGCGGGTCAAAGCCGAGCGCGAGCGGCGGCGCACGGGTGGCGTCAAAGTGGGTGCGCACTGGTTCCATAGCGACGATGCCAGCCGCATACAGCAGCTTGCCTTGGCCATTATGGGCCAGGCCGTTCCGGCCGTGCAGTGGAAGACGCTCACGCTTGCGCCGACGGCTGTTTTTGTGACGATGACGCCGGCGCTGGCTCAGGGGATTTTTCAAGCAACGGCGGCGAGCGACACCGCGATCTTCGCCGCGGCCGAGGCACACCGGGAGGCGATGGAGGCCAGCACGGAGCCCGAGAGCTACGACTTTTCTGGAAACTGGCCGCCCGCGATCTGGGATGAGGTGGAGTGATGCTGCTTGCCTCGTACAAATCCATCCGGCCCGGGCTGCAGGGCATCGCCAACCGCGTGATCCGCTGGCGCCTGGGCGGCATTTACAGCCACAACGAGGTGGTGTTCGAGCCTGGTGATGGGGTGGACCACCTTATGCCCGATGGGTCCTGCCAGCCCGACGCCACGGGCGCTTTGTGGTGCGCCAGCAGCGTGGCAGCAGAGCGCCTGCCCGCGCATTCACCGCGCCGTGCCGGTCACCGGGGCGGTGTGCGCTTCAAGCGCATCAAGCTGAACCCGGCGCATTGGGACCTGGTGCCGTATCACCGCGATCCGCTGGCCGCTGCCCAGCACATCAAGCGGTTGGAGGGATCGCTGTACGACTGGCAGCTGATCCTGGGCTTTGTCGCCTGGTTCTTCCGGCACAAGGCGTCCCGCAATACGTGTTCAGAGCTGTGCACCGAGGCAGGCGGGCAGCGTGAAGGCTGGCGCGTAGACCCCTGCACGCTGCATGAAGCCACGGCCGCCGAAGACAGAGCGCGGCGCCTGTCACACCAACCTTTGAAGGCAAACCCATGACCGACATTGATCACACAGCCACCGACCCTAACGCGCAGACATTGCTGATCCACGCCCAGGCCAATCTGGTGTCGGGCCAGTATCGAATCCGCATCCCCGCAGGCACCCGCCGCTGGGCCGTGAGCGTCAATACCTATCGGGCGCCCGAGGAGGCCCATGCCTGGCTGCGCATGGACCATGCCCCGGAGCGCAACGGTGCGCTGCTGCAGGACCACCGCCGCACCCTGGAGCGCCTTTGCCACGGTGAGGAGCTGCATGCGTTCAGCCCCGAGAACTCTGGCGCCTTGACCATCAGCACGCCCGAGTCCACGGCCCCGTTCGTGACCGACCGGGAGCGCTGGCTGTATCTGGACCTGGTGTTCCCAGCCGGTAAGACGTTGAGCTGGTATTCCCGGATTGAGCTGGCCGAGGGCCGTGTGGCTCCAGTGCCTGCACCTTTGCCTGTCCCGAACCCCTGGGAAGGCCGAACGCTCGACCTCGCGCAGCGCTCTGGCCTGGTACCGGCCCTGGCGAGGTTGTCACGTGCCAAGAGTGACGCCGACCTGGTCACCAAGGCACGCGACAGCGGGGCCTGGGCTGCGCTGGTGGAGATGGTGCGGCTGAGTGAGGAGGGCACCCTGCGCGCCCGCTAGCGCGCCACAAAAAAAGACGGGCGACCCCTGCCGGTGCGGGAACACCGGCAACAGCCCCAACCTGCAGATCGAGCCTGCAAGCCGACAAGGCCCGCCACCCTGTACAGAGTGCGGCGAGTCTATCGGATGTTTCACCCATGGAAACCGGCTTGCAATGAATGAAATCAGATGCGGCGCCTGCCGCCGCAAACTCGGAGAGGGCATCTTCACGGCCCTGTCCAGCTTATGGCTGTTGAGCCTGAAGGTGATTCGGACGTCACCTCTGAGCAGGCTGGCATGCGCGTCTGCCTGCATTGTCTGGGGTTGTGAGCTGCTGGCAGTAGGAAGTTTGTGCAGTGCGCTGGCGATCTCATCTGCCAGTACTCGGGTCAGCACGCCATTGGTGGGTAGGGTGTCCATGGATTGGAATTTTCTTCCACCCAGCGCAATCACCCCAGCAGGGAGTTATCGCACCAGCACGGGTCCAGTTTTCGCGGCCCGCTTCACGAAGGAGAGGAAGAATTGCGCACGCGGGGGGGGGGCGCAGGGCGGGGTGTGCGCCTGCAGGCTATAGTGCCGTCGCCCCAGCGTGCTGGTTTTGCAGACATTCACACCCGCGTTTGCGACCCTTGCATGGGCTTCATTCCCCCGGCTGCGAGCCGCTTTAGGAGAGTTCCGTGTCCACGATATTCGGCGCCGTTCAGCCCGTTGCGCACGCATCTGCGAGAGGCGTGGGGGCTTTGTACCGGACGGCCTTGCCATGGCTCGCTGTGGTGGCGATTTTGTGTACGGGCAACGTGCGCGCCGCAGACGAAAGCACCTCTGCGGAGAAAAAGGCACGGCTTGCAATACCCCCCGAGTTTCGGCATCCCGATTTTGTCTGGACCACTGCAG
>Ga0116180_1000363_pt1 | contig 43263 bp, 41 predicted proteins | sample AD_UKC073_MetaG_FD_89804 | JGI IMG/M metagenome (GOLD analysis project Ga0116180, IMG submission 89804) | Active sludge microbial communities of municipal wastewater-treating anaerobic digesters from USA - AD_UKC073_MetaG | ecosystem: Engineered > Bioreactor > Anaerobic > Digestate | place: USA... | reverse complement strand
CGTTAGAGTACGAACGACGCCAGCTCGCGCTGGCAGCCTGACCAACCAACCAACCACCTGTCCGGGAATCGGGGTCAGCCTCACACACGAGCTGCCACTGTGTCTCGGAGGGGGCACTGTGTCTCGGCACTGCGTTCACCGTACGGCCCCGCGAAACGCACCACCTATCCCGAAACCCACGGCCTGACCGTGCACGGGCGAAGCCATGCTGCATCTCACCGCGCAGCACTCCACCCCACCGACGCAGAAAGGGCCCACCAACGCAGAACGGCCCTACCAACGCAGAACGACCCCACCAACGCAGAAGTCCCCCTCCGAGACGGAGGGGGACTTCTGTCGGTGCAGGGACTGGACTTAGAAGTCCATGCCGCCCGTCGGGTCGCCCATGGCGGGGCCGGCCGGCTCGGGCTTGTCTGCGACGACGACCTCGGTGGTCAGGAACAGACCCGCGATCGAGGCTGCGTTCTGCAGCGCCGAGCGCGTGACCTTGGCCGGGTCGATGATGCCCTGTGCGAACATGTCGCCGTACTCGCCGTTCGCGGCGTTGAGGCCGTGACCGACGGGCATCGTGGCGATCTGGTGCACGACGACGCCGGGCTCGAGGCCCGCGTTGATCGCGATCTGCTTGATCGGCGCCTCGATGGCGACGCGAACGATGTTGACACCGATCGCCTCGTCGCCCTCGGCTGCGACGCCGTCGAGCACCTTGCCGGCCTGGATGAGCGCGACGCCACCACCGGCGACGATGCCCTCCTCGACGGCCGCCTTCGCGTTGCGAACGGCGTCCTCGATGCGGTGCTTGCGCTCCTTGAGCTCGACCTCGGTCGCCGCGCCGGCCTTGATGACGGCGACGCCGCCGGCAAGCTTGGCGAGGCGCTCCTGGAGCTTCTCGCGGTCGTAGTCGCTGTCGGTGTTCTCGATCTCGCGACGGATCTGGGTCACGCGACCGGCGATCGCCTCTTCGTCGCCAGCACCCTCGACGATGGTCGTCTCGTCCTTGGTGATGATGACCTTGCGCGCGCGGCCGAGGAGGTCGAGGGTCGCGTTCTCGAGCTTGAGGCCGACCTCTTCGCTGATGACCTGGCCACCGGTGAGGATCGCGATGTCCTGCAGCTGCGCCTTGCGGCGGTCGCCGAAGCCGGGAGCCTTGACCGCGACCGACTTGAAGATGCCGCGGATCTTGTTCACGACGAGCGTGGCCAGGGCCTCGCCGTCGACGTCCTCGGCGATGATCAGCAGCTCCTTGCCGTCCTGGATCACCTTGTCGACGATCGGGAGGAGGTCCTTGATGTTCGAGATCTTCGAGTTCGCGATCAGGATGTACGGGTCTTCGAAGACCGCCTCCTGGCGCTCGGGGTCGGTCACGAAGTAGGGGTTGATGAAGCCCTTGTCGAAGCGCATGCCTTCGGTGAGCTCAAGCTCGGTGCCGAACGTGTTCGACTCCTCGACGGTGACGACGCCTTCCTTGCCGACCTTGTCGATCGCCTCGGCGATCAGGTCGCCGATGGTGGTGTCGGCAGCCGAGATCGACGCGGTGGCGGCGATCTCCGCCTTCGAGTCGACCTCCTTGGCGGTGGCGAGCAGCTCGTCCGAGATGGCCTTGACGGCCTTCTCGATGCCGCGCTTCAGGGCGATGGGGTCGCTGCCGGCGGCAACGTTGCGCAGGCCCTCGCGAACGAGCGCCTGGGCGAGAACGGTCGCGGTCGTGGTGCCGTCGCCCGCAACGTCGTCGGTCTTCTTGGCGACCTCCTTGACCAGCTCGGCGCCGATCTTCTCGTAGGGGTCTTCGAGGTCGATCTCTTTCGCGATCGAGACGCCGTCGTTCGTGATCGTGGGGGCGCCCCACTTCTTCTCGAGAACGACGTTGCGGCCGCGGGGGCCGAGGGTGACCTTGACGGCGTCGGCGAGCGTGTTCAGGCCGCGCTCGAGGCCACGACGGGCCTCCTCGTCGAAAGCAATGATCTTAGCCATTGTGTGTTTCGTCCCTCCCGGACGTAGGTTCGGATTAGCACTCCAAGATTACGAGTGCTAACACCAATACTGGCACTCGACCTGGGAGAGTGCAAGCCACGAACGCGGGGTTCGGCGACCGCGGACTACGGCTTCGCTGATGGCGAACCGGAGGGCGCGGGGGCGAGGTAGTCGGCCCCCAGCACCACGGTCAGCTGCAGCGCATCCGGGTCGCCGGACGGCTGGTAGAAGTCGTTCTGCACGACCTCGGCGCCGCCGATCACATCGGCCAGGCCGAGCGCCGCGGCGCGATCGCCGACGGCCGAGTAGTAGATCGTGGTCGTCTCGACGTCGCGGCTGCCCGCGGCGCCGGTCAGCACCAGCTCCGGGGCCCAGCCGGCCGCCTTGACCTTGTCGCCCACGCGTGTGGCGAGATCCTGCTCGGTCGTGCCGTTGAGCACGAGCACGGTGAAGGCGGTGTCGATGATCGGGTCGACCGTCTGCACCGGAGCCGGCTCGGGCGTCGGCTCGGGAAAGAGCTGGATGCGGCCCGAGGCGAGCAGCGTCGCGAAGATGCCGATCGCGACGATCAGCACCGTGGCGGCGAGCGCCCACAGCAGCGTCACCCAGCCGCGCGTGCGCGGGTTCTCGGCGCGGTGCGCGCCGACTCGACCGGGGGACGACGGCACGTCATCAAAGCGATCGCGCGGGGGCTTGGTGTTCGACACCCCCCGATGCTACCCGGCCGACCCTAATGCAGCGTCTCAGCCCCGCGGGCTCGCCTCGCAGCCTCGCGCGCGTCGCGCATGCGTCGCAGCCGTCCGACCAGCATCGGGTCATAGGCGAGCGCCTCGCGGCTGTCGATCACGCGCCCGAGCAGCTGGTAGTACCGGCTCGGCGTCAGCTGCAGCTCGGCCCGGATCGCCTCTTCCTTGGCGCCGACGTGCTGCGGCCAGTCGCGCTCAAAGTCGAGAATCGCACGGTCGCGCGCATCCAACGTGCTCATGCCTCCAGCGTAGGCGGGGCGGCGGGTTCGCCGCGCCACGCCACCCACGCCCCCAGCGGGTCGACCGCCGCGAGCGGCACCCCGTCGAGTGCGAGCGCGAATGCGTCGGCGGGCCACTCGCCCGCGGCGATCGGCGGATGCCACGCCTCGTGCAGGCCCGGCGCGTCGATCGTGATCCAGTGCCCGTGCAGCGAGCGCGCCGTCTCGATGATGCGATTGCGCGCCGCCCACGGCACGTGCGCCAGCACCCCGGGCGTCGTGACCACCAGCGTCATGTCGGCGGGCGCCTCGGCCGCCACCGCCGCCAGCAGCTCGGCCGCGTCGCCGCCCTGGATGAGGGGCTGCCGGATGCGGGCCGGAATCGCCGCGGCCTCGCCAGGCGCCGCCGGCCTCCGAGCCGCGAGCTCCGCACGCTCGAGCTCCGTGGCGACGACGTCGAGGGCGCTCTCGATGCGCGCCTCGCGCCCCGTCTCGCCCGGCCAGACCAGGCCGGTGATCCAGGCGCGACCCGCGGCATCCCGAGCGTCGACCGGCTGCAGATCGATGCCGGCGCGCCACCCGACCTCGGGCAGGCGCAGCCGCGGCACGGGGCCGGTGAGCCGGCACGCGAGCTCGACAGGCGAGCCGTCCGCCGGATCGAGCGCGGCCAGCAGCGCTCCCCCGGCGTCGCGGTACCGGTACGCGTAGCGGTCGGGAAACAGGCACAGCCCGGCGGAGGCGCCCACCTCCAGCAGCGCGATCGGCCCGTCGATCAGCGAGAGCGCGGGCAGGAGCGCCGCGCAGCGCCGCGGCTCGTTGGTCTGCACCCCCCGGCGCGCGCACTCGGCGACGAGCGCGTCGGCGTGCCCGAGCATCCATTCGCGCAGCTCGGGCCATGGCCCGAGCGGGGCGCCCAGGAGCCTCGCGACGGCGAAGACGAGGGGCGGCTGGCGATGCGTCGCCGGGATGCGCGCGAGCACGCGCCGCGCGGCCGGGTCGGCGGCGACGCCCCTCGCCCACTGCTCGTACAGGGCCGAACGCCCTGGCGCCTCCTGCTCGGCGAAGCGGCGATAGCGGGCCTTGACGGCGGCCTCCTCAGATTCCACGCATTCATCCTGCCCCGCCGGGCCCGTGCGCGGGCGCGCCACGACGGCCGGGCGCACGCGGGGAACACCCCGCCGGGCCCCGACGTTGCATACGCTGGGAGCAATCAGGAGGTCGTCATGACACACCCCATCCAACCCACCGGCATCCCGGTGACCGACGCGCAGTGGCGCGCGGCGCTCACCCCCGAGCAGTACGCGGTGCTGCGGCAGGCCGGCACGGAGCGCCCGTGGACGGGCCCGCTGCTCGACGAGCACCGCGCCGGGCTGTTCACGTGCGCGGGCTGCGGCGCCGAGCTGTTCAAGAGTGGCACCAAGTTCGATTCGGGATGCGGCTGGCCGAGCTTCTACGAGTCCATCCGCCCCGATGCGGTCACCCTCATCGAGGACCGCACGCTCGGCATGGTGCGCACCGAGGTGCGCTGCGCGCGGTGCGACTCGCACCTCGGGCACGTGTTCCCGGACGGCTATGGCACGCCCACGGGCGACCGCTACTGCATGAACTCGATCGCGCTCGGGTTCACCCCCGACGCCGAGACCGAGACCGAGACCGACGACTCGGACGCCGGTGCATAGCTCGGCGTCGAGCGTCGAGGCATCCCCGGCGCTGCAGGCGATGCTGCGGCGCCGCTCGAGCTCCAAGGTCGACGACACGGCACCCACGCACGAGGAGCTGCTCGCGCTGGTCGCCGGGGCCGGCCGCGTGGCCGACCACTCGTCGATGCGGCCGTGGCGCCTGATCGAGCTGCGCGGCGACGACCGCGAGCGGCTCGGACGCGCCCTGAACAAGGCGGCCGGCGAGAAGGGCGCGTCGACCAAGCCGATGCGCGCGCCGCTGCTGATCGCGGTGGTCGCGACGATCCGTAAGAGCGAGAAGGTTCCGGCGTGGGAGCAGGAGGCCGTCGCCTCCGGCGTCGCGCACATGCTGAGCCTCGCGCTCGACGAGGCCGGCTACGGCGTGATGTGGCGCACTGGGCACGCGACCCGCACCAAGGCGGTCGCGAAGGCGCACGGCCTCGAGAAGCACGAGCGGCTGCTCGGCTGGCTCTACGTCGGCGGACGGCCGGAGCGCACGCGCCCGGAGCGCCCCCGAACGATCGAGGCCGAGCGCTTCGTCTCGCGGATGCCCGGCGGCGAGCGCAGCGGCAGCGAGGACGCGCCGGAGCGCCCGCGCGCGAAGAAGCAGAAGACGTCGAAGAAGTCGAAGAAGCAGAAGGCCTCGAAGAGCCGGAAGGACGGCTAGGTCCGCGGCAGACGCCCGAACAGGCGCCGCCAGCGCACGCGGCCCCACGGGATCGCCGCGGCGGCGACCGCGAGCAGCGCGAGCAGCACCATCGCGAGCGACTGCCACAGCCCGGCGCCCGAGGTGGCCGGCCACCAGATGTCGAGCAGCACGGAGGCCACGAGCTGGCCGACGATCGAGGCGAGGCCGAGCAGCAGCATCCCGGTGAAGCGCACGAGCGCCGCCGACATCAGCACGTAGGCCATGCCGGCCGCGCCGCCCACGTAGAGCCACGGCTCGGTGGGCAGGTTCGTCGGCAGCCCCACGATCGAGACGTTCACCGCGACCGCGATCGACAGCAGGATCGTCCCGCCGATGAAGTTCACGAGCGTCGCCGTGAGCGCGCTGCCCGTGCGTGCGCGCAGCCGCCCGTTGGTCGCCGCCTGCCAGGCGATGCCGGCGCCGGCGACGACCGGCAGCATCAGCATCCACAGCGGCACCGCGGCGAGCAGCTCGGGCGAGACCGCGAGCGCGACGGCGACGAGCGCGAGCCCCGCGCCGAGCAGCCGGCCCGGCGTGATCGCCACGACGCCGGCCGGGCCGTAGCCCACGCGGTCGAGCACGAGGCCGTTGACCGTCTGGCCCGCCACCACGCCGACGCTGAACAGCGCCACGCCGATGACCGCGACGGTGAGCCCCTGCGTCGCGACGGTGACGGCCCCCGCCACGCCGCTCGCGAGCATCCACCACGGGATGCTGCGCTCGCGCACGCCCCTGGCGAGCTCGCGAAAGCCAGCCCGCCCGTTCGGCACGACCAGGCTCAGCACGATCATGATCGTCAGCGCGAAGACCATCGAGATGAGCGCGGCGAACAGGCCGTCGCCGAGCGCCATGCCGAGCGCGCCGTTCAGGCGTGCCTGCACGGCGGTGAGGATTCCGACGCACACGGCGCCGGCGATGCCCACCCAGCGCATGAGGCTCGGGTGTCGGATCACCGCCCGCACGCGGGCCTCGGACGGAACGCCCTCGACGGGAACGGATTTGGGACGCACAGAAACCACAACACCAACTCGACTCTTTCGGCCAGCCTAACAGTCGAGCGGCGAGCACCCGAGCCGCAGGCGCCCGAGCGGCAAGCGCCTGATCAAGGTCGGTTTTCGCCCGTGCCGCCTCCGTCTTCCGCGGCCCGCGCGACGAACAGCTCGTAGTCATCGCGCGAGCGGCGCGCGTACGCGTGCCCCCAGTCCAGCAGCGCCTCGCCGGCTCGGGCGCCGTCGCCGAGGTATCCGCTCACCTCGGCGGTGAACGGCGACTGCGCGTGCGCCCGCGCCAGTGTCGCGGCGCACGCGCGCGCATATGTGACGAACGGCTCGTCCTCGAGCTCCTCGACCTCGATGCCGCCCTTCATGTCGTGAAACTGCCGCACATAGAGCTCGAGCTCGATGCCGCGCGCATCCACGACGCGCAGCGAGCCGAGGAACGGATCGCTCAGCGCCTGCAGGATCCGCTGCATCGCCACCACGCGGCCGCCCTGGCCGCGCTCGCGGATGAGCTCGGTGAGCTCGAGCGGCTGGCCGATGCCGCCATACTGCTCGAGCACGCTGCGCCCGGCCTCCTTCGACTGCAGGATCAGGGTGTGCCCGTCGCCGTCCTGGAAGAGCGTGAGCGAGCAGCCGGTGCCGACGCTGCCGACGCCCACCACCCGCTGGACCGAATCGACGACGGCGTAGTGGCGCAGCTGGAGCGCGATGTCTGGGCCGGCGGTGCGCAGGTACTCCTGGGTCAGCTCCATCAGGCGCGCGTGCAGCTCCGGCGCGAGCGGCGTCGTGGTCGGCGACTGCAGCACGAAGCGCAGCCGCCCCGACTCGTCGACCTCGGTCAGCTTGCGCGAGGCCCGCTCGCCGGTGTGCTTCCTCGCATCCTTGATCGCCCGGTCCACCGCCTTGCGCGACGCGGCACGCATCCGACCCTTCGCGCCGCCTGCCTCGAAGTGCGCGTAGTACCGCTGCAGCGGCGCGGCACCGGCGGCGGTGCGCATCGCGAGCGCGTACGAGCGTACCGCGGTGCGCACGGCGTCGCCGACGACGGCATCCGCCCTCCCGGTGGCCTGCCCGGCGATCACCACGCTGGCGACCAGCCGCTTCAGGTCCCATTCCCACGGCGCCCACGCGGCCTCGTCGAAGTCGTTCAGGTCGAACACGAGGGTGCGCTGCGCGGTCGCGTAGAAGCCGAAGTTCGCGACGTGCGCGTCACCGCACGAGGGCACGAAGATGCCGGTGTGCGGCTCGCCGGCGAGGTCTGCGGCCATGATCGCCGCCGTGCCCCGGTAGAAGGCGAACGGGCTCTGACTCATCCGCTCGGTGCGCAGCGGCACGAGGTCTTGCAGTCGCGTCGCGTTCTGCGCATCGATGATCGACAACGGGTCGCGAGGCCCGCCGGCGAGCTCGGCAAGCCTTCGGCGCGGCACCGTGCGGCGCAGCTGCCTGCCCCGCGCTCGCCGCGCGTCACGACTCTCGGGCAGCTCCACGTGTGCGTCGTTCATCCTCCACCGCCTCCTTGCTCGGGGACGCCAGGGCCGGAGCCCCCGCCTGCGCGAACGCCCCGCGTGCGGCGGCGCACCGCCCGGGTGTCGTCGCAGTCAGAATCGCACATTCTCGCGTCGCGCATGCGCGTGTTCGCAGATCTGCGGCCGACCGCGAAGCGCGAGCGCCCTTGGGCGCGGGGGCGGACCGGACGCGGCGCGAACCGCGGGATGCCCGTCAGAGAGAGCCGGCTGCGGGACTCGAACCCGCAACCACCGCTTTACAAGAGCGGTGCGCTACCAATTGCGCCAAGCCGGCAATGTGAGCAAGTCTATCGGGGCGTTCGGGTGTGCTCCGGCATCCCGAACCCGACCGCCCGCGGGGCGGTGGCGCTCGTCGCGCCGCGAGGTCGAGCGCGGGTGCTCCTCGCGGTGCGCCGCCGCTACGGCGTGGGCGTGGGCGTCGGGCTCGGCGTGGCCTTGTAGTACGCGTCGCTCGAGAGCATCAGCACGAACTGCGCGAACTCCTTGGCGTCGGTCATGCTGCCGACGTAGGGCTTGCCGTCGACGAGCACGGTCGGGGTGCCGGTGAGCTTCTGCCCGTCGGCGCCCGGCAGCGGCTCGCTGAGGGCGCGCGCAGTGGCGGCCTGCACCCACGAGATGTAGCTGCCGTCCTCGATGCAGCTGCGCATCTGCTTCGGGTCCTCCGCGCCGGAGGCGATCGCCATGTCGGCGAGCGTCTTGCTGTCGAAGCCGTCGGTGTCGAACTCGGGCTGACGGGTCAGCAGCGAGTGGTTGAACGCGAAGAACGTCTCGGGCGAGTGCGTCGCGACGCAGACGCCGGCGTTCGCCGCGCGAAGCGAGTACTTCGTGCCGTTCGACTTGGCCGTCAGCAGCGCGACCGGGTGGTAGCTGAGGCTCACGGCGCCCTGCTTGACCCACTCGCCGAGCTGCGCGGCGTTGGCCTGCTGAAACTCGCGCGACTGCGCCGAGAGGTAGTCGATGTAGACGCGAATCTCGACGGGCGCCGGCTTGGCCTCTTCGGCGCTGGTGGATGCCTCGGCCTCGGGGTCGGCCTCGGAGGCGCCCTCACCCGTGGTCAGGGCGCTGGTCGTGACCGAATCGATCACGACGCCGTCCTGCTGCATGTTCGTGGGGGCGAGCTGCGGCGTGTCGTTCGCGCTCGTCCAGGCCAGGGTGACGCCGACGCCGACGACCGCGAGCACGGCGACGATGCCGACGCCGATCAGCACCCGGCGCAGCACCCCCGCTCGACGCTGCTGGGCGTGCACGAGCTGCGCCTTCTCGCGCAGGGCTTCGCGGTGGTCGCGCTTTGCGGGCGCGTCATCTGCAGACGCGCCATTGTGCTGGCTGGTGTCGTCAGTCGACATGAATCCTCGGTTCTCGCAGGGCCTCGGGTGGCCCGCAGCCTTCCGGCGTACCCATCGATGCTAATGACGCAATCTGAGAAATGCCCAGATGCGGCGGCACCCACCCTAGTGCCATCGGCGACCCCGCCTGCGATACTGATCGCACGCCCCCTCTTGGCACACGGGCAGGGCCCGTCATCCATCACTACGGATCGTCCGGCACGTACCTGCCGGTGAAGGAGAAGAAACCATGGCGTCCGTCACGTTCGACAACGCAACGCGCATCTACCCGGGCGGCACGCGCCCCGCCGTCGACCGGCTCAGCCTCGAGGTCGCCGATGGCGAGTTCCTGGTGCTGGTCGGCCCGTCCGGCTGCGGAAAGTCGACCTCGCTGCGCATGCTCGCGGGGCTCGAGGAGATCAACTCGGGGCACATCCGCATCGGCGAGCGCGACGTCACCGATGTGCCGCCGAAGGATCGCGACATCGCGATGGTCTTTCAGAACTACGCGCTCTACCCGCACATGACCGTGGCCGAGAACATGGGCTTCGCGCTGAAGATCGCCGGCGTGCACAAGGACGAGCGCGCCGCGCGCGTGCTCGAGGCGGCGAAGCTGCTCGACCTCGAGGACTACCTGGGCCGCAAGCCCAAGGCGCTCTCGGGCGGCCAGCGTCAGCGCGTCGCCATGGGCCGCGCGATCGTCCGCTCGCCGCAGGTGTTCCTGATGGACGAGCCGCTCTCGAACCTCGACGCCAAGCTGCGCGTGCAGACACGCACCCAGATCGCGTCGCTCCAGAGGCGCCTGGGCGTCACCACCGTCTATGTCACGCACGACCAGACCGAGGCGCTGACCATGGGCGACCGCATCGCCGTGCTGAAGGACGGCGTGCTGCAGCAGGTCGGCACCCCGCGCGAGCTGTATGAGAGCCCCAGCAACGTGTTCGTCGCGGGCTTCATCGGCTCGCCCGCGATGAACCTGTTCGCCAGCGACCTCACCGACGGCGGCGTCGCCTTCGGCTCGGCCGAGGTGCCCCTCGAGCGCGACACGGTCGCCCGCGCGACCGGCACGCAGGTCACCGTCGGCGTGCGCCCCGAAGACATCGTCGTCGGCCCCGCCGGCGGGCCCGGCCTCAGCGTGCAGATCGACCTCGTCGAAGAGCTCGGCGCCGACGGCTACCTCTACGGGCACACCGAGATCGCCGGCCAGCGCACCGAGGTCGTCGCCCGCGTCGACGGTCGCAACCATCCGAATGCCGGCGAGACCGTCAGCCTCACCGCGCGGCACAACCACGTGCACACGTTCGACATCGAAAGCGGCGAGCGCCTGAACAACGCGCCCATCACCGCCGACTGACCCGCGCCGCCATGGCACTGAGCATCAGCGCCCGCACGGTGGATCCGGGGTTGCTCGCCCTCCCCTGGGATCTGCCGCTGGCGCAGTGGCCGAGCAGCGTCATCGTGTCGCTGCCGAAGGGCCTCTCGCGCCACCTCGTGCGTTTCGCGCTGCTGTCGGGCGGCGTCGTCGCGGTCAAAGAGACCACGGAGCAGATGGCGCGCCGCGAGTACGAGATGCTCGGCAGCCTCGCCCGGCTCGCGGTGCCGTGCGTCGAGCGCGGCGCCGTGATCGCCGGCCGGGTCGACGCCGAGGGGCACCCCCTCCCGGCGGCCCTCGTGACGGCGCATCTGAAGTTCTCGCTCCCGTATCGCGCGCTGTTCCAGCAGGTGCTGCGTCCCGACACCGCGACCCGCCTCGTCGACGCGCTCGCGGTGCTGCTGGTCCGCCTGCACAACGTCGGGTTCTTCTGGGGCGACGTCTCGCTCTCCAACACCCTGTTCCGCCGCGACGCGGGCGCCTTCGCCGCCTACCTGGTGGATGCCGAGACCGGCGAGCTGCATGAGGGCGGCCTGACCGCGGGGCAGCGCTCCCACGACCTCGACGTCGCCCGCACGAACATCGCCGGCGAGATCATGGACCTGGAGGCCAGCGGCCGGCTCGAGGACGGCATCGACGCCATCGAGATCGCCGACCGGCTCGTCGCCGCCTACACCTCGCTGTGGAGCGCGCTCACCGAGGAGGAGTCGTTCTCGTCGGCCGAGGCGTGGCGCATCAACGAGCGCGTGCAGAGGCTGAACGACCTCGGCTTCGACATCGGCGAGATGGCGATCACCACCGACGGCACCGGATCGCACGTCTCGATCCAGCCGAAGGTCGTCGACGCGGGGCATCACCAGCGTCGCCTGATCCGCCTCACCGGGCTCGACGTCGAAGAGAACCAGGCCCGTCGCCTGCTCAACGACCTCGACTCGTACCGCGCCATGATCACCCGGCCCGGCCTCGACGAGGAGATGATCGCGCACGAGTGGCTCACGCGCGTGTTCGAGCCGGTGGTGAAGGCCATCCCGGCCGAGCTGCGGGCCAAGCTCGAGCCCGCCGAGGTGTTTCACCACGTGCTCGAGCACCGCTGGTACATGTCGCAGCAGCGCGAGAGCGCCGTGCCGATCTCGGAGGTGCTGACCTCCTACATCAACGACGTGCTGCGCCACCGCCGCGACGAGGCGACCATCATGGGCCCGCTGACCGAGACGCTCACCATCCCGCAGCTCACGCCGGACGGGCGGCCCAGCGGGACGGGCGAGCACGGGGCGAGCACGCGCGCGGCCGAAGCCGACAGCCCCGATTCCGACGGCGACGCAGACGAGGTCGACTGGCGCGACCTCGTCTGAGCGCGGCTCAGAGCCCGCGGCGCTTGGAGACCTCGTAGAGCGCGACCGACGTCGCGATGCCGGCGTTGAGCGACTCGGTCGCCGCCGAGATCGGGATCGACACGATCTGGTCGCACGTCTCGGCGACCAGGCGCGACAGCCCCTTGCCCTCGCTGCCGACGACGATGACGATCGGCCGCTCGGCCAGCTCGAGCTCGGGCAGCGCCACATCGCCGTCGCCGTCGAGGCCGAGCACGAACACGCCCTGCTTCTTGAAGTCCTTGAGCGTCGCCGTCAGATTCGACGCGAGCGCGACGGGCGTGCGCGCGGCCGCGCCGGCGCTCGTCTTCCACGCCGCCGAGTTGACGCTCGCCGAGCGCCGCTGCGGCACGATGACGCCCTGCCCGCCGAACGCGGCGGTCGAGCGGATGATCGCGCCGAGGTTGCGCGGGTCGGTGATGCCGTCGAGCGCGACGAACAGCGGTGTCTCGCCGCGGTCGATGACCTCCTCGAGGAGGTCGTGCGGGTGCGCGTACTCGTACGGCGGTACCTTGAGGGCGACGCCCTGGTGCACCCCGTCGAAGCCGGCCATGCGGTCGAGCTCCGGGCGAGTGACCTCGAGCACCGCGATGCCGCGGTGCGTGGCGATCGAGAGCATCTCTTTGACACGGTCATCCATCTCGACGCGCTGCGCGACGTAGAACGCCGTCGCGGGGATCTTCGCCCGCAGCGCCTCGAGCACCGAGTTGCGACCGGTGACGATCTCGGTGTCGTCGCTCTGCTTGGGCGAGCGCGAGCCGCCGCGACCCGCGTTCGCGGGCTTGGGCTTGGGCTTGCCGCCGGCGGCGGCGTAGCGCTCCTGGGCGGCCTTGCGCTTGCCGGCGGGGTGCCAGGCGCGATCCTCGGCCTTCGGGGTCGGGCCGCGGCCCTCGAGGCTGGAGCGCCCCTTGCCGCCGCTGCCCTTGGTGGGGCCCTTCTTCGTCTTTCGGGCGCCGGGGCGTCCGGGCTTGTTACCGGCCATTGATGCTCCAATGTGTTGCGCCAGAGGCGTCTTCGAGGGTGATCCCCGCGGCGGCGATCACATCACGGATGCGATCCGCCGCGGGCCAGTCTTTGGCATCGCGAGCGGCGGCCCGCTGCGCGATGAGTCCCTGCACCAGGGTGTCGAGCGCGGATGCCTCGGCCGAGGCATCCGCCTGCCGCCAACGCGGCGAGAGGGGGTTGATCCCGAGGATCTCGGTCATCGCCGCCACCTCGCCGGCGATCGCGAGGGCGGCGCCAGCATCGCCCGCGTCGAGCGCCGTGTTGCCGTCGCGCACGCGCGCGTGGATGACCGCGAGCGCCTGCGGCACCCCGAGATCGTCGTTCATCGCGGCGACGAAGTCTGGGCGCGGCGCGGCGCCCGCGGCCGCCACGCCGTCGCCGTCGTCGCCGCCCTCGCGCGCGGCGCGCTCGAGGAAGCCGCGGATCCGATCGAGCGCACTCGCGGCCTCGTCGAAGGTCTTGTCGGTGATGTCGAGGCTCGAGCGGTAGTGCGCGGCGCCCAGGGCGTAGCGCACGACCAGCGGCTCGCGCTGCGCGAGCACGTCCTCCGCGAGCACGAAGTTGTGCAGCGACTTCGACATCTTCTGCCCGTTCACGGTCACGAGGCCGTTGTGCACCCAGTACCGCGCGAACGCGTCGCCCGCCGCGGTCGACTGCGCCAGCTCGTTCTCATGGTGCGGGAAGCGCAGGTCGAGCCCGCCGCCGTGCACGTCGAACTCGGCGCCGAGGTAGCGTCGCGCCATGGCCGAGCACTCGATGTGCCAGCCGGGGCGACCGGGACCCCAGGGCGAGTCCCAGACGGCCGTCGCCGGCTCGTCGGCCTTGGCGCCCTTCCACAGGGCGAAGTCGTGCGGGTCGCGCTTGCCGCGCAGCTGCGCCTCTGCGTCCGCCTCCAGCGCGTCGAGCGACTGCCGCGTGAGCGCGCCGTAGCCGGGCCAGCTGCGCACATCGAAGTACACATCGCCCGCGGCATCCGAATCCGCCGGCGCCGCGTACGCGTGCCCGGCCGCGATCAGCTCGGCGATCAGCTCGTGCATCTGCGGGATCGACGCGGTCGCGCGCGGCTCGTAGGTCGGCGCGGCGATGCCGATCGCGGCATATGCGGCGGTGAAGGCGAGCTCCATCCGGTACGCGAGCGCCCACCACGGCTCATCGGCTGTGGCGTTCGCCAGCACCTTGTCGTCGATGTCGGTGACGTTGCGCACGAAGGTGACGCGGTGGGATGTCTCGAGCCAGCGCCGCAGCAGATCGAACGCGAGCGCGCCCCGGAGGTGGCCGATGTGGGGGCCCGACTGCACCGTCGGACCGCAGACGTAGATGCCGACCTCGCCCGCCCGCAGGGGCGTGAAGTCGCGCAGCGCCTGCGCCCTCGTGTCATACAGTCGAAATCCCACGGGTCAAGACTACCGGCGCGGTCCGCGCGCCGAACGATCGGCGGCGCGCGATCTGCGGCGGGGCAAGCTGCCGCGGATCGCGTGCGCCACGGGCTCGCCGGCGGCCGGCGCGCCACGCAGGCGGGCGCCCCGCGGCTCAGGCCCGGACGATCAGCGCCGTCGCGGTCGCCGCGATCCCCTCGCCGCGACCGGTGAAGCCGAGCCCGTCGGTGGTCGTCGCCGCGACCGTCACCGGTGCGCCCAGCAGCGCGCCGAGCGCGGCCTGCGCCTCGAGGCGGCGCGGCGAGAAGCGCGGGGCGCGCGCCTGCACCTGGACCGACACGTTGCCGATCGCCCAGCCCGCGTCGGCGAGCACGCGGCGGGTGCGGGTGAGGAACACGTCGGCGTGGGCGCCCTCCACCGCGGGATCGTCGGTGCCGAACAGCCCGCCGATGTCGCCGAGATCGGCGGCCGACAGCAGCGCATCGACGATGGCGTGCGTGACGACGTCGCCGTCGGAGTGGCCCTCGAGCGCGCGCTCCCCCGGCCAGGGCAGCCCCGCGAGCCAGAGCGTGCGCGTCGAGCCCTCGGCGGCATAGGCGTGCACGTCGGTGCCGATCCCCACGCGCATGCCCAGCGCCCCCGCGCCCGGCGCCGCCGCCTGGCCCGGCACGGACTCCGCACGCCGGGTGCCCCGGGCGTCGGCCTGCTGCGCCCGCTCTCCGAGCAGCGTCTTCGCGCGCTCCAGATCTGCGGGCGTGGTGATCTTGAACGCGTGTGCGTGCCCGTCGAGCGCGCGCACCGGGTGCCCGGCCGCCGCGACGAGCGCCGCATCGTCGGTGAACTCGGCGGTCGCGCCGGCGTATGCCGCGTCGAGCACGTCGCGCCGGAACCCCTGCGGGGTCTGCACCGCGAGCAGCTCGTCGCGATCGACCGTCGCGCCGACCGAGCCCGCGGCATCCACCCGCTTGACGGTGTCGACCACCGGCAGCCCGGGGATCACGGCCGCGCCCGTGCGCTCGACCTCGTCGATCACCCGGTCGAACACCTCTGCGGGCGTGAGCGAGCGCGCCGCGTCGTGCACGAGCACGGTGCGCACGTCCGGCCAGACGGCCCGGAGCCCCGCCGCGACCGAGGCCTGGCGGGTCGCGCCGCCCGCGACGATGCGCACCAGCTCGAAGCGATCGGATGCCTCACCCCCGCCGGCGGCCGTCGCGGCGGCCGCGACCGTGGCCGCGGCATCCATCGCCTCGGTGCGGGCGTCGCCCTCGAGGCCCGCCGGCACCACGAGTACGAGCTGCGCGGCCCGGCGCGTGCTGAGGGCGGGGATCAGGCTGTGCCAGAGCACGGTGTGCGCATCGAGCCCGACGAACGCCTTCGGCGCGCCGGCGCCGAGCCGCAGGCCCGAGCCGGCGGCGACGACGATGATGGCCGCATCGGGCACTGGCGTGATGCTCATGCCGCTCACGCTACCGGAGTGCGCGCACGCAAAAAGGCTCCCCGTCCGCGATGCGGATCGGGGAGCCCTGCGCTGTCGGCCGCGGCGCGGCGCTCAGCGTGCAGTCACTATGAAGCGAGAACCTCGTCGAGCACGTTCGACGCCTGCTCCTCGTCGGTCTTCTCGGCGAGCGCGAGCTCGGAGATGAGAATCTGGCGCGCCTTCGCAAGCATGCGCTTCTCGCCGGCCGAGAGGCCGCGGTCCTGGTCGCGGCGCCAGAGGTCGCGGACGACCTCGCTGACCTTGATGACATCGCCCGAGGCGAGCTTCTCAAGGTTGGCCTTGTATCGGCGCGACCAGTTCGTGGGCTCTTCGGTGAACGGCGCGCGCAGCACCTCGAAGACGGCCTCGAGGCCCTCCTTGCCGATCACATCGCGCACGCCGACGAGATCGATGTTGTCGGCAGGCACCTCGATCGTCAGGTCGCCCTGGGTTACCCGGAGCTTGAGATAGATCTTCTCTTCACCCTTGATAATTCGAGTCTTCACTTCGGCGATCGTTGCGGCACCGTGGTGCGGGTAAACGACCGTCTCGCCAACCTCAAAAAGCATGCAGATCTGTCCTTTCGGCTCCGTATAGGATACCACAGGCCCCATAGGCTAAGGTTCGCACTGCAGCTTCGGCGACGCACCCGACACGCATCACCCCGGGCGCCCCGTCCCGGGCCCGCGACGCGTGACGCGCGGCGTGCGCGAGCGGGATGGGATCGACGACGGGCGCCGCGCTCATTCCGCGAGCTTTGCAACGCGAATTCATCCGAGCGCGGAATTCCCCTAGACTGACCTCAGTCCACTACCGCCGGGAGGCATCTTGAAGTCCCGCTTGCTCGCGTCCATTGTGCTGGGCACCGCCGTGGTGCTGACCGCCACTGGCTGCAACATGCTCGCCCCACAGGCGACCACCCTCCAGTACAACCCGGGCGACGGCATGAGCGTCAACACCGGTACCATCCAGGTGCTCAACGCCCTCGTCATCTCTGAAGACGGCGAAGACGGCAACCTGGTCGTCGCGTTCTACAACAAGGACGAGGAAAACGACGCCACGATCTTCATCGAGTTCGGCGAGAACGGCAAGGGCGGCGAAGCGGCGATGGAGATCCCCGCCGGCTCGCTCGTCAGCCTCGGCGGCGACTATGAGGAGCCGCTCCTGCTCGAGGGCATCAACACCGACCCCGGCGCGCGTCTTCCCATGTACTTCCAGTCCGGCGACGGCGAGGGGCAGCTCGTGCTGGTTCCCGTCCTCGACGGCTCGCTCCCGTACTACGCGGACCTGGTTCCCTGATCCCGCACGTGGATGCCTCGGCCACGGCCTGAGGCATCCACCACGCACGCGAATGCGGCGCGCACCTCTCGGTGTGCGCCGCATTCGCGTCTGCGTCCGCTCGCCTGCGCCTGCTCGCGCCGGCGTCGGCGCCGAGGCCTGGGCGCCTGGGCCTACGCCTCGAAGCGATAGCCCAGGCCGCGCACGGTCACGAGCGAGACCGGTGCGCTCGGCACGGGCTCGATGCGCGAGCGGATGCGCTTGACGTGCACGTCGAGCGTCTTCGTGTCGCCGAAGTAGTCGCTCCCCCACACCCGGTCGATCAGCTGACCGCGCGTGAGCACCCTGCCCGCGTTGCGCATGAGCAGCTCGAGCAGCTCGAACTCCTTGAGGGGCATGCTGATCTCGTGGCCGTCGACCGCCACCGTGTGCCGGTCGAGGTCGAGCGTCACGCGCCCGCCGCTGAGCACGCGATCCTCCTCCTCGTCGACCACCGTGAGTCGGCGCAGGATCGCCCGCATGCGGGCGAGCAGCTCGCGCGCCGAGTACGGCTTCGTCACGTAGTCGTCGGCGCCGAGCTCGAGGCCCACGACGATGTCGATCTCGGAGTCCTTGGCGGTCAGCATGATGATCGGCACGGCCGAGTGGGTGCGGATCTGGCGGCACACCTCGGTGCCGGGCATCCCGGGCAGCATGAGGTCGAGGAGCACGACGTCGGCGCCGCGGTCGCGGAAGGCGGCCAGCGCCGAGGGGCCGTCCTCGGCGATCTCGACCTCGAACCCCTCCTTGCGGAGGAGGTAGGCGAGGGGTTCTGCAAGGTCGGGCTCGTCTTCGACGAGGAGGACACGAGTCATTGGGCGTCTTTCCTGTTGGGGCGGGGGCTCTGGGGATCGCCCTCGGGGATCCGGACGGTGAAGGTCGATCCTCGCCCGGGCTGCGACCACACGCGCACCTCGCCGTCGTGGCGCTGCACCGCGTGCTTCACGATCGCGAGGCCGAGGCCGGTGCCACCCGTGCGGCGGGAGCGCGCCTGGTCGGCGCGGTAGAAGCGCTCGAAGATGCGCTGCTGCTCGGCCTCGGCGATGCCGATGCCCTGGTCGGTGACGGCGATCTCGACGACCCCGTCGACCGCGCGCACGCCGACCCCGACGCGGGAGCCCTTCGGCGAGTACGCGATCGCGTTCGCGATCAGGTTGCTGATGGCCTCGGTGAGCGTCTGCGCATCGCCGACGACCGAGGTACCGCGCTGACCGCCGCGCACGAGCTCGACCCGCTTGGCCTCGGCCTCGACCGCATGCTGCTCGAGCGCCGCGGCGACGACCTCGTCGACCGAGACGACGACGGCGGCCTCCAGCTCGTGGGCGGCCTGCACGCGCGAGAGCTCGAGGATGCGCGAGGTCAGCCGGGTGAGCCGCTCGGCCTCGAACGTGAGCCGGGCGGTGAACGAGCGCACCTGCTCCGGCTCGTCGGCCGCGGCATCGATCGCCTCGGCGAGGAGGGTGACGGCGCCGACAGGCGTCTTCAGCTCGTGGCTCGTGTTCGCGACGAAGTCGCGGCGCATCTGCTCGACGCGAAGCTGCTCGGTGATGTCGTGCAGGATGAGCAGGCAGTATCGCGGGCTGAGCATGGCGGCGCGGACCATCGCCACGTGCGTCTCGGCGCTCACGCCCGGGCGGCGCAGGCTCACCTGCGTGCGCTCAGGGGCGCTCGCCCGCTGCGCGCGCCGCACGATCGCGCGCAGCTCCTCGTCGGCGAGCACCTCGCCGACCGCCATCCCGAACACGGCCGCGCCCGGCGCGATCGCGGCGATCGTGAGTGAGGTGTCGACGACGAGGGCCGCGTCGTCCATGGCGCTCAGCACCTGCGTCACGCCGTCGGGAACCGTCGCCGCGGCCGCTGCTCGCGCGCGGCGCCCGGCCCGGATCGCGGAGCCGATCAGTGCGAAGACGCCGATGCCGGCAGCTGCGCCGAACAGCAGCGCCAACAGCACGAGCTGCACCGAATTCATGCCTCCAGCGTAGGACGCCGCGGCGGCCCCGCGCGCCCTCGCCCGGGCAAAACCGCGCCCTCGCTAGAATCGCTCACGAGGTGTTCACGCCCGCGGCACCGATCGTTCACCTTCGGCCACGACAATGGCCACCGGAACACCGTCGCCGCCGGCCGCGTTCCGCACGAGCGCTGGTGCGATCCCGCCCCGCAGCGCTCACGCCGCCTCCCAGAAAGGGAAACGAACATGCGTCAGGTGTTCCACCAGTCACTGCACGACGTCCAGGTCGGTCTCGCCGAGATCGCCGACCTCGTCACGATCGCGATCGACAAGGCCACGCGCGCCTTCGCCAACAGCGACGTCGCGCTCGCCGAGGAGGTCATCGCCGACGACGTCCACATCGACGAGCGCGCGGTCGCCCTCGACGAGCTGGCCATCGAGATCCTCGCCCGCCAGCAGCCGGTGGCCCGCGACCTGCGCATCGTCGTCAGCGCGCTGCGCATGAGCGCCTCGCTGGAGCGGATGGGCGACATGGCCGAGCACATCGCGCAGCTCGCGCGCTACCGCTTCCCCGAGCGCGCGGTGCCGAAGGGCCTCAAGTCGACCTTCGCTCGGATGGGCGAGCTCGATGTCGAGATCGCACGCAAACTCGCCGAGCTGCTGCGCACGCAGGATGTCACCCTGGCCGAGGAGATCCGCAACGACGACGACGCGGTCGACGAGCTGCACGTCAGCGTGTTCGAGAAGGTGCTGGGCGAGAACTGGAAGGGCGAGGCCACCGCCACCGTCGACGCGACCCTCGCCAGCCGCTACCACAAGCGCTTCGCCGACCACGCCGTGTCGGTCGCGAAGAAGATCATCTACCTCGCGACCGGCGACTGGGCTCCCGACGACGAGCCCGTCCAGCTGTAGCCGAACGCCGCGACATGAACGGGGAGGGACGGAGCGCGAAGCTCCCGTCCCTCCCCGTTCATGTCGCTGTGGCGCGTGCGACTGCGGCTACTTGCTGCCCTGGGCCGCAACCGCGGCGGCACCGGCCTCGGCCGCCTCCGGGTCGAGGTACTCGCCGGCGCCGATCGGCTTGAAGTCGGCGTCGAGGCGGTAGACGAGCGGGATGCCGGTGGGGATGTTCAGCGCCGCGATGTCTGCGTCGCTGATGCCCTCGAGGTGCTTGACCAGGCCGCGCAGCGAGTTGCCGTGCGCGGTGACGAGGACGGTCTTGCCCGCGGCGAGGTCGGGCTTGATCTCGCCCTCCCAGTACGGCAGGAGGCGCTCGATCACGAGCGAGAGCGACTCGGTCAGCGGGATCGCGCCGTCGATGCTCGCGTACCGCGGGTCGTCGCTCTGGCTGTACTCGTTCGCCGGGTCGATCGGCGGCGGCGGCACGTCGAACGAGCGGCGCCACAGCTGGAACTGCTCGGCGCCGTACTCGGCGAGCGTCTCGGCCTTGTCGAGCCCCTGCAGCGCGCCGTAGTGACGCTCGTTGAGGCGCCACGAGCGCTTGACCGGCAGCCAGAGCAGGTCGGCCGCGTCGAGCGCGAGGTTCGCGGTCTGGATCGCGCGGCTGAGCACCGAGGTGTAGACGATGTCGGGGGTCAGCCCCGACGCCGCGATGAGCTCGCCGGCGCGCGCGGCCTCGGCGCGGCCCTTCTCGGTGAGTCGGACGTCGACCCAGCCGGTGAACAGGTTCTGCTCGTTCCAGAGGCTTTGACCGTGGCGAAGGAGAATCAGATTGTAAGGCGCGCTCATGCCGCCAATCCTACCCAGCCCCCGCGCGGGGTGACGGCGGGTGACAGCGGTGACAGCCCGTCGAGCGCGCGTCCGCCGGGGGCCGACGCCGGGGTCGCCGCGGCGGGCTGCTGACACAATGAGGGCATGCCCTCGACCCGGATGCACGACCCCTCGCGCGGGCGGGCTCGCGATGACCACCGCCACCGTGGTCGGGAGCGGCCCGAACGGGCTCGCCGCCGCGATCCGCCTCGCGCAGGCGGGCATCGCGGTCACGGTCGTGGAGGCCGAGCCGACGATCGGCGGCGGGGCCCGCACCGAGGAGCTCACCGTCGCCGGCGTGCGTCACGACGTCGGCGCGACGGCGATGCCCGGAGCCATGTCGTCGCCGTTCCTGCGCTCGCTGCGCCTCGAGCGCCACGGGCTGCGCTGGCTGCGGCACGAGGCGGTGCTCGCGCATCCGCTCGACGCCCCCGCCGACGGCTCGCCCGCGACCGCGGCGCTGCTGTGGGAGGACGTCTCGCGCACCGCGCAGGGACTCGGGCGCGACGGCGCGGCGTGGGTGCGCGCGTTCGGCCCGCTCGCGCGGCGCTACGACGAGGTGGTCCACGACACGTTCGCGCCGCTGGCGCACTGGCCGCGGCATCCCCTGACCATGGCGCGGGTGGGCATGCGCGCCGCCCTGCCCACGACGTGGTTCACGCGCCGCTTCGCCGACGAGCCCGCCCGCGCGCTGTTCGCGGGCATCGCCGCGCACGGCTTCACGCGGCACGACACGCCCCTCAGCGCCGCCGCGGGCGTGATGCTCACCGCCGCCGCGCACGACGCGGGCTGGCCGATCGTCGAGGGCGGCTCCGCCGGGCTGATCACCGCGCTCGAGTGCGAGCTGCGATCGCTCGGCGGCCGCATCGAGACGGGCCGGCGGGTCGTGGATGCCGCGGCCCTCGGCACCGATCTCGTCTTGCTGAGCGTGCCCCCGCGCGCCGCCCTGCGCATGCTGGGCGGCGATGTGCCGGCGCGCACGCGCCGCGCGTGGTCGCGGTTTCGGCCGGGTCCCGCGGCGTTCAAGGTCGACCTGGCCATCGAGGGGGACGTGCCGTGGTCGGCCCCCGACGCCCGGCGCGCGGGCGTGCTGCACCTGGGCGGGAGCTCCGCCGAGATCGCGGCGGCCGAGCGGGCCGCGGTCGCCGGCCGCATGCCCGAGCGGCCGTTCGTGCTGGTCGGGCAGCAGTACCTCGCCGACCCCAGCCGCTCGGCGGGCGGCATCAACCCGCTGTGGGCCTATGCCCATGTGCCCGCCGGTTTCGAGGGGGATGCCGCGCCCGCGGTGCTCGCCCAGATCGAGCGATTCGCACCGGGCTTTCGGGACCGCATCGTCGCGACGCACGTACGCGGCCCCCGAGCGCTCGAATCGCACAACGGCGCGCTGCTCGGCGGCGACATCGGCGGTGGCGCGAACACCGCCCGCCAGCTCGTCGCCCGGCCCCGCCTGGGCTTCAACGCCTACCGCGGCCGACGCGGGCGCGTGTACCTGTGCGGCTCATCGACCCCGCCGGGCGGCGGGGTGCACGGCATGGCCGGCTTCCACGCCGCCGAGACCGCGCTGCGCGACCTCGGCGCGATCTGAGGCGGGCCCGCGGGCGGCGCCGCGCCCGCTCGCGCCGCGCGGGCCCAGCGGCGTGGGCGCTCGACGCGGTCGTCGTCGGGCCAGCTCGGGCGAGGCCGGCGAGCGGTCGTCGGCGCCGCCGCTCGGCCGTGCTGCCGCTCAGTCGGTGCCGTCGCTCAGCGCCGCGGGCGGCCGCCGATGCGCGGCAGCCGCGGCACGTTCGCGGTCGCGCCCGCGTCCGGCGGCACGATGACCTCCTGCGCGGCGGGCAGGCGTCCGCCGTCGACCTCGACCTCGAGGGTCTCATCGACGGGCACGCTGCGCTTGACCACGGCGAGCGCGATCGGGCCGAGCTCGTAGTGCAGCGCGGCCGATGTCACGTGCCCGGCGACGGCGCCATCGACCGTACCGCCAGACTCGTCGAGGGCGCCCGGGCGCAGCACCGCCGCGCCCGGGCGCGGCAGGGTCGACTGGCTCCCGTCGAGGTGCAGCAGCACCATGCGCCGCGGCGGACGGCCCAGATTGTGCACCTTCGCGACCGTCTCCTGCCCTCGGTAGCATCCCTTGTTCAGGTGCACGGCCGAGCGCAGCCAGTCCGACTCGTGCGGCAGCGACCGCTCGTCGACCTCGCCGCTCCAGCGCGGGCGCCAGGCCTCGATCCGCAGGGCCTCGGCGGCGCCTATGCCCGCGGGCGACGCATCCGCACTCGCGTCGGCGAGCGCCGCGGCGAGCCGGCCCAGCCCCGCGACCGGCACGATCGCCTCGACCCAGGCCCACTGCGCCGCGGGGTGCTGCTCGCCCGACGCGTACTGGTAGCCCCCAGGCGAGACCACCGCCCACGGGTCGCGCCAGCGCATCCGGGGACTCGCCGCCGCATCGACGAGCGCACCCGCCGCGCCGCCGGTGCGATCGACCCAGCCCACCACCCCGAACTCGTCGGTGACGTCGGCGATCTCGACCTGCATCCGGAATCGCATCCGGGTGAGCCACGCCTGCAGCGGCTCGGCGTCGTCCTGATCGACGATGAGCCACAGGGTCTCGCCGTCGTCGACCAGGTTGGCCTGGTGCTCGATGCGCCCCTGCGGGTCGAGGATCAGCGTCTCGGTGCTCACGCCCGGCTGCAGGCTTCGCAGCGCCTGGCTCGAGATCGAATCCAGCCAGGTGAGGCGGTCGGGGCCCGTGAGCGTGAGCACGCGGCGGTCGCCGAGGTGCACGATCGCGGCCCCCTCCGCGAGACGGCGCTGCTCGCCCAGCGGGCTGCCGTAGTGGGCGGGCGCCTGCGCACCCTCGGGAACCACGGCCCCCGGCAGCGCGGCGAAGGGCGAGGGCATCACTGCACTTTCTGCAGGCGGGCCGACGCGTGCGATCCCAGCTCCGAGCCCAGGGCCGCGATGTCCCACGCCCACAGCAGGTGCCCGTCGACGAGGCCGTACATGCGGGTCGCGGCGAGGTACTGCTTGGCGCCGGCCGCACGCACCACGGCGTCGGTGGCGATGTCGATCCGCGGGCCGCGCACCTGCCCCAGGTACAGCTCGCACACGCCGTCGGCGTGCACGATGGATGCCTCGATGTCGAAGCCGTCGGCGCTGTTGCGCAGCGCCTCCACGTCGTCGGCGGTGCGCGCAGGCGCGGTGACGGTCGGCGGCAGCAGCCCCGGGCCGGCGTCGGCATCGCCGAGCGGGCGGGTCAGGCGCCAGAAGCCGGCCTCGGCCGCGAGCGGCACGCGGCGCGGGTCGCCCTCGGCGAACTCCTCGCCGTCGCCGTCGCCGATCAGCAGGGCCGTGGCCGAGTAGCTGAGCGCGTCGCCGCCGTCATGGCTGAAGCTGACGCGGTGCGCGAACTCGCCGCGCAGGCGCTCCTCGCCGACGGCGTAGTCGATCACGCCGGTGCCCTCCCACACGCCGCGAAGCCACGAGAGCGGCACGAGGTCGGCGGGCAGGTCGACCGGGATGTCAATCATGGCTGCGTGGCGAAGCCTCAGCGCTGGCCGCGGTACAGATTGACCACGACGACCGCCGAGACGCCGACGATGGCCAGCGACGCGAGCCCAAGAAGACCCACGAAGAAGAGTTCGAGTGCGACGAGATCCATACGCAGAGTCTAGCCCGCCGTCGCCGCGGCCAGTCGCACAAGTCCGACGACGAGCGAGGTGAACCCCAGCAGCACGAGCGAGCCGACCACGCTGAGCGCGACGCGCTGGATGAATCCGGACGCCTCGCCGTGCCAGAGCTGCACGGCGAACGAGAGGATGAACGCGCCGCCGAGGGCGAGCAGCATCCACAGCATGAGGCGCTCGTCGGGCGCCCAGATCGCGACGGCGATCCCCGCCAGCAGCGCCACGACCCACACGGCGACGATGCCGCGCGTGCTCGGACGATGAACCAGTTGGGGGGCGCTCATGTCACCAACTCTATGATGGACACACCCAGCCAGGAAGGACACGCGTGGCTCAGCTGCTCATCATGAGCTCGGCGCCAGACGACGCCGCGGTGTTGCCCGCGCTCCAGCTGCTGGGACACCGCACCCACCTGATCCCCGCCGACTCGGCCCAGCTGGTCACCGCGCCCAGCGCCGAGCTGCTGGTGCTCGACGGCCGTCGCGACCTCGCCGCGGCCCGCGCACTGTGCAAGGTGCTGGGCAGCATCGGCCTCGACACACCCGTGCTGCTGGTCGTCACGGAGGGCGGCCTCGCCGCGGTGCACGCCGACTGGGGTGTCGCAGACGTGGTGCTCGACACCGCCGGCCCGGCCGAGGTCGACGCCCGCATCCGGCTGACGCTCGGCCGGGCCGCGGCCGAGCACCCCGCCACCCGCATCCAGATCGCGGGGCTCACGATCGACGAGGCCTCGTACGCGGCCAAGCTGCGCGGCAAGCGCCTCGATCTGACCTACAAGGAGTTCCAGCTCCTGCACTTCTTCGCCACGCATCCCTCCCGCGTCTTCACCCGCGAGCAGCTGCTGAGCGAGGTGTGGGGCTACGACTACTTCGGCGGCACCCGCACGGTCGATGTGCACGTGCGCCGCCTGCGCGCCAAGCTCGGCGATCTCGAGCAGCTGATCGGCACCGTGCGCAACGTCGGCTACCGCTTCACGGAGAGCGAAGAGGACGCCCCGGCCGGCGCGCCGCGCTGAGCGAGCCGCCGGTGCGTGCCGGTCATGCCTCGGCAACCGCCCGTGCATGTCGGATGCACGTCCGTTCATGTCGGATATGCGCACGATCGACACGGGAATGCGAGGATGAACGCATGATCGACCACGAGATTCTCGACACCGGCCTCGGCGACGGCGACGACGACGACTTCGATGCCGCGTTCGAGGGCTACGACGCGCAGCTGCCCGAGGGCCGCTACCTCGATCGCGAGCTGAGCTGGCTCGCGTTCAACCAGCGCGTGCTCGAGCTGGCGGAGGACGACTCGCTGCCGGTGCTGGAGCGCGCGAACTTCCTGGCGATCTTCGCGAGCAACCTCGACGAGTTCTTCATGGTGCGCGTGGCGGGGCTGAAGCGTCGCATCGTGACCGGGCTCGCCGTGCCCTCCAACATCGGGCGCGCGCCCGGCGAGGTGCTCGCCGACATCTCGGCCGAGGCCTACCGGCTCCAGCTTCGCCACGCCGAGGCCTGGCAGACGCTCGTGCGGCCCGCGATGGCCGAGAAGGGCATCCACATCGTCACCTGGGACTCGCTCCCGGCCGAAGACAAGGCGCAGCTGAACGACTACTTCCAGCTGCAGATCTTCCCGGTGCTCATGCCCCTCGCGGTCGACCCGGCGCACCCCTTCCCCTACATCTCCGGCCTCTCGCTCAACCTCAGCGTCCGCATCCGCAACGCGCGGACGGGTCGCCAGGAGTTCGCGCGCCTGAAGGTGCCGCCCATGCTCCCCCGCTTCGTGCCCGTCTCGAACGGCGACGTCGGGCTGCGCTTCATCACCCTCGAGGATCTGATCTCGAACCACCTCGACGAGCTCTTCCCCGGCATGGAGGTGCTCGACCACCACACGTTCCGCCTCACGCGCAACGAAGACGTGGTGATCGAGGAGGACGAGACCGAGAACCTGATCCAGGCCCTCGAAGCCGAGCTGCTCCGTCGCCGCTTCGGGCCGCCCATCCGCCTCGAGATCACCGACGACATGGATGACGTCACCCTGAGCCTGCTCGTGCGCGAGCTCGACATCACCGAGCAGGAGGTGCACCGGCTGCCCGGCCCGCTCGATCTGCGCGGGCTCTGGGACCTCATGCACATCGATCGGCCGGAGCTGCGGTATCCCCCGCAGGTGCCCGTCACCGCGCTCGCGTTCCAGCCCACGGGTCGCGCCGGGGAGGGCGAGGTGTTCGACGCGATCCGCGAGGGCGACGTGCTCGTGCACCACCCCTACGAGTCGTTCGCGACCAGCGTGCAGGTGTTCCTCGAGGAGGCCGCCGCGGACCCGCACGTGCTCGCGATCAAGCAGACGCTGTATCGCACCAGCGGCGACAGCCCGATCGTCGAGGCCCTGATCAACGCCGCCGAGGCCGGCAAGCAGGTGCTCGCGCTGGTCGAGATCAAGGCCCGCTTCGACGAGGAGGCCAACATCTCGTGGGCGCGCAAGCTCGAGAAGGCGGGCGTGCACGTCGTGTATGGCCTCGTCGGCCTGAAGACGCACTGCAAGCTCGCCCTCGTGATCCGCGAGGAGCAGGGGGTGCTGCGCCACTACAGCCACATCGGCACCGGCAACTACAACCCGAAGACCAGCCGCATCTACGAGGACTTCGGCCTGTTCACCGCCGACGACCAGGTCGGCAAAGACCTCACGCGGCTGTTCAACGAGCTCTCGGGCTACGCGATCGAGAAGAAGTTCAAGCGGCTGCTCGTCGCGCCGCTGCACCTGCGCAACGGCCTGATGAAGCTCATCGAGAAGGAGCGCCGCAACGCCCTTGAGGGCAAGCCCGCGCGGATCCGCATCAAGGTGAACTCGATGGTCGATGAGCAGATCATCGACGCGCTCTATCGGGCGAGCCAGGCCGGCGTGCCGATCGACATCTGGGTGCGCGGCATCTGCAGCCTGATGCCGGGCGTGCCCGGCCTGAGCGAGACCATTCGCGTGCGCAGCATCGTCGGCCGATACCTGGAGCATTCGCGCATCTTCTCGTTCGCGGGCGACGGCGAGCAGCAGGTCTACATCGGCAGCGCCGACATGATGCACCGCAACCTCGACCGCCGGGTCGAGGCGCTGGTGCGGGTGGTCGCCCCCGGTCACCTCGCCGAGTTCGACGCGCTGTTCGACCTCGCGATGTCTGAGAAGACGAGCTCGTGGTGGCTCGAGCCCGACGGCGCCTGGGTGCGGCACGCGCGCGCCGCCGATGGCAAGCCGCTGCGCGATCTGCAGCAGCTCGCCATGGCCGAGGTCGTCCGCCGGCGCCGCCGCCGGATCGCCCGATGAGCGACACGGCGGTCTACGCGGCGGGCGCCGTGGTCTGGCGCCTGATCGACGGCAAGCCGCTGATCCTCGTCATCCACCGCACCGCGTACGCGGACGTCACCCTCCCCAAGGGCAAGGTCGACCCCGGCGAGACGCTCGCCGAGACGGCCGTGCGCGAGGTGTACGAGGAGACCGGCATCGCGGTCGCCCTCGGCGTGCCCGTCGGCGTCTCGCGCTACCAGCTGCCGGGCAAGCGCCAGAAGATCGTGCACTACTGGGCCGCCGAGGCCAGGGAGAAGGCGATCCGCGCCTCGCAGTTCGTGCCGAACAAGGAGATCGCGGCGCTGGAGTGGGTGAGCATCAAGCGCGCCCGCCAGTACCTCTCATACCCCGTCGACGTCGAGATCCTCGAGAACTTCGCGAGCCTCGTCGCCTCGGGCGTGCTGCGCACCTTCCCGATCATCGCACTGCGCCATGCCAAGGCCGCGAGCCGCTTCGACTGGGACGGCGAGGACGCCTCGCGCCCGCTGACCGCCCGCGGCGCCCGCCAGGCGGCCGCGATCGCCGGGCCGCTGCGCGCGTTCGGCGTCCGGCGGATCATCAGCAGCACCGCGGTGCGCTGCGTCACGACGGTCACCCCGCTCGCCGCGGCGCTCGGCCGCACGATCACGCGGACGGACGCGATCAGCCAGGACGCGTGGGAGTCGGGCGAGGCCGACGTGCGCGGCGTGGTCGGCGCCCGCGTGCGCGCAGGAAAGCCGGCGGTGCTGTGCAGCCACGGGCCGGTGCTCCCCGACATCCTCACCGAGATCGCCCTCGCGACGGGCACGCTGCGCGGCTCGTACCTCGGCAGCGCCGCCGCGCTCGAGCCCGCCTCATTCTCGGTCGCGCACCTGTCGGCGTCGAACCCGGGCTCGGGCATCATCACGATCGAGACGCACGCCGCGCCCGCCTGAGCCCCGCGAGGTCCCGGGCCGCGTGGCGTCCGCCCGGCGCACACCGCGCCCGACACCGCCTCCCGGCGCAGCGCGCCGCGCTTTCCCCGGCTGTTCACCTTCCGTTCACTCACGTTCTGCACACTTGTCATGCGTCGCTCTTAGCGTCAGTGCGTGCCCGCACCAAGGGCCCAATCACCCCGACACTGACATCGAACGGATTCCCAGTGAACTTCTCTCGCATCACCCGCGTTGCAGCCCTCGGCGCCGTCGCAGCACTTGCCCTCACCGCCTGCGCGGCCAACGAAGGCACCCCCGACACCACCGGCGCCCCCGAGGGCCCCGCGACCTCGCTCACCGGCACGCTCGTCGGGGCCGGCGCCTCATCGCAGCAGGTCGCCATCCAGACCTGGACCGCAGGCTTCCAGCAGGCGAACCCCGACGTCACCGTCGACTACGACCCGGCCGGCTCGGGCACCGGCCGCGAGTCGTTCCAGCAGGGCGCGATCTCGTTCGCCGGCTCTGACCGCGCGTTCAAGCTCGACGAGATCACCGCGGGCGGCTTCGGCGCGTGCACCGAGGACTCGGGCATCATCGAGCTGCCCGCCTACATCTCGCCCATCGCGATCGTGTTCAACCTCGACGGCGTCGAGTCGCTGAACATGGACGCCGCCACCATCGCGGGCGTCTTCGCCGGCACGATCACCAACTGGAACGACCCGGCGATCGCCGCGGCGAACCCGGGCGCGACGCTGCCCGACCTGGCGATCTCGCCCGTGCACCGCTCCGACAAGTCGGGCACCACCGGCAACTTCACCGACTACCTCGCGGCCGCGGCCGGCGACGTGTGGACCCACGGCTCGGTCGAGGAGTGGCCCGTCCAGTCGGGTGAGGCCGCGCAGGGCACCTCGGGCGTGGTCGCCGCCGTCAAGGGCGGCCAGGGCACGATCGGCTACGCCGACGCGTCGCAGGCCGGCACGCTCGGCACCGTCGCCGTCGGCGTCGGCGACGAGTTCGTGCCGTACTCGCCCGAGGCGGCCGCCGCGGTGGTCGACGCATCCCCGCTCGAGGCCGACCGCACCGCAGGCGACCTGGCCATCAAGATCGACCGCACCACCGAGGAGGCCGGCGTCTACCCGATCATCCTCATCAGCTACCTCATCGGCTGCGAGAACTACGCAGACGAGGCCATCGCGCCGCTGGTGAAGGGCTTCTTCGAGTACGCCGTCAGCGCCGAGGGGCAGGATGCCGCGGCCGCCTCGGCCGGCAGCGCCCCGATCTCGTCGGGCCTGCGCACCAAGGCAGAGGCCGCGATCGCGCTGATCAAGTAGCACCGCACCACCCGCTGGTCCCGGTCACGACGTCACGGCCGGGACCAGCACGGGGCACCACCCCACCGCACCGACACCCATCGATCTCGACAGGTTGACACATGACCAGAAGCGCCACCCAGACCAAGGGCACAGGCACAGCTTCAGACCTGGCATCCCCCACCGGCGCCGCAAAACAGCGCCCCGGGGACCGCTGGTTCTCCGGCACGGCGCTGTTCGCCGGTTCGATGATTCTCGTGACCCTCGCCGCGGTCGCGATTTTCTTGATTGTGCAGAGCCTGCCGGGCCTGTCGGCCACGAGCGAGAACGCCTCCATCCTCAGCGGCAGCTTCTGGGACTACGTCGGGCCGCTCGTGTTCGGCACCGTGTGGTCGGCCGCCCTCGCCCTGCTGATCGCCGTCCCGATCTCGATCGGCGTCGCGCTGTTCATCTCGCACTACGCGCCCCGCCGCCTCGCACAGGGCCTCGGCTACGTGGTCGACCTGCTCGCCGCCGTGCCCTCGGTCGTGTTCGGCCTGTGGGGCATCGGCGTGCTGGCCCCCGCCGCCCAGCCGCTGTACAGCTGGCTCGTCGACAACGCGAGCTGGTTTCCGCTGTTCTCCGGCCCGGTCTCGAGCACCGGCCGCACCATCTTCACCGCCGCCATCGTGCTCGCGGTGATGGTGATCCCGATCATCACCGCCATCTGCCGCGAGATCTTCCTGCAGACCCCGGTGCTGCACGAGGAGGCCGCGCTCGCGCTCGGCGCGACCCGCTGGGAGATGATCCGCATGGCGGTGCTCCCCTTCGGCCGCAGCGGCATCGTCTCGGCCGCCATGCTCGGCCTCGGGCGCGCGCTCGGCGAGACCATGGCGGTGGCCATGGTGCTCTCGGCCACCGGCGTCGTCACCTTCGATCTGCTCACCTCGACCAATCCGTCCACGATCGCCGCGAACATCGCGCTCGTGTTCCCCGAGGCGTACGGCAACAACATCAACGTCCTCATCGCGACCGGCCTGATCCTGTTCGTGGTCACGTTCGTGGTGAACGCGGTCGCCCGCTGGGTCGTGAACCGCCGCAAGGAATTCTCGGGGGCCAACTGACATGACCATCACCGCACCCCACACCCCCGACAGCGACGCGCAGCGCCCCGCCGTCGCCACCGACACCATCCGCCTCGAGCGCGCCACGCTGTCGCTGACCAGCGGACGCCTCGGCCGCTGGGTGCCCTGGGCGCTGCTCGGCGCCGCCGTCGGGCTGACGCTGCCCGTGTTCCTGATGCTCGCCGCTGCCGAGGCATCCGAGATGAACGTCGGCGGCTGGCTCGTGAGCGCCGCCGTCATCTACCTCGTGCTGATCTTCACGCTCTCGACCATCGTGGAGAGCCGCCGCAAGGCCGTCGACCGCCTCGTCACCGGACTCGTCGCCGGCGCGTTCCTGCTCGCGATGATCCCGCTCGTGTCGGTGGCCTGGACGGTCGTCAGCCTCGGCGTGGCGCGCATGGACGCCGACTTCTTCTCGATGTCGATGCGCAACGTCGTCGGCGAGGGCGGCGGCGCCCTGCACGCCATCGTGGGAACCCTGCTCGTGACCCTCGCGGCCGCCGTGATCTCGATCCCGATCGGCCTGTTCACCGCGATCTACCTGATCGAGTACGGTCGCGGCCGCCTCGCGCGCGGCATCACGTTCCTCGTCGACGTGATGACCGGCATCCCGTCGATCGTGGCGGGCCTGTTCGCCTACGCGCTGTTCGCGCTGTTCCTCGGCCCCGGCGTGCGCATGGGCATCATGGGCTCGATCGCGCTGGCCGTGCTGATGATCCCGGTCGTGGTGCGCTCGAGCGAAGAGATGCTGCGTCTCGTGCCGAACGAGCTGCGCGAGGCGTCGTACGCGCTGGGGGTGCCGAAGTGGCTCACCATCGTGAAGGTGGTGCTGCCCACCTCGATCGCCGGCATCACCACGGGCATCATGCTCTCCATCTCGCGCGTGATCGGCGAGACCGCCCCGCTGCTGATCACCGCCGGCTTCACCGCGAGCATGAACTACGACCTGTTCAACGGCCGCATGCAGACGCTGCCGGTGTTCACCTACAACCAGTACGTCAGCCAGGGCATCCCGGCCGAGGCCTACCTCGACCGGGCCTGGGCCTCGGCGCTGACGCTGATCATCATCGTGATGCTGCTCAACCTCGTGGCCCGCGTGATCGCGAAGGTCTTCGCGCCCAAGTCGTCGCGGTAGCGGCATCCGCTCTGCTTTCTCCGAACTGAACCAAAGAACTCGAGGACACCGTGTCAAAGCGCATCGAAGTCAACGACCTGAACGTCTACTACGGCAGCTTCCTGGCCGTCGAGGGCGTGAGCCTGCAGATCGACCCGCGGAGCGTGACCGCGTTCATCGGGCCGTCCGGCTGCGGCAAGTCGACCTTTCTGCGGACCCTCAACCGGATGCACGAGGTGATCCCGGGTGCGCGCGTCGAGGGCGAGGTGCTCCTCGACGGGCAGGACCTCTACGGCCCCGGCGTCGACCCGGTGCTCGTCCGCCGCCAGGTCGGCATGGTCTTCCAGCGTCCCAACCCCTTCCCCACCATGTCGATCCGCGAGAACGTGCTGGCGGGCGTGAAGCTCAACAACCGGCGCATCTCGCGCGGCGACGGCGACGACCTGGTCGAGTCGTCGCTGCAGGGCGCGAACCTGTGGAACGAGGTCAAGGATCGCCTCGACCGGCCCGGCTCGGGGCTCTCGGGCGGGCAGCAGCAGCGCCTGTGCATCGCGCGCGCCATCGCCGTGTCGCCGCAGGTGCTCCTGATGGACGAGCCCTGCTCGGCCCTCGACCCGATCTCGACCTACGCGATCGAGGAGCTGATCGGCGAGCTGAAGAAGAACTACACGATCGTGATCGTCACGCACAACATGCAGCAGGCCTCGCGGGTGAGCGACAAGACGGCGTTCTTCAACATCGCGGGCACCGGCAAGCCGGGCAAGCTCATCGAGTACAACGACACCGCCACGATCTTCACCCAGCCCGCCGTGCAGGCGACCGAGGACTACGTGTCGGGCCGATTCGGCTAGCGGGATCGCCATGGGGTCGGGGTCGCCCTGACGGCGGGGCGGGGCGCATCGGCGCTCGGCCCCCGTGTCAGTCCCGCGGGCTTCGAAGGTACGCGTGCAGCTCGCTGGTGAGCGCGACGTCGATCTCGAGCTCGCGACCGTCGATCGCCGTGAGCGGGACGACGCCGCGAATGCTCGACACCAGCCATGCGGCGTCCGCGCGCGCGAGCGATGCGACGCGGATGCCTCGGGTCGCCGTGCGCCTCCCGGTGCGCTCGAGGTGGCCGAACAGGCTCTGCTGCGTCGTGCCCTGCAGCACGCCGGCGGTGGGGGCCGGGGTCACGTGCTCGCCGCCGATGCGCACGATGAGCGAGGAGGTCGCGCCCTCCAGGACCAGCCCGTCGCTGGTCACGAAGATCGCCTCGTCGGCGCCCCGCCGCCGCGCCTCGCGCAGCGCCGCCATGTTCACGGCGTACGAGAGCGTCTTGGCGCCGATGAGCAGCCAGGGCGCCCTCGCGGCGGCGGCGCTGTCGAACCCGCGGTCGAGGGTCACGGCGCGCACGCCGCGCGCGCGGACCGCGCTCGAGTCGGCGGCGCGCGTGGCGACAAGCCAGGCGGGTCGCCCGGGGTCGCGCTCGAGCACGAGCCGAAGCCCGAACTCGCCCTGCGCCGGCAGGTGCGCGAGCGCCACCGCGACGGCCTCCTCCCACTGGGCGAGGTGCGGCGCCGGAAGCTCGCAGCGCCGCGCCGAGAAGGCGAGCCGCTCGAGGTGCGCCCGCAGCTCCTGGGCGTGCCCGTCGACCACGCTGATCGACTCGAACACCCCATCGCCGCGCTGCTCGGCGAGCTCGCCGACGCGCAGCGCGACGGCGTCGAGGCCGACCGGGGTCAGCGTGGCTCGCAGCTGCGCGCCGCCGACGAGCGCAGCGGCAGGGAGCGCCGCGATCCGAAGCGCGAAGCCCGGCCCCGCGGCTGCGGGCGGAGGGGAGGCAGGCCCGCGCGCGGGAAGGTCGGCGGGCGCTGCGGCCGAGAGCGGAGTCATGCTCGAAAGCGTAGCGCCGGGCCGCAAAACGCCTCTCGGCGCGAGGCCGCTCGGAGCGGCGAATATTGGAGCCCGGGGTTATGCGGCCCGGCTCGACAAGTGTAGCCGACAGCGAGCGGGGCGGGCTCGCACGGGGGTCGGCGAGCGCGACGCGGGCCGGGCTCAGTCGAGCGCGTCGAGGCGCCAGAGCCGTGCGGCGGCGGCGAGGTCGGCCGCGTACCCGGCGAGGCGCTCGGCGCGGCGGGTGAGCTCGGAGGCACGCTCGGGCTCGGTCGGCTCGTAGTCATCGGCGACGTGCGTGGCGCCGGCGGCCTGCACCCGGCAGAAGGCGGCGGCACGCTCGAGCGCGACGGCGAGGTCGCCCTCGAAGACGCCGCGCAGGATCGCGTCGGCGAGCGTGACGAGCTCGTCCGGACCGGCGGGCGTGCTCGCCCCCGCGACGACCGCGTCGGCCGACTCGAGCTCGACGCTGCCACGCTGAAAGAGCAGGCTCGCCGTGTGCGGGTCGCCGTGGATCATGAGCTGCAGCAGATAGATGCGCCACAGCGCCCCGGGCAGCGTGCGCGCCGGCGAGTGCGACCACAGCTCGGCGAGCGTGTCGATGCCGTGCTCGTCGGTGAAGGTGACGAGCCGCGCGACGACGTCCGATGAGGGCTCGGCGCGGACGCGGGCGATCAGCGCGTTCGCGGTGCTGTGTGCCACGCGCGCCAGGCCCGCCGGGTCGTCGGCGGCGACCAGCGTGTCGAACGTCGATGCGGGGCGGCGCACGGGGCGGTGAAACGGTGCAGTCATCGAATCAAGGCTAACGCGCGCGCCGGCGCCGCGCGACGCGTCTCCGCGCGCCCCCGGCTCAGGGACGCTCCCAGTCCTCGACGGGCCCCGGCACCACGAAGAACAGCGGGTGCGGGGTGGGCATGGCGCGCCGCCATCGCGCCGCGTCGTCAGGGCTTCGCGCCGCCAGCTTGCCGCCGAGGTGCGTCCACTCGAACTCGAGCTGCCCTCGGGTCACCGGCATCGCCGGGGCGCCGGCATCCGCCACCAGGATTCTGCTCGCGTCGAAGCGGTAGCCGCGTTCTCCGGCCTCGTGCTGGATGCCCCGCAGGTAGGCGCCGACCGCGGCCAGCGGCTCGGGGGCGTCGCGAAACCGCCGCAGCTGGGGATGGTGCCGGTAGCCCTTCGTCCGCCCGGCGAGGACGGCCTGGGCCAGGAGCGCCTCGCGCCAGGCGGCGGTCAGTCCCGCCCGGTCGAGGTGGGCGGGGTGCAGCGACCACAGCCTCACGTGGCGTCTGACACGGCGTCGCGCTGTCTCGAGAGCTTCGACGGCCACCAGATCGCCCGGCCGACGTCGTACGTCAGGGCGGGCACGAGCAGCGTGCGCACGACGAAGGTGTCGAGCAGCACCCCGAACGCGACGATGAACGCCAGCTGCACGAGGAAGAGGATCGGCAGCACCGCGAGCGCGGCGAAGGTCGCGGCCAGCACGAGGCCGGCCGAGGTGATCACCCCGCCGGTGATGGCGAGGCCGCGCAGCACGCCCTCGCGGGTGCCGTGCCGCAGCGACTCCTCGCGCACCCGGGTCATGAGGAAGATGTTGTAGTCGATGCCGAGCGCCACCAGGAAGACGAAGCCGAACAGGGGCACGGCCGGATCGGCGCCGGGGAAGCGGAAGATCCCGTTGAACACGAGCGCAGAGACGCCCATCGCCGTGCCGAACGAGAGCACGGTGGTCAAGATGAGCAGCACCGGCGCGACGATCGATCGCAGCAGCAGCATCAGGATGAGCGTGATCACCGCGAGCACGACCGGGATGATCAGGTTGCGGTCGTGGATCGACGCGTCGTTCGTGTCGATCGCGGTCGCGGTCACCCCGCCGACGAGCGCGCTCGGAGCATCCTGCGCGAACGTCGCCCGCAGCTCGCGCACGGTCGCGGCCGCGGCATCCGAATCGGCCGCGGCGCCGAGGGTCGCCTGCAGGAGCACCTGTCCCTCGACCACCTTCGGAAGGGCCGCCGGGGTGCCCGGGGGGCCCGCCGCGCCGATGCCCTCCGCAGTGACCGGGGCGGTGCCGCTCGGCGAATCCGAGGAGGCGACCGCCACGGCGTCGACGCCGTCGTTCGCGAGCAGCGCCGACACCGCGGCATCCATCTCGCCCTGCTCGACGACGATCAGCGCTGGGCTTCCCGACCCGCCCGGGAAGTGCTCGCCGAGCGCGACCTGGCCGTCGCGGGCTTCGGAGTGCCCGAGCACGAGGTCGGACTGCGGCACGCCGCCGGCGTTGAGCTGCGTCACCCCGAGCGCGCCGGCCAGCAGCACCACCGTCGTGGCGATCCAGATCAGGCGCGGGCGACGCTGCACGCCCCGGGCCACCTTGGGCCACACGCCGGTGCGCGGCATGCCGTGCTCGGCCGAGACCGCCTCGGGCTCGTAGCTGGGCCGCCGCGGCCAGAACGCGGCGCGGCCGAAGGCGAACAGGATCGACGGGAGCAGGGTGAACGCCGAGAGCATCGCGAAGACGATGCCGATGGATGCCACGGGCCCCAGCGTGCTGTTGGACTTCAGCTCGCTGAGCATCAGGCACAGCAGCCCCGCGATCACGGTGCCGCCGGAGGCGAGGATCGGCTCGAACGCCCCCTTGAACGCGGCGACGGTGGCCCCCCACCTGTCGTCGTGCACGCGCAGGGCCTCCCGATACCGCGAGACGTAGAGCAGCGAGTAGTCAGTGGCGGCGCCGATCACGAGGATGAACAGGATTCCCTGCGTCTGCCCGCTCAGCAGCAGCACGCCCCACTTGGCCAGCCACCACACGGTCAGCAGCGCCGCGCACAGCGCGAACAGGCTCGTCGCGAGCACCGCGACCGGCAGCAGGAGCGAGCGGTACACGAGGATCAGGATGACGAGCACCGCCAGCAGCGCCACGCCGAGCAGCAGCCCGTCGATGCCGGTGAACGCGTCGAGCAGGTCGGCCGTGAATCCCGCGGGGCCGGTGACGAACACCTCGATGCCGCTCGGAACAGCCGCGCGCAGGGCGTCGCTGAACTCCGACACGACCGCGCCGACGTCGGCGCTGCTCGCGATCGGCACGAACGCCTGGGCCGCGAGCCCGTCCTCGGAGGGGATGATCGGCGACATCTCGCCGCCCACCCCCGCGGTGTCGCCCGCGCTCGCGAGGGCCTCGCGCAGCTGCCCGAGCTCGGCTTGACCGAGCGGCGCGTCGCTGACGAAGACCGCGATCGCGGGGATGGCGTCGGAGTCGCTGAACTCGCCGAGCATGGCCTGCACCTTGGTGGCGTCCGCCGACGAGGGCAGGTAGCTGGTCGCGTCGTTGGAGGACACCTCGTCGACCTTGCCGAAGTACGGCCCGCCGATGCCCGCCGCCGCGAACCACACCAGGATCAGCACGGTGGGGAGGAGCACGCGCAGCCATCGCGGCGGCGAGCCCCGACGCGGTGCCGGCGCGGCCGCGGGCCGCCTCGTATCGGGGTCCGTGTCGGCGGTCGAACCCCGTGCGCTGCTTCGAGCCATGCCCACTCCATCGTTTCGCTAGTTCAAGAGATTGCAAGCCTAGCTAATAACTTGATGGGTTGAAAGCACTCGGTGCGCTAGGGTATTTCCATGGCTGAGCGCGACGAGGAACCCACAGCCGTCTCATCGCAGCTGTACGACCTCGAGGCGAACGATCCCGAATCCGCGCTGATCGACCGCTCGGGCGTCTCGCCCGAGGCGATGCGCGAGATCAGCGCGGTCATGGCGGCGCTGGGGCGCCTGCGCGACGCGGAGCAGCAGCTCTCGGAGGCCTCGCAGCGATACATGAAACTCGGGCGATCCGATATGCGGGCGCTGCACTTCCTGATCGTCGCGCAGCACTCGGGGACGGTCGCCACCCCCGGCGCGATCGCGGCGCACCTGGGCATCTCGAGCGCCTCCACCACCAAGCTCCTCGATCGCCTGGAATCCGCCGGTCACATCGAGCGGTCGCCGCACCCCAACGATCGCCGCGCGCTGGCGATCACGATCACCGCGGCCACGCGCGAGGCCGCGATGCAGACCGTCGGGCGCCTGCAGGCGAAGCGCTTCCATGCCGCGGCGCGCCTCAGCTCGGCCGAGCGAGCCTCGATCATCCGCTTCCTCGACGACATGACCGAGCAGATCGGCCTGCGAAGCGCCGCGTGGGCGAATGAGCCCGGCACCGGCCCCGCGGGCGACGGCGCCTAGTCTCGCTCGACGGCCGCCGGCCGTGCGCCGCATCGTCGACGCGGACGGGACCGGCGCGCCCGGCGCAGCGTCATCACGGTGCCCCCAGCAGGATTCGAACCTGCGACCTGCGGATTAAAAGTCCGTAGCTCTACCGCTGAGCTATAGGGGCGCTCAAGCCATTCTAGGGGGCCGAGCCCGGCCCGCCCGCCCGCCGTCGACCCCGTCGTCGGCCCCGCCGGGAGCACCGGCGGGGCCGACGAGCGCGTCAGCGCAGCTCGGCCTCGTGGGCCTTCTCGTACGCGCGGATCTCGTCCAGCCGCCCGCCCCGGAGCTTGCCCGTCCATTCGGGGTCGGACAGCACCGCCCGACCGAGCCCGACCAGATCGAACTCGCCACGGTCGAACAGCGTCATGAGCTTCTCGAGGCTCAGCGACGGGGTCTGTGAGTCGCTCTCCATGAACGGCGAGTTCACGCCGATCGAGCCGAGGGCGACGACCGGCAGGCCGCTCAGCGCCTTCGTCCACCCCGCGAGCGTGCGCTCCTCCCCGGCGAACGCCGGAAGCCAGTACCGGCGCGTCGAGACGTGGAACGCGCTGACGCCCGCGTCCATCAGCGGCGTGAGGATCGTCTCGAGCTCGGCGGGCGTGTCGGCAAGGCGCGCGTCGAAATCGGTGCCCTTCCACTGCGAATAGCGGAACACGACGGGATAGCCCGGGCCCACCGCGTCGCGAACTGCGGCGACGACCTCGGCGCCGAGGCGCGCTCGCGCGGCGATGCTGCCGCCGTAGCCGTCGGTGCGGCGGTTGGTGCGCGACCAGAGGAAGGCATCGAGCAGGTAGCCGTGGGCGCCGTGCAGCTCGACGCCGTCGAAGCCGATCGCCTTGGCGGTCGCGGCCGCCCGCGCGAACGAGGCGATGATCTCGTCGATGTCGGCGAGGCTCGCCGCGATGCCACGGGGCGAGCCGTTCGGCGTGAGGCCCGATGGCCCGACGACCGGCGCGTCCGGGTACGGCGCCGCGCCCTCGCGGCGGGCCACACCCAGGTGCCAGAGCTGGGGCATGATGCGCCCGCCCTCGGCGTGCACGGCGTCGACCACGCCCTTCCAGCCCGCAGTGGCTTCCTCGCCGTACATGACGGGCACCCGGTCGCTGCTGCCGGCCGAGCGGTGATCGATGTACGTGCCCTCGGTCACGATCAGCCCGAGGTGCGCGGCGCGCCGGCGGTAGTACTCCGCCACGTCTGCGCCGGGCACGCCGCCCGGCGAGAAGCTGCGCGTCATCGGCGCCATCACAAAGCGATTGGCAAGCTCCACCCCCGAGAGGGTGAACGGCGTGAACAGCGGCGCGATGTCCGCCCCGTCGAGCAGCGTGCTCGTGAGCGAGCCCTGATTCGTGGTGTCTGTCATGCCCTCATCTTCGCGCGGCCGCGGCACCCCGCGGGCCGCATCCGCCGATTGCGTCAGGCGGGGCCGTAACACGCCACGGCGTGGCGCGAGGGTCGGGGATTCCCCACTCCCGGGCCCTCGCGTCACGCCCGCCCGCCGGGGTCAGCGCCAGTAGTTGTTCGCCTGGGCGACGGTCTGGAAGTTGATCGCCACGACCTGCGAGCTGGCGATCAGGGCGTCGGCGCTCTCCTCGTAGATCGGGCGCAGCTTCGCGCGGATCTCGGCGGAGGGCTGAGTGAACTTCACGCCGAGTCGCGCGAGCTTGATGGCGAGCTGGAAGCCCGCCTCGGCGTCGGGGGTGAGCAGTGTGGGCAGGTACGGTTCGGCCATGATGTCCTCCAAATATCGAGAGTGCACAACTGTGTTGTACTCAACCGAACTATATTGAGCGTGTGGAACGAAAGGAAGGCCCATGAGGAGCGACACAGTCGGCGGCGGCGGCGAGGCCGCCCCAGACGCGCACGAGCAGGCCCCGACGGCCGGCAGGCCGCGCGTCGACGACCAGCTGTGCTTCGCGCTGTACGCGGCCTCCCGCGCCGTGACCGCCGCCTACCGCGCGCGGCTCGCGCCGCTCGGGGTGACGTATCCGCAGTACCTCGCGCTGCTGGCCATCTGGGAGGCCCCCGGCAGCACGGTCTCCGAACTCGGCCGCGCGCTCGCGCTCGACTCGGGCACCCTCTCCCCCCTGCTGCGGCGGCTTGAGCGCGAGGGGCTCGTCCGCAAGGAGCGCGCCGCGGCCCGCGGCACCGACGGCGCCGACGGCGCCGACGAGCGCACCGTGCGCGTCTACCCGACCGCCGCGGGCGATGCGCTCGAGCCCGCGCTCGCCGCGGTCAGGGCCGCGGTCGAGGCATCCACCGGCCTGAGCGAAGCCGAGTTTCTCGCGCTGCGGCGCAGCCTGCACACCCTGCGCGCGACCATCGAGGGCGCGAGCAGCTGAGTCCGCGGCACTGGGCGCGACGGCACGGGCGACGCGTGCGACACGTGCGCCCGCAGTGCCGGATCGTGCGTGCGCCCGGCCGCGCTGTGCCACGCTTGGCACATGAAGAACTGGCTCATCCGCTTCGCGACCATGCTCGTGTTCAACATCGCGGTGCTCCTGCTGATCGTGCTGCTCGTGCCCGGCGTGCGCGGCGCGTGGGGCGTGCTGTGGGGCGGCGTGATCCTGACGCTCGCGACCATGTGGATCAAGCCGCTGCTCACGCGCATGTTCACGAACCACGCACAGCGCAAGTCGGCGCGGATGTCGCGGCTCGGGCTCAAGTCGCTGAACGCGCTGTTCGTCTTCCTCGTGGCCCTGATCGTGTGGGTGCTCACCGTGCTGCTCTCGCAGATCCACGTCAGCGGCTTCTTCTTCGGCTGGATCCTGCCGCCGGTCGCGCTGCTGCTCGGCTGGTTCATCTACGACGCCGTCGACGACAAGCTCGAGGCCCAGGCCAATCGTCTCTACGACTCGGCCACCGGCGCGGCGAAGCACGACGCGCCGGCCGCGCCCGCCCCGCCCGCGGCACCGGCGCCCAGGGTGGTCAAGGACGACGGGCTCACCGACGAGCAGCGTCGCATGTTCGACGACCTCGGCTGACGCGCGCGGAACGACCGCGCCGCCGGCCCCGAGATGCGGGACCGGCGGCGAAAGGCGTGGCGGGGCGCGCCTCAGCGGGCGGCAGCTCGCTCGGCGGCCTCGACTACGTTGGCGACGAGCAGCGCGCGGGTCATCGGCCCCACGCCCCCGGGGTTCGGCGACAGCCAGCCGGCGACCTCAGCCACGGCGGGATCGACATCACCCGCGAGCTTCGCCCGCCCCGACTCGGTCGTGCCGACCCGCGTGACGCCGACATCGAGCACCGCGGCGCCGGGCTTGACCCAGTCGGCCTTCACCAGGTGCGGCACGCCGACGGCGGCCACCACGATGTCGGCGCGGCGGACCTCGGCCGCAAGGTCGACCGTGCGGGAGTGCGTCAGCGTGACCGTGGCGTCGGTGCCCTTGCGGGTGAGCAGCAGGCCGAGCGGCCGGCCGACGGTGACGCCACGGCCGATCACCGTGACGTGCCGGCCGGCGATCTCGACGCCGTTGCGCTGGAGGAGCTCGACGATGCCCGCGGGCGTGCACGGGAGCGGGGCGTCGATCGCGGTGCGCGGGTCGACCCCGAGCACGAGCCGGCCGAGATTGGTCGGGTGCAGCCCGTCGGCGTCCTTCGCGGGGTCGATGAGCTCGAGGATGGCGTTCTCGTCGATGCCCGCCCGCAGCGGCAGCTGCACGATGAAGCCGGTGACGGCCGGGTCGTCGTTGAGCTGCGCGACGGCTGCGGCGATCTGGTCGAACGTCGCCTCGGCGGGCAGCTCGATGCTGATCGACGCCACCCCGACCTCGGCGCAGTCGCGGTGCTTGCCGGTGACGTACGAGCGCGAGCCCGGGTCGTCGCCGACGAGCAGGGTGCCGAGACCGGGAACGATCCCCGCCCCGGCGAGCGCGGCTACGCGGACGCGGAGCTCATCCTTGATCGCGGATGCCGCGGCGATGCCATCGAGCCGGGCAGCGGTCACGCGAAGCCCTGCGTGAGGCTCGGGTACATCGGGAAGGCCTCGGCGAGCTTCGCGACTCGGGCGCGGAGCGCATCGATGTCGGCATCGGGCAGCAGTGCGAGCGCGATCACATCGGCGACCTCGGTGAACTCGGCGTCGCCGAAGCCGCGGGTCGCGAGCGCCGGGGTGCCGATGCGCAGGCCCGAGGTGACCAGCGGCGGGCGCGGGTCGTTCGGAACGGCATTGCGGTTCACGGTGATGTGGATCTCGTGGAGCAGGTCTTCCGCCTGCTTGCCGTCGATCTCGGCGTTGCGCAGGTCGACGAGCACCAGGTGCACGTCCGTGCCGCCCGAGCGGACCGAGATGCCCGCCTCGGCGACGTCCGGCTGCGTGAGGCGGTCAGCGAGGATCCGCGCGCCGCGAAGCACGCGCTCCTGACGCTCCTTGAACTCGGGCGTCGCCGCGAGCTTGAAGGCGGTCGCCTTCGCCGCGATGACGTGCATGAGCGGGCCGCCCTGCTGTCCCGGGAACACCGCCGAGTTGATCTTCTTGGCGAGGTCGGCGTCGTTGGTGAGGATGAAGCCCGAGCGGGGGCCGCCGATGGTCTTGTGCACGGTCGACGAGACGACGTGCGCGTGGGGCACCGGGTTCGGGTGCAGCCCGGCGGCGACGAGGCCGGCGAAGTGCGCCATGTCGACCCAGAGCAGCGCGCCCACCTCATCGGCGATCGCGCGGAAAGCGGCGAAATCGAGCGTGCGCGGGTACGCCGACCATCCGGCGATGATCACCTTGGGCTTGTGCTCGAGCGCAAGACGACGCACCTCGTCCATGTCGACCAGGCTGGTGGTCTCGTCGACGCCGTAGGCGACGATGTCGTAGAGACGGCCCGAGAAGTTGATCTTCATGCCGTGCGTCAGGTGCCCGCCGTGGTCGAGCGAGAGGCCGAGCAGCGTGTCGCCGGGGCGGGCGATGGCGTGCAGCACGGCCGCGTACGCGGTGGCGCCGGAGTGCGGCTGGACGTTGGCG
>Ga0116180_1000354_pt1 | contig 43659 bp, 37 predicted proteins | sample AD_UKC073_MetaG_FD_89804 | JGI IMG/M metagenome (GOLD analysis project Ga0116180, IMG submission 89804) | Active sludge microbial communities of municipal wastewater-treating anaerobic digesters from USA - AD_UKC073_MetaG | ecosystem: Engineered > Bioreactor > Anaerobic > Digestate | place: USA... | reverse complement strand
CGCACTGCTTTTTTCGTCTTTTTCTTATTCTGCTGATTCTGGTTGGTCTATTAATGGTGTTTATTATTCTTCTCCGGATTCTGCGTGTTCTGCTGTTTATCCTTCTGAGTCCTGTCGTTTTGGTACTGGTGGTTATACTTTTCGTGTTAATGCTGCTCATGCTGTTTTTGCTTATTCTGGTGCTGCGACTTGTTGGGCAGATACTCAATCTTGTAATTCAGTTGGTGTTGTTTTTGGTGATTCCGTTTCTGTAAAATTTGGTGTTACTTATTTTTCTTGTGTTTCTCCGAAAGTTTCTTCGGGTTCTGGTCTTTCTCAATCTTGTTTATGTCCTTCAGGTCAGGGTGAAACGGATTCTGGCGGGTGCGAAGTTTGTCCTTCTGGCCAAGTTGTAAATCCCAATACAAATAAATGCCAGCTTCCTTGCCCTGTTGAATCTGATCATGTGCCGAGTCATATTTCTGGTGTTAGTGATCCTGCTTGGGTTGGTACTTCGATTGGCTATATGTGTGAGTCAGGTTGCAAGGTTTTATATACTTCTTGGTCTAATATTGATGATCAGGGTTTCGATGTTACTGAGATAACTAATTTTAAAAATGGTGAGTTTTGTTCTACCGGCTCTATAAATCAACCTCCTACTAAACCCGCTCGTAATTGTCTTCCTCCCAATGTTGTGAGGTCTGATGGTACGTGTGGTCCTCCCGATCCGACTTGCGATAATGCTTGGGAACATATAGTTGACCATCAGTGTGTCGATAAGGATTGCTCTGCTGGTAAGGTGATGAAGTGCGGTACTGTTAGTGGTAGTCGTTTTTGCGCTTGTACTGGTCCTCAGGATTGTGATCCTGGCCAACATAAGGATGTATATGGTAACTGTATTACTGATAAATCTTGTACGCCTCCACAAGTTCAAGATCCAGTGACAGGGGCTTGTAAAGCGCAGAATGAGGTTCAATGTCCAGCGAATCATCATCGCGAAGGTATTTTATGCGTTCCTGATCCAAGTACGCCACCCGCTCAAAATCCGGCAACTAATCCAGACATCGATCATGATGGAATTCCTAATAATCAAGACTCTGATGCTGATGGTGACGGTACACCTAATTCAAGCGATGCTGATGCGGATAATGACGGCATTCCGAACTCTAGTGATTTAAGCCCCAATGGTCCGGGGACAACGAGGGAATCAGGCATTTCTGGTTTTGATCCGAATGCTGATCCAGATCAAGATGGAATTCCAAACTCCACGGATTCAGACCGGGACTGTGACGGCATTCCTAATTGGAACGATGCAACGCCAGACGGTAACCCGAATAAGCCTAGCGGTACCGGTGGGGACGGTACTGGTGGCGATGGTGATGGCGATGGTGATGGTGATGGTGAAGGGGATGAGGAGGAGGATAAGGATAAGCCTGGGTCGCCTTATGTTTATCAGTGTGATTTATATGAACCTTTGGATTATACGCTCAATGATGTTTTTGTTGAGTATTTAAATAAGGTTCAAACTTCGGGGGTTGTTTATGCTATTAACCATTTTTTTAGTATTGGCAACGTTAGTGCCTCTTGTCCGCATTGGGTTATTTCTATTCCGTATCTTAATAAGGATTATATTGTTGATTTTCAATGCTCTGATGTGGCTACTTCGGCGTTTAACCTTATTGGTACTATCGTTTTAGTTTTATTTGCCTGGGCTGCTTTTGAGATTGCTTTTATTTAATGAGGTGATTTATGGAATGGTTAACAGGTTTAACCCAATGGCTTTGGGATGCTTTAAAGTGTTTCTTTCTTGCCAATTTGGAATCGCTTAAGAATACTTTTATTATTATTGTTAAGTCTTTTGCGGATGCTTTTGCTAGTATTTTTTTTAATGCTTCTTATCCTGGTTTTTTAACTCAGTATTCTATTGGTTCTCTTATTTCTATGATTCCTTCTGATGTTCTTTATTTCTTGAGCTTTTTTCATTTTCCTGAAGGAGTCGCGATGATTGCTGCAGCTTATCTTTATCGTCGTGCGTCAAGGTCTTTATTCTCGTTTAGGTGATATATGCTGATCTTTCATGAAGGGTTACCGGGTTCCGGCAAAAGCTATGAAGCTGTTGTAAAGCATATTATTCCCGCTCTGGCTTCCGGTCGGGAGGTCTATGCTTTTGTGGAAGGGCTGGATTGTCAAAAGCTGGCCGCCGTGATTGGTACCACTGAGGAAGTGATTCGATCACTGCTGCACTATGTTGAGCGTGATTCGGTTCGCACTATTGATAAGGTTGTTTCTGATAACTCTTTCGTTGTGATCGATGAATTGCAAAACTTCTGGTCATCGAAAGGGGATAACTGTTCGATATCGCAAGACATTATTAACTTCGTTTCCGAACATCGTCACCGTGGCCTTGATATTCTGGCGATGGGCCAGGATTTTCGTGACGTTCATGCCATGTGGCGTCGCCGCGTGGATCGAAAGATCCATTTCATGAATCTGGATGCTTTAGGTCTATCCGGTCGTTATCGCTGGACGCTTTACAAGAGTACAGCGCCGGATAAGTTCACCCAAGTTTCGGGCGGTGTACAGAAATACGATAAAAAATACTTCGGTACGTATAAATCCTACGTCTCTGACGATACTAACACCGGTAACTATCGTGATTCTCGGGCTGTTATCTGGAACTCGTGGACATTCCGGCTAGTCTTTATCTGCCTTTTGATTGTGCTACCGCTATCCATTACCTACCTTGTTAGGCTCTTTAATCCGTCCACGTCGTCACTGATTAAGCGTGACTCTGTTCCTGTTTCCAGTACTTCACCCGCTGGCCATTTGCCGCCAGCTTCTTCTGTCCGCTCCGTTCCTGTATCGCCTTCGCCTTCTTCTACGCTTCCTAAGCCTGTTGACGCCTCTAAGCCTGCGGTGCCTGCTGACTACGTGACTGCCTTTACTGCCTCGGGGCGGGTGCGCCTTGTTTCTGTGCTTTCAGGCTTCAACCGTGAACCCTATGTTGTGGTTGAGTTCCGCGATGCCTCTTACCGTGTTCTTGAACGGTTGGATACGCATATGCTGAACTCCCTGGGCTGGTCCATTCAGGTCGTGTCCTTGCGCCTGGTTCGCCTTCACAAGCTGGGGCAACCGGAGTTGATCGCCACGGCATGGCCTATCGAACCTTTTGGGGAGCTTTCCGACCGTCAGCTTGAGGGTGTGCGCTCCTCTGGCTCGGGTTCAAGGTCGGCGCCAGCTCCCTCGCCGTCGTCGTCCTTGGTGGCTTCGTCAACGCCTGCGCCAACTCCTTCGCCGCTTCCCTATGTTCCTGCCGGTGTCTCGGGCCAACTGTCCTTGCAGGCGAACGGCGCATCATCGATTCCATGGAGTGCGGCTAAGGTTACTCGGTGAGGCCGTACTGTCGGGGGGGTTCGTGCTCATGCTGGATTCGAGCCTGAGGGAGCCGGTTTTGACTTTCCCGTCGGTTGCAGTGGATCAAGCGCAGCCGGTTTTTTCCTCTTTGCTCTTGCCGTCATCTCGCCTTCGGTCGCCGGGTGCAGAGAAACTCGAAAAAAAGTTGATTGCAAGGGCGCGTAGCGGCGAAGCGAACCCTTGCGATCAAGTTTTTAGCGAAGCGGTTCGAGTTTGGATAAGCACCCTGCGACTGAAGGCAGATGACCTAGCAAGGGCAAAGGGGAAAACCGGCGAAGCGTTGTTCTTGGTTGCTCTGAGTCGGTTGCGTGTTGAGGATCGCGTAAGCGCTAGCGGCGATCTGTGGGGTTCTAGGGGAGGGACTACCCTAGCCGGGTCCTAGGGGTGGAACCCCTAGTGATTAACTGGCTCAAGGGAGCGAGCGCGAGCGACGCGAACCGTAGAGCCAACATTCCAACAATAAACGAAACCACCGGACCGCTATGGCACCAGCGCCGGCCTGGTATCTCAGGCGGTGTCTTTTTGGCTGCTGTGCTGAGGTGGGGGCGTTGCAGTGGTAGCGTCGTCCTGGCGCGCGGGGGTCCCCTTTGGGGTCGTGCGCCAGGACGACGCGGGGAGGGACGCCCCTTGTAGCACGTCTGGCAGTAAGGCGTCGTTGACCACAACGTTACACAGAAAACCATAATAGAGGATTCCTAGGATGCCTGTTAAATTGTGGGATCGATACTCGCTGGCTTCTTTGGTGGAGAATAAGCAAGATTCACGCGGGTGCTTGTTCCTGTCCAGCCTGGGACAACGGAACTTGGATGCTGTGACTATCCTGCATGAGGGGGTCGATACCATCCGGCAGCTTTACCATGGTCTCCTCAAGCCTGATGTTCTTGATGAACTCAAGGCATCCTGGGAGCTGGGGCCAGGGGCAGGCGGTCGGGGGCGTCTCGTCAACTTGTTGGGGCGTGAATGGCTGCTCGGGTCTGGTGGCAAGTCTGGTTATCGGTATCGCCTACAAGACAATGATTTAGGGCTGATCCTGTTCATTCATTCCCGTTATGCGGTTGAGACGGTTCCGGATTCGCATCTGAAAATCGAGCTGTCGCCCCACTTCATTGATGAGCGCAAGACCGGATCGATTCAGGGTTACATGAACAACCTGGCGGCGCGTCTGCTGGTCGATCCTCGGCCTACTGGCTGTGCGGTGCATATCTGTGTGGATGTCCAAGGCTGGGAACCGCCTAAGAATTTTTTTGATTTGCTGGTCACTCGTTCCAAGCGGCGTGTTGATCATCGTGGGATTTCTGAGGCGCAATTCAGCATGTCAGAGTTGGCGACCGTTTACGGTGCTTCTCAATCTTACCTGTTCGGTCTTGCGTCTGAGTTGCAATTTTCATTATACCGCAAAGACTTGCAAGCTAAGGCGATTGATAAGCTTCACTTCTGGCAACCCGTCTGGGAGCGTCGAACCGATGAATATTTCAAGCCGCTGTATGACCATGACAAGCCGGTTTGGCGCTTCGAATTCCGCTTTCATCATTCCGTGATCAATGAATTCGGTGATTTCATCCATGAACCTTTGCACACCTTCACCGATGTAGTCGATCACTTGACGGGCCTTCTACGCTACGGCCTTGAAAATTTCCGCCTTCATCCAGTGTCCGCCTCTGGGCGTCCATCCAAAACTTATATTGACCCCATGTGGCAACTGCTCTTACAGGATGTGCAGATTCATGGTCCTGACCCTGGCCTAGACTACCGGCGTTCCAGAAAGGGGCCGGGCATGGGCAATATGCGGAACGTGCGGAACGTGGTAGGCAATATGTTGAGCCTGTACGCCTGTTACGGCATCTCGCCCCTTGATGCGGTCAAGCTCTTGATGCAATCGGGCATCTGGGAGGATATCAAGGTCATGATTCGCTCGAAGTTCAAACAGGTCATGACCGATGATCAGGTCAAGGCCAGGTTCACCGATCAGGTGACTGAAGGGTTACGAATACGTACCTTATGCGGGGCTTGTACATAGTCAACCAATCGTCAACGCCAGTGTGCTTTAGTCGCTTATTAAAGCGGAACAAGCGTTATTAACTGTATGATATAGTTGAATATAGTGCAGTGTTGTGTTATTAAATGAAGGACTCAAAATCCGCCGCTGGTAACAGCGTGAGAGTTCGAGTCTCTCTCCCGGCACCAATCGAAACAATCTATTAGCATCTATCCCGTTTCCGTTGTCGCGTGCGGTAATGTTTTTCCCGGCCTGTTTCCACTCAATCCGGAAGGAACCATGAAAGCCTTTATCGCCACAGTAGCCGTTGTCTGCCTCGTCTTTGGCTATAGCCTCGCTTATGCAAGCAATGACAACTCGCCCGATGTTCAGGAAGTGGCCTTCACTTGCGCCAATGGGGAGACGTTGTCTGTTCGCTTTTTCACGACGCAGGGCATTGCAGCCTTGGTGCGTCATGGTAAAACCATCGAGTTGCAGCAGCAACTGAGCGGCTCTGGGTTTATCTACAGCAATGGCCCCAACACCATTCGCGGCAAGGGTGATGACCTGACTGTTGAGATTGGCCGGATGGCGCCGATTCAATGTAAGGCTAAGAAGGCGAAATAAGCGGACCCGATGCCGCGATCAGCCTGAGCCCGCTTGCGGCTCGCCCTGGAAAGACAGTGACAGTTGCTTTCGACTCAGACCAGGGGATATCGCATCGGGATAAGCGTCCCAGCTGCGGCCTCGCAGCAGGCGTCCGTTGGCTTTTTTATGCCGTTTTACTCCATCGGCTCCCCAGCTTCCCCACTGCTTGAAGAAGAAGGCGACCCCAAGCGGTGTCCGCCTGTTCCTGAATGCGGACAACCCACTCTTCGCGCATCGGGCGTGCCTTGGGACCGGACTCGCCGCCGACGATGACCCAGTGAATCCCGGCCAGATCGAACGTTTCCCCAAACCTGTCTGAATCATTGAGATATCACCACCTGAGCAGGGTCATTTCCGATCTCTTTTCTTGTAAATAAAGGCCATAATCAGGTGAAGCATCTTGAACATAAGAGCAGAGAGGGGTCGCCATGTTCCACGCCATCGTCGATAATACGGCTCAGCCGGAAGGCTTTCTTTACTATAATAACCACAAAAATATTGCGATTAGAGAGGAATTGGGCAATGGGACCAAGGTGCGGAGTTTCGCGTCCGTGTCGGCTATCCCGAACATGTCGTTCCTCGATATTCTCGAAACGATCGTCGATCTCAAGCTCCCGACCGGTAGCAGTTTGCTGATCTGTTCGCATGGTACCGAGACTTCGCTTTATCTGCCGGTTTATCCTGAAAATAAGCGTGCGCTCGATATTACCGCGCTTCAGCTGTTCAATGGCTGGGGAGAGCTGGTCTATTTCGGGAACAAGGCACAGATGGCCAGTGAGTTACAGGTATCCGTCGACCAGCTGGACTATTTGCAGATGCTCATTGGGCAGGTACAGGCGCTTCGGATCGATCACGTCGCCATTCGGGCTTGCCAAGTCGGTCGCGATCCCCAGTTGATGGCCGAGCTGGCGAAAGTATTCCATTGCCAAAATCTGTCTGCGCCCAAGATGCTGGATACCTATTCCGAATATCTCATCCCGAAAGTCATTGCTGTGGATGAATTTCAAAAGGCGGTGGACGAAATCGGAAAGGGTAAGGCCAAGACGACCAATTACTTCATTTATGGCAATGCCCCCAATCGCTTGATTGTCCAGATGCGCCCGAAACCCCATCACCGCTTCGGCTTGAGTTCCGTAGCCGAATCCCGGGCCGCCATCGATAGTTTCATTAAAACCATCCTTCCCGAAGTGCAGAATCCGGGACAGTTTCAAGCGGGACAGAGCGTGTATTTTCACGCGCTTTCACCCTTGACTCGAAACAGCTTCACCTTTCAGTCCGATCCTGGCTACGAAGCGAATATCGTTTTCAAAGGTTACTACGATAACCGCTTGGCCCCGCCCGTTCAGCCGAAAGCGCCGGACGCCAAACGTCACTTCGGCGGAATTCGCAGCCGTGCCCGGGCGGTGATCAGGCGGTTTGGCCGGTAGGGTTGCGCTGGCGCAGGGCGCGATTTACGGTCCGAATGGGCCAGACGATCCCGGCATCCGGTGTTCAGCTTCGGCCAGCTGCGCCAGATAATCCAATCCCCGGACCGCCCCGATGCTATACCCGGAAGCTACGAAGCGATACCGGACATTTTTTTGGACGACAGGCCATTTTTTTTTCACAACTTATTATAATAAATAAATAAATTGAGTTTTTTAGGTGGACATTTTGCCGGACATCGACAAGGCTCTGGAAATACGCTCCGATGTGGAAACGCGGGTCGAAACTCGCCGCTTTGGCCCTTTCACATTTCGTCTGGGCGTGGACGGGACCACATTGGCGCTGCCGTATCAGCGGGTTTTGGATGCTTATGAGCGCTTCAACGCCTCGCCGCTCTCCCAGGTTGCCCGGCAACTGGAGCGCGAGGTCGTGGCCAGTAGCATTTTCGGTACGAACTCGATCGAAGGTGGGACGCTGACCGAGGAAGAAACCCAACGGGTCTTGGAACTGGATCCGGCCCAGATCCAGGAAGAAGAACAACTCCGGGCTGTGAATCTCAAGACGGCCTACGATGTGGCGCAACAGGCGGTGACAACGCCGGGTTGGCAGTTGGATGTGTCGTTTATTCAAACAGTGCATGCAGCAATCACTCAGCGTTTAATACATGCTTATAATCAACCTGGTGTCTTCCGCGATAATCCCAAGGCGATCAAGACCTATGTGGGTAATCGGGAGCATGGCGGTCAATATCAGCCCCCTCAGCACGGTCATGATGTTGAGACATTGATGCAGGCGTTGGTGAATTGGCATCGGAAATTGGTGGAGCGCGAGGTTCCAGCGCTGATCCGTGCGCCGTTGATACATTACTACTATGAATTGGTTCATCCGTTTTGGGATGGCAACGGGCGCGTGGGGCGGGTTCTGGAGGCGGTTTTGTCACAGGCGGATGGGTTTCAGCATGCGCCTTTTGCCATGGCGCGCTATTACCTAGCACATATCGATGAATATTTTACACTGTTCAATCGCTGCCGAAGGAATTCGGAGAAAAGTATAGCTACTCCTCATACTCCGTTCGTCCAGTTTTATCTGGAAGGGATGCGTGTCAGTATCAATCGACTACATGACCGGGTCAATCAAATCGTCAATGTGCTGCTGTTCGAGTCCCAGATTCGGCGGTGGTATGACGAAAAACGCTTGAATAGTCGGCAGTACACGATCGTCAGTCAGCTACTGGCAGCCAGTGGCCCTGTGCCGCTGACGGAAATGCGGCGCGCACCTTGGTATCAAGCCTTGTATCTCACATTGAGCGACAAGACTCGGCAGCGCGATTTGCACTGGTTGCGGGAGTTGCATCTGGTGGCGATGGATAAACAAGAGCGGCTATGGCCCGGTTTCATGTCAGTCGAATAGCGCTTTCCAGATGCTGGCGTTCGGCCTCGGCCAGCCGTGCTAAATAGTCCAGCCCCCGAATGGCCCGGCTGCCGTACCAGGACGTCATCTCCCCATCGATCAGGCGCAGTTTTTCCAGGGGGCAGGCGTAATCCCTGGCGAAGCAGGCGAGGTTATCCTGCTGGAAGTGGTAGGGTTCGCTGCTGAATAGAATCAGCTCGGCCATATCCAGCAAGTCTTGGTTCATCTCCACGACCGGATAACGCGATTCCGTTGCCGCCGGCAACGTTTCCCAACCGACCAGCGCCAGGGTGCGGGCGATGTAGGTATCCCGGCTGACGCCCATCCACGGTTGACGCCAGATCAGGTACAGCACGCGTCGGGCCGGCCAGGTCGTCGCGCGCAACCGCGCCAGCGCCTGCTCGAATTCGGCGACCAGTCGCTCCGCCGCTGCCTCACGCCGGAAGATCCCGCCCAGCAGACGATAAAGCGCTATGTTGTCTTCCGGAGCCAGCGGATGGGTGACGATCACTGGCAAGCCGTCGGCCATCAGGCGTTCCGCCAACTCGCGCGGATTCTCGTCGATGTTGACGATGACGTGGGTCGGGCGCAGGGCCTGCAGCCGGGTGTAGTGAATCTTCTTGGTGCCGCCGACGCTGGGGATTTGCTTGACCACCGAGGCGGGATGAATGCAATAGTGAGTGCGCCCTGCCAGCTGATCGGCCAAGCCCAGCGCGAACAACAACTCGGTGATGCTCGGCACCAGCGAGACGATGCGGGCCGGCGCGGTCACCGGCGTATGTCGTACACCCAGGGCGTCGCGCAGCTCAGAATATTCAGGATACAAAGTGTCGGCCCATTTCGCGAAGCGCTTCCGGGGTCATGCCGGTCCATTGCTTGAAGGCGCGGGAAAAGCTCTTTTCGCTCAGAAATCCCACCGCCAGGGCCACTTGTTTGATGGGGCGGCCGGTCTTGTTCAGCAGTTCGATCGCTCGGTCTCGGCGCACTTCGTCCTTGATCGCCTGCAGCGATGCCCCTTCTTCCTGTAATTGGCGATGCAGGGTCCGGGGCGAGACGTGAAACTCCTTAGCGATCGATTCGCCGGTATGCAGCCCGTCCGGCCGCGTTTTCAAGTAATCGCGCACCCGCTGCACCAGCAATCGGTCCCGCCGATAGGGGAACATGGTCAAGGGCAGGGCGTGTTGCAGCATCTTGCTCAGGGCTTGGTCGTCCCGGCGAATGGGCAAGGCGGCGTACTGGGGATCGAAGCTGATGCGCGCACCATCGGCCCGAAAATGCAGCGGGCCGGGGAACAGCATCTGGTAAACGCCGAGGTGATCGGGCGCATCGAAAGGGAAGCAGGCTTCCAGCAGCGGGATGCGGGAATTGATGGCCCAGCAGGCGTAGCCGAGGATGTAGCGGAACAAGGTGGCGAAACAGAATTCGGTCATTTCGCCCAGATCCCGGTTGACCTGAATGGCGATGGTCGCTGCCGTCGAGGTTTGGGTGAAGCGCAGTGTGATGTCGTCGGTCAGCAAACCATGGTAGCGGCACCAGCGTTTCAGCGCCACTTCCAGGGTGGGTGAACCGAGCGTCGCCCGACACAACATGCCGTAACTGCCCCACGGTAGCCGGCGCGAAAACCAGCCCAGCGCCTCATCGTTCAATTCCTGGATGGCGATACCGAACAGAATCTGCATCTGCGACCCCGTGATCCTGTTGTGCGGGTCTTTCAGAGATTCTGGCGTAATTCGCGCCCGTTGGAGCGCGGAAGCTGGGTCTTGGCCATAGCGTCCATAGGCCGCTACGATCGCTTGCGCAAATGCCATTGGGGTAATCGCTACCTCAGAAGTCAGTGACATAGTGGTTCCATGCGTCAGTATACCGGCTTGGGTACCACTATAGTGGCGATGGCGCGAATTGCAACCACATTGGCATAATGGCTGGCAACTATTGCAACTTGGTTGGCAACCCTTGCTTGCGAGTTGTTTTTATCATGACAGCTATCACGCCAGTGGGCGTTGCCAACCTTCATGAGTTGGCTGAGTGAGGACGGTTCTTGCTGCGGTGCGGTGAGAACTTCGATTGGATTCATCACCTGATAGGAGCACTTTCTCACCATGTCCGCGGTCATCAGCCCGTTCAAATGCCCCGTTTCCGGTGTCGACAAGGCCAAGCCTAGACACAAGGTCCGTTTCGTCACCGCCGCCAGCCTGTTCGATGGTCACGACGCTTCCATCAACATCATGCGTCGCATCCTCCAGACCAGTGGTGCGGAGGTCATCCATCTCGGGCACAACCGCTCGGTCGAGGAGATCGTCACCGCCGCCTTGCAGGAGGACGTCCAGGGGATCGCCATCAGCTCCTATCAAGGCGGTCATGTCGAATTCTTCAAGTACATGATTGATCTGCTGCGGGAGCGGGGTGGCGCCAACATCAAGGTGTTCGGCGGTGGCGGCGGCGTGATCGTGCCGGAAGAAATTCGCGAGCTCCACAACTACGGGGTGGCTCGCATCTTCTCGCCCGAAGATGGCCAGGCCATGGGTCTGCAGGGCATGATCGATCACATGCTGATAGCGTGCGAGGCCGATCCGGCCGAATATGCGCCGACGACCCTCGACGGCGTCAAGGCCGGGGACTGGCGGGCGTTGTCGCGCTTGATCACCGCGCTGGAAAATCAGCAGCTTGCGCCGGGATTGCGCCAGCAGATGCTCGACCAGGCGGCCTGTCATATGACGCCGGTGCTCGGCATCACCGGCACCGGTGGTTCCGGCAAGTCTTCGTTGACCGACGAGCTGGTGCGGCGGTTCCGGCTGGATCAGGACGACCGGCTGAAGATCGCGGTCATCGCCGCCGATCCATCGCGACGCAAGACCGGCGGCGCGCTGTTGGGCGATCGCATCCGGATGAACGCGATCGGCGGCCCGAATCTGTACATGCGCTCCCTGGCGACCCGCGTGGCCGGCAGCGAAGTACCGGAAACCCTGGGCGACATTTTGGCCGCCTGCAAGCTGGCGGGTTTCGATCTGCTGATCGTCGAAACCTCCGGCATCGGCCAGGGCGATGCCGCTATCGTGCCGTTGGTCGATCGCTCGCTGTATGTGATGACCCCGGAATTCGGCGCGGCCTCGCAGCTGGAAAAGATCGACATGCTGGATTTCGCCGATGCGGTGGCGATCAACAAGTTCGATCGCAAGGGGGCCGAGGATGCTTTGCGCGACGTACGCAAGCAGGTCCAGCGCAACCACAAGGCGTTCGGCCAGAAACCCGAGGAGATGCCGGTATATGGCACCATCGCCGCGCGTTTCAACGACGATGGCTTGACGGCGCTTTATCACGGCGTGGTGGATTTGCTGCGCGACAAGGGGTTGAATCTGCAGCCGGGCCGACTGAAGTCGGTGACCAGCAAGGCGTCCACCGGCAAAGCCGTGGTCGTGCCGCCGACCCGCGCCCGCTATCTGGCGGAAATCGCCGACACCGTGCGCGGCTATCACCGTCAGGTGGACGAGCAGGTGAAGTTGATCCGCCAGCGCGAGCAGTTGCGCGCGGTGATGGCGCTGCTGCAGACCGAGAGCCGGGCGGTGACCGATCTGGAGCCGCTGTTGGAGCGGGTCGAGGCGCAACTGGACCCGCACGCCCGCAAGCTGGTGGATATGTGGCCGCAGGTGAAGGCGAGCTACGGCGGCGATGAGTATGTGGTCAGGATTCGCGACAAGGAAGTTCGCACCCGCCTGACCAGCTACTCCCTGTCCGGCAGCCGTATTCCCAAGGTGGCTTTGCCGCGTTTCGAGGAGCACGGCGAGCTGCTGCGCTGGCTGATGCTGGAGAATCTGCCCGGCAGTTTTCCGTACACCGCCGGCGTGTTCGCCTTCAAGCGCGAACACGAAGATCCCACCCGGATGTTCGCCGGCGAAGGCGACCCGTTCCGCACCAATCGCCGTTTCCGTAAGCTGTCCGAGCACGCCGAGGCCACCCGGCTGTCCACCGCCTTCGATTCAGTGACGTTGTACGGTTGCGACCCGGACGAGCGGCCCGACATCTACGGCAAGATCGGTAATTCCGGGGTGTCCGTCGCCACCCTGGACGATATGAAGGTGCTGTATTCCGGTTTCGATCTGTGCGCGCCGACCACTTCGGTGTCGATGACCATCAACGGCCCGGCCCCGATCATTCTGGCGATGTTCTTCAACACCGCCTTCGATCAGCAGGTCGAGAAATTCGAGCGCGACAACCATCGCCCGCCGACCGATGACGAGATCGCCAAGATCAAGAACTGGGTGCTGGAGAATGTGCGCGGCACGGTGCAGGCCGATATTCTCAAGGAGGATCAGGGCCAGAACACCTGCTTGTTCTCCACCGAGTTCGCGCTGAAGATGATGGGCGACATCCAGGAGTACTTCGTCCATCACAACATCAAAAATTTCTATTCGGTCTCCATTTCCGGCTATCACATCGCCGAAGCGGGCGCCAATCCCATTTCGCAATTGGCCTTTACCCTGGCCAATGGCTTCACCTATGTCGAAACCTATCTGGCGCGCGGCATGCACATCGACGATTTCGCGTCCAACCTGTCGTTCTTCTTCAGTAACGGCATGGACCCGGAATACTCGGTGATGGGGCGGGTGGCGCGGCGGATCTGGGCCACGGCGATGCGCAACCGGTACGGCGCCAACGAACGCAGCCAGAAGTTGAAATATCACATCCAGACTTCGGGTCGCTCCCTGCACGCCCAGGAAATGGATTTCAACGACATCCGCACCACCCTGCAGGCGCTGATCGCCATTTACGACAACTGCAATTCGCTGCACACCAATGCCTACGACGAGGCGATCACCACTCCGACCGAAGAATCGGTGCGGCGGGCTATGGCAGTGCAGCTGATCATCAACCAGGAATGGGGTTTGGCCAGAAACGAGAATCCCAATCAGGGCGCGTTCATCATCGATGAACTGACCGATCTGGTCGAAGAGGCGGTGTTGCAGGAATTCGAGCGGATCAGCGAGCGCGGCGGCGTGTTGGGCGCGATGGAGACCGGTTATCAGCGCAGTAAGATTCAGGAGGAATCTTTGCATTACGAGACGCTGAAGCACAATGGAGCCTTGCCCATCGTCGGGGTCAACACCTTCCGCAACCCGCACGCCCAACATGACGAGATCAAGATCGAGCTGGCCCGTTCCACCGAGGAGGAGAAGCAGCGCCAGTTGCAGCGGTTGCACGCGTTCCAGGAGCGCAATTGCCGTGGCAGCGGTCAGATGCTGGCGCGCCTGATTCAGGCAGCCATCAACAACGAGAACCTGTTCGTGGTGTTGGTGGACGCGGTGCGCTATTGCTCATTGGGCCAGATCACCACGGCGCTGTTCGAGGTGGGCGGGCAATATCGGCGGAACATGTGAGGCAATCGCTCCGCCCGCGAGAGCGCCTGGTTGCAGGCGGAAATGCGGGCGGAGCCTTGGCGGCGCAAGGCAATCGCCGTCGCTTGTCGTTCACTGTTCGGGGCGGCTGGCCGGCGGCTGGCTGCGTTGCAGAGCGCGAATACCCTGTTCCAGCCCTTCCAGGGTCAACGGATACATGCGATTGCCCATCAACTCCCGTACCATCTGGATCGACGGGATATAGCTCCAGCGGTTCTGATTCTGGGGGTTGAGCCAGATGGCGTGCGGCCAGGCGGTCAACAGCCGCTGCATCCATACATCGCCAGCCTCGGGATTGAAGTGCTCGACGCTGCCGCCCGGATAAGTGACTTCGTACGGGCTCATGGTGGCGTCGCCGACCAGGATCAGCTTGTAGTCCGGGCCGAAGGTGCGCAGCACCGTGGCGGTCTCGGTTTTCTCGGTGTAGCGGCGGCGGTTGTCCTTCCACACCCCTTCGTAGATCATGTTGTGGAAGTAGAAATACTCCAGATGCTTGAATTCGCCGCGCGCCGCCGAAAACAGTTCCTCGCACACTCGGACGTGATCGTCCATCGAGCCGCCGACATCCAGAAACAGCAGGACCTTCACCGCATTGTGCCGCTCCGGCACCATCTTCAGATCCAGATAGCCGGCGTTGCGGGCGGTCGAGCGAATCGTGCCCTCCAAATCCAGCTCCTGGGTTGCGCCTTCGCGGGCGAAGCGGCGCAGGCGGCGCAGAGCGACCTTGATGTTACGGGTGCCGAGCTCCACGGTGTCGTCCAGGTTGCGGAACTCGCGGCGGTCCCAGACCTTGACCGCACGGCGGTGGCGTGAGTCTTCCTGGCCGATGCGGATGCCTTCCGGGTTGTAGCCGTAAGCGCCAAACGGCGAGGTGCCGGCGGTCCCGATCCATTTGTTGCCGCCTTGATGGCGTCCTTCCTGCTCGGCCAGCCGCTGGGCCAGGGTTTCCATCAGTTTTTTCCAGCCGCCCAGCGATTCGATGAGCTGCTTGTCTTCCTCGCTCAACGTGAGTTCGGCCAGCTTGTGCAGCCATTCCAGCGGCACCGTAGCACCGATCATTTCGTCGAACAGGGTTTCCAGCCCCTTGAAGTGACTGGCGAATACCTGGTCGAAACGGTCGTAGTGGCGTTCGTCTTTCACCAATGCGGCCCGCGCCAGGTAGTAGAACTCCTCGACCCCGTGCGCACTGACCCGCTGGTTCAGCGCTTCCAGCAGAGTCAGGAATTCGGTCAGGGAGACCGGAATGCCTGCTTGGCGCAGCTTGAAAAAGAAGTCGATCATCATGCGGCGACAGTCCTCATCCTCGCGTCGGGTGGGAAGGACAGGGGGCTTGGTTGGGGGCTCAGTCCTTTTTGCGCCTCGACATAAAAAGCAGTCGCTCGAACAGGTGCACATCCTGTTCGTTCTTCAGCAAGGCCCCGTATAGCGGCGGGATCAGCTTGCGCTGGTCGCCGCGCAGTGCCTCGGGCGGAATATCCTCGGCTACCAACAGTTTGATCCAGTCCAGCAGCTCCGAGGTCGAGGGGCGCTTTTTCAGGCCCGGCACGTCGCGGATCTCGAAAAACGCCTCCAGGGCCTCGCTCAACAGCCGCTTCTTCAGATCCGGATAGTGGACATGGACGATGCGTTCCATGGTCTCCTTGTCCGGAAAGCGGATGTAGTGGAAGAAGCAGCGACGCAGGAAGGCGTCCGGCAGTTCCTTTTCGTTGTTGCTGGTGATGATGATGATCGGCCGGTGCCGGGCCTTGACCACCTGGCGGGTTTCGTAGACGTAGAACTCCATGCGGTCGAGTTCCAGCAACAGGTCGTTGGGGAACTCGATGTCGGCTTTGTCGATCTCGTCGATTAACAGCACCGGCTGCGTGTCGGCTGTGAAGGCTTCCCACAGCTTGCCTTGGACGATGTAGTTGCCGATATCCTGAACGCGGGCGTCGCCCAGCTGCGAATCGCGCAGGCGGGAAACGGCGTCGTATTCGTACAAGCCCTGCTGGGCCTTGGTGGTGGACTTGATATGCCACTGGATGAACGGCCGATCCAGGGAGCGGGCCACCTCTTCGGCCAGCTGGGTCTTGCCGGTTCCCGGCTCGCCCTTCACCAACAGGGGACGGCCCAGGGTGACGGTGGCGTTGACCGCCATCATCAGATCGTCGGTGACAACGTAGCGATCGGTTCCACGAAAGCGTGATTCGGACATCGGCATTCTCCTGACCAGGCAAGCGGCGACGAAGATCGATATTTCGTAATATTATAAAAGGATATCTTATTATTCTTTATGTATATTGGCCGCGCCTGTTATGTTTGCGCAGAAGCGAAAATGATAGCAAGTTTAGCAGGCCAACCCCCCATTACCGCATTCCATGCGCCGCAGCCCGCCTGTTTTCGACACGGCGGGCGCGGCGGATTGCTGACCGGCGCATTTCGGCGGGAGTGCGCGCAACCTGGCAGGAGAGCATGACGATGAAAGCGAACACGATTCTGGAAACGATCGGCAATACGCCCCATGTCCGCATCAACCGACTGTTCGCCGACCGCAAGGTCGAGGTGTGGATGAAGCTGGAGCGGGCCAATCCCGGCGGCAGCATCAAGGATCGCATCGGCCTGGCCATGATCGAGGACGCCGAACGGCGCGGCGTGCTGACGCCCGATACTCTGATCGTCGAGCCGACCTCCGGCAATACCGGCATCGGCCTGGCGATGGTCGCTGCCGCCAAGGGCTACAAGCTGGTCCTGACCATGCCCGAATCGATGTCGCTGGAGCGGCGGCGCTATCTGGCGGCGCTGGGCGCAGAACTGGTGCTGACGCCCAAGGAAAAGGGTATGCCCGGCGCGATCGAGAAGGCGCAGGAGCTGGTGCAGAATACCCCGAACGCCTGGATGCCGCAGCAGTTCGGGAATTCAGCCAACCCCGAGATCCATCGACGCACTACCGCCCAGGAGATCCTGGCCGACTTTCCCGAAGGGCTGGACTACCTGGTCAGCGGGGTCGGCACCGGTGGCCATATCACCGGTTGCGCCGAAGTGTTGAAGGCGCAGTTTCCGAGTCTGCAGGTGCTGGCGGTGGAGCCGTTGGCCTCGCCGGTGCTGAGCGGCGGTCCGCGCGGCCCGCATCCGATTCAGGGCATCGGGGCTGGTTTCGTGCCGGCCGTGCTGAATACGGCCATCCTGGATGGGATCCTGAAGGTGCCTCACGAAGACGCCTTCAAGATGGCGGTGCGCTGCGTCAAGGAAGAAGGCATCTTCATCGGCATTTCCTCGGGCGCTTCGTTGGCGGCGATCGCCCAGAAGCTGCCGGAAATTCCCGATGGTAGCCGGATTCTGACCTTCTGCTACGACACCGGCGAGCGTTATCTGTCGGTGGCGGGCTTGTTCGAATAGTCGGATCGGGCGCGAAGCGGCGCAGACCGGGAACCGGAGTCCGAAGACGGCTTTCCGGCGCTTCCGGTCTTTCCGCCGCTGCCCGGTTTACGCGCCCAGCTGGGTGCGGATGAAGGCGTATTCCGCCTGCATGGCCTTTTCGGCGTCCCCACCCACGAAATCGGCCAGCTTGCCGCCGACCAGCGGGATCCCGCACTTGATTTCGAGCTGCACGTCGTTGACGCAGCCAGCGCCTTCGCTGCGTAGCTCCATGACGCCCTGGGCGCTGACCGGCACGCCGGCGATGTCGATTGCGAACCGACAGCGATAGGGACCGCCGGCCTGGCCTTCCCAGCGTTCGGTCTGGACGATGGTGTTCCAGGGATTGATGAATTTCTTCAGCAGCGCCGGCACCTCGGCTGGCACCTCCCGCTTGATCTTGATCGCATAGCGACCGTCGCCCCCGGCGCATTCCGGTATCTCGACGTTGCGAGCGCCGATGGCGACATATTTGGCCGTCATGAATTCGGGGTCGTGAAACAGGCCGAAGACCGTATCCACGTCTTTGGCATACTGATGCAGGGCTTTAATTTTCATCTTTTCGTCCTCCTCGCTTGGTAAAGTCGAATCCTGAACCGATCCACCTCTGTCGACCGCGCCGTCGGCGCGGACTGGAAAGCGTCCCATGCTGCATGCCACCACCTCCCTGCCCGCCGAATGGGCTCCGCAGGATGCCGTTCTGCTGACCTGGCCGCACGCCGACAGCGAATGGCGGCCCTGGCTGGAGCAGGCCGACCGCACTTTTGCGCGGCTGGCCGCCGCCATTGGCCGCTACGAGCGAGTCGTGATCGTGGCTCGCGACGCCGTCCATGACCGGCATATCCACGCGCTGCTGACCGCCGCCGGCGCGGATTCGGCGCGGATTCGGCGCTATATCGTGCCGTCCAACGACGTCTGGGCCCGCGATCACGGCCCGATCACCGTCTATCGCGATGGTCAGCCGCTGTTGCTGGATTTCCGCTTCAACGGCTGGGGCGGCAAGTATCCCTGTGCTCTCGACGACCGCGTGACCGCCTGTTTGCAGGAACAGGGTGCTTTCGGCGACACGCCGCGGGCGGCGGTGGAGCTGATCCTGGAAGGCGGCAGCATCGAGACCGATGGCCTCGGAACCTTGTTGACCACCGCGCAATGCCTGCTCAACCCCAACCGCAACGGTCTGGATCAGGTCGCGCTGGAGCAACGCTTGCGGGAGACCCTGGGCCTGAGTCGGTTCCTGTGGCTACAGCACGGTCATCTGGCCGGGGATGATACCGACAGCCACATCGATACGCTGGCACGTTTTTGCGATCCGAACACGATTGCCTATCAGGGTTGCGCCGATTCCGCCGATCCGCATTTCGCATCCTTGCAGGCGATGGCGGAGGAGTTGCAGTCCTTCCGCACGACGCAGGGCGATCCCTACCGCCTGATCGAGCTGCCGTTGCCAGCGGCCCAGTACAGCGAGCAAGGCCAGCGTCTGCCGGCCGGTTACGCCAATTTCCTGATCGTGAACGGGGCGGTGCTGGTGCCGGTTTACGACGATCCCCTGGACTCCGTGGCGCTGGAACGGCTACAGGCCGGTTTTCCGGATCGCGAGGTGGTGGGTGTGCCGTGCCTGACGTTGATTCGCCAGTATGGCAGCCTGCATTGCGTGACCATGCAGCTGCCGGTGGGGGTATTGCCGCCCTAATGCGGCATGAACTCTTGCAACAGGTCGTTCAGGAACTGCAGTCCCAACGCGGTCGCCCGCAAGCGGGTTGGATCGGTTTCCAGCAGACCGCGTTGCCGTGCCCGGTGCAGTCCCGGTTCCAGCGCCTGCGGCGGTAGGCCGGTGCGCTCGCTGAACAGTTCCAGCGGCACGCCGGCGACCAGACGCAGGGCGTTCATCATGAACTCCACCGGCAATTCAGTCGTCTGGAGTGGCGTGTCGCTGCCGATGCTGGCTGAGGTTCCCGCCGTGGCCAGGTAGTCGCGCGGGTGCTTGAGTTTCCACAGACGGTGGATCTGGCCGCTGGCGGCATCGCTCAATTTACCGTGTGCGCCCGCGCCGATGCCGAGATAGTCGCCGAACTCCCAGTAATTCAGATTGTGGCGGCACTGGCGACGCTCGCGGGCATAGGCCGACACCTCGTAGCGTTGATAGCCGTGCCGGGCCAGTTGCGCCAAGGACTGCCGCTGGATCTCCTCGATCGTGTCTTCGTCCGGCAGGGGCGGCGGCGCGTGGTGGAAGCGGGTGTTCGGCTCGATGGTGAGTTGGTAGTAGGAGAGATGAGCCGGTTGCAGGGCGATGGCGGTGGCGATGTCGGCCTGGGCTTGAGCGACGGTTTGCTGCGGCAGGCCGAACATCAGATCCAGGTTGAAATTATCCAGGTCGGCAGCATGGGCGGCCTCGGCGGCGGCGATCGCAGCCTGGCGATCGTGAATCCGGCCCAACTGGCGTAATTGCTCATCGCCGAAGCTCTGCACGCCGATCGACAGCCGATTGATGCCAATCGCCCGGAATTCGGCGAATTTACCGCGTTCCACCGCCCCCGGATTGGCTTCCAGGGTCATTTCCAGATCGGGACGCAGCGCCAGCCGCGCCCGCAGGCCGGACAGCAGTCGGTCCAGCGCTTCGGCGGAGAACAGGCTCGGGGTGCCGCCGCCGATGAAGACGCTGTCGATGCGCCGACCCCAGATGCGCGGCAAATCCTGCTCCAGGTCGGCCAGCAGCGCATCCACATAAGCCTGTTCCGGAATCGAATCGCGGATTTCGTGGGAATTGAAATCGCAGTACGGACACTTGCGGATGCACCACGGCAGATGAATATACAGGGCCAACGGGATCGGGACGGTCAGGACAGGCATGGCGCTGCGCTCAATCCGCCATCAGCGGCGTCGAGTCCAGCTTCAGCCGCTGCGCCAGTTCGGCCAGGGCCTGGCCGCGATGGCTGAGCCGATTCTTGACCTCGGGGGCCAACTCGGCGGAGGTCCTGTGTTCGGTCGGGACCAAGAACACTGGGTCGTAGCCGAAGCCACCGCTACCGGACGGTTCGAAGGTGATCCGGCCTTCCCAACTAGCCTGGCACAGCACCGGCATGGGGTCGGTCGGGTGGCGCAACAGGGCCAGGGCGCAGACGAAGCGGGCGGTGCGCCGCTCCATGGGGATGTCGCGCATGGCCTCCAGCAGCTGGAGCAGATTGCGCTGATCGTCGGCGTCGGGGCCGGCGTAGCGGGCCGAATAGATCCCCGGTGCGCCGCCCAGGGCATCCACCACCAGTCCGGAGTCGTCGGCCAGCGCCGGCAGGCCGGTATGCTGGGTGGCGTTGCGGGCCTTGATCAAGGCGTTTTCGATGAAGGTCAGCCCGGTTTCCGCCGCTTCCGGGACTCCGAAAGCCGACTGTGGCCGAATTTCCACGCCTAGACTGCCGAGAACGGCCGCGAATTCCCGGACCTTGCCGGGATTGCCGGTCGCCAATATCCACTGATGCATGCGCCTGTCTCCGTCGCTGTCGAAGCCGTGATCAGCCCGGCAGGCCCAGGACTTCCCGCTGTTTGTGCAGCAGGCGATCGATGCCGTTGCGCGCCAGCTCCAGCATCGCCTGCAGTTCCTCCTGGCGGAAGGCGTGACCCTCGGCGGTGCCCTGAATCTCGATGAAAGCGCCGGCGTCGTTCATGACCACGTTCATATCGGTTTCCGCCTCGGAATCTTCGGCGTAATCGAGGTCCAGCACCGGCACACCCTGGTAAATGCCGACCGACACCGAAGCGACCTGGCCGTGCAAGGGGTTCTTCTTGAGCAGTCGCTTGCCGATCAAATGGCGCACGGCGTCGGCCAGGGCCACGAAACCGCCGGTGATGGACGCGGTGCGGGTGCCGCCATCGGCCTGCAGGACATCGCAATCCAGGGTGATGGTGCGCTCGCCCAGCGCCTCCAGATCCATCACCGCGCGCAGGGCGCGGCCGATCAGACGCTGGATCTCCATGGTCCGCCCATCTTGTCGGCCACGGCTGGCTTCGCGCTGCATCCGGGTATGGGTGGAGCGCGGTAGCATGCCATACTCAGCGGTCACCCACCCCCGACCCTTGCCCTTCAGAAACGGCGGCACCCGCTCTTCGATACTGGCGGTGCAGAGCACCCGGGTATCGCCGAACTCTATCAGCACCGAACCTTCTGCATGTTTGGTGAATTGGCGGGTGATACGGATCGAACGCAGTTCATCGGCGGCGCGGGAGCTGGGGCGCATGGAAAATTTCCTTGTGTTGGGTATGGATTATCGGGCAGCGGACTATAGCAGAACCGGCCCGTTTTCTCGGTTGGGAAAGAGCATGGTGAGCCATCAAATCAGTGCTATAAAGCCAAGATCGCGCCATTGAGCGCCAGTTCCGCGCAAAACCGACGCTAATGCGCGAGAATGCCCCCTTCAACCCAGATCAGCAACTCTCGAACATTGAGGATAGCCCATGTTACGCAGCATGACCGCCTTCGCGCGCCGGGAACAGAACAGTCCTTGGGGTACCATTGTCTGGGAATTGCGCTCGGTGAATCACCGCTACCTCGAAACCGTGTTGCGCCTGCCGGAAACGCTGCGCAGCCTGGAATCGTTGGCGCGCGAACGGGTTTCGGCGGCGCTGGGTCGCGGCAAGGTCGAAGGCACGCTCAAGCTGCAAACCAGCGGCGCGGCCTTGACCAGCATCACCGTCAATTACGCTCTGGTCGAACGTTTGATCGAGGTTGCGAGTGAGCTGGAACACATGATCGGACCGGGAGCCGGCCTGCAGTTGTCGGACGTGATGCGCTGGCCAGGGGTGATCAACGAGGCGGAGCCGGATCTGGATGAGATCAAGCAGACCATCCTCGACGAGCTGAACGCGGCCCTGGCGGAGCTGATCGCCACTCGCGAACGCGAGGGTCAGCGCACGGCCGAACTGCTGCGTCAGCGCTGCGAGGCGATGCGGGTGCAGATCAAGCAGGTGCGCGCCCGGCGGCCCGAAGTGCTGGCGCGCTGGCGCGACAAGCTGATGGCTCGTCTGGTGGATCTGCCGGTCGAGCCCGATCCCGGCCGGGTGGAACAAGAGGTGGTGCTAGTGGCGCAGCGCCTGGATGTGGACGAAGAGCTGGACCGGTTGGATACCCATCTGGATGAGATCCAAGCGGTGCTCGGTCGCCGCGAACCGGTCGGACGACGCCTGGATTTCCTGATGCAGGAACTCAACCGGGAGGCCAATACGCTCTCCTCGAAATCCTCCGACGCCGATACGACCCGCGCCGCGGTCGAACTGAAAGTGTTGATCGAGCAAATGCGGGAGCAGGTCCAGAACATTGAGTAGCGCTCGATGGCATATCGAAATATTTCCGGACTCCGCTGACACGGCGGCTTTTGGTGATCGACGACGCTGGCCGCCCAATCCGCCGACATCGTGACCTGTTCACAGTCCTTCCACTGGATGGAGCCCGGCGCGACGCTCGAAGAGGTGTCGCGTATCCTGGCGCAGGGTGGGGTGTTCGCCGTTTACGACAGCCAGTGGCCGGATGGGCCAGGATCATCGCGACCATTGCAGGGAGGGGCGGCTCGGGTCGCAATGTCCCGGTGTCGGTTGCGGCGGGTGGGTGCGGGCTCAGCTCTTGACGAATTCCAGCAGATCCTCGTTCAACTGGTCCTTGCTGGTGCTGCCCAGGCCATGGGCGCCGTCCGGATAAATCTTCAGGGTCGCGTTCGGGACCAGCTTGGACGAGAGCATGGCCGAAGCGCCGATTGGGACGACCTGATCATCTTCGCCGTGAATGATCAGGGTCGGCACGTCGAACTTTTTCAAGTCTTCGGTGAAGTCGGTCTCGGAAAACGCCTTGATGCAGTCGTAGGCATTTTTATGCCCGGTCATCATGCCTTGCAACCACCACCACTGGATCAGGCCCTGCGAGACTTTGGCGCCGGGGCGGTTGAAGCCGAAGAAGGGACCGCTGGCGATATCCAGGAAGAACTGCGAACGATCGGCCAGGTAGGCCACCCGGAAGCCGTCGAATACCTCCATCGGCAAACCACCGGGATTGGCTTCGGTTTGTAACATGATCGGTGGTACGGCGCCGACCAATACGGCTTTGGCGACCCGTGCCGTGCCGTGCCGGCCGATGTAGCGGGCCACTTCGCCGCCGCCGGTGGAATGGCCGACCAGCATGGCGTTTTTCACATCCAGCGTCTCCAGCAAGGTCGCCAGATCGTCGGCGTAAGTATCCATCTCGTTGCCGTTCCAGGGCTGGCTGGAACGGCCATGCCCGCGGCGGTCGTGGGCGATGCAGCGATAGCCGTTGGAGGCCAGAAAGAACATCTGCGCCTCCCAGTCATCGGCGCTCAACGGCCAGCCGTGACTGAACACGACCGGTTGGCCTGAACCCCAATCCTTGTAGAAGATTTGCGTACCGTCTTGGGTGGTAATGGTGCTCATGGCTTGCGCTCCTCGGTGGTTGGGTGGGATCGAAAAGTCGTATTTCGGTCAGAATGCGAAGCAATCACAGCCACCTCCCCAGAATCCGGCATAGCGATGGCGAGCCGTCTCGGCTGCCGTGAACAGTTGCTGCAGGGCGTGATGGCAACCGTGCTGATGGCATTCGGCGCTGTGCCGATGGGCAACGGGAATGTCGTTGCGCGCCGCCTGACGAATGTCCAACGGCGCGCCGTAACCGCCGAAATAGCGGGCGGGCGACCATTCCGGCAGCACCGGCAACGGTGGCGGTTGATAGGGGGTGAACTCGTCTCTGGCGTAAACCACCTTGCCGCCAACCACCGTCAAGACCGATTCGATGCCCTTGATGTCTTGTTCCGGCACGGTGAAATAGTCTTCGGTGAGCGCGGCCAGATCGGCCCATTGCCCGACTGCGAGCGTCCCTTTCTGGCCGTCCTCGCTCGAAAACCAGCTGCTGCCTTGGGTAAACAGCCGCAAGGCTTCCTCGCGGTCGAGCCGATTGGCCTCGGAGTACAGGGTCGCACCGCCTACCGTTTTACCCGCCGTCAGCCAGTACAGCGCCACCCACGGGTTGTAGCTGGCGACCCGGGTGGCGTCGGTGCCGGCGCCGACCGGTAAGCCCAGCTCCAGCATCTTGCGCACCGGTGGCGTGCGTTCGGCGGCGGTTTGGCCATAGCGGTCGATGAAATATTCGCCCTGATAGGCCATGCGGTGCTGAATGGCGATGCCGCCGCCCAAGGCCCTGACCCGTTCGAGATTGCGTTCGGAGATGGTTTCGCAGTGATCGAAGAACCAATGCAATCCGGCGAGGGGCACTTCTCGATCCACGTTCTCGAACACGTCGAGGAAGCGAGTGATGCTCTCGTCGTAGGTGGCGTGCAAGCGGAACGGCCAGCGCTGGGTCGCCAGCAGGGTGACCACTTCTTTCAGTTCCGCTTCCAGGCTGGCGGGCAGATCGGGGCGCGGTTCCAGAAAGTCTTCGAAGTCGGCCGCCGAGAACACCAGCATCTCGCCAGCGCCGTTGCAGCGCAGGTAGTCATCGCCTCGACCGGGCGCGGTCATGTCGATCCAGCGAGCGAAATCTTCCTTTTCATGCTGCGGACGCTGGGTAAACAGGTTGTAGGCGATGCGCAGGGTCAATTCGTCGCGTCGATGCAGTTCCTCGATGATGGCGTAGTCTTCCGGATAATTCTGAAAGCCGCCGCCGGCGTCGATGGCGCTGGTCAGCCCGAGTCGATTGAGTTCGCGCATGAAATGGCGGGTGGAATTCATCTGCTGCTCGGGCGGCAGCTTCGGCCCTTTCGCCAGCGTCGCGTACAGGATGGTGGCGTTGGGCCGGGCGATCAGCAGGCCGGTGGGATGGCCGCTGTGATCGCGCTGGATTTCGCCGCCGGGCGGATTGGGGGTGTCGCGGGTATAACCGCAGGCGCGCAGAGCCGCCTGGTTCAGCAAGGCGCGGCAATACAGGTTCAGGATGAACACCGGCGTGTCCGGCGCGACGGCGTTGATTTCATCCAGGGTTGGCATCCGCCGTTCGGCGAATTGGAATTCGCTCCAACCACCGACCACTCGCACCCACTGGCCGGGCGGGGTGCGTTGCGCCTGGTCCTTGAGCATCCGCAGCGCATCGGCCAGGGACGGCACGCCGTCCCAGCGCAATTCCAGGTTGTAATGCAGTCCGCCGCGAATGACGTGCAGGTGCGAGTCATTCAAGCCTGGAATCACCCGTCGGCCCTTGAGATCGATGACTTGGGTCTGCGGGCCGCGCGGGTAGTCCTCGGTCCCGTCCACGGCCACGATGCGGCCATCCTGAATGGCCACGCGGGTCGCTTCGGGATGCTGCGGGTCGAGAGTGGCGATGCGGCCGTTATGCAGGATGAGATCGGGGGTCAAGTTCGGCTTCATGGCTGGGGTTTCCTGTCGTTGGGATGCAACCAGGCATGCAAGAGACGGGTGACCAGCGGCATGACGACCCAGGTCAGCAGCACGACCACGCAGGCGTTGAAGACGGCATTGGCGAGGATGAAATGCCAATTTTTGATGGCGGGGCCGAGGGTCAGGCTCAAGCCGGTGGCGACCGGAAACACTCCCAGAAAGGTGGCGATGGCCATCTTCCAGCGCGGCGGGGCGTTCGGCGTGCGAAACCAGGCTTCGAGGCCGTGCAGCTGCCGATATTCCGGTTCACCCTCGGTCAATTGGTGGGCGTATTCGTCCCAGATTTTGAACTGCGGCGAGGCGTAAAACGCATCGCGCTCGGCGGCGCTGGCGAAAGTGCGCAAGATGCCGTATTCCCGCGAATCGGAGTCGGGCGGTGGGGTCAGCATCAGCGCCCCACACACGCCGTCTTGGGCGAATGAAGTTTGGAAAAACTCGCGCAAGCCTTGTTGAAACGCGGTTTCGCAGCCGGGACGGACCCGGCGCGTGATCGCAACGTGGATGGGCATATCGACCTGCGGCTGCTTATGGTTTGGCATCAAGGAAAGCGATGATTGCCGGAATCACCGCTTGGGGCGCTTCTTCCATCAGCCAATGCCCCGAGCCCATGACGACTTGACCCTGAACATTGGAGGCCACCAGCTTGGTTTGCTCGATGAGGAAGTTGCCGCTGGCCTTCTCACCGGTCAGCACCAGTACCGGCATGGAAAGCGGCGTTGCGCTCAACTGGGCAAAGTCCTTGGCGTCGCGCTCGAAGTTGCGGAAGTATTCAAAACCGGCGCGCATGCCGCCTGGCTGCGCGTAGGCTTCCGCATAGAAACGACGGTCGGCTTCTGGTATTGAGTGATGGGGATCGGCGGCGAAATCGTTCCAGAAATGCTCGAAGTAAATGCGCTCGCGACCGTTGACTAACGCCAGTGGCACTTCACCGTAGAAGTGGAAGTGCCATAAATCGCGCATCAGCCAGACATCCTTCCAGTTGCCGATACCGGGCAGGAACGCATCCATCAACACCACGCGCTCGGTCGCCTGCGGGAACTGCGCGGCGTAGGCGTAAGCCACCATCAATCCGATGTCGTGGCCGACGATGCTCACGCGATCGAATCCCAACGACGAGGTGAGGTCGTGGATGTCCACGGCCATGTTCTTCTTGTCGTAGCCGGAATCGGGCTTGGAGGAATTACCCGCGCCGCGCAGGTCTGGAACGATGACCGTGTGGTTCTTGGCCAGCAGCGGCATGAGTGGAAGCCACATGTGACCGGTTTCGGCATAGCCATGCAACAGGACCACCGGGCTGCCCTGGCCGCCGATGAAATAATGGAGTCGAACTCCATTGACCTCGGCAAAGTGCTCGGTGAAACCGGCAGGGATTTCGCTGGCTGTCGCCGAGAGTGAGGCGCACGCCAGCAGCAAGGCGACAAAGCTTGCCGTGCCGACGAAGAAGTTGCGTCTGGACGATATTCGCTGAGTCATCATTGAATTGACCTCTCGTGGCTCTTATTCGCCAGTTGGTTCAGTGCGCCGCTTTCTCCGGCACAACCTGCGGTGTTTGCGCCGATTGCGGGGCGTGATGAACCATGGTGTAGGCGTATTCGACGCCGCTGCCATACGCACCGCCCTGTTGTTTGAGCAGGTTCATCAAGGCGTTGTAATGCTCACGCTTGGCCCAGTCGCGCTGCCATTCGAGCAAGGCGGCGATGGTCGTGAGCCGGATGGCTCCTGCCTGCACCATGCGTGACAGCGCGGCGTCCTGGGCGGCGGGAGAGGTCGCGCCGCAGCAATCCTCGACGACGTAGATGTGGTAACCGGCGTCCAGCATCTCAAGCGTGGGCCAAGTCACGCAGACCTCGGTCCACAACCCGGTTATCAAGATGTTCTTCTTGCCGGTCGCCTCGACCGCTGCTCGAAAACCGGCGTCGTCCCAAGCGTTCATGGAGGTGCGTTCGACCACCGGCTGGCCGGGAAACACGTCGAGCAATTGGGGCCAGATGTAGCCGCTGAACGACTCGGTTTCGACCGCGGTCAACACGGCGGGCACGCCGAATTCCTTGGCGACTTTGGCCAGGAGCGTGACGTTGTTGATCATCGTCGCCCGATCGATGCTGGCTACGCCGAAGGTCATCTGCGGCTGATGATCGATGAAGACGATAGCGCTGTCTTGCGGCGTATAAAGCTGGTGATAATGCGACATGGCGTTTTGCCTCTCCAATGGAAATGGATGGGTTGGTCTTAGGTCAGCAGCGTTGCGTCGAGACTGATGGCGGTTTTCAGCACTTTGGAAACCGGACAACCGGCTTTGGCGTGACCTGCCAATTCGGTAAAAGTCGCCTGATCGATGCCGGGAATACGCGCCGTCAGCGCTAGATGTACGGCAGTGATCGCGTAACCATCCTCGACTTGTTCCAAGGTGACTCTGGCTTGCGTTTCCATTTCGGTTGCAGTGAACCCCGCTTTGCCTAGGATCAGCGAAAGCGCCATGGTGAAGCAGCCGGCGTGCGCTGCGCCCAACAGCTCTTCGGGATTGGTGCCGCGTTGTCCTTCGAAACGACTGGCGAAGCCATAGGGATAAGCCGCCAACGCGCCGCTTTCGGTCGAAATGGCGCCTTTGCCATCCTTGATTCCACCCGCCCAAACGGCGGAGCCTTTGCGATTGATTTGCATGACGAACTCCTGTGAGCATCGGTGAACGACGGATTCAGCTCCGGGGTCGGTTACGGACGAAACTGGCGATGAGGTCCGCGCATATCTGCGGCGCTTCGTGATGGGGGCCATGACCCATTTGCGGGAACACCATCAGATGAACCGACTGGCATTCGCGATTGAGATCGAACCAGTTCTCGACCGGGAAAACGATCTCGTGATCGCCCGAAATCACCAGAATCGGGATCGAGGTGGATTTGAGAAAGTCGCGGTAGCCGCCATCGTCGTGGAATAGATCTTCGTGCCGGGTTTCCGCCAGCATCCGCAGATACGTTTCTTCCGGAATCGGGGGGCTGAGATCGGTCGTGCGCTGGGCGATACGTTGGTGTGAGCGCTGGGCCGCCGCCCGGCTCGCCGCCGATTTCGGCTCGAAAAACAGGATGATCTCGTCTTCCAGATCGTTATCCGGTTTGAGCGCCGTCTGCATGAAGATCGGCTCTGGAGGGTGGTTGACCTTGCCCGGTGGTGTAGTACCCATCAGGATCATGTGCGTGACACGTTCGGCATAACGGGCGGTGACGACTTGCGCGGCCATACCGCCAAGCGACCAGCCTCCGATGACGAATTGTTCCAGATCCAGCGCATCGGCCAGATCCTTGGCGTCCTTGGCCAACGCTTTACGTTCGTAGGTCGCCCGTCCCGTCGATTGGCCGAGACCGCTGTAATCGAAGGTAATGACGCGGAAATGCTCTGCCAGCGCGTCGAGAAAGGCTGGATCCCAGACGTCGAGGACTCCGCGCAGACGATTGCATAAAATCAGCGGTGGGCCATCGCCCAGCGAGCGATAAGCGATCTTGCGATCATCGATCGTCGCGAATTGCGTCGGCGCCGATACGGCGTTTTGGGATGCGAGCATTGCGGTCATGAGGGAACTCCCGCACTAGCGAATATCCTGTGCATGAATCTGTTTTGAACAGGCGAGAACAGCGTCATCAAGGCGATATTGTCGATGGACCCAGCAGATAGCCTTGAATAAATCGAGCTCTGTTCGAGCAGTGCGTTGTTGTGATTTGCGGACAAAGCATGACTCTATGCGCAGGTTCACGCTATTGATCGGGTGGGCGAGTTTTTTACGCTGCCGAGGAATGGTTTCCGCCTCCTCCTTTTGGAGGAGACAGACGGTCGGCGTGAATGGCGTGGCGTTGCGCGGTTAGAGTTGGATCAAACCGCGCCGGCTGGCGACGGTGATGGCTTCGGTGCGGCTGAGCACATTCAGCTTGGCGAAGATATTGCGGAGATGGGATTTGACCGTGGTTTCGCTGATGAAGAGCGCAACGCCGATTTCCCGGTTGCTCTTGCCGCGGGCCAGCAGCGCCAGCACGTCCAGTTCGCGCCCGGTCAAGGTTTCGCTGCTGATGCCCGCCGCCAGCTTCGCTACCAGCGCTGGCGCGATGCAGGTTTCGCCGCCATGGACCTTGCGGATGCACTCCAGCAATTCCTCGCGCTGGGCATCCTTCAACAGATAGCCCTTGGCCCCAGATTTGATGGCCTGGGCAATCTCGTTATCGGTATCGAAGGTGGTCAGCACCACGATGCGGGCTAAGGCATCGTGGTGACGAATGGCGTCCATTGCGCCGACGCCGTCCAGCAACGGCATCCGCAGATCGAGCAGGGTCACGTTGGGGCGATGTTGCAGCCAAAGAGCTACGGCTTCGAGCCCATTGGCCGCTTCACCGACCACCTGCATGTCCGGCTGACGACCGATGATGGCCGCCAGACCTTCGCGCACCATCACATGGTCGTCGGCGATCAGCACTTGGATCTTGGTCATCGGCGTGTTTCTCGGCGGCGTCAAGGGAGCGAAACGGAAGGATCGTGCGGCAACGGCAGGGTAATGATGATGACCGTGCCGGTGTTGCGCCCGCTCTGGATGGTCAAGCGACCGCCCATGCTTTTGACGCGTTCGCCAATGCCTAACAGGCCGAAACCGTCATGCTTGCACAGAGGATCGAAGCCACGGCCATCGTCGCGCAATTCCAGGAGCAGGCCATCCGCCGCAAAGGTTAGTTGCAGGGAGAAATGCTGCGCTTGGGCATGGCGGAGAGTATTGATCAGCACTTCCTGGCCGATCCGTAGGATATTGTCCTCCCATTCCGCTGGCAGCGCCCGCGGCGCGCCCTGCAAGATACAGCTCGCTTGCAGCGGCGTGCCCTGGGTTGTTTTGCGCAACAGGTCGTTCAGCGCTTCGCACAGGTTTTTTTCTTCCAGGGCCTGTAGGCGCAGGGCCTGCACCGAGCGGCGGGCTTCTTTCAGGCCGTCGCGGGCAATATCGCTGGCGCGACCGCAATGGGCTTCGGCTTCCGCCGCCAGACCTTTGGTCGTGGCGTCGGCAGCTGCCTCCAATTGCACGATCACCCCGGTGAAGCCTTGGGCCAGCGTGTCGTGGATATCGCGGGCCATGCGGTTGCGCTCGGCGGTGATGGCCACTTGACGGCTTTGTCGGGACAGCCGCGTCAACTGGATTGCCAGGGTGGCCTGATGGGCCAGCGCTTGCGCCAACTCGATCTCTTCCCGGCGAAACGAGCGCTTGGTTTGAAAACGAATGCTGGTGATGCCGGTCACCTGGCCGGCGATCAGCATGGGAATGAACAGGACCGCGCGAATCCCCAGGGTTTGCAGATGCTTTTTCAGCAGCAGGATGCAGCTGTCCGGATCGGCGTGGGTATCGTCCATGACCGTATGCCAGACGGCGTCCGGGTTCGATCCTATCCGTAGCTGGGCGGTGGTGCGGTCGATGTCCTCCAGCACCGCATATTGGCCGGTGCGGAAGATTTCCCGCCATATGGGATGATCCTGGGACTCGATCGGCAGCTGTGCGGCCGGATGCGCGGCATCGCCGCGGGTTTGGAAACAGCCGTCCTCGACCACGGCGATGAGATCCAGCCAGTCGCCGATATCGCTACGATTCCAGACTGTGACGCTATGAGCGCTGGACTGCTCGACCAGCGTGCGCAACACATGCTCCAGCAGGCGATCCGGGTCCGATTCTTGAGCCAGGGCGTCCAGGGTATGGGTCAGGGCATCCAATTGTCCGCGGGCCAGATGTTCCGATGCACGCAAGGCTTCGGCGGCTTGTTTGCGCTGGGTAATGTCGCGCAGGATGACCGTCAGAATGCGCTCGTCGCCCAGATCGAGTTTGGAGATCGAGGCTTCGGCCGGAAACTCCTGTCCATTCTTGCGTAACCCGAACACCTCGCGCCGTTGCCCCATCCCCCGCGCGATTCTGGAGGCGGATTGGGCGAAATCGTTCAGATGTCGGTGGTGGGCGTCGACGAAGCGTTGCGGCAGTAGCAGGTCGAGCGATTTGCCGATGACCTCGGCCTGGATGTAGCCGAACACCCGTTCCGCGCCCCGGTTGAACAAGACGATGCGTTGTTTGGCGTCCACCGAGATGATGGCGTCTTCGGCAATCTCCAGGATCCCTTCGAAACGCGCTTTGGCGGCGCGTGTGGCTTCTTGCGAGCGCACCTGTTCGGTCACGTCCATGACGGCTCCGACGAATTCGACGGCGCCGAACTCGAGCGGCGTGGCGCGGGCGACGATATGAACCTGTTTCACCGAGCCGTCGGGCATCGAGAGGCGATGCTGGAGGTCGAAGCCGGTCCGGTCGCGCATCGCCTGGTCGATCGTCCAGCGAACATGGGCCAGATCTTCCGGATGCACGCGATCGAACAGGCGTTCCAGCGTGGGCTCGATCTGGCGATTATAGCCGAGTATGCAAAACGTCTCGTTCGACCAGATGATCCTGCCGCTGGCGAGATTCCAGCCGAAGCTGCCGGTGCGGCTCAGTTGTTGCGCCTGCGCCAGATAGGCTTCGCTCTGCCGCAGCGCCGCTTCGGTGTGGTCGCGTTCGATGGCGATGGCCGCCAGGTGGGTGATGCGCTCGATGATTTCCTGATGGCGCGCATCGGGGTGGCCGGATTCGCGCGCATACAGGGCGAAGGTGCCCAGCACCTGGCCGTCTGCGGCCAGGATCGGCGTGGACCAGCACGCGCGCAGCCCATGCGCCAGCGGGAAATCACGATGATCGTCCGGCAGCGGGGCAGTGGCGATGTCAGCGATGATCACCGGTTCGCGGCGGTAGACGGCCATGCCACATGGACCGGTAGCAGGGCCGATGACGAAGCCGTGGGACTGGTGCGCGAAACTGGCCGGTAGACTGGGCGCGGCGCCGACCCAAAGACGGTCGCCGACCGGGCTCAGCAGCAGAATGGTCGCCCGCACCTGGCTGGAGATTTCCTCCACCAGCCGGCACAGCGCATCGAGGATCGAGAACAGCGAGTATCCCCGCGCGCTCATTTCCAGCACCCGCTTCTCGCCGGCCAGCAAGGCTTCCGACCATTGGCGATCGTCGATATCGGTGTTCTGGCCGTACCACTTGACCAACATTCCCTGTTCGTCGTACAGGGGCACGGCCCGAAACAGGAACCAGCGATAGGCCCCGTCGTAGCGTCGCAAGCGCGCTTCCGTCTCGCCCGGCTGGCCGCTGGTCAACACCGAACGCCAGTAGTTCACCAGCTCGGGTAGATCGTCGGGATGGATGGCGATCTGCCAACCCCAGCCGCTGGCCTGGGCGAGGGTGAGGCCGGTGTATTCGCGCCAGCGTTGGTTGAGGAAATCGATGTAGCCATCCGGGAGAGCGCTCCAGACCAGCCCCGGAATGGTGTCGATGACCAGACGATGGTCTTGTCCCGCGCCGGTCATGGATGGATCGAGGCCGTTGTCGTGGAGGGTCGCCATGGGTAATCTGCGCCGTTGCATCCGCCTTCATCAAGTGTATGGAGTTTTGAAGGCGACGGAGCGAAAAACGCATGGCGGAACGCAGCGCCGGTCGGCGCGTCGACATCAATCAATGCGCGGCTTTGCTCCCGGTTCAGGCATCGTTGTTCCCTAGGACGGCGCGTTGGCGGCGCTGGGCGAAATCCAACAGGCGACGGATGGGGCGCACCGCCCGTTCGCGGATCGCCTCGTCGATCACGATCTCGTTGTCGCCGCTCTCCAGCACTCGGGCCAGATTGCGCAGGCCGTTCATCGCCATCCACGGACAGTGGGCGCAACTGACGCAGGTCGCGCCTTTGCCGACGATCGGCGCTTCCAACAGGATCTTGTCCGGTGCGGCTTGCTTCATCTTGTGAAATAGGCCGTTGTCGGTGGCGACGATGAATTTCCGTGCCGGCAATTCGACCACCGCCTTGACCATGGCCGTGGTCGAGCCGACCAGATCGGCTTCGGCGATCACTTCCAGCGGCGATTCCGGATGGACCAACACCATGGCGTCGGGATGTTCGGCATGCAGTTTTTTCAGGCCGTCGGCCTTGAACGCCTCGTGCACCACGCAAGCCCCGTTCCACAACAGCATGTCCGCGCCGGTTTCCCGCTGAACGTAAGCGCCCAGATGCCGGTCCGGCGCCCAGATCAGCTTCTCGCCCTGTTCCGCCAGATGGCGCACCAGTTCCAGGGCGATGCCCGAGGTCACCACCCAGTCGGAACGGGCTTTCACCGCCGCGCTGGTATTGGCGTAGACCACCACGGTGCGATCGGGATGCTGATCGCAGAAGGCGGCGAATTCATCGGCCGGACAGCCCAGATCCAGCGAGCATTCCGCCGCCAGATCGGGCATCAGCACCCGTTTTTCCGGGTTGAGGATCTTGGCGGTCTCGCCCATGAACCGCACCCCGGCCACCACCAGCGTGCTGGATGTGCATTCGGTGCCGAAGCGGGCCATGTCCAGCGAATCGGAGACATAGCCGCCGGTCGCTTCGGCCAGCTCCTGCAGCTCGGGCGAGGTGTAGTAATGTGCGACCAGGGTGGCGTCGTGCTCTGCCAGCAGACGCTCGATGCGTGCGACCAGAGCGGCCTTCTCGGCTGCGTCCAGAATCTCGATGACGGTAGTCGGCACTTGCCCCGGCGCTAGGCGATGGTCCTTCATGGCAATCTCGGCGGTGACTGCGCTCATGATGTTCTCCAGAGGTCTCCAGCGAGCGTAGCGCTCACTGCATGGAATCAATCGGTGGGAATGAAGGGATCATAGTTTCTTCATTTTGATGCTATGACGGGTCGATGGCGAATATTTTACAGGCCGATCAACCCGGCTTGCGGCAGATTTCGGTTAAAATTCATCTTTTCATAATCCATTTCGTAATAACGACCCAAGAACGATCTAAGTGGGGAGGTGATGATGACGGCCCAGCGGGAGACAGTGGTGCTGGTGCATGGCCTGTATGTCCATGGCTTATGGATGCGCCTGCTTGAATACTGGCTGGAGCAGGCCGGCTACGACACCGTGAATTTTTCCTACCCCTCCATCAGCCGCTCGCCGTCCGAGAACGCCGGTGAGCTGCAGGCGGTACTGAAGGATCTGGATGCACCGGCTGTGCATTTCCTGGCCCACAGCATGGGGGGGCTGGTGGTCCGGCACCTGTTCCGGCAATACCCCAACCAGCGGCCGGGCCGGATCGTGACGCTGGGCACACCCCACCAGGGCAGTTATGCCGCCCGCATCATGCATGGCAGCGGGCTTGGGTTTTTCGTGGGGCGAGGGCTGGAAGACGGCTTGCTGGGCGATGCGCCGGTCTGGACCGGACCAAACCTGCTGGGCTCGATCGCCGGTACCCTGAACGTTGGGCTGGGGCTGTTGTTTCCCGGCATGCCAGCGCCGGCGGACGGCATCATCGCCGTGGTCGAAACCCAGCTGTCGGGCATGGCCGACCATATCTGCCTGCCGGTTTCGCATATGCAGATGCTGGTTGATCCGACCACGGTCGCCCAGGCTTGTGCCTTCTTCGCCACCGGTCGGTTCCGCCATCCGCCGCATGCGTAGCGGGAAGCCAAGATGATAAACTGATTTTTCATGCATTCTACGATACAGCAGGCAAGAGGCTACGCATGGCAGGACATAGCAAATGGGCGAATATCCAACATCGGAAGAACGCCCAGGACGCCAAACGCGGCAAACTGTTCACCCGGTTGATCCGGGAAATCACGGTCGCAGCCCGCATGAGCGGCGGCGACCCCGGAGCTAATCCCCGGTTGCGGTTGGTGATGGACAAAGGATTGGCCGCCAACATGCCCCGGGACACCATCGATCGCGCCATCAAGCGCGGCACCGGCGCGCTGGACGGCGTGGAATACGAGGAGATCCGTTATGAGGGCTACGGCCCCAGCGGGGTCGCGGTGATGGTCGACGCCCTGACCGACAATCGCAATCGCACGGTGGCCGAAGTGCGCCACGCCTTCACCAAGTGCGGCGGCAATCTCGGCACCTCCGGGTCGGTCGCTTTCCAGTTCACCGAGCAGGGCGTGTTGAGCTATCCGGCGGGTTGCGATGAGGATCGCATCATGGAAGTGGCGATCGAAGCCGGGGCCGACGATGTGGCCAGCAACTCCGATGGTTCGGTAGAAGTGCTGACCGATCCGGCGGCGTTCCATACGGTCAAGGAGGCGATGGTCGCGGCCGGACTGACGCCCGAGGATGCGGAGGTGACCCAACGGGCCGCTTCCAACGTCACCCTCGGCTTCGACGATGCCCAGAAGATGGTTAAGCTGCTGGAGATGTTGGAGGATCTGGACGATACCCAGAACGTCTATTCCAACGCCGACATCCCCGACGACATCCTGGCCAAACTCTGACCGTGACCGTGGTCCGGCTGCTGGGCATCGATCCTGGTTCGCGCATCACCGGCTACGGTGTCGTCGACATGGATGGGCCACGCAGCCGCCATGTTGCCAGCGGCTGTATTCGGACCGCCAGCGATCGGCCCCTGCCGGAACGCTTGAAGACGATCTTCGAGGGGGTGAGCGAAGTGATCCGGCAGTACCAGCCGATGGAGGTCGCCGCCGAGCAGGTGTTCATGCACCGCAATCCCGATTCGGCGCTCAAGCTGGGACAGGCCCGCGGCGCAGCTCTGTGCGCGGTGGTGATGGCCGGACTGCCGGTCAGCGAATACGCGCCGCGAGCCATCAAGCAGGCGGTGGTCGGCGGCGGCGCGGCCGACAAGAATCAGGTGCAACGCATGGTGGCGTTGTTGCTGAATCTGCCGGAGTCGCCGCAGGCCGACGCTGCCGACGCCCTGGCGGTAGCCATCTGCCACGGCCACACTCGCCAGACCCTGCAGCGTTTGGCGGCTGTCAGCCTGCCGGTGCGGAGACGGCGATGATTGGCCGTTTGCGCGGTGCGCTGGTTTGGAAACAGCCGCCGTATCTGTTGATCGATGTCCAGGGGGTCGGTTACGAGCTGGAGGCTTCGTTGACCACCTTTCAGACCTTGCCGGAAATTGGCGTCGAAGTGATGCTGCATACCCATCTGGCGGTGCGCGAAGACGCCCATACCCTGTACGGTTTCGCCAGCGTCGACGAGCGTAGCCTGTTTCGCAACCTGATTCGGGTGACCGGCATCGGCCCGCGGTTGGCGCTGCTGATCCTGTCGGGGATGAGCGTGGAGCTGTTTGGCCGCTGCGTGCGCGAAGGCGATGCCGCTGCGCTGACCCGGTTGCCGGGGATCGGCAAGAAAACCGCTGAGCGCTTGATCATCGAGATGCGCGACCGTATCGATGCGCTGGGACTCCAGCCGGGTGGCGTGGCGTTGCCGGGCGGACGGACAGCCGTGCCGGAGGCCAGTCCGGTTGAAGACGCCATCAGCGCGCTGGTAGCCTTGGGTTACAAGTTGCCCGAAGCATCCCGCATGGTGCAGTCGCTCGAAACCGAAGGCTTGACCAGCGAAGCGATCATCCGCCAAGCTTTACAGGCCAGCGTTCGCCGATAGTGCGGACGCTGGGTCGAAAACAGGTAACGCCACTTTCCGTTTAGCCTTACACTTTTCCACTAGCCATTCCCGCTAGTCATTCCTGCTAGCCATTCCCGATAGCCATTCCACTGTTGCACACTCCGGATCACACTGCTGCCGCCATGAATTCACCCGACCGCCTGATTTCCCCGGCCGCCAGCAGCGAGGATGCCTCGCTGGATCGTGCCGTGCGCCCTCGGCGGTTGGCGGAGTACATCGGCCAGCAGGCGATGCGCGAGCAGCTCGAGATCTTCATCCACGCCGCCCGCGCCCGCAACGAGGCGCTGGACCATGTGCTGCTGTTCGGGCCGCCGGGCCTGGGCAAGACCACACTGGCGCACATCGTCGCCGCCGAGATGGGCGTCAATTTGCGCCAGACCTCGGGACCGGTATTGGATCGGCCGGGCGACATTGCGGCGCTGCTGACCAACCTGGAGCCGCGCGATGTGTTGTTCATCGACGAGATTCATCGCCTGAGTCCGGTAGTGGAGGAAGTACTGTATCCGGCGATGGAGGATTACCAGATCGATATTCTGATCGGCGAGGGGCCGGCGGCGCGTTCGATCAAGCTGGATCTGCCGCCGTTCACCCTGGTCGGGGCTACTACCCGCGCCGGGTTGCTGACTTCGCCGCTGCGGGATCGCTTCGGCATCGTCCACCGGCTGGAATTCTATACTCCCGAAGAGCTGACCGAGGTCGTGGCGCGATCGGCGCGGATTCTCGGCATCGCCACCGATCATCCCGACGGCGCGGCCGAGATCGGTCGGCGCGCGCGCGGCACGCCGCGGATCGCCAACCGCCTGTTGCGGCGGGTGCGCGACTTCGCCGAAGTACGCGCGGGGGGGCGAATCACGGTTGAGGTGGCGCGGCAGGCGCTCGATCTGCTCAAGGTCGACGAGTGCGGTTTCGACGAACAGGACCGGCGTTTGTTGTGGCTGATGATCGACAAGTTCAGCGGCGGGCCGGTAGGATTGGACACGCTGGCAGCCGCCTTGGGCGAGGAGCGGGGCACCATCGAGGATGTACTGGAGCCCTATCTGATCCAGCAGGGTTTTTTGATGCGCACCCCGCGTGGCCGAGTGACGACGGCCCACGCCTACCGGCATTTCGGACTGGCGACCGTCAACCCGGCGGCCAGCGGTGACCTGTTCGGCGGGGTATCCTGACAGCAGTGCCCCGGATGACAGCGCTACGGATGAACGGGATTCGGCGGCGCTGACATCGGCGGCGGGAACATCTTCCACATTGGGTGGTCTCGGTGCCACGATCGGCATCGGGAAATCAGCTTCAGTCTCGATTCAGTACAATGGGATTCTAATGAAGATGGAGTTGTGTGCTTGGTTATTGCGGACCTACCGCAGCGATGCTCGTTGTGGCGGCGCGATCCATCTCCGTGGACAGCGTCCAGATCCAGGCAACGGGCAGTGCTGCGGCAACGTTCCGAGCATGCCGAATTCTCCGGCGGTCGATGAGGGAGACACGCAGAGTGACCCATGATTTATCGTTTTGGAGCTTGATCACCAACGCCAGTCTGATCGTACAGCTGGTCATGTCTGGGTTGCTGGTGATCTCGCTGGGTTCGTGGTGGGTGATCGTCAAGAAGCATATGGTGTTGTCTTCCGCCAAGCGGGCGGCCGACCAGTTCGAGGATGATTTCTGGTCAGGGATCGATCTGGCCTCGCTGTATGCGCGCATCAACCGCCAGAAGGAGCCGGTGGGCGGAATGGAGGCCATTTTCCTGGCGGGATTCCAGGAGTTTCTGCGGTTGCGTTCCCAGCCGACCGCCGATGCGGACTCGGTGGTCAGCGGTGCCCAGCGGGCCATGCATGCGGCCGGTTCGCGTGAGCTGGACGATTTGGAAATGTATCTTTCGCTGCTGGCGACCGCTGGCTCCACCAGTCCGTACATCGGTTTGTTCGGTACGGTGTGGGGCATCATGAACGCGTTCCGATCGCTGGGGCTGGCTCAACAGGCTACATTGGCACAGGTGGCGCCCGGCATCTCCGAGGCCCTGGTCGCCACTGCGATGGGTCTGTTCGCCGCCATTCCGGCCGTGATCTTCTTCAACCGCTATGCGCATGAAGTCGACCGCCTGGGCAATCGCTACGAAACCTTCATGGAAGAATTTTCCAACATCCTCCAGCGTCAATCCTACAGCTTGCGCAGGAATTACCCCGACAGCGCCCGCACGACGGCTCAGAGCTAGACCATGGCCCGCCGCAGCTCTCGTCGTAGCTCGCATAGCCGCCTGAAAGCGGACATCAATGTCGTGCCCTACATCGATGTGATGTTGGTGTTGCTGGTGATTTTCATGGTCACTGCGCCGTTGCTCAATCAGGGTGTCCAGGTCGAGTTGCCCAAAGCGCCAGCGGAACCGATCGACACCGCTAAACAGGAAAATGAGATTGTAGTGCTGTCGGTACAGAAGGATGGCGTCTGTCATGTGAACATCGGCTCGGCCAAGGCGCAGCCGGTGGATTGCGATACCCTGGAGCCGCAGCGTCAGGCGGTACAGAGCGTGTTGGCGCATCAGCCGCAGCCGCCGGTGCTGGTCCGGGCTGATCGGGAGTTGATGTACGATCGCGTGATCAAGGCAATGGCGGCGTTGAGCAAGGCAGGCGCAAACAAGGTCGGCTTGTCCACTGCACCGCCAGATGAGCCCTCTCGCCGGTAACCATAGTCGATGCAATCGAAGCGTCAAACGCGACTTCAGGATGCGGTGGCTACGGTCATTACCGTCGCCGTCCATGCTGTCGTCATCGTATTTTTATTGTTGAACCTGAATATATCGAGTGCGCTGCACACTGAGACACCCGAGATCAAATCCATTCAGGCCGAGGTCATCGACGAAGAAACCATCCGACTGGAATCGGAGCGATTGGCTGAAGAGGAACGCCGCCGACAGCAAATCGAGGCCGAGCGGCAAGCCAGGTTGGCGCAGGCTGAGCGCGAAGCTGCAGCTGAGGAAGCGAAGCGTAAAGCGGTGGAAGAGGCCAAGCGCAAAGCGGCGGAAGAGGCGAAACGGCAAGCGGCGGAAGAGGCCAAGCGGCAAGCAGCGGAAGAAGCCAAGCAGGAAGCGGAAGAAGCCAAGCAGGAAGCGGCAGCGGAAGCGAAGCGGCAAGCGGCGGCGGAAGCAAAACGCCAGGCTGCCGAAGAGGCCAAGCGCGAAGCGGAAGAAGCCAAGCAGGAAGCGGCGGCGGAAGCGAAACGGCAAGCAGCCGAAGCGGCGAAGCGTCAAGCGGCGGTGGAAGCGAAACGCCAGGCCGCCGAAGCGGCCAAGCGCGAGCGGAAGAAGCCAAGCAGGAAGCGGCAGCGGAAGCAAAACGCCAGGCCGCCGAAGCGGCCAAGCGCGAAGCGGAAGAAGCCAAGCGTGAGGCCGCAGCGGAAGCGAAACGTCAGGCCGCCGAAGCGGCCAAGCGTCAAGCGGCGGCGGAAGCGAAACGCCAGGCCGCTGAAGAGGCCAAGCGCGAAGCGGAAGAAGCGAGGCAGGAAGCGGCAGCGGAAGCGAAACGCCAAGCGGCGGTGGAAGCGAAACGGCAGGCCGCCGAAGAGGCCAAGCGCGAAGCGGAAGAAGCCAAGCGTGAGGCCGCAGCGGAAGCGAAACACCAAGCGGCGGTGGAAGCCAAGCGTCAAGCGGCTGAAGAGGCGAAGCGCGAAGCGGAAGAAGCCAAGCGCCAAGCAGCGGCGGAAGCGAAACGTCAGGCCGCCGAAGAGGCGAAGCGCCAAGCAGCGGCGGAAGCGAAACGTCAGGCCGCCGAAGAGGCGAAGCGCCAAGCAGCGGCGGAAGCGAAACGCCAGGCAGCGGAAGAAGCGCGCAAAGCAGCCGCAGCGGCTGCAGCGGCCGAAGCGAAACGCCAGGCAGTGGAAGAAGCGCGCAAAGCAGCCGCAGCGGCTGCAGCGGCCGAAGCGAAGCGCGAAGCGGAAGAAGCCAAGCGTGAGGCCGCAGCGGAAGCGAAACGTCAGGCCGCCGAAGAGGCGAAGCGCCAAGCGGCGGCGGAAGCGAAGCGACAGGCGGCTGAAGAGGCGCGCAAAGCAGCCGCAGCGGCTGCAGCGGCCGAATCGAAGCGGAAAGCCGAAGCCGAAGCGGAAGCCAAACGCCAGGCAGCGGAAGAAGCGCGCAAAGCGGCTGCAGCGGCCGAAGCGAAGCGGAAAGCCGAAGCCGAAGCGGAAGCCAAACGCAAAGCAGAAGAAGCCCGCAAGGCCGAGGAAGCCCGTAAAGCTGCGGCTGCAGCGGAGGCAAAGCGGAAAGCTGAGGAAGAGGCACAGCGTAAGGAAGAAGAGGCGCGCAGACTGGCTCAGGAGCTAGCCGCGCGTGAGTTTGCCAGTAGCAGGATTAAGCCGTATGTGAAACGTCAATGGAATCTTCCACCTGATAGCGCTAGCGGTTTGAGTTGTAAGGCAGTCATATCAGTTTCGCCGAGTGGCGCAGTAACCAACGTCAGAATTTCAAAATCCAGCGGTGATGCCATATTTGATAATTCAGTTAGAGCAGCGGTGCTCAGGGCATCGCCGTTGCCGATGCCGTCCGATGCTTATCAGGCTGCCTATATCGCCAAACAGTCGCTTGAGATAAATTTTGGAGTTTCGGATTCCGATTGACAATTATGCTTGATTCCAATGACTTGCAGACTATAAAGGGAGGCTAATCCTTGAAGGCGATTGAGCGAATGACCAAATTCGTAGCGATTCTGATAGGCGTGTTTGGCATGGCGATCGTCCATGCCCAAATCACTCTCGACATCACTAAAGGTGTCGATGGCGGTGGTATTCCAATTTCCGTCGCGCCTTTTGGTGGTGGTGCGCCGGAAGACGTCGCCGGCATCATCGCTTCCGATCTCAAGCGGACCGGTAAGTTTGCGCCGCAGTCCGCTGGATCGCGGGCCGACTATTCCGTGACCGGCCAAGCGGCTCCCGGTGGAGCGCGTGGTTATGTCGTGCAGTTTCAATTGAGTGGCGCGCAAGGCGGTCAGTTGCTGAACCTGTCCTTCGACGTGCCAGCCAACCAGTTACGGCCGGTGGCGCACCGCATCAGCGACCTGATCTACGAAAAGCTGACCGGCGAGAAAGGGTTGGCCAGCACTCGTATCGCCTATGTCGCCGGTGGTGGCGGCACCTGGTATCTGATCGTCGCCGACGCCGATGGGCAGAATCCCCGCGCTATCCTGCGCTCCAGCCAGCCGATCATGTCGCCGGCCTGGTCGCCGGACGCCACCAAGCTGGCGTATGTGTCCTTCGAGGGTCGCCGTCCGCAGATCGTCGTACAGGATGTCTACTCCGGCGCTCGCCGCGTCGTGTCGGCCGCCCCCGGCATCAACGGTGCTCCGGCCTGGTCGCCGAACGGCCAGCGATTGGCGTTCACGCTGTCCAAGGACGGCAGCCCGGAAATTTACTCGTTTGACTTGGCGACCCAGAATCTGACCCGCCTCACCAACAGCAGCGCCATCAACACCGAACCGGTCTGGTTGCCGGACGGCAGCATCGTCTTCACCTCCGACCGGGGTGGATCGCCGCAGTTGTATCGCATTGGCCCTGGCGGTGGCGCAGCGCAGCGCATCACGTTCGAAGGCGACTACAACGCTCGGCCGACGGTATCGCCCGATGGCCGCTACATCGCCTTCATGCATCGACGCAACGGTAGTTTCCATATTGCCGTGATCGATTTGCAGACCCGTCAGTTTCGTGTCTTGACTTCTGGTGGCCAGGCCGAATCGCCCAGCTTCGCACCGAATGGCAAGATGATCATCTATTCCAATGGCCAGCGGCTGGAAGCGGTGTCCGTCGATGGTAGCGTCAAGCAGGATCTTGCCTTGCGCGGCAACGGACGCAACCCTGCCTGGGCTCCCTATGGCCGCTGATTTCGACTCGTGACTTTGTAAAGTTGAGGGAAAATGACCATGAAAACTTTTGTTCGAACCTTGATCGCTGCTGCTTCGCTCGCGGTTTTGGCCAGTTGCGCCTCGACTGGCGAGAACACGACCGACGGACAGACTCCGCAGGATGTGGCGGGTCAGCCGGGGACGGCGCAACCGGGTCAGGAAGCCTATAGCTATGGTTACAACCAAGCGCCCGGCAACTACGAATCCTATGATGCCAGCGGCGGTGGTGGCGGTGGTAGCAGTGGTGGTGGCGGTGGTAGCAGTGGTGGCGGCGCTTATGAGGGCGGTGGT
>Ga0116180_1000350_pt1 | contig 43820 bp, 39 predicted proteins | sample AD_UKC073_MetaG_FD_89804 | JGI IMG/M metagenome (GOLD analysis project Ga0116180, IMG submission 89804) | Active sludge microbial communities of municipal wastewater-treating anaerobic digesters from USA - AD_UKC073_MetaG | ecosystem: Engineered > Bioreactor > Anaerobic > Digestate | place: USA... | reverse complement strand
GGATCCGCGACCGACCTCGGGATCGTCCTCGCGGCATACGCGCTGGCGCAGGTGGTGACCACGCTGGTCGGTGGGGTCCTCGGCGACCGACTCCCGCGCTCGCTCATGATGCAGGGCTCCTCGGCGGTGCTGTCGCTCATCCAGGCGTTCGTCGCCGCGAGCCTCATCGGTGGCTGGTCGAGCATCCAGCTGCTGGCCATCACCCAACTGCTCGCCGGCTGCGTTGGCGCGCTGTCCAGCCCCAGCTCGCAAGCCGCCACCTCGCAGGTGGTGCCACCGGAGTTGCTGCCGCGAGCTGTCGCGATCCGTCGGCTGGTCAACAACACCGCGATGGTGCTGGGGTTCGGCGCCGCAGGCATGGTCGTCGCGGCGGTCGGATCAGGGTGGGCCATCGCCGTCGACGCGGCCACCTTTGCGGTGGCGGCGATCTTCTTCTCGCTGCTGCGGCTGCCGCCGGTCACCCCGTCGGCCGACAAGCCGTCGATGCTCGCCGAGGCCGTCGCGGGCGCGCGGGAGGTGTTCCGGCATACCTGGCTCTGGGCCCTCATCGTGCAGGCGCTGGTCTACCACCTCTTCTACGGCGGCGCGCAAGGCGTACTCGGGCCGATCGTCGTCAAGGACGACTTCGGCGAGGCGGCATGGGGGTGGGCGCTCGGGGCGCTCATGGTCGGGTTCATGGTCGGTGGACTGGTCACCTTGCGCTGGCGGCCACGACGGCTCGTGTATGCCGGCACGATCCTGCTCGGTCTCACCGCGTGCTTCCCGGCCGCTCTCGCCTCGCCAGTCGGGCTGACCTGGGTGCTCGTGGGAGCCTTCCTGCACGGCTTCGGGTTGGAGATCTTCAGCGTCAACTGGGACGTGGCCATCCAGCAGAACATCCCGCCGGAGAAGCTGGCCCGGGTGTTCTCCTTCGATGTGGCCGGCTCGTTCGCAGCCCGCCCGATCGGGTTGGCCCTGACCGGGCCGATCGCCCAGATGGTGGGCTTCCACGCGTGGTTGTGGGTGGTCGCCGCGGTCATCGTCGGCACCCTGGTGCTGGTGCTGCTCGTGCCCTCGGTGCGGCGCCTGCAACGGCTCGCCGACGGGCCCAACGACCCGGTGGCCGTCGCGCCAGGCGACTAACCTCCTGCGAGTGACCGACCTCCCCGAGCCGCTGGGCGCCGCCGACGGTGTTCGCGTGGACGCCCGCGCGGACGTTCGCGTGGACGCCCGCGCGGGCGCGCGCGAGGGCGAGGGCGACGCCGCGGCGTCGGCGACGGAGGACTTTCGGACCACGCTCACCCACCACGAGATCGTCTTCCGCTGCCCCGATCCGCAGCATGAGCTGGTCGACGTGCGGCTCTGGTACTACCTCGATCTGCCCTTACCTGACGGACGCCGCGGGTCGCAGCCGCCGCCGCCCGATCACCTGCAGCCGGTGCCCGGCGGGTGGGAGTTGCGCTGGCCGTTGGCCGGCCTGGACCTGGACCGCCTGGAATACGAGTTCACCGCGGGGCGGTCGGGTCACCCGGAGGGGCCGGACGGCCGGGAGCGCACCATGTTCCCCGACCCGGGCAATCCGCTGCGCGTCGAGGGCCCGTTCAGCGGGTCGTCCTGGCTCGCGTTGCCGGGGTATCAGCAGCCGGAGTGGCTCGCCGACGAACGCTGGCCGATGGTCTCCCAGGTCGTGTCCGTGCCCGCGCTGAGGTCCGCCGAGGGAGCACATGGTGCCGAGGTCGGCGACAGTGCTGAGGGCGTCGAGAGCGTCGAGGGGGTTCAGGGCGCTGACCGGGCCGAGGGTGGCGTCCGGCCGCTCGACGTCGAGGTCTGGAACCCCGCCTGGGCAGTCGATCAAGAGCTACCGCTGCTCATCGCCCACGACGGTCCGGAGTTCCACCGCCTCGGCGCGCTCACCGACGCGATCGCCGCCTTCGGGGCGGCCGGCCGACTGCCCGCGCTGCGGGTGGCGCTGCTGCCCCCGCACCGGCGCACGTCGACGTATGCCGCCGACCCGGCATACGCGACCTGGCTGGTCGAGCAGGCGGTGCCCGCGCTGCGCGAGGCGCTGCCCACCCGGGGGCGTCCCATCCTCGCCGGCCCGAGCCTCGGCGGGCTTGCGGCGCTGCACGCCGAGTGGCACCACCCGGGCACCTTCGCGGGGCTGCTGCTGCTCTCGGGGTCCTTCTTCATGAACGAATTCGACTCGCACGAAAGCGGATTCGTGCATTGGGCGCGGCTGCGCGGGTTCATCGACGAGGTGTATGCCGTGGGGTTACCCCCCAGCCGCCCAGCCGTCGCCCTGGGGTGGGGCACGGCGGAGGAGAACCGGCACAACAACCTCGCCATGGCCGCGCGGCTGGAGCAGTTGGGGCTGAGCGTCGGCCGGGCGACCCGGCGGGACGGCCACACCTTCACCTGTTGGCGCAACCTGCTCGACCCGTTGTTGCCGCAGCTCGTCGCCGCAGCCTGGCCGCAGGAGGGCTGATCACGATGGACCGGGTCTACGTCGAGTTGGGCACACCGTTCGGTCGGCCGGGGTCGGTCATTCGCTATGGCCACTTCGGCCGCCCGGTCATCATCTTTCCCAGCGAATACGGCCGGGCCTGGGAGGCCGAGGACAAGGGCCTGGTCGCCGCCCTGGCGCCGCTGGTCGACGTGGGGCGGATCAAGCTCTATGGCGTCGACGCCTTTGACGACCAGGGCTGGTCGGACCCGTGGCTGCCGCTGGAGGAGCGAGCCCGACGCGAGATCGCCTACCAGGACTGGATCACCGGGCCGGTGTGCGAGTGGATCGGGGCGGACAGCCCGGGAGCAACCAGTGCCCTGGTCATGGGGGCGAGCCTGGGGGCCTATCGGGCGCTGGCCATTGCGCTGCGCCGGGCCGATCTCTTCCCCGACGTCTTGGGGTTGTCCGGGTGCTACGACCCCACCCAGTGGCGGGCCTGGGGGGAACCCGGCCCCACGGCATACGCGACGAATCCCACCTGGTTCGTGCCGGACCTGCGCGGTGACCACCTGGAGTGGCTGCGGGCCCGGTTGCACGTCGTGCTCACCGTCGGGCAGGGGCAGTGGGAGGACACCACGGGGGCGATGGCCTCGACGGTGCACATGGCGGGGTTGCTGCGCGATCAAGGGGTGCGAGTTGACCTCGATATGTGGGGCCACGACGTTGCCCACGATTGGCCCTGGTGGCAGCGTCAGGCGTGCCACCATGTACCTCGGTTCTGTTGACGGGTCGGCTCGCGGGTACGGTCGGCAACGAGCTGCGACAGCCTGTCGGGGGTTTGTCGACACATGTGTCTGTGAAGGGCTGGTCGCGGTGTTAGCGTGCGCTCTGTGACGCGGGGGAGTGTGGTCATCCCGTCGCGCGGGGGAGCCCAACGCCTGCCGCGCATCCTCGACGCGCTCGTAGCCCAACAGGGCAGCGTCTGGGAGGCCGTCGTCGTCCTCGACGGCGATATCGACGACAGTGCGGCGGTCGTCGCGCGGTATGCCGTCGACCACCCCGTGCGCGCGGTGGTCTTCCCCGAGAACCAGGGTCGCGCGGCTGCGCTCAATTCGGGGTTCGCGACGGCCGAGGGGGATGTGCTCATCCGGGCCGACGACGACCTGGCACCCGGGGTCGACTATGTCGCCCGCCATGTCGCCCACCACGAGGCCGCCTGGGCGCGTGGCGAGGAGGTCGGCATCGTCGGGATGTGTTGGGACGTCTTCCCGGCCACGCCCTACAGCCGGGCCTATGGCGAGGCCGCCGACCGGCGGATCCGCGCGACGGCATACCAGGCTCCGGCCGACCAGACCTGGCGCTACTGGTGCGGCAATGTGTCGACCTCTCGGGCGACCTACGACCGGATCGGGCCCTATGACGAGGCCTTCCGCGCCTATGGCATGGAGGACATCGACTGGGGCTATCGGCTGCATCGGGGCGGCGTGCCGGTGCGGATCGAGGCCGACGTGGCCTGCGCGCATCACTCGACGGCGATGACGACGGCCGAGCGGGCGACTCGGGCGTTCTCGTCCGGGGCCTCGCGGCGGGCCTTCGAGCGCAAGCACGGGGCCGGGCCGCTGGCGGCGACGTCCGGGGACTCGGCGATGGCTTCGGGCGGTGCCGTCGCGGCCCCCTCGCAGGGTGGCCTCCCGCAGGAGGCCTGGTCGGCGCTCGTGCGCACCACCGCGCGCGGACTCACCGCCGCGCGAGTGCGTCAGTATGCCGGTCTGGTCGATCGCGTGCTGCCGGTCCTGCCGCGGCCGATCGGCGAGAAGGCCGTGGCTCTCGTCGTCGAGTCTGCTGGGTTGGCCGGACTGTCCAGTTCGTCGCGCGACTGAGCGCCTAGACTCCGCGATCATGCGCCGGTTGGTCATCGCCCCCCACATGGACGACGAGTCCCTCGGGTGCGGCGGGCTGCTCGCGAAATACGGGCCGGAATGTCGAGTGGTGGCCGTCGCCGACTCGGGGCCGGTGCGGGCCGCCGAGCATGCTCGTGCGCTGGAGTTGCTCGGGGTGACCGATGCGGTGGCCCTCGGTCTGCCCGACACGGCGCTCGGCCAGGACATGCCCCGGCTGGTGCGGGAGTTGGACCGGCAGTTCTGCGAGTTCCGGCCCGACGAGGTCTACCTCCCCTATCCGTCCCTGCACCAGGACCACATCGCGGTCTATGAAGCCGGCATGCGGGCCTCGCGGGCGTCGATGAGCTCCTCGCATTGGTTCCCCCCGACTGTGCTGGTCTACGACATCGCCGCCTATGACCTCAACCTCTATCCCACCGACCTGCGCTGGAACGTTTTCGAGTCTCTGACCGACGAACAGGCCGAGCTCAAGCGACTGGCCTGCGCGGCATACGAGTCGGAAAGTCCGGGCGGCGCGCACCCGATGAACTCCGTCAAGGACATTGCGCGAGCGGTCGGCAACATGCGCCTGACCGAGTTCGCCGAGCAGTACGCCCTGGTGCGTCTGGTGCGCTCGTGAGTGCTGTGTGGGCGGGGCTGGGCATCCGCACGCCTGCCGATCTGCCGCTCTTGGGCGCGGGGGAGCGGCGGCTGGTCGGCATCCACCAACCCGACCTGCTGCCCTACTCGGGGTTCTGGTTCAAGATGGCCGTCTCTGATGTGTTCGTCGTCGCGGTGCATGACCAGTTCCAGAAGCACGGCTACCAACGCCGGGTCACCATGCGCGAGCGCTGGTGCTCGCACGAACTCGTCGGCAAACCCGCGCTCCTGCCGATCTCCTCTGTCGTGGTGCGTGACGGCTGGCAAGGTCGCCTCTGCGATGTGGTGCGAGGCCGGTATGCCGGCTCGAGGCACTGGCGCACCCGCGGGGTGGATCTGCTGGAGCGGATCTCGGGGTGCGCGGTGGCCGGCGAGCAGACCCTCGACCAGGTCAACCTGGCGTTGGTCGCCGTGGTGCGCGAGCTGCTGGGGATCACCACGCCGCTGGTCGTGACGGCGCCGCCGGTGCACTCCGGGGTTGCGCGACTGGTCGAACAGGTGGGCCTGGTCGGCGGCACTGGCTATCTTTCCGGCACTGGCGGGGCGGCATACATGGGGTCGGACCCGGCCGCGCCGTTCGTGGCCGCGGGGCTGGATCTCGTGTGGTCCGACCATCAGATGAGCACCGGCGACTCGATCGTCAGCGTGCTGCTCGACGAGGACGACCCCATGTCCATCGTTCTGGCCCGCCACCCGCACTGACGGGATTCGGCAACGAGGCGTTGGATGTGGCGGAATGCGTCACCGGTGACGCTTTCTGCCACACGTAGTGGTGGAGGGGAGCCGTGCGGACCTTGGGCTGAGGCTGGGAGCGGGACTAACGGCATACCGAATGGTCGTGCGGCGGGAGACCATGAGAATAGGGCGCACAGTCGCGCGGTGCGGCGCGGCGCCCACCCGAGGGAGTGACCCATGGAACAGATCCGAAGGCACCTCGTAGGGCTCCTGTTGGGAGTCGAGGAGGACTGGCCGCAGGCGTTCGACGCGATCCTGCGCCGGGTCGGGCCGATCACGACGGCGCATGGGCAGACGCACACCTTTGACACCGAGCGGCTGACCATCGAGCCGTTCGACCTGGCCGACCCCGTGCGGGCCGACCTCGTCATCGACCGGCTGGCGCACTGGTACTACCACCCGCGCGAGTGGCTCAAGAAAGCCGCCCTCGTCAACGGCACCTACCTGCTCAACAGCCCCTTCACCTTCCAGTCGATGGAGAAGCACAGCGCCTATTGCGCGATGATCCGGCTCGGCCTCAAGGTGCCGCGCACCGTGCTGGTGCCCTATAAGAACCCCGTCGACAACGACCGCTGGGCCTACACCTCGGCCAAGTACAACCTGCACTTCGACCTGTCTGCCATTGCCGAGGATCTCGGTTACCCGCTCTACATGAAGCCCTTCGACGGCGGCGGCTGGCGCGGCGTCTCGCGCATCACCAATGCCGAGGAGTTGCACCGCGCCTACGACGAGTCGGGCGAGATGCTCATGCACCTGCAGGCGACGGTGGAGTACGAGAAGTTCGCGCGCGCGCTCACCATCGGCGCGGAGACTCAGGTGCTCGACTTCCGGCCCGACAAGCCGATGCATGCCCGGTATGCCGTGGCCTCGGACTTCCTCTCCGAGTCGGCGGCGGAGGAGACCCGGGCGATCAGCCGGATCGTCAACGCGTTCTTCGGGTGGGAGTTCAACTCGGCTGAGATGCTCGTCGCCGGCGATGAGGTCTACCCGATCGACTACGCCAACGCCTGCCCCGATGTCGCGGTGACCTCGCTGCACTACTACTTCCCGTGGGCCATCGCCGCGCTGGTGCGTTGGTCGGTCTACTGCCTGGCGACCGGACGGCGGCGTTCCCCGGCGGACCTGCAGACCCAGCGCTATTTCGCCATCGCCGACGACCCGGCTTTGGACTACCGGGCCAAGCTGGCGGCATACAGCGACTTGGCCGAGGAATACCTCGACACCGAGCGTTACCAGCAGTGGTGCGCCGAGCATCTGCCACACCTGGACGAGCAGGTACTGGAGTGGGTGAGCTCAACGGACTTCGACCGGGTGCTCAAGGAGACGGTCGTCGCGACCTATCCGCCGCATGAGCATCACCATTTCCTCGACTACTTCCACGGGTTGGTCGACCAGTGGATCGTCGATGAGGCGCGCCGGCTCCGAGTCCCCCAACACTGAGCGGGCTCGATCGGCGTTCCCGCTGAGGTCTATGCTCGTCCGCATGGAATCAGATAGTCTGATTCCATGCGGACCGTGACAGCGACTCAAGCCAGTCGAGGGTTTGCTGCCCTGCTGGACGAGGTCGAGCGCGGCGGTCGCGTGCGGATCACCCGAGGAGGACGGACGATCGCCACGATCTCGCCCGCAACTGCCGGAAATGGTGCCGCGGTCGTGGATCTGCTCACGCGGTCTGGGCTGGAAGCGGGCTTCGCCGATGATGTCGAGGCGGCCCGATCGCTGCCCTGGGAAGGGCCGGCGTGGGTCGCAGATTGATCCTGGACACCGGAGTTCTCATCGCGGCGGAACGCTCCCGGCTGCCCCTGAGTTCCGTCATCGGCCCGGACGACGACGTCGCAATCGCCTCGGTGACGCTCGCCGAACTCTGGGCCGGCGTGGACCTCGCTGCCTCCACCCAGCAGCGCGACCGCCGGGCTGCTTTCGTCGAGGCGGTCACTGGTGTGTTGCCGGTCGAGCCGCATGACGAGGCGGTCGCGCGGGTTCATGGCGGCCTGCTGGCGACGGTCCACCGGCTGGGCAAGCCGCGCGGCGCCCACGATCTGCTCATCGCGGCAGTTGCCGTGGCGACAGACCGGATCCTGGTCACGACCGACCGCAACGCCGGCCTTGGCGACCTCCCAGGTGTCACCTGCGAGGTCGTGACCGGCCGCTCAGCGTCGCCGTAAACGTCTCTGCCGTCGTTCGCCTGGCAGGAACGGGCCCGTCGTGGACTTGCGGCCGCACGGCATACTCGCCTGCGTGCCAGCGCCTGCCGCTCCATCCCGTATGCCGTCCGGTCCCGACCGCGTTGCGGTCACCTTCGGGATGACCCCCGACGAGGAAGGCTGGCCGCCGATCGGGTCCGAGACCCTGTGGGCGCAGCCGCTCGGGGAGGGCCGCTATCGGCTCGACACGGTGCCGTTCTTCGTGCCCGACCTGGCCGTGGGTGACGTCGTCACCGCAGCACCCGATGACGACGGTCGGCTCTGGGCGCAGCGCCGCGAGTCCACCGGCGGGCATGGCACGATCCGCGTCATCCCCTTGCTCGACGGCTCGCTCCTGGGCAGCACCCAGGCCCTGGTGTCGGCGCTCAGCCAGAGCCTGGTCGACCTGGGGCCGGGGGTGCGCTGGGAAAGTGCCGGGCCGGCATACTCGCTCGTCGCTCTGGACCTGACCCCCGACCTCGACGCGACCGAGCTGGCCCGCGTGCGCAACTGGCTGGAGGCGGGTCAGGCCGACGGGGCGTGGGAGTACGAGGAATCCTGCGTCACGCCGGCGTGGCTGGCGCTCTGACTGCCCGGCCCGCGCGGAGGGTCGCCACCGCGCCGACGAGCAGCACCGCGACTGCGACGACGAGGAGTTGGACCAGCGCGCTGAAGGCGAGGTACATCGGCAGCGCGTCGGGGACGGTCCAGGTCACCGTCGGCCCCCACGCCCAGGTGTAGGACGCGATCGGCAGCGCCAGCACGGTCGCGACCGCGACACCGACCGCCCAGACGGCGTGCGGCGCTTCGGCGCGGGACGGGCGGCGCCCCCGCCACATCACCAGCAGAGCTGCGGCCAGTGAGAGGGCGGTGGCCATCGCGGTTGCGTTGACGATCTCGCCCGCGGACATGACCGAGGAGAGCGAGTAGGTCTTGCCGGTCACCATCCAATACGCCTGCCAGACCAGCAGGTATGCCGCCGCACCGGCGAATGCCCACAGCGCGGTGCGGCGGTTGCGGACGATCCAGAGCACCAAGCCGCCGATGGCCAGGAGTGCGGCGAGGATCAGGGCGGGGGCACGACCGGCCCGGTCGCCGGTGAGCCAGTCGGCCCGGATCTCGTCCATGGTGGCCTGGCCGTACTGCGTGGGAGTGCGCTGGGCCGGCTGCGCATCTGCCGGGGGTGCGACGGTGGTCGCGATGGGCTGAGTCGATCTGCTGAGGTCGCCCTGATAGCGCTTGACGAGCAACGCCTGTTGGGCGACCTGGGCGGCTCCGAGCGCGGAGCGGGCGGTGTCATCGAGCTGGAGCATCGCGAGCGCGGCTTCGCCTTGGGCGGCCTGCAGCACCCGCGTGCCGGCCAGCACCGCGAGCGTCGGGGCGACATCTGCCTGTTGCACATCGGGGGCGGCGCCGGGCCGCACGCCCGCGCCGACCAGCACCAATGGCTCGGTGACGACGATGTCCTCGGGTCCGCCATGGCCGCCAGTGTCGAGGTGGCCGTGATCGGAGACCACGAGCAGGGCATCGCGGGTGAAGTCGAGTGCCCCCGCGACCTGGGCCAGGCGCGCGTCGACCTTGGTGGCCGCCGTGCGCCAGGCCGGGCTGGTGCCGCCGCCCGCGTGGTGGCCGGCGTGGTCGACCTCGTTGAGGTGCAGGAGGACGAAATCGGCCTGGTCGCCGCGCAGCATCGCGACGGTCGCGTCGGTCGACTCCTGGTCGGCCGCGTCGGTCTCCTCGTGGACGAAGTGCGTAGTGGTCAGTGCGCTGGGGGGCACCAGCGGGGTGAACCAGTCCGACCCCACGACCGCCGTGCGCCGGCCGGCGTCCTTGGCTGCGGCGAAGATGTTGTCGACCGGCCATACCGGAGCGGTCGCGGGGTCGGTGGGGTTCATGACGGGGGCGCCGTGCCGGTCCGGCCAGGCCCCGGTGAGCAGCACGGTCCACGACGGCACGGAGTAGGACGGGGTGTGGGAGTGAACCGTGGCCGAGGCGCCCTTGGTCCGCAACTGGGCGAGGAACGGCATGACGGTCGAGTCGGTTGCCGTGTCGACCCGCAGGCCATCGACGAGCACCATGACGACCTTGCGTGCGAGCGGCTGGGTGGGGGGCGCGGGCTTCGCGGCCGAGGTGGAGGCGGAGTCGGCCACCGTCGCGGTCAACGGCGCCCGGAAGTCATAGAGCGAGGCCATCAGCGCGGTTGCCCAGGTGTAAGCCAGCCCCGCCAGGGCCAGGCACACCACCGCGGCAACGGCCCTGCGGATCCACCTCGACGTCCCGGTCATCCCGCGAGTATGCCGTCTGCTCACCTCCCGCGGTCGTTCCAGACGGGCCGCTCTTCGCGTCCTCCCCTTGGTCACAGATCGCGATCACCTCACTTGGGTGCCGCTATAGCGTGCGCCAAGTTCACTGATCGCGATCAGTGGTGACGTGCGGAGGTGATCGCACGGCATACGCTCCGGTTTATCGGGAACGAGGCAGGTGCAGCGCACAGCAGGCACGATGGCCTCTGGCGGCGACGAACGAACGGAGCACAGCCATGGCATACGCGACCTACGAACAGGCCATCGCGAAGAAGGCGACGAGCAACGACCTCGTGAAATACGTCGTCGAGCAGGTCTCGCTGCTCGGTGACGGCCAGAACGCGACCATCGACTTCCTCGACCGCGCGGCGGTGGGGGAGTTCTGCCGGGCGCTCGGCTTCGCCGCCGACCGCAACTGGGCCGCGCTGCCGCTGGAGGAGATCTCCCCCGAGGACGCGACCGGCGCCAAGGTCGTGCCTGCCGACGAGGCGGCCAAGATCCTGGCGTGCGTCAAGGTGATGTTCAGCCGCGGCAAGCTCGCCCCCAGTGACGAGGGCACGCCCGCGCCGCACATCCTCAACGACTTCCTGCCCGCCGGCACGACCTACCGCGGCAAGAAATGCCTCGGCCACCTGTGGGAGTGGCAGTACGCCCTCGCCGTCGAGCTCGAGCACGGGCGCTACCGCGGCACCAATGTCACCAACAACCACCCGGTCCTCACCGCCCTTGTGGTGCTGGCCCACCTGTCTGAGGACGCGCTCTACTACGCGCGGCTCTGGGTCATGGAGACCGAGGGCGAGCTGCTCAACGCCCAGCTCGACCGCGCGCCCTTCAAGGAGCTGCACGAGACCCTCGAAGTCCTGCAGCGCGCCCAGCGGCACAAGGCCCAGCGCATTGCCGAGAAGGTCGCCGCTGCATGATCGCCCGGTGGGTCCGACGCGCGCTCGCGGTGGTTGCCACCGCGGGCGCAGTCGGGTTGCCCGCCCTCGGTATGCCGTCCGCAGCCCATGCAGCGCAACTCGCCTCTGCGCCAGTCGATTTCGCATCGAAACCAGGGGGTATGCCGTCCAGTGCGTTGGCCTCGCAACTGGGCTTTGCGCCAGTCGGGTTGGGCGACGGCCGGGTCCGCGCGAACGTCGTCGAGGAGCAGCGCTGGGTGCCGGTGCGGGCCGAGCCGGACGGCACCCCCGTGGCTCTGGACGTGTCGATCTGGCGTCCGGACACCCCCGGTGAGCGCCCCGCCGTGCTGCTGGCGCATGGCTTCGGCGGGAGCAAGGCCGACCTCGTGCAACGGGCCACCGACCTCGTCGCGGATGGCTACGTGGTCCTCGGCTGGTCGGCCCGCGGCGCGGGTGACTCGGGCGGGCGGATCCACCTTGACGACCCTGACTACGAAGTCGCCGACGCCCGCGCCCTGGTCGACCTGCTGGTCGGGCGTCCCGACGTCATCCAGGAGGAACCCGGCAACCCGCGGGTGGGGGTCGTCGGCGCCTCCTATGGCGGGGCGTTGGCGCTCATGCTCGGCGCGACGGACTCGCGCATCGACGGTGTCGCCGCCGTCGTGACCTGGCACGACCTGGCCGATGCCTTCTTCCCGCAGCAGGTCGTCGGCAGCGACCAGCCCGGGCCGTTCAAGGCGCTGTGGGCCTCGCGCTTCTTCGGTGGCGCCTCGCTGGCGGGAGCCACGGGAGCCACGGGAGCCACGGGAACGACGGGAGCCACGGGAACGACGGGAGCCACGGGAACGACGGGAGCCACGGGAACGACGGGGACCACCGGAGCCACGGCGCTGTGCGGGCGGTTCGACCCGACCGTGTGTCGGCTCTTCCTGCAGGCCGCCGAAACCGGCCAGCCGAGCCCGGAACTGCTCACTCTGCTGCGCGCCCACAGCCCGGCGTCGTTGTTGACCGGCCTCAAGGTGCCGACCTACCTCGTGCAGGGCATGTCCGACACCCTCTTCGGGCTGGAGCACGCCGATGCGACCGCCCGCGTCCTGCAAGCCCAACGCACCCCCGTCGCGGTCCGCTGGATCGACGGCGGCCACGACGGCCTCAGCACGACCGCGGAGGCCGATGAAGCCGCGCTCAAGGCATTCCTCTTCGGCACGCTCAACTCCCGCCTCGGCATCAAGGGCGTCGCCGGGTTTGTGTATGCCGGGCCCGTCCCGCGCCGCCAGACCGTCGCACCGATCTACTCCCTGCCCACCTATCCCGGGCTGGCGCAGGCCACCCGCGCCTCGGTCGCAATGACCGACGGCGGGCCTCGCGCCCTGCTCAACCCGCCTGGCGGCCTACCCGCATCCCTCACGACGCTGGCCGGTGCGACGATCCCGGGAGGTGCCGGCACGGCATACCAATTAGCTGCTCTGCCAGGGCAATCGGCTGCCTTCGACACAGCGCCCCTGGACGCGCGACGGGACATCGGCGGTGCTCCGCGCGTGCGGCTCACGGTGACCTCGACGGGGTCGTCCGTGACGCTGTTCCTCAGCCTCTGGCAGGTGACCGGCGACGCCGCGACCCTCGCCCGCAAGCTCGTCGCCCCGGTGACCATCCCCACGACTCCGGGCCAGCCCACCACGGTCACCGTCGACCTGCCCGCGGCCAATTGGACCGTCGAATCCGGTTCGCGCCTGCGGCTGTTGGTCACCACCACCGACTCGGCGTATGCCGTGCCCCGCGCCGCCCGCCTCGACCGCGTGGCCATCGACGGGGCCACGATCGACCTGCCCTCGCTCGATGGCACCCGGGTGTCCGGCGAGAGTGACCTGGACACCGAATCCCTCGGGGTTGCCGCAGCCCTGCTGGCCGCGCTCGCGGTCTGGGGGGTGACGGCATTCCTGGCCCGGCACCGACGCACCCACCTGCCCGAGCGGCCCGACCTCAAGGGGGTGCCGCTCGTCGTCGACGGGCTCGTCAAGACCTATGCCGACGGCCACCGCGCTGTCGATGACGTGACCTGGCGAGCCGAGCGCGGCCAGGTGGTCGGTCTGCTCGGCCCCAACGGAGCCGGGAAGACGACGACGTTGCGGATGGTGCTCGGCCTCATCGCCGCGGACGCTGGTCACGCGTATCTCAATGGCGTTCCGGTGCAACCGGGTTCGCGCGCTCTGCGGCACGTGGGCGCGCTCGTCGAGGGCCCCGGGTTCCTGCCGCACCTCACCGGCCGACAGAACCTGCACGCCTTCTGGGCGGCCACCGGCCGAGACCCCGCCGAGTCCCACCTGGATGACGTGCTCGACGTCGCCGCGCTGGGCGGAGCGATTGACCGTCCGGTGCGCTCCTATAGCCACGGGATGAAGCAGCGCCTCGGCATCGCTCAGGCGATGCTCGGGCTGCCCGACCTGCTCATCCTCGACGAGCCGACCAATGGCCTCGACCCGCCGCAGATCGCCGCGATGCGCCCGATGCTGCAGCGCTATGCCGCCGCCGGCCGCACCGTCGTCGTGTCCAGCCACCTGCTCGCCGAGGTCGAGCAAACCTGCTCCCACGTCGTGGTCATGCACGCCGGGCGAGTGGTCACCTCGGGCACGGTCGCCGAGCTCGTCGACTCCGCCGACACCACCGTGGTCTGGTTGGCGCCAGCGACGCCTCCCGCCGCAGTGGATGATGTGGCTGACCGGCTGCGCGCGCACGCGGGGGTCGCGGACGTCGAGGTGGTCGCCGACGAGGGAGAGCCGCGCCTGGTCGTCACTGCCGGTATGCCGCGCGCCGACCTCGTGCGACTGCTCACCGCCCAGGGCGCCGACGTCGTGGGGCTGAGCAGCCGTCGCCACTTGGAGGAGGCCTTCCTCGGGGTCATCGCGGCGGCCGGAGAGGCGTCGGAGACCGCGGTGAACGGGCGCGCCAAAGAGAAGAGTCTGAGCGATCGACTGCGACAGGTGAGAGCCCGATGAGCAGCTCATCTCAGCCGCGGCCGCCCCGTGGCCGCCACGCCGCCCCCGATGACACTGCGTCCGGTCGCTCTGGGTTCAGCCGCACTGGATCCGGCCGCCATGCCGCCGCGCCGACCGGACCGCCCCTCAGCCTGCGCTCCGAACTCCGCCGCCAGACCGGCCGCCGTCGTACGCTCTGGGCGTTCGCCTTGCTGCTGGCCCTGCCGCTGGTCCTCGTTGCCGCCTTCGCCATCGGTCGCTCCAGTGGGCCGGCCACCGGCACCCGCCTGGTCGACCTGGCCACGCTGGGCAGCGCCAACTTCACCCTTTTCACCCTGGTCGCGGCCTCGGAGTTCCTCCTGCTCGTGCTCGTCGCCCTCTTCGCCGGCGACCCGGTGCCGTCGGAGGCGTCCTGGTCAACGCTGCGCTACCTGCTCGTGGCGCCGGTCCCGCGGGCCCGCCTGCTCACCAGCAAGCTCGTCGTCGCGATCGCCACCATCGCGGTGGCCCTGGTCGCCCTGGTCGTCTGGTCATTGCTCGTCGGCACCGTCGCCTATGGCACGGCCCCCTTCACCAACCCGGCAGGCGGGGTCCTGGAGTGGCGCGAGCTGCTGCCCCGGGTGGCGGCGGCCACGGCATACCTGTTCGTCACGTTCTTGCAGGTCGCGGCGTTCGCGTTCTGGATGGGCGTGCGCACCGACGCGCCGCTGGCCGCGGTCGGCGGCGCCGTGCTCGTCACCATCGTCACCTCGATCCTCGGCCAGATCGAACCGCTCGGTGACCTGCGGCACGGGCTGCCGCTGTACTACCAGCGCGCCTTCCTCGACCTGTTCACCCCCGCGATCGACTGGACCGGAATGCGGCACGGCGCGCTGTGGTCGCTGCTGTATGCCGTGGTGTTCACCGCCCTGGCCTATCGCACCTTCCGGCGCAAGGACGTGCTGAGCTGAGCCGCCTGGGCGGCCGCGGCGCGCTGGGCGCCGTGCGGTCGCTGGGCCGCACCCGCAGCCGCAGCCGCAGCCGCGCCCGCCGTCGCGCCCGGCGGGGCCGCCGGGCGGGTGCCCGCGAGGGCCAGCGTGAGCCGCAGCACCTCCTCCGGATCGTCGAGCCGGTCACCGAACAGCTCGCGCAGCTGGGCCATGCGATAGCGGACGGTTTGGGGGTGCACGTAGAGCGCTTCGGCGACGAGCTCGCGGCGGCCGTGCAGCAGCAACCAGGCCCGCAAGGTCTCCTCCAGGCGCGCCCGGGTGGCCGGTCGCTGGCCGGTCAGGGGGGCCAGCGCCTGCTCGGCCAGGTCGGCCAACGCCTCCGGATCGGCATTGAGCAGCAGGGTGACCAACTGGGTGTCGGTGTCGAGGGTGGCCCGGCCGACCGGGCGCGGCAGCGACTGCCCCCGCACGACCCGGGTAAACGACGAGCGGGCCTGCAACCACGGCCGCTCCGGGCCGACGATCGCGCCGCGCCCGTCGAGCTGGCGCAGCAGCCGCTCCCGGTCGCGACCGGCCAGGTCGGGCACCAACAGCACGGCCTGCCCCTCGGCCACTCCCGGCAGGTCGGTCGAGGCGATGAGGGTGCGGCCGTCGAGGGACCCGAGGACCGCCCGCGCCTGGCCCTCCGGCAGCAGCACGGCGGTGAGGGTTCGCGGTGGCGTCCATTCGGCCCGCACCGCGACCTCGGCGAGGGCGGTCTCCTGCGCGCCGCGCACCACCATGACGGCCAGCCGCTCGCGCTCGCGCTCGCGCGCCCGCCCGAGCAGCCGCAGCTCGTCGGCGTGCCCGGCCAGGCTGGCGGCCGACAAGGCGTCGATATAGGCGAACACCAACTCGGCGAAGGATCCCAGAGTTTGCGCCGAGACCCCGGCGGCCACCGCCTCGTGCGAGAGACCCCGCCACGAGACTCGGGCTCCGACCCGGTATGCCGCGAGGAGTGCGTCCATGGACCGGCCACTGCGGGCCTCGCCACGGCCCAACTCGTAGGCACCCGCGGTGCTGGGGGCGATCGGCTCGGCCGCCGACCCGGTGTTGCCCGAGCGAGCCAATTCCAGGAAGTTGACCAGCGCGAGCTGCACTGCCGACCGGATGGCGGCACCCATCGCGCCGGTGAAGGCCCGCGAATAGCTCGGCACCTCGCGCACGATGGTCGCCACCGCCTCCTCGGCCACGGCGGGCACCGAGTCTCGCAACCGGACGAAAGCGGCTTCGTCCAGCCAGCGGTGTGGCATGCCGTCGCCCATGACCGGCATTTTGTCACTCCGGAACAAAAAGTCGAGGGAAGTTCACGTGGAGTCGTCAGGGTTCTCACTCCCAATCACGGGAGAATTGGTGACATGTCCGTAACGGCTGCCCCTGCTCGACGCCTGCATTCGCTTCGCACCCGAGCGTGGAAGGTCGCCGAAGCGGTCGCCAAGCCGCTGCTGCCTCCCGACACCTTCGACCTGTTCGCGCCGCTGCGTGCCACAGCGGATGTGTTGGCCGGCCGGGTCGAGCGCGTTCACCTGGAAACCGCCGACGCGGCGACCATCGTCATCCACCCTGGCGCCGGCTGGCAGGGCCATGTGCCCGGCCAATACGTGCGCCTCGGCGTCGACATCAACGGCGTGCGGCACTGGCGCACCTACTCGTTGACCTCGCTCGTCGCCAGCCCCGACGAGCGCATCTCGATCACCGTCAAGGCGATCCCCGATGGCCTGGTCAGCCGTTATCTCGTCCACGAGATCGCCGTCGGTGACCTGGTCCACCTCGACCAGGCGCAGGGTGATTTCGTCCTGCCGAGCCCGCGGCCGCGCAAGGTCCTCTTCGTCACCGGCGGCAGTGGCGTCACCCCGGTCATGGGCATGCTCCGCAACCACCTCGACGAGCTCGGTGACGTCGTCATGCTGCACTCCGCGCCCACCGAGCACGACGTCATCTTCGCCGGTGAACTGCGCGACCTCGCCGCCGCCGGGCGGATGCGCTATGTCGAACGGCATACCGACGCCGAGGGCATGTTCGCCTTCGTCGACCTGCCCGCGGTCGTGCCCGACTGGCTCGACCGCGAGGTGTGGGTCTGCGGCCCGAGCGGCATGCTCGACGCGGCGCAGACCTGGTATGCCGCCGCCGGTCTGGAAGAGGCGCTGCACGTCGAGCGGTTCCGGCCGCACATCGTCGCCGGCGGCGAAGGCGGCATGCTCACCTTCGCCAGCAGCAAGCTCGTGTTCGCCGGCGACGGCGACACCCCGATCTTGGAAACCGCCGAAGCGGCCGGCGTGCTCATGCCGTCGGGCTGCCGGATGGGCATCTGCTTCAAGTGCGTGCTCCCCCTCACCGAAGGTGCCGTCCGCGACCTGCGCACCGGCGAGATCACGTATGCCGCCCCCGGAGACGGGGTCGTGGTCCAGACCTGCGTTTCGGCCCCCGCCGGCAACTGCGAGATCGCCCACTGATGCGTTCGCCCCTGATGCGGCCGCTACTGATGCGGGCGTCTATCCCCGTCGCGACGGCACGGTCGACCGAGCCCGCGATGTCACCTTTCGTCAGCCTGACCCGTCCCACCGCCCGCCTGGGCGCCACCGAAGGAGCCCACCGATGACTCTCGTCGCCGAGCCCACTCTGGACATCGACGCGCATGACCACTCGGTGCACCCGCACGACAAGCAGGTAGCAGCGCTGGCCCGCAACTCGCGGTTGTCCGTCGTCGGCAGCCCGACCCGCGTGCTGCACCCCAAGCCCTCCGGCCGCCCCGACCCGACCGCGCACCTGTCGGCCGCCGACCTGGAAGCCCTCGGCCGCGAGCTCGACGCGCTGCGCCAGGAGATCCTCGATTCGCGCGGAGCCAGCGACGCGGCATACATCCGGCGCACCATCGCCGCGCAGCGCTACATCGAGCTCGGTAGCCGACTGGTGCTGCTCTTCTCGCTCTTCCCGCCGGCCTGGCTGCTCGGCACCGCGGGCCTCACCGTCTCCAAGATCCTCGACAACATGGAGATCGGCCACAACGTCCTGCACGGGCAGTGGGACTGGATGCGCGACCCCAAGATCCACTCGACGACCTGGGAGTGGGACTTCGTCTCCCCGGCAGCGCAGTGGAAGGAGACGCACAACGTCACCCACCACACCTACACCAACGTGCTCGGCAAGGACTCCGACCTGGGCTACGGGCTGTTCCGGGTGGACCCCGATCAGGAGTGGACGCTCAAGTCGCTGGCCCAGCCGTTCTGGAGCCTGCTCAACGCCATCTTCTTCGAGTGGGGCATCGCGTCGTACGACCTGCAGCTGCACAGCATCATCAAGGGCGAGCTGCCCAAGGAGGAGGCCGACGCCCGCTGGCAGGCGCTGCGCACCAAGATCATCAAGAAGCTCGGCAAGGAATACGTCCTGTGGCCGCTGCTGTCCGGCCCGTCCGCCTTCACGACGATGGCCGCCAACGCCACGTCCAGCATCCTGCGCAACCTCTGGGCCAACGGCGTCATCCTTTGCGGTCACTTCCCCTATGGCGTTGACACCTTCGCCACCGACTCGATCGATGGTGAGACCCGCGGGCAGTGGTACGTCCGGCAGATGCTCGGCTCGGGCAATATCTCCGGGCCCTGGCTGGTCCACTTCTTGTCGGGCAACCTGTCGCACCAGATCGAGCACCACCTCTTCCCCGACCTTCCGAGCAACCGCTACTACGAGATCGCGCCCCGGGTGCGGGAGATCTGCCAGCGCTACGGCCTGCACTACGTCACCGGGTCCTACCCCAAGCAGGTTGCCTCGGCGTGGGCCAAGGTCATCGTCCTCGCCTTGCCGAACAAGCAGCCCGACCGCTCGCGGCTCTCGGTCGTCGCGGAGGCGGCTGGTGACGCGTGGGCGGCCCGCAAGGCCAAGCGTCAGGCGCGCCGCGCGGTTCGCTAAGCGGCTGTCGGTATGCCACTCGGTATGCCGTGTGGTCGGCTGGGCGGCGAGCCCACCGCGGCAGATAACTAGACAAACCTTGAACACCATGTCACTCTAGGGTCACTGAATCTAGACACACGCTCGACGTTCGTTGACAGCGGTGACCATCGCCGCACGTCGACGGTCGTCGAGGGTGGCCGGGAAGGCGCACTTCCGGGCAGACCCTGGAGGCCACATGGACAATGCTTCGCGCCCGACGTCGCAGGACCGGGTTAGGCAGGTCACCGTCACGGTCGCCGAAGTCGCGTGCATCATCGGCACGCTCGTCGGCGTCGGCGTCATCGGCACCCGCGTCGAGGAGTCCAGCGGTGGCCGTCTCGCGGCCGACGCCACCCTCATCGCCCCGGCCACCCCGGCCTTCTCGATCTGGTCGGTCATCTATCTCGGCCTGGCGGCATACACCGTCTGGCAGTGGCTGCCGCGCAACGCGACCGACCCGCGCGCCCGCGCGACCGGATGGCTGGCCGCCGCCTCGATGGTCCTCAACGCCGCTTGGCTGCTGGTCACCCAAGCCGGCTGGCTCTGGGTGAGTGTTGCGGTGATCTTCGCGCTGGTGATCGTGCTGGCCCGCCTGGTCGACCGGCTCGGCGAGCTGCGTCAGCTGGCCGGGGGCCTAGCCGACCGCCTCATCCTGGACGGAACCTTCGGTCTCTACCTCGGCTGGGTCGTCGTCGCGAGCTGCGCCAATGTCGCCGCCACGCTGGTCGCGTCCGGCGTCAACCCGCCGTCGGCGGTAGCGCAGGGGATGACCGTCCTGGTGCTGGCCGTCGCAGCCGGCATCGGCAGCTGGCTCGCCCGCCGTCTCGGCGCTCGGTATGCCGTGGCCCTCGCCATGGCGTGGGGATTGGGCTGGATCGCCGTAGGGCGCTCGATGGCCGAGCCGCAATCGCTCGTCGTCGCGGTGGCTGCCGCGGCCGCCGCCGCGATCGTCCTGCTGTCCACCGTCCTACAGCGGCGCCGACTGGAGGCATCGAACCGCCCCATCTCCCGTTCGTCGCACGGCATACCGAAGGCAGGTGTGGGGTATGGCGCCTAAGGTGATGGAGATGAGCCGCCCGCTGACCGTGTCAGCGTCGATGCCCGAGGGATTCGGCGCCGCGCTGCCGCCCGAGCTCGACCCGGCGATCCGGGCCTGGCAGCGGCGGGAAGCCGAGTTGCGGGCCGAGATCGCCGCCCGCGCCACGCGGCCAGCACCCGGTATGCCGGTCGGTTTCGACCTCGCGGGCATGCGCGCGCTCGAGCGGGAAGTCTCCGACCGACTGGCCCGCGAGTTCACTGCCCCGGTGCCCGAGGGGGTCGTCATCGAGGACCTCACCGCGGGGGGTGTGCGGGTCCGTCGTTACCGCCCCGCGTTGCAGGTAGCGACCGATGCGCCGCTGCCGACCCAGATCTGGTTGCACGGCGGTGGCTTCGTCGTCGGCGCCGTCGACGAGGAGGTCAACGACCGGATCCTCGGCATGCGCGTCGCCCTCAGTGGATTCCAAATCCTTTCGGTGGACTACCGCCTCGCGCCAGAACACCTCTACCCGGCTGCGGTCCAGGACGCTCTCGCCGTGATCGGCGCAGTGGCGGCCGATCCGTTGGCCTGGGGGGCGGCACCCGGGCAGCTCGGGCTCGGCGGGGCGTCAGCGGGCGCGATGATCGCCGCTTCCGCCGCGCTGCGTCTGGGCGCCACCCGCCCTGGGCTGCTGCGACACCTCTGCCTCGAAGTCCCGCCGGTCACCCTCGTGCCGCATGGGGCGTCGTGGACGGCATACGCGCCGCTGTTGGGGTCGACCGATGCCCTCGCGCTCGCCGCACTCGCCTACCTCCCCTCCGCCACGCTCGACGACGGGTATGCCGTGCCGCTCACCCTCGCGCAACAAGGCCGGGCCGCGGGACTGCCGCCGACCACCATCCTCACCGCGGAGTTCGACGCCCTGCGGGACGGCGCCGAGGAGTTCGGCCGGTTGCTGGGGGAGGCCGGTGTGCCGACGCATGTCATGCGCGGCGAGGGCCACGTGCACGCCTCGTCGTTCCTCACCCGGACCTTCAAGGCCGCTCGACAGTGGCAAGGGTGGCTGGCTCTGGCTGTTGCCGCGGCGCTGGGGCCGACGCCTGCCTGACGGCCCGTGCCGGCGAATGACGTGCGCGGATGTCTGGGATCAACTCGGTGTTTGCGCCGGTGACGCCACTGCGGGAGGATTGCTACTCGCGGGTAACGCCCAAGTACTGATCCGCCCTCACGGAAGGTGCCGTCATGGCCAAGTACGACCCCAACACCACCACCCTCGGCGAGCTGCTGGCCGACCCCGACGTCGTCGCGATCCTCGAGAAGCACGCGCCGGGCATCACGAGCAACCCCATGATCGGCATGGCCGCGGCGATGCCCGCGAGCCAGGCGATGGCCATGGCCGGCGGCATGATCGGCGCCGACACCGTCGCCGCGATCAACGAAGAGGTCAGCGCGCTCTGAGCTCGGGTTCTCGCCCTTGCCGGGGTGGGAGTGGCACCGAATCGGTGGGATGACTGATCGGTCGGTCGATAACGTTGATAAATTAACGACGCTCGACGTTCACACCTCTGGTCTACCAGCGAGTAGAGTTCACAGTGGTTTCACACCAACGAACCGGCCTCCGTACCCCCTGACGGAGGCCGGTTTCGTGTTCCCGGGCAGGTTCCGGGCCCGGCCGGCGCGCCAGGTTGCGCTGGGAGGTGCGCACCCGGCATACCGGAGCGCTCTGGCGTAGCGTGCGGGGATGGCGACCCGCTCCAGCACCCCGGCAGTCGAGCTCGACGTCGACGGCCGCACCGTGCGGCTGACCAACCCCGACCGGGTCTACTTCCCGGCGCATGGGTGGACCAAGCTCGATCTGGCGCAGTATTACCTCGCGGTCGGGCCGGGGATCGTGCGGGCACTGCGGGAGCGGCCGTGCATGCTGCACCGCTTCCCCGACGGGCTGGCCGGGCCGAAGGTGCACCAGAAGCGCATCCCGGCTGGGGCGCCGCCGTGGATCGAGACGGTGCGGCTGCACTTCCCGAGGTTCAACCGATCGGCCGACGAGCTGTGCGTCACCGAGCTCGGCGCGGTGATCTGGGCGGTGCAGATGTCGACCGTCGAGTTCCACCCGTGGAACGTCCGGCGAGCCGACGTCGACCGGCCGGACGAGTGGCGGATCGACCTCGACCCGATGCCGGACTGCGATTTCGCCCGGGTTCGGCGGGTCGCTGCGGTCGTGCAGGAGGTGCTGGGGGAGCTCGGCATGGTCGGCTATCCCAAGACCTCCGGCGGCAATGGGCTGCATGTCTACGTGCGGATCGCGCCGGAGTGGACTTTCGGGGAGGTGCGGCGGGCGGCGCTCGCCTTCGCCACCGAGGTATGCCGTCGGGTCCCCGACGATGCGACGGTCACCTGGTGGCGCAAGGACCGCGACCCGCGGCACGTCTTCATCGACTACAACCAGAACGCCCGCGACCACACCATCGCCGCGGCCTGGTCGGTGCGCGGGGTGCCCGATGGCACGGTGTCGACGCCGATCACGTGGGACGAGGTGGCCGATGTCGACCCGCGGGACTTCACGCTGGCCACCGTGCCGGCGCGGTTCGCAGCGCTCGGTGACCTGCATGCCGGGATCGACGACACGGCATACCGGCTCGACACCCTGCTGGAATGGGCCGACCGCGACGGTATGCCGTCCGACTCGCCATCCCAGGACGACGGTTCCGAAGAGAGCTAGCATCGGCCGCGTGACCTGGTCACTACGCCAACGGTTGTGGGCATCTCATGTGCTGCGCAGTGGCGCGCTCGCGGCGGCCCTGCTGGTGAGCGGGTGCTCTGCGGGCCCGGCTGGTTCGACCGACCTGCGGTGGCCGGGTGAGGCGGGGCCGTTCGGTGCCACCGTGCCAACCGAGGGGCGCCCGTTCGTCGTGGGTGGGATCGCGTTGTGCACGGCCGGTAAGTCACTCACCCTTGATGCCGAGGCGCGGTTCACCGAGGGAACGCTGACCCTGCCGCTGCGGACCCGGCCGATCGGGGTGGATCGGATCGGAGCGCAACCGGGCACCTTTGCCGAGCTGGGGCTGGGCACCCTCGGGCGGACCGTCACCGCGCCGTGCGGGGGCAGCGCCCTCGAGGAGTTGCTCCTGGAAGCGACCTGGACCGGGCCCGGACCGGCATACGGGAAGAACCTGCGCCTCACCTACACCGACACCGCTGGCGCGCGCGGCGAGCTGGTCATCCCCTTCACCCTTGGGCTCTGCCCAGTCCCGGCGGCGAGCGGGTGTCCCTCCCCGCCTCCGACGTAGCCGCCGAACCGAAGCCCGCACGGCATACCATCCGCAGGTGCCTATCCAGACGTCACTGACTCCGCGGCAGCTCGCCGTGCTCGCGGGGTGGCTGCCCGGGTATGCCGTGCGGCGCGACTTGAGCTGGGGCTTGGTCGACACGACCGTGTGGGAGATCGAGTGCGGCGGGGAACGGTTCGTCGTCAAGGCGGCCGGACCGGATGACCATCACCTGGCGCGGGAAGTGCAGGCCCACCGGGAATGGATCGGGCCCTGGGTGACGGCGGGACGCGCCCCTGAGCTGGTCCACGCCGATGCCGAGGTCAAGATCATCGTCACCCGCTATCTCGACGGTGACCTGGTGCTGGGCCACGACGCCGCGCGCGATCCCGAGGCCTATCGCCAGGCCGGGGAGCTGCTCGCCCAACTCCACTCTGGAGGGACCGGGGCCATCGACGCTGACGTCGAACAGCGCGCGAACGAGCACACCCTGGCTTGGCTGGCCAAGCCGCATCGCATCGAACCGCGCCTCGCCGAGCGGCTGGGTCGCGTCATCAGTCGCTGGCCGACCCCTCCGGTCCCGCTCGTCCCGACCCATGGCGATTACCAGCCGCGCAACTGGCTCATCCATGACGGTCAGGTGCGGGTCATCGACTTCGGGCGGGCTGCGCTGCGACCGGCGATGACCGACTTCGTGCGGATGGCCGGCCGGGAGTTCCACGGAGAGCCTGCCCAAGAGGCGGCCTTCCTCGCCGGCTATGGCTCCGATCCCCGCGAGCCGGATGCCTGGTTGCGGTGGCGGGTCCGCGAGGCGGTCGGCACGGCGGTCTGGGCCTACCAGGTGGGGGACACCGAGTTCGAGGCGCACGGCATACGGCTGCTCGCCGAGCTTGAGTCCCAGCTCGGGACCGACTAGGTCGAGGCACCCGGGCAGAGGTGGGATGCTCACGGGTATGCCGTCCCCGCCCGCGCCTGCGCCTGCGCCTGCCTTCGCGTTTCAGGCGGCGCTGTGGCGGCACGAGGGCGGCGGCGGGGCGTGGTGGTTTCTCACCGTGCCGTTCGACGTGTGCGACGAGATCGAAGAAGCGACGACCACCCGCGGGGGTTTCGGCTCGATCCGCGTCGAGGTGACCGTCGGCGAATCGGTCTGGCGCACGTCGCTCTTCCCGAGCATCCAGCAGCGGTCGCTCATCCTGCCGGTGAAGAAGGCGGTCCGCACCGCCGAGAAGCTCGACGACGGCGACCTCGTCTCAGCGAGCGTCACCCTGCTCTGAGTGGGTCTAGGAGTTGGGCCACGAGGCGGGCACGTGCGCCTCGAGCTCGGCCAGCCACACGCGCGCGGACGCGTCGGACGGCATACGCCAATCACCCCGCGGCGATAGTGAGCCGCCGCGCACGACTTTCGGGCCGTTGGGCAGCGCCGATCGCTTGAACTGGTTGGCGAAGTAGCGCTTGAGGAAGACCTGCAGCCAGTGCCGGATCTCCTCCAGCCGGTATGCCGTGCGCGCACTCTCGGGGTAACCCGCCGGCCACTGCCCGGCCGCCGCGTCATGCCAGGCATGCCAGGCGAGGAAGGCGATCTTGGATGGGCGCAGGCCGTGGCGCAGCAGGTGGTAGAGGGTGAAGTCCTGCAGGGCATACGGCCCGATCATCGCCTCGGTGGACTGCGGCTCAACGCCCTCCTGGTCGGGCACGAGCTCGGGGGTGATCGTCGTGTCGAGGATCGACTGGAGCGTGCTCCCGACGTCATCCGAGAACTGCCCCGACGCGATGACCCAGCGGATGAGGTGCTGCATGAGGGTCTTGGGCACACCGGTGTTGACCCCGTAGTGCGACATCTGGTCGCCGACACCGTAGGTGCACCAGCCCAGGGCCAGCTCGGAGAGGTCACCGGTCCCGAGAACGATCCCGCCGCGCTGGTTGGCGATCCGGAAGAGGTAGTCGGTGCGCAGCCCGGCCTGGACGTTTTCGAAGGTCACGTCATAGACCGGCTCACCCTGGCCAAAGGGGTGACCCATGTCGCGCAGCATCTGGGTCGCGGCCGGGCGGATGTCGAGTTCGGCCCAGGTCACCCCGAGCGATTCCATCAGGGCGATGGCGTTGGACTTGGTGTGGTCGCTCGTGGCGAAGCCCGGCATGGTGAAGGCGAGCACGTCGGTGCGCGGGCGGCCCAGTCGATCGAGGGCCCGACAGGCGACGATGAGCGCATGGGTCGAGTCGAGCCCGCCAGAGACGCCGATGACGATCTTGGGCTGGCCGATCGCCCGCAGCCGCTGCTCCAGGCCCGACACCTGGATCGAATACGCCTCGTAGCAGTCCTGGGCGAGCCGGTCGGGGTCGTCGGGCACGAAGGGGTAGCGGTCGACAGCCCGCCGTAACCCGAGATCGCCGCGTGGCGGGTCGAGCTGGAACGCCACTTCGCGAAAGCGTGAGACCCGATCGCCCAGCGCCCGCCGGTTGTCGTCGAAGGTGCCCTGCCGCATCCGTTCCTGGCGCAACCGCTCGAGGTCGATGTCGGCCACCGAACGCCGCGCCCCAGCCGGGAAGCGCTCGCTCTCGGCCAGCAGCGCGCCGTTCTCCCACACCATGGTCTGCCCGTCCCAGGACAGGTCAGTGGTCGACTCGCCTTCTCCGGCAGCGGCATACAGGTATGCCGCGAGGCAGCGACTCGATGCCGACTCGCAGAGCATGGCGCGGTCGCGGGCTTTGGCGACGGTGATCGGCGATCCGGAGAGGTTGGCCAGCACGGTCGCGCCGGCGAGAGCGGCCTCCGCCGACGGCGGCACCGGCACCCACATGTCCTCGCAGATCTCGACATGCAGGGCGAGGTCGGGCAGGTCGGCGGCGCGGAAAATGAGATCGGCGCCAAACGGAACCTCGGCCCCCAGCAACGGGATTGACCCGGTCGAGGTGTCGCCTGCCGCGATCTGGCGGGACTCGTAGAACTCGCGATAGGTCGGCAGATAGGACTTGGGCGCGACGCCGAGCACGGCGCCTCGGTGGATGACGACGGCGCAGTTGTAGACCCGTCCGCGGGCCCGCAGCGGCGCCCCGATGACGAGCACTGGCAGCAGCTCGGCGCTTGCGTCGACAATGTCACCCAGCGCGGACTCGACGGCGTCCAGCAGCGGGTCCTGCAGGACGAGGTCCTCCAGCGAATAGCCGGTCAGCCCCAGCTCGGGGAAGACCGCGATCGCGACCCCCTCGTCATGACACTCGCGGGCGACGGTGAGGGTGGTGGCGGCATTGGCAGCCGGGTCGACGAGGGTCAGCGGCACCGTGCACGCAGCCACCCGCGCGAAACCCTGGTCGTAGATCGAGAAGAACTCCATGAGGTATGCCGTCCGCGCCTCTCCCGCTCACCGACTGTGGTCTGTGCCCCCCGAGTCTGGCACGGCATACCGACGCGGCGTATGACGCTCCGCCGGGGCAGCCCTGGGGGAAATACCCAGGGGGGTATGGTCTTTAACCGTGGAGAGCGTGCGTTTCGTGCCAGTCGGGCTGTTCTCATCGGTGATGGGCATCGGGGGCCTCGCCCTGGCCTGGCGACGGGCGGCCGCGCACTGGGGTCTGCCTGACGTCATCTGGCAGGTGCTCGCAGGTGCGGCCGCGGTGGTCTTCCTCCTCGTCGCGCTCCTGTATGCCGTGAAGCTCACCCGCTTCCCGGCGGCGGCCCGGGCCGAGTGGGCGCACCCGGTGAAGGTGGCGTTCGTGCCCACGGCTACCGTCAGCCTGCTCGTGCTCGCAGCCGTGTGGAGGGACCTGGCCCCGGGCGCCGCGGCAACCGCCTGGTGGATCGGGGCGGTCGGGCATCTCGGCCTGACCGTTGCCGTGATCGTGGCGTGGATCCATCGCACCGGGATCGCCATCGGACACGTGACCCCCGCGTGGTTCATTCCCGTCGTCGGTAACGTCGTGACACCGTTGGCGACCCCCACTGTGGGCTCGGTCGAGCTGGCCTGGGTGAGCTTTGGCGTGGGGATCGTCTGCTGGCTGGCCCTGTTGCCGATCGTCTTGGCCCGGCTGATTTTCGCCGACCCGCTGCCGCCCCACCTCGCGCCGACGATCGCCGTGCTCATCGCCCCTCCAGCGGTCTCGGCGACCTCGCTGCTGGTCCTCGGCGGCCGAGATGCCGCGTTGCCGGTTGTCTTGGGTCTGGTCGGTACGGCGCTGGCCTTTGCGGTCGTGGCCATCGGGTTCGTTCCCGCGCTGCGGCGGGCTCCCTTCGGCGTGCCCTGGTGGGCCACGACCTTCCCGCTGGCCGCACTGGCCGGAGCCCTCCTGGCGCTCGCCGGAACGGTCGGCGGAGTCGGCTGGAACGTTCTGGCGGGGGTCGTCCTGGGGATCGCCACCGTGGTCGTCATCGGTGTCGCGAGCCGCACCGTGCGGGCGGCGGTGCGGCGCACCCTCTTCGTGCCGGACTGACGTCGACAGGCGAAAGTCGAAGCGGTCGAAGGTCGAAGGTCGACGGCCTCGAGGGTGGCAGAGCAACGACTGACCCGCTAGAGAAATATACCCATGGGGGTATAGGGTTGCCTACGACGTGAGGAGTCGAATATGGCGGACATCGTCGTTCTCGGAGCAGGCGTCGCGGGGCACACCGCGGCCTTGCACCTGCGCAGGAAACTCGGGAAGCAGCACCGCGTCACGGTGGTCTCCCCCAACTCCAACTGGAACTGGATCCCGTCCAACATCTGGGTCGGCGTCGGCAAGATGCCCAAGGAGTCCGTGCTCTTTCCGCTGGCCCCGGTCTATCGCAAGCACGGCATCGACTTCCGGCAGGCCAAGGCGGTGTCTATTCGTCCGGACGGTGACGTCGACGACGAACGTCCCGCGGTCGACATCGTCTACACCGAGGTCGGCAAGGCCGGTCAGGAGGAGCGGCTGCGGTATGACTACCTCGTCAATGCAACCGGTCCGCAACTGCGCTTCGGGATGACCCCGGGCCTGGGCCCCGACGGCGGCAACACCGTGTCGGTATGTACGGCCGCGCACGCCGAGCATGCCGCGGCGGCGCTCGCCGACACGATCGCCACCCTCAAGGCAGGCACGCCGCAGACGCTGGTCGTCGGTATGGGCCACGGGACGTGCACCTGCGAGGGGGCCGCCTTTGAGTACGTCTTCAACGTCGACCACGAACTCCGGGAAGCCGGGGTCCGCGATCGTGCGCGGTTGGTCTACCTCACCAACGAGGCCCAGCTCGGTGACTTCGGGGTGGATGGGATGACCTTCGAAGAGCGTGGGTTCCAGACCACGAGCGAGTTGTGGACCGGGTCGCTCTTCCGCGAGCGCGGGGTCGAGGCGATCCTCGGAGCGCACGTCCAGAAGGTCGAGCCCGGCGTCGTCCACTACGAGACCCTCGACGGGGCTTCCCACGAGTTGGCCTTCGATTTCGGCATGCTGTTACCGCCGTTCGGCGGCGTGGGCCTCACGGCATACGACCGAGCGGGTGCCGACATCACCGCGCAGCTGTTCGCCCCGAGCGGCTTCATGAAGGTCGACGCCGACTACACGCCCAAGCCCTACGAGCAGTGGCGGGCTGAGGACTGGCCCGAGACCTACCGTGCGGTGGGCTACGACCACGTCTTCGCGGTGGGGATCGCCTTCGCACCGCCCCACCAGATCTCGCGGCCGCGGACCAACCCCCATGGCACCCTTATCGCCCCGGCGCCGCCCCGGACCGGTATGCCGTCCGGCGTCATGGGCAAGACCGTGGCCCTGACGATCGTCGACCAGATCACCCATGGCCAGAGCGCGGTGGCGCACACGGCGTCGATGGCCTCGATGGGGGCGGCCTGCGTCGCCTCGGCAGGGGCCGGCATGCGCAACGGCTCGGCTGCGGCGATGACGATGATGCCGGTCGTGCCCAACTACGCGAAGTACCCCACGGGCCGCGACCTTAAGGACACCCGCGGTGAGATCGGCCTGGCCGGGCACTGGCTCAAGCTCATGCTCCACTACCTGTTCATCCACAAAGCCAAGGGCCGTTTCGGCTGGCAGTTCATCCCGGAGTGATCGATGACCACCTCAACGCCCGCGCCACTACCTGGCGAGACCGCCGCTGATCTCTCGGCTGCGCCGCTTCCTACTGCCAAGACCCTCAAGGCCCGCAAGAGTCTGCCGATGCAGCTCGGTCGGTTTGCCGTTCTCAACGCCCGAATCATGCGCATGGTCCTCAAAGGCGAGCACTAGGCCCGAGCCGACCCATAACCCCTATGTCCTCCAAAAGGGGGACATGGGGTTTTGTGCATTCCCGATGAGGTGGCGACAGCTCACCCGCCGCGACGGGCCGACGAAGCGACTGTTGCATTGCTCAGCGAGGGCTTTCGCCGGCGCCGCGCGTCTGACGGTCAGCGCGATTGCGGTCGTCTGAACCTCGGCGGCAACCGAGAAGCAGCGTACATTCAGGTCTCAGCCTGAAGGCGGAGATGAGTACGCCGCGCTTCGATAGGTCCGGGGCAGGGACCATACCAGTGGGCGGGAGGGGGACCGCCACCGATCACCGAAGCGCGGCATACGGCTGCAATTGTGGCGTAGCGCTGCTCCGGGCACCAGCCATCGAAGGTCAAGAAATCTTCAATTTCAACGATCGGTCGTTAACCGAGGTTCAATGGTCGGCTCGACAGGCCGACCGGTCGTTCGGGAACGGTGACCGGTACGCTCGGCCGATGAGTGGTTCCGAGTTCAACGAGTTCGGCCAGCCGATCGGACTGCCGGTGCCGGGGTGGCAGCCCGCCCGCATGCCCCAATCAGTCACCCTGACGGGCATGTCGATCCACGTGGTCCCCCTCGCTGAGAGTCACCTGCCCGGCCTGTATGCCGCGTGCTGCCGACCCGAGGACGACGCCCGCTGGACGTATATCCCCAGCGGCCCGTTCCGATCGATCGCTGCGCTCGCCGACGACCTCGCAGCCCGTCGCGCAGCCGGCTTCCTGCCCTTCGCGCTGGTGGACCCGGCAACCCAACAACCGCGCGGCATGGCCAGCCTGCTGCGCATCGAACCGGCGATCGGCACCATCGAGGTCGGCTACATCGTCTACTCGCCAAGCCTGGCCCGCACCCGCGCGGCAACCGAAGCGATGTACCTCCTGGCCCGGCATGTCTTCGAGGACCTCGGCTTCCGCCGCTACGAGTGGAAGTGCGACTCGCTCAACGCCGCCTCCTGCGCCGCCGCGGTCCGGCTGGGCTTCACGGCCGAGGGCATCTGGCGCAATGCAACGATCGCCAAGGGCCGCAACCGGGATACCGCCTGGTTCGCCATGACTGACGGCGACTGGCGGCGGCTGCGACCGGCATACGAGCAGTGGTTCGCGAGCAGCACCGACACCGGGCAGGGCGTGGCTCTCAGCCGACTCACCGCCGCGGCCCTCGCCCCCGAGGGACCCCGCGACGGCTCGTTAGGCTGAGTGGTCGTGGCAACCTTTGCGCCCTTCCGCGCCCTGCGCTTCCGCCCCGATGCCGACGGCTCTGGGTCCGGCGACCTCGCCGACCTCGTCGCCCCGCCCTACGACGTGCTCTCCGACGCCGATGTCGCGGCTCTGCGCGACCGCCACCCGCACAACATCGTCTACGTCGACGTCCCGGCTCCCAGCGATGACCAGCCAGACCGGTATGCCGTCGCCGCGCACCTTCTCGACGCATGGGTGCGCGACGGGGTCCTGGTGCGCGACGACCAGCCGGCCTTCACGATCTATCGAATGCAGTTCGTCGACGAGGTCGGCCGGGCCCGCGACCTGGTCGGCGTGCTCGGCGCACTGGAGGTCGTCGACGAAGGGGCTGGGCGGGTTCTGCCGCACGAGCGCACCACCCCCAAGGCCTCGACCGACCGGCTCGACCTCACTCGCGCGACGCGTGCCAACCTCTCGCCGGTCTGGGGACTGTCGCTGGCCGGTGGACTGACCGCCGAGCTCGCCGCGCCCGGCGAACCCCTGGGCGAGGTGACCGTCGACGGGGTGCGACACGTCGTCGAGCGGGTCATCGACCCGGAACGGATCGCCCGGATCAGCGCGATCATCGGCGCAGACGACGTGCTCATCGCCGACGGCCACCACCGCTACGGCATCGCCCGTCGGCTCCGTGACGAAGTGCGCGCCGGGGTGCGCGACGAGGTGCGTGACACGGCTCGCGACGAGGTGCGCGACGAGGTGCGTGACACGGCTCGCGACGAGGTGCGCGACGAGGTGCGTGACGAGGTGCGTGACACGGCTAGCGACGAGGTGCGTGACACGGCTCGCGACGAGGGTGGCCATTCGGCCGAGCGCGCCGGAGCCTCGGTGCCGACTGCCGACGGGTATGCCGTGGGGTGGGCGGGCGTCGGCTCGACGCTCGCCTTCGTCGGCGAACTCGTCGCCGACCAGCTCTCCATCGATGCCATCCATCGCCTGGTCAGCGGGGTGGACCCTGCCGAGCTCACCGCACTGCTCGAGAGCGACTTCGACCTGCTCCCTGGCCCGACCCTGACTGCCGACAGCGCCGCACGTGCCCCGGGTGCCGAGGTGCTGTCGACGCTCGTCGAGCAGGGCCGGCTGGCCTTGCTCACCCCTGACGGCACGGTCACCTGGTTGGCCCCACGGGAAGGCGCGTTTGACGGCATACGGGCTCTGGATGGAGCGTGGCTGGAACACACCCTGGCCGGGTCGACGGTCGCGCTGGACTACCAACACGGGGTGGCCGAGACGCTGGCGGCGCTGCAGGCCGGACGGGCCGCGGCGGCAATCCTCATCCGGCCGACCAGCCTGGCCGAGATCGAGCGGACCGCACGGGAGGGGCTGCTCATGCCGCCGAAGTCGACCTTCTTCACCCCGAAGCTACGCACCGGCTTCGTCGTGCGCCCGCTGGACGAGGCCTAACCACCAGTAGCGCGGTTGGTGGGCGAGGGACTCAGGCGCTGACTGGGGCCGCAGCCAGCGTGCTGAGGCTGTCGATCTGCTCAGACGTGCCGAACGCGATGAGCACCGACCCGGTTGCGAGCACGGTGTCGTCGTCGGGGTTGGGCTCGAAGGGCAGCCGGGGGCCAGGGCGATACGCAAGTAGCCGAGTGCCGGAGCGGTGCTCGAGGTTGAGGTCACCGAGCCGCCGGCCGGCCAGCGGGGAGTCGACCGTCACGCGCACCTGCTGCACCCGGAAGTCGAACTCGTCGTCGTGCATGACGACATCGAGGAACTCCGCGACGTGCGCCTGCAGGGCGAAGGCCGCGATCCGCCGTCCGCCGATGAGCTGTGGGTTGACTGCGCGGGTCGCGCCGGCCAGGGAGAGCTTCTCCTTGGAGTCGACCGTGCGGGCGCGGGAGATGATGACGAGGTCGGGGCGCAGCGCGCGGGCCGACAGGGTGAGGTAGACCGTGTCCGCATCGGTCTCCAGAGTGGCGACCAGGGCGCGGGCGCGGTGGACACCCGCGGCGACAAGCACCTCGTCCCGGGTGCAGTCGCCGACGAGATAGGGGTCCTGCAGGTGCACCACCCGCTCGGGCTCTGTGTCGACGACGACGACCTGAGCGCCCATCGACTTGAGGTGTTCGACGGCAGATCGACCGACCCGGCCGTGACCGCACACGATGACGTGACCGCTCATGGCGGCGATGCGCCTGTCCATCCTGCGCCTTTCGAAGTAGCGGCGGACCTCGCCCTCGGTGATGGTCCCCACCATCACCGTGAGGTTGTAGAGCGCGATCCCGACCCCCATGATCATGAGGCTCGTCGAGAAGATCTTCATCGCCGTCGTCGGCTGGTGCACCTCGCCGTAACCGACGGTCGTCATCGTCATGCAGGTCTGGTAGAGCGCGTCGAGGAAGGTGTATCCCAAGATCATGTAACCGACGACGCCGTATGCCGTGAAGCCCACGAGGCCGCCGATGGCAAGCGCGAAGCGCCGGATGTTGCTCACGGGCGCTATTCAACCGCCTGAACCCCGCTCATGGGCGCGAGAGTTCATGTCGGGTTGGCGTCCAGTTTGCCGAGATCGCCCGGAGTGACTGGCCCCATCGGCACGCTCGTCTGGCTAGGCTCCGGTCGAATGACTCGGCACAGTGAGGTGCGACGAGAGAAGGTCACCCGCATGGACGCGCAGACGCTCGACCCGATGGCCGACACGGGGGGCTCCGGGAGCGGCTCGGCATACCCGCGTCGGATCGCCGTCGTTGGTGCCGGCCCCTCGGGACTATTCGCCGCGCAGGCCCTGCTGGCGCAGCAGGAGGTGCCGGTCACCGTCGATGTCATCGATCGGCTGCCGACGCCCTATGGCCTGTTGCGTTATGGCGTTGCGCCGGATCACACGAGCATCAAGTCGGTGGCGACGGCGCTCGCGAAGACCTTCGAGCAGCCGGGGGTGCGGTTCCTCGGGCACGTGGAGTTCGGCACGGACACGACCCGCGAGGAACTGCTCGCCTCCTACGACGCGGTCGTGTATGCCGTGGGGGCCAGTGAGGACATGCAACTCGGGGTCGCAGGGGAGCACCTGCCTGGGTCGGCCTCGGCGCGGGAGTTCGTCGCGTGGTACTCCGGGCACCCGGATGCGCGGCCGCAGTCGCTCGCCGGTGTGCGGGCGGCCGCTGCCATCGGGGTGGGCAATGTCGCGGTTGATGTCGCGCGCATCCTCGCCAAGGACGCGACGGCGTTGGAGACCACCGACATGCCCGATGCGGTGTTGGCCGAGCTGCACCGGCATGAGGTCGAGGACATCTGGGTCATCGGGCGGCGTGGGCCGCACCACGCGAGCTTCACCACCGTGGAGTTGCGGGAGTTGGTGTCGACGCCGGGTGTGCAGGTGACCGTCACGCCTGACTCGTTCGACGGCATACCGGAGGATCTCGACCGGCGGGCCCGGACCAACGTCGAGGTGCTGCGCGAGGCGGCTGCGCGGGAGGTGCCCGACGCGCGGCGGCGGCTGCACTTTGCGTTCTGGCGGCGGCCGGCGGCGCTGGAGGGTGTCGACGAGGTGCAGACGTTGGTGCTGGAACGCACCCGGCTGGCTGCCGACGGGCGCGTGGTCGGGACCGGTGAGCTGGAGCGACTGCCGGTGCAGTTGGTGCTGCGCTCGATCGGCTATCGGTCGATTCCGTTGCCGGGTGTGCCCTTTGACGAGCGGGCGGGTGTGGTGCGCAATGTCGAGGGGCGGGTCGTCGAGGCGGATGGGTCGATCGCGCCGCGGGAGTACGTCGTCGGGTGGATCAAGCGCGGCCCGGTTGGGGTGATCGGCACCAACAAGAGCGACGCCGCGCAGACGGTGCGCCACCTGGTGGCCGACCTCGTGGCGAGCGGCGCAGCTGGTTCTGGTGCTGGTGCTGGTGCTGGTGCCGGTTCTGCTGCTGGTGCTGCTGCTGGTGCTGGTGCCGGTTCTGGTGCTGGTGCTGCGGCAGGTGGGGACACGGCCGAAGCGGGCGCTGGGTCCAGCGGTGGGCGAGCCGACATCGAAGACGTCTGGGCGGCGCGCGGGTTCCGGGCCACGACGCTTGCGGACTGGCGAGCCATCGACGCGGCGGAGATCGCCCGCGGTGCTGCGGCCGGGCGGGCCCGGACCAAGATCGCGAGCTGGCACGAGTTGCTGGAACTGTGCCGTGGCGCCCGTCCTGGCGGCGCCCCCGAAGCTTAGTCGCCCAGGCGAACAGGCAACATGCCAGTTTTGGTGTGGCGGATTGTGCGCCAGGGCGCAGCTTCCGCCACACCAAAACTTTGAGGGGGTAGGGGGTTGGGGGGTACGGGGTAGGGGGTGGGTGGGCTTGAGTCGTCTGGGAGCTAGGCGAGCTTCATCCTTGGCTCACCGTTGAGCAGACCGGTGCCGGCAATCGTGCATGAGCCGCCCCTGACCGCGCCGCCGTTGTAGGCCATCCGCACGCAGCTGCGTTCGGCCAGCTGGCCCCAGTAGTTGGGGTGCAGCGATTCCTGAATGTAGTAGTTGCTCGTCGCCGTGGAGACGGTGCGGATCTGGTCGATCCACTCGGTCTTGTCGACGGCGCCGGCGTTGGTCCACGACGTCAGGCCCTTCTCCTCTAGCAGCCCCACGGTGTTCTCGCACAGTCGCCGTCCGTTGAAGGCCGACTGCAGTTCGAGGATCTTGGCGCCGGCGATGCCCGAGTCGATCACCGCGCCGCGGACGGCCCCGTTGATGGTCGGCAGTGCAGTGGCGTTGGCCCAATCGGCGTCCTTGTTCCAGAAACCACACCCACCGGTGCTCTGCCGCGTGTAGCCGCTCTGGCTGTAGCGGAAGCCGGCCCCAGCCGGGATCGGTGACGGATAGGTCTGCACCACGAGGGTCCAGCCGGCATCGGCATACCCGGCGTTGCGCATCGCCTGGCGCACGTTGAGCAGGGCGTTCTTGATCTTGGCGCGCACCGCCGCGATATTGGTCGAGGTGAAGTTGGCCTTGACCGACGCGTCGTCGTAGCAGTAGTCCGGCCACCATGACGGCGAGGCGAGGAAGTCGGTGACGCACGACTGCACCACGCTGGCGAAGTTGAAGTCGTTGCCGCCGATGCTCACCACGACCATCCGCACGTTGTGGCTCGTGGCGAAGGTTTGCAGCATGCGGGCCTGGCCCACCTTGCCGCTGCCGAGGTCGGCGAAGTCCAGGCCCGGCTTGAAGTAGCCGTCCGAGGTCGTCGACGTCGCCGTCGTCGCTCCCGAGCAGGCGAGATCGACGCCGCCCACACCGCCACCGATGTACGCCGACGCTGACCAACTGCGATGACACCGCGCGATCTGCTCCGCGGTGCGGCCAGCGTTGTCGTAGTAGGCCGTCGAGCCCAACGCGTCAATGAGGCTCGACCCGTTGTTGGTGTTGCCGGCCCAGCGCCCAGCCTCGCCCGAGATATAGGAATCGCCCAGTGTCGCGACATACGGCGTGCCGACACCTGGACCGTCTGCGGCGGCCGGTGCCGCAGTGACAAGCGCGGCGCCACCGAGCGCCGCGAGGAGGAGGCCGGTGACGGCATACCGGAAGCGGGCGACTCGGCCCGAGCGGGTGGTGGGGCGCGCGACGATCGCCGGCGCAGAGGTGGACCTGGACACGTGGGCTCCCATCGACGGTGATGCGACCTGTGGCGCCGTGCTCCCCAACCCGCCGCCGAGTCGAACTGTGACAGATCCGACGGCTGCGCGCGAGGGATACAGCCAGGCCAGAACCAGCCGAGGTATGCCGTCTGGTCACGTCGCGGCCGCGGACTGCGCGCGTAGGCTGCACAGCATGGGTCGAGACTCGACGTTCTACGACGACCAGTTCGGTCGCCCAAACGGTGGTGGTAACGCCTCTTACACGAGTGACCTCGTCGTCGTGCTCATGCCGTTTGATCCGGAAATCGCGCCGCAATACGAGGCCATCAGGTCTGCTTGTGAAGGACTTGGCTTGCGGGTTCGGCGCGGTGACGACGGAGTTGGCTCCGGCTTCATCAACCGACACGTGACTCAGCTCATCGAGGACGCTGAGTTCTTGGTGTGCGATCTGTCGCGGGAGAGACCAAACGTCTATTACGAGCTGGGCTACGCGCACGGTGTCGGGAACGAAGCGGAGGACATTCTGCTGGTTGCTCGCGAGGGCACCAAGTTGCACTTCTACGGCGCTCCCCTGCGCGTGCACTACTACGAATCTCCTGAGCATCTGAAGGAGATCGTCGCCACGCAACTCCGGGCGATGAGCCTTTCGGCCCGGTCAGTCTCTGGCTAGAGGCGGGAGCGGAAGGTCGAGACCGAGGCGGCTGACCAGTCGCTGTGGTCGTTGGTCCAGCCCAGCTTGTCGACGAAAAGGCGGTGCGAGTTGGCCATGGCATGCCCGATGACATCGATGGTGGCGATGCCATAGGTCGCCTGCAACTGGCGCACGAGCGCCAGCGCAGCATTGACCTGCGCCGCTCGTCCCAGGATCTGCTGCTCGGCCCAGGCGCTTGAGTGGCCCTGCAGCGACTGGACGATCTCGATGCCGATGGCGACGTGGTTGAGCCCGATGGTGTGGCGGCAGTGCAGGGTCAGCGGGACAAGCTGGTGGACGACGCCCGCGTAGTCGATGACGTAATGCGCACACGTGCCGGGGTATTCGCCGCGGTTGGTCGTGTTGGCCGCGAAGGTCGACCAGGCCCCCTGCCACGTGTCGCCGGTCGTGAAGTGCAGGACGATGACCTTGGGAGTCAGCGCCGCGCTCGCCACGCCGTAGTGCCGCTGCGAGTAGGCGGCCATCTGATCCCGGCGGGTTTGCGGATAGGGGATCGGGTCCTGCACGAGTTGTATGCCGGTGCCGCTCGCCCCCGCGGGTGGCGGCGCGGCGACGCCGCTCGACGTCGAGCGGGTGGGCTTGGTCGTCGCGTTGGCGGTGCTGCTCGTTTTGCTTGTCATCGTGGGCCGGACTGTCGGGTTTGCGGTCGAGTTAGTCGTGGAGGGTGACGCGGACGTCGAGGCGCTCGGGCCAGAGCTCGACGACGAGCTGGTGGCGGCACTACCGCTGCTGGGGGCCGCGTTGGTATCGGACGTGGCGGCGCTGGGCCGGGAGGCAGTCGGGTCCGGTGCGGAGGAACAGGCCGTCACGGTGAGGGTCATCGCGAGCGTCACCGCGAGCGCCATTGCGAGAGATCGCGCGAGCGATCGCACCAGCCCCATCGTGTCCGACGAGAGGGGGGAGCTCGCCCGCACGGCATACGCACGGAGCGGGGAGCCCGCCCGCACGGCATACGCGCGGAGCGGGGAGCCCGGGTGCACGGCATACCGGCGGATGGCTGACCGGCGGGGGGTGCGCGTGGCGGACATGTCTGTCAGGCTATCGACCGAGGGGAATGTAAGCGTTTGCCCGCGTCGCAGCCCGGGGCGCGGGCGCTCGACCGAAGGAGAGTCGCCGTGAGCGAACCGTGGTGGAAGACGTCGGTGGTTTACCAGGTGTATCCGCGCAGCTTCGCGGACAGCAATGGCGACGGGGTCGGCGACCTGCCGGGCCTCATCGATCGCCTCGACCACATCTACGCGCTGGGCGCCGACGTCGTGTGGGTGTCGCCGTTCTACCCGTCGCCGCAGGCCGACAATGGCTACGACATCAGTGATTATCGTGACGTCGACCCGATCTTTGGGAGTCTGGCCGATGTTGACCGGCTGATCGCCGAATTGCACTCTCGCGGAATGAAACTCGTCATCGACATCGTCGTCAACCACACCAGCGACGAGCACCCGTGGTTCGTCGAATCCCGTTCTGACACAACGAATCCCAAGCGTGACTGGTATTGGTGGCGCCCGCCTCGCGACGGTCACACGCTCGGCGCCCCCGGTGGCGAGCCCACCGACTGGATTGCCTTCTTCGGTGGCCCGGCCTGGGAGCCGGATGTTGCCACGGGGGAGTACTACCTGCACCTGTTCGACCCCAAGCAGCCCGATCTCAATTGGGAGAACCCCGCCGTCCGAGCGGCCGTCGCCGACATGTTGCGCTGGTGGCTGGCCCGGGGCGTCGACGGGTTCCGGTTCGACGTCATCAACCTGGTGTCCAAGGAGCTTCGCCCCGACGGGACCGGCGTTTACGCCAACGGGCCGCGGATCCACGAGTTCGTCCAGGAGCTCGCAGCGAGCGCCTGGGGCGATCGCGAGGTGCCGATCATCACCGTCGGCGAGTGCCCGGCCGCCACGGTGGCCGACGCGCAGCTGTTCACCGATCCGGCGCGCGGCGAGTTCGACATGGTCTTCCAGTTCGAGCACATGGGCGTCGACCACGGCCCCGGCGGGCGCTATGACATCCGCCCGGTCGACCTCGTCGCGCTCAAACGCGTTCTCGCACACTGGCAGACGGGCTTGGCCGACGTCGGCTGGAACTCGCTCTACTGGTGCAATCACGACCAGCCTCGGCCGGTGTCGCGCTACGGAAGCCGCAACCCGGCATACCGGAGCGCGTCGGCAAAGGCCCTCGCCACCGTGCTCCACCTGCAGCGCGGCACGCCCTTCGTCTACCAGGGCGAAGAGCTCGGGATGACGAACTATCCGTTCACCGAGCTCGCGGCCCTCGATGACGTTGAGTCGCGCAACTGGTCCCGCGAGGCGCTCGAGCGGGGTATGCCGTTCGAGCAGGTTCTCGCCGCGGTCAACGTGCAGAGCCGCGATCACGCGCGCACTCCGATGCAATGGGACGCCTCGCCGCACGCCGGGTTCACGACGGGCACGCCGTGGCTGCCGGTGAACCCCAACCACGTGACCATCAACGCGGCCGCTCAGGTGGGCGACCCCGACTCGGTGTTCGCCCACTACCAGCGGCTCATCCGGCTGCGCCACGACGAGCCGATCGTCGTCGCGGGCGATTTCACCATGCTGCTGCCCGAGCACCCGCAGGTCTTCGCCTATCTGCGACGGCTGCCCGCCACAGCTGACAGCGCGGCGGGCTCGGATGCGCCGCGCGAGTTGCTCGTCGTCGCCAACCTCGGCGACGACGCGGTCGATGTCGAGCTGCCGCCCGAGTGGGAGCACTCCGAGATTGTGCTGCGCTCGGCTCCCGATGAGGTCGCCTCTAACCCTGAGGCCGGTATGCCGTGGGGTCGCCTCCTCCCCTGGGAGGCGAGGATCCACCGCCTCTGACGCGTCCGGTGGCGGGCGGGGGCTGCCGGACGGTCGCGGGGTAGGAATCAGCCGGCGGCGAGCACTCCGCGGTCGCAGTCGAAGGTGAAGCCGCGCTCGCGCAGCCGCTCGACCAACGGCATACCGATGCCGGTGGCGGGGGTGAGCACCCCGGCGGCGTCGGGGAGCGCTTCGTCGTCGAAGGCGAGCGCGAGTGCGGACTCGCCGAGCATGACCGCTGTGCCGTCGTAGCCGGGGTCGTAGTCGGCGCCCACCCGAGTCAGGTAGTCGGCCCCGGTCGTCGTGCGCGTGGAGATGACCAGCCGGAACCGGCCCGCCGCCCGAGCCTCTGGGCTCGGCCCCTCGCCCGGCTTGGGCAACACCCGGTCGACGACCGCGCGCGAGGTGTCGAAGGACATCGCCGCGACCAGCCCGGCAGCGCCCGCGGCCATCCCGCCGGCCAGCACGGGAGCCGTTGCCGCAGAGCCGAAGTCGACCACTTCGCGGTATCGGAACGCCCGCCCATAGCGCCAGCCCAACAACGCATTGCTGCGCCGCACGATGCGGGCGTTGAACGGGCCCATGACGAAGGGACCCGTCCACCGTCCGGTCTCGGGATCGCGCTCGACCGGAATCCTCTTGCGCATCGAAGCAACCGTGCCGAGCACCTGTCCCCACACGCGGGCCACACCCTCGGCAGCCGGGGCGGGCGCGACCTCGACCCGTGGCGGGGCGGGCTCGGCATTGCGGTCCGGGCTCAACGCATAGGGGTCGGCCAGGATCTTCCGCAGCAGCGGCTCGCGCCGGGCGATGATCGTCTGCTGGCGCAGTGAGTCGATGGTCCCGCCGCTGAGGCCGCCCTTGAGCGAGCGCACGGCCAGCGTGGTGCGGGTCAGCTCGCCCTCGCCGTCGGCCGCGACCCGGTCGGCGGTGACGAGCACCCCGAGGTCGGACGGGATCGAGTCGAAGCCACACGCGTGGACGATCCGCGCGCCGGTGTCGACGGCGGTGGCGTGCCAGGTGTCGGCGCTCTCCCGGACGAAGAGCAGCTCGCCGGTGAGGTCGCAATAGTGCGTCCCGGCGATGGCGCAGGCCTCGACGAGCGGCATGCCGAGCACGGCATACGGGCCGACCGTCGTGGCGACCACCCGCGCGCTGGAGGCGATCTCGGCGAGGGTAGTCGGCTCGGTCGCGTCGGCCTCGACGATCGCCCACTCGCTGGCCCCGCGCGGCAGTTGGCGGCGCAGCGCCTCCAGGCGCAGCCGGTCGCGCCCGGCCAGGGCGATCCGCACGTCCGGGCCGGCGTGCTCCGCGAGGTATGCCGCGGTGAGTCGCCCCACGAACCCCGTCGCGCCGAACAAGACGATGTCGAACTCACGATCCGAACGGTTGGTCACCTCGTCAGGCTATCGGTGGCCTCCCGGGCCTCCCGACCTGCATCGGGCCCGGCGGGTATGGTCCGCTCATGGCCGCCCCCCGACCGAACCGCAGCTCCGCGCCGCAGCGCGTCCTGGTCACGGGTTCCGCCTCCGGGCTCGGCCTGGAATTCGTGCGCTGGTATGCCGTGCGCGGGCACCGCGTGCTGGCCACCGACCGGCTCACGGCTGAGCAGGTCCTGGAGGGGCTCTGGCCCGCCGGCGTGACCTATCGACAACTCGATGTCACGAGCGACGACGACTGGGCTGCCGCCGTCGACTGGGTGCAGCAGACCTGGGGCGGGCTGGACGTCGTGGTCAACAACGCGGGGATCGCGGCGGGTGGGCGCATCGAGCTCAGCACCATGGCCGAGTGGCACCAGGTGCTCGACATCAACCTGCTCGGCGTGGTCCGGGGGTGTCGTGCCGCTGTGGAGTTGATGCTCCCCCAGGGCGGCGGTGTCATCGTCAACGTCGCCTCGCTCGCCGGCCTGATCCACGGGCCGAGCATGGCCACGTACAACGTCACCAAGGCCGGCGTCGTCGCGCTGTCGGAGACCCTGCACCACGAACTCGCGCCGCACGGCATACAGGTGTCGGTGGTGTGTCCCTACTTCGTGCGGACCAATATCGCCGGCTCGATGCACAGCGCCGACCCGGCCGCGCTCGCTGCCGCCCGGCGTTATGTCGACGCGGCCCGAGCGACGCCCGAGGTCATCGTGGGGCGGGCGATGAGCGCGGTGGAGGCGGGGCGGTTCCTCGTGCTGACCGACGCGATGGGTCGGCTTGGCTATTGGGGCAAGCGCCTGGCCGGCCCGATCTATCGCCGCGCGCTGCGGTCCCGCGCCTGACTGGACGTCCGACCACGTCCGACCCGGAAATGGGACTGGCGGGGGGCTTTCGCCTCCCCGCCTGTCCATTCCTCTTCGCACACCAGCCCGGCGAATCCCCTCCGAATCCTCCGGACTGCGCGCCTGCTCCAACCTCCCCCCCGCGTCCCCCGGGGCGCGCCCCTGCGGTCAGGTTGGAACATGCGTGATGAGGAGACGGGGCAGGCGACGATCCATGACAGGGATTTCGGAGAAGCTTTTCGGATTGGTCGAAATTCTCACATCGTGAGATGGCATATCACCGCGGGCATGGGCAAAAGCCTCAAATTCGCCTGACCAACACCAGACAGTCCCGCGCCGTGCGCTCCCCGCCTTCGGTCGCCACCGGGCGCAGGATCACCTCCGCGCGCTCCACCCGCAGCCCGGCTATGCCGTCCAGGTCACCGACCACCTCGACCGGGGTCGGCAAGATCGCCGGATCTTGCGGACCGCCGACCCCGTCGACGAGGTTGGAGCGGTCATGCGCAAGGACGATGAGCAGCCCACCCTGGGCGAGGGCGGCCGCGGCGCGCTGGTGGACCCGTCTGCGCTGGGCCTCGGGCAGGTGCAGGAAGATCACGAGCACGAGGTCGTATGCCGTGCCGCTCGCCTCCCACTCCAGGACGTCGGCCGCGACCGTCGTCAGCCGACCGGCAGCTGCCGTCGGTGCCGTTGCCGCCGCTGCTGTCTCTGGCGCTGCTGTCTCTGGCGCTGCTGTCGACTCTGCCGCTGAGCTCAGGCGTTCCTCACCGATCCGGCGGGCCCGGTCCATGGCGACCGCTGAGAAGTCCACGGCGGTGGCATCCCATCCCCGCTCGGCCAGCCAGATCGCATTGCGACCCTCCCCGGCGGCCAAGTCCAACGCCCGACCGGGCGGCAGATCGGCGGTGAGCTCAGCGACCGTCGCATTCGGGCCGGCCGACCAGACCAGGTCCGAGGCGGCATACCGCTCGTCCCAGAAGCGCGAGTCCATGCTGGCCATTGTGGGGGGTGATCGTGGTGGGTGATGTGTGGAGGGTCCGTGTGGTGAGTGATTGAGACGCGGGTCTGAGCAGGGTGTCTGCGCAGGGTGTCTGCGCAGGGGTCTGCGCAGGGCGGGTCGGTCGCGTCGGAGGTGGCCAGGGCGCAGCCGTGGGCGAGCTGCACGGCATACTCCTGCCTGGCCTGGAGGTCAGGCGAGCCGGGTCTTCTGGACCTTGCCCATCTCGTTGCGCGGCAGCGAATCGACGAAGACGACCTCACGAGGGCGCTTGTGCATCGACAGCTCGCGCACCACGAGGTCGGTGAGCTCACCGGCCAGCGCGCGATCGTCGACGTCGTGCCCTCCCGTCGCGTCATCGCACTGGCGCTGTCCGTCCGAAGAGACGACGAAGGCGACGATGCGCTGGCCCAGATCGGGGTCGGGTCGTCCGATCACCGCGCATTCGGCGACGGCCGGATGGCCGAGCAGCACCGACTCAATCTCGCCCGCGCCGATCCGGAAACCGCCACTCTTGATGAGGTCCACCGAGGCGCGTCCCACGATCCGGTGCGTGCCGTCGGGGTCGATGGTCGCGACATCGCCGGTCTTGAACCAACCGTCGGCGGTGAACGCCTCCGCGGTCGCGTCGGCGCGCCCCACGTAGCCGTCGAACAGCGTCGGGCCGGTCACCTGCAGGTCCCCCACTGACTCGCCGTCGTGCGGGACCTCCCGGCCGGCCTCATCGCGCAGTCGGGTCCGCACTCCTTGGATCGGCACCCCGACATAGCCGGCGCGGCGACGGCCGTTGGCTCGCGTCGCCACGGTGATGAGGGTCTCGGTCAT
>Ga0116180_1000347_pt1 | contig 44009 bp, 48 predicted proteins | sample AD_UKC073_MetaG_FD_89804 | JGI IMG/M metagenome (GOLD analysis project Ga0116180, IMG submission 89804) | Active sludge microbial communities of municipal wastewater-treating anaerobic digesters from USA - AD_UKC073_MetaG | ecosystem: Engineered > Bioreactor > Anaerobic > Digestate | place: USA... | reverse complement strand
CGGTGATCGGACGGACGGTGACGGCGCGGCTCAGCGGGTGAGCTACAGGGCCACGCCCAGCAGGGCGTCGACGGCCTCACGAACCAGGTCGGACGCGTCCGCAGCATCGCCGGGTGCGTCGGCCCAGGCGTCGATGGCTGCCAGCGCGGCCGGAGCGTTCAGGTCGTTGCGCAACGCGTTGCGGACCGCCTCGATGACCGGGCCGGCGTCAGCGCCCGGACGCGCGACCGCCGTCCGCCACTTCGCCAGGCGCGCCTCGGCGGCCGCGAGCACATCCGAGGTGTACTCCCAGTCGCTGCGGTAGTGGTTCGCCAGCAGCACCAGGCGGATCGCCATCGGATCGACGCCCTCGGCCAGCAGCCGGCTGACGAAAACCAGGTTGCCCCGCGACTTGCTCATCTTCTCGCCGTCCAGGCCGACCATGCCGGTGTGCAGGAACACCTTCGCGAACGGGTGACCGGTGGCCACCCGAGCCTCCGCTGCGCACATCGGGTGGTGCGGGAAGGCCAAGTCACGTCCGCCGGCCTGCACGTCGAAGTCGGTCCCCAGCGCGCCCAGTGCGATCGCGGTGCACTCGATGTGCCAACCCGGACGCCCGCGGCCGAGCCAGGAATCCCACGCCGGCTCGCCGTTGCGCTCCTGCCGCCAGACCAGGCAGTCGAGGCGATGCCGCTTGCCCGGACGGTCGGGATCACCACCACGCTCAGCGAAGATCTGTTCGGCCTCGAGCATCGAGTAGCCGGTACCGTCCATCAGCCCAGACGACTTGGTCACCGAGAAGTACCAGTCCGGATACTCCGGATCGGGCACCTGGTAGATAGCCCGCTCGTCGCGCAGCACGCCCAGCAGATCGGTGACACGGTCAAGGCTCTCGACCACCCCGGTCAGCTCGGCCGGCGGCAAGACCCGCAGCGCTGCCATGTCGGTGCGGAACAGTTCGATCTGATCGGCGGCCAGCTGCTCCCAGTCGGCACCGGTCGCGGTGGCCCGTTCCAGCAGCGGATCGTCCACATCGGTGACGTTCTGCGCGTAGCGGACCGTGAGCCCCGCGTCCAGCCAAGCGCGGTGCAGCAGGTCGACGGCCACATAGGTGGCGGCGTGGCCGAGGTGGGTGGCGTCGTAGGGCGTGATGCCACAGGCGTACAGCCGCGCCTCGCCCACCTCGGGCCCAACGGGCTGCAATTGCCCGGTGAGGGTGTCGTGGGCATGCACGCGTCCACTTCCGGTGCCCCGCAGACGGGGCACGACAACCGACTTCCAGGCACGCATGGGCGGCAGCCTACCCGGCTGCAACGCCAGCGGTACGGCTAGGCTTACCGCCGGATTGACACCGGTACCGGCAGGAAGGCCAACGAATGATCGAATGGTGGCACGCGATTCTCCTCGGCATCATCGAGGGGGTCACGGAGTTCCTGCCGATCTCCAGCACCGGCCACCTGACCGTCGCGGAGAAGCTGCTCGGCTTCGAAATCGCCGACCCGAGCGTCACCGCTTTCACCGCGATCATCCAGATCGGCGCGATGGTGGCCTCCATCATCTACTTCTGGGGTGACATCGTCCGGTTCGCGACCGCGTGGTTCCGCGGCCTGGCGAAGCCGGAAGCCCGCGAGGATCCCGACTACCGGATGGGCTGGGCGATCATCGTCGGCTTCGTCATCACCGCGGCCATCGCGGTGCTGTTGAAGGACCTGATCGAGGGACCGCTTCGCAGTCTCTGGGCGGTCGTAGCCGGTCTGCTGGGCTGGAGCGTGGTGATGTTCCTCGCCGATCGTCTTGGCAAGGCGGTGCGGGACGAGCACTCGATCACCTGGCGCGACGGCGCTCTCCTCGGCCTGATCCAGGCGGTCTCGCTGGTGCCGGGCGTGTCCCGCTCGGGCGCGACCATCTCGGGCGGCCTGTTCCGCGGGCTCGACCGGGTGAGCGCCACCCGGATGAGCTTCTTCCTCGGCATTCCGACGCTGATCGCGTCCGGGGCATTCCAAGCGGTCACCGAAGCCAGCAACATCGGCGCACCGGGCGGCGTGGGCTGGATGGCAACCATCCTGGCCACGATCGTCTCCGGAGTGGTCGCGTACGCGTCCATCGCCTGGCTGCTGAAGTTCGTAGCCAGCAACGACTTCACCGCGTTCATCATCTACCGGGTGGCGCTCGCGCTGGTGATCAGCGCGCTGCTGCTTACGAATACCATCCCGGCGGTATGAGACAGCGGCTCGTCGGCGCGTCCGGCCTGGCCGTGTCCCGGCTCGGTCTGGGCACCCTGACCTGGGGCCGCGAAACCCAGCTGGACGATGCCCGTCCGCTGCTGCGAGCCTTCGTCGCGGCCGGCGGGAACCTGGTGGACACCGCAGCGGGCTACGCCTCCGGGGACGCCGAACGGATGCTCGGCCGGATGCTGCGCGCCGGCGATGTGGCTCGCGAAGAGGTGGTGGTGGCCACCAAGGCCGGATTCGGCATCCGGGACGGGGAGCGCCGGGTCGACACCTCGCGCGCCGCCCTGCTCACCGACCTGCGTGGATCGCTACGCCGGCTGGGCACCGATCACATCGACCTGTGGCAGCTGCACGCGTGGGGCCAGGCTCCCCTGGACGAATCACTGGCCGCCATCGACACCGCGGTGGGCGCCGGCGACGTCCGCTATGCCGGGGTGTGCAACTTCGTTGGCTGGCAGACCGCCCAGGCCGCCACCTGGCAGGCCGCGTTTCCCGGCCGGACGCCGCTCACATCCAGCCAGGTGGAGTACTCGCTGCTGGCGAGGCGGGCCGAGGTGGAGGTGATCCCGGCGATCCGGGCGTTCGGCATGGGCCTGTTCCCCTGGTCGCCGATCGGCCGCGGGGTGCTCACCGGCAAGTACCGCAGCGGGCTTCCCCGAGGTTCGCGGGGCGCGTCCGAGCATTTCGCGTGGTTCGTGGAGCCCTACCTCGAAGCCCGCTCACGCTCGGTCACGGACGCGGTGTGCACGGCTTCGGCGGGTCTCGACCTCACCCCGGCACAGGTCGCGCTGCTGTGGGTGCGGGACGCTCCGGGAGTGACCGCGCCCCTGTTGGGCGCACGAACCGTCGCGCAGTTGGAGCCGTATCTCGCGACCGAGGAACTGGAGTTACCGGAAGAGATCGTGGCCGCACTGGACGACGTCTCCGGCGGACCGAACGTGATGCGCGATCTTGGGGAGCCCACCCTCACCCTGCGTTGACACTTGGCCGGAAGGAGATCTCGATGGGCAGGATGGCGGACGCGGAACGCTTCCACCCCGACGAACTTGTCGACTGGCACAACTGGCTGGCCGCGAATCACGATCGCGGCGCCGGTGTGTGGGTGGTGACCTGGCGTCCGAACTGACTACTGCCCTGGACGCGAACCCGGCCGCACGGGCCACTTGGGACGCCTTTCCTCCCGCTGCGAAGAAGATGGCGCTGGCCTCGATAGCCCTGGCCAAACAGGATGCGACCCGGACGCGACGAATCGCCGGCATCGTCGCGAAAGCCGAGCGCGGCGAGCGACCAAGCTGAATCGCGCGGGAACGGAGGCTAATTGACTGCAGAGATCCCGGCCTTCGCCGGGATGACGCAGGCCCGCCGGAATGACGTAGGCGCGCCGGGATGGCTGAGTGCCCGATTCTGAGGCAAGAGCGCGCTTCCGTCATCCCGGCGCAGGCCGGGATCTCAGCATCACCTCAACGCAGCCGGTCGCAGCGATAGCCAGTCACGTTGAGGGTGTACTCGAAGCGCTCGCGTCCGCGGCTGTGCGGATGGGTGACCAGCAGCTCGGTGAGCTGGTCGACCACCGCCCGCTGCTCGGCCGGGCAAGCGATCAGGTAGGCGCTGCGCGAGGTGGCCATCGCGATCACCTCGCCCGCGCTCATCCAGCGGACGCGCTGCCACTGCCGTCGCTGCCAAGGGGTGAACCCGGCCAGGGCGAGCACCTCGTCAGCATCGACCATGTCCTCGGCCGGTGAGGCGCCGATCGCTTCGGCGACCGCGGCCACGAACGGGTGACTGCGATCGCGGGTGTTCCAGACAAGGCCGAGCCGGCCACCGGAAACCAGTACCCGGGCGATCTCGGCACCGGCGGAGTTCGGATCGAACCAGTGCCAGGCCTGGCCAACCACCACCGCGGCGACGCTCGAATCAGGGAGCGGAATCGCCTCCGCGGTGCCCAGGTGGGTATCCGGGGCGGGATTGCGTGCCAGCATGGCCGCGTCCGGGTCGACGGCCACGACGTCGCGTCCGAGATCGAGCACTGCCCGGGTCAACTTGCCGGAGCCGGCGCCCAGGTCGAGGACACGTCCGGGCGCACCTTCGAGCAGCCAGGCAACCGACTCGGCCGAGTAGTCCGGACGGCCGACCTCGTAGGCGTCGACCGCCGCGCCGAAGGAGCGGGCGCGCTCTGGATCGGGGTTCATGCCCGGTCCAGCAAGTCGTCGAGCACGCGGCAGCCGAACTCGAGGGACTCGGTGGGCACGCGCTCGTCCACACCATGGAAGAGCGCGACGAAGTCGAGTTCCGGCGGCAGCCGCAGCGGGGCGAACCCGAAGCAGCGCATACCCAGCCGCGACCAGGCCTTGGCGTCAGTGCCGCCGCTCATGATGAACGGGACGGCGACCGCACCCGGATCCTGGGTAAGGAGGCTGGCGGTCATGGCGTCGACGAGGTCGCCGTCGAAGGTGGTCTCGACCGCCACCTCGGAGATGGAAACCTCGTATCGCACCTTGTCGGGCAGCAGTCGAGCGATGGTGTCGTAGAACTCCTGCTCGTAGCCGGGCAGGAAGCGACCGTCGACGCCGGCGGTGGCGTGGCCGGGAATCACGTTGTGCTTGTAGCCGGCGTTCAACATGGTCGGGTTGGCGGTGTTCGACATGGTGGCGCCGACCATGCGGGCGATGGAGCCGAGCCGGGCGAGGGTGGTCTCGGCGTCGTCGGCGTTGACCTGGATGCCGAGCGCCTGCTCGACCGCATCCAGGAACTGCCGCTGCGCCGGATGGATGCGGGCGGGCCAGCTGTACTGCCCGATGTTCGTGACCGCCTCGGCGAGGCGGGTGATGGCGTTGTCGTCGCTGCGCATGGAACCGTGGCCGGCTGTGCCCTCGGCGATCAGGTCCAGCCAGGCGAGGCCCTTCTCCGCAGTCTGGATGAGGTAGAGGCGCTGGTCGGCGACGCTGATCGAGAAGCCGCCGACTTCACCGATCGCCTCGGTGCAGTCGGCGATGAGCTCGGGATGATTGTTGGCGAACCAGGTCGCGCCCATCGGACCGCCCGCCTCTTCGTCGGCGGTGAAGACGAGTCGGATGGGTCGCCGCGGGGCGCGTCCGGTGCGCATCCGGTCGCGGACGACGGCGAGGATGATGGCGTCGAAGTCCTTCATGTCGACCGCGCCGCGGCCCCACACGTAGCCGTCGATGATCTCGCCGGCGAACGGGTCCACCTGCCAGTCGGATGCGATCGCGGGAACGACGTCGGTGTGGCCGTGGATGAGCAGCGGCGGCAGCGAGGTGTCGCAGCCCTCGGGCGACCAGTCGGCGACCAGCGTGGTGCGCCGCGGCTCGGATTCGAAGAGTTCGGCGACGATGCCGACCTCGTCCAGCTTGGCGGCGACGTACTCGGCGGCTTCCCGCTCCCCCTTGGCTCCGGACGGCCCGAAGTTGGACGTATCGAAGCGGATCAGGTCGCTGCAGATTCCCGCGACTTCGTCGACGGCGGACGGGATGCTGGTCATGGGCCCATCCTGCCATCCGGCTCACCTCGCGCTCGGCGACCGGGACGGACCGCGTCCGATCAATGGCTGGAGGTCGGCGAGTCGCGAAGACCCGTCACAGCAGACGCGAATCGGCTCACTCTGTACGCGCGACCGGCCCGTTTCGCAAACCGGGCCCCGGATTAGGTATAGTGCTCTGGTTGTCCGGCACCACCCGGACGGCACCCTGTCCGGGTGGCGGAATAGGTAGACGCGCTAGCTTGAGGTGCTAGTGCCCTTTATCGGGCGTGGAGGTTCAAGTCCTCTCTCGGACACTCAGGGAACATGGCTCTGACTAGGTGACACAGTCAGGGCCGTCGTCATGTCCGGGGCCTTGCACAACATATGCACAACATCTGCCGGCGCAGCTGGCCCTCTGATGGCCACCGGTGGACACGTGTGATCAGGACCAGCGGGAGGCGAGTGTCGCCGCTGTCCGAAGGCGCGGATGCGCTGAGGCTGATGGGTACGGCGTCGGCCGGCTCGTTCCAGGTGGTCGCGATGTCGTCGCTCACGTCGCGAAGCGTCGCCGAGCACCACTTCGGGACGCGTCCGCGGGCCGGGATCAGGGCGCTTCGGCCGCACCACCCGCAGAGAACTTCTTGCCCGGGGCGTCGGTGGCCACCTGCCCTGGTTGCGTCGCCCGCAGGGTCGCTGTTCATTGCCTTACCTCCTCGCCACCGTAGGCGATAACGCTCTCGTTGCAACGACATGTTGAGAGTGGATTCCAAAGGCGACTTGGAGATGGTCAGATCCGGGGTTCGAAGCCCGCCGGGGGCCGAAAGCTGGCAGGCCATGACGCGTCGCGTTATAGTGGTGTCGTGATCAGGTCCTTCCGGGAAACTGCAACGGAACTGTTGTGGTCACGGAAACGCAGCCGGTCGTTCGATCACCGGATCGAACGCGTCGCATTGCGAAAGCTGGTCATGCTCGACGCCGCCGAGACGCTCGAAGACCTGAGGGTTCCACCCGGCAACAGGCTCGAAGCGCTCCGTGGTGACAGAGCCGGCCAGCACAGCATCAGGATCAACCAGCAATGGCGGATCTGCTTCACCTGGAACGAGGCCGGGCCGGCCGACGTCGAGATCGTCGACCACCACTGAACGAGATGCCATGACCACCATCGCTCCCATCCACCCCGGCGAGATCCTCGCCGAGGAGTTCCTCGCGCCCCTGGAGATTTCCCAGAACCGGCTCGCCGTCGCGATCGGCGTCCCACCGCGCCGAATCAACGAGATCGTCCACGGCAAGCGCCGCATCACCGCCGACACCGCGCTGCGGCTGGCACGCTACTTCGGGACCACCGACCGCTTCTGGCTTAACCTCCAGACCCGGTTCGACCTGGAGACCGAGAAGGACCAACTCGGCACCGCCCTCGACCAGATCGAACCCCTCCGCACCGCCTGAGCTGCACCGATCCGAGTGACCGGCGCTCCGCGCGCAGCCGTGGATGCACATCGTGTAGTCGCGCTTAACGATGGCCGGTCGACCGCATGGAGCGAAGCCCCTAGTCAAATGACTAGGGGCTTTTTCGTGTCGAAAGCGAACGGGCAAGATCCTGTACCGAACACGGTTCAAGATCGTGCACGCTACCCGAGCCTGGGCCAGTTCGCCCTCAGATCGTCAGCGCCCGGCGCTCCAGAACCGCTGGTAGATGCCAGTGGACGGCGCAATCAAGAGCTCGCGGTAGGCGTCCTCGCTGAGCTCCAGCGCGGTGCCTGCTATCGAATGCGAACCGACGAAGGAGACCCCGATGCCTGCGCGGCCCGCGTCCAGGCCGAACCCGAGCAGCTCCAGCGTCGTGGGCAGCACGCTCAGCTGGTCGGCGGACTCCCGGGTGAGCTGCATCCCGTCCGGGCTCCAAACCCGGAAGACCACAGTCCGCTTCTCCGCAGCGCTCAGGACATCACGGAAGGCGTCCTGGTCACCTGTGCCCTTCAGGTGGTCACCCATCACCATCACCACGGTGTCGTCCAGATAGCCCGCCTGCTCGGCGTGTTCCAGGAGGCCGGCCACAGCTTTCATCGAGCAGGTGATCGCGGACGCCATCGGAACTTCGTGCTCGGCCTCGCAATCCGGGTAGACGCCGGCCGGCTCATGGGTGTCCAGGGTCAGGACGGTCAGGTTGAACGGCTGGCCGCCGGCATGCAGTTCGTCCAGCACATCGGCGGCGTGCTTCAACGTATGCGAATCCGCCAGCCCCCATTCTTCCGAGATGAAGTCGCTGGAATCGGTGCCCTTCCAGTGCTCCAGTCCCAGCACCTCGGTGTAGCCGTGGTCGGCCAGGTAGACGCCCTTGCCGGCGAAGTCGTCGTCTGCGCCGCCGACGAAGACGCTCCGGTACCCCTGCCCGGCGAGCACGTCGCCCAGACAGGTCGCCCCGGGCAGGTAGTAATCGATCTCCTCACCCAGCCGGTTCAGGTCCACACTTCCGCTGGCGAGCTCGCTCTTCAGCGGGATGCCGCACTGCGTGCTGACCACGCCGGCCATCGTCCAGCCGCCGCCCTGGTACTGGCTCAAGCCCTCGTAGGTCACCCAGCCGTCGCCGGTGGCGGCATCGAGATCAGCCAGCAGGTTCTCCCCCATTAGCGCCGCATCGCCGTAGGTGTTCTCACCTGACTCGAGGTAGATCGTGACCAGGTTCCTCGGCTTGGCCGGGACACTGGTCACCGCCGGCTCGACGTAGTGCGCGGCGATCGAGGTCTCCGACAACTGCGCGATCGCGAACTCCGGGACACCCGCCACCGAGAGGAGCACCGTGAAGCCCACCGCCAGCGACACCGCCGGGATCAGCTTTGCCCGCCGCTTGGCCCCCAGCCGCGAGCGGAAGCGTCGCGTCCCCAGCGCGAGCAGCACCACGACCACGACTGGCAGTCCGAGGCACCACACCGCCACCTCGACGGCCAGCGAGTTGTTGCCGATGCCCTTTCCCGCGCCGATCGGCAGGTTGGCGACAATCTGGTCGAAGCGCACCTCACCGAAGCGGACGCGGATCCATGCCGCCAGCGCGCAGAAGATCAGCGCGAGCGCGAGCAGCGTCCAGTTGGCCCAGCGTCGCAGGGCCGGCAGGATCCGGTGCTGTGGCTTGTCGGGAGGCATTGGCGAGCGATTCTACCAACCCCGACGCAGCGGCTCGTGACGCCGAATTTGCGTCAGTGTCCCCGGACAAGTGGCATCAGCTGGTCGGGCTTGTCGGCTCAGCTTTGGTTGAGTCGACAAGCCCGGAAGCGGTTTCCCGGCTCAGAAGATGCGGTTCACGATCGCCGAAGGGGCTTCGCGCAGTGTCTCGATCTCGTCGTCCAGCTTGACCAGGGTCAGCGATGCCCCGGCCATTTCCAGGCTGGTGCAGTATTCGCCGACATAGCTGCGTGCAACCGTGATGCCCTGGTCGGCCAGCTTCTGCGCGGCGATGCCGAACAGCAGGTAGAGCTCACTGATCGGGGTACCGCCCAGACCGTTGATCATCAGCGCCACTCGGTCGCCGGAGGCGTGCGGCCGGTCGGTTACGACGGCCCCGAGCAACTCGTCCACGATCTCTTCGGCGCTGACCAGCTTGGCGCGACGCCGTCCGGGCTCACCGTGGATGCCCACCCCGACCGCCATCTCGTCATCACCGAGATCGAACAGCGGACTGCCCTTCGCGGGCGGCGTACACGCGGTGAGCGCGATGCCCATGGTTCGGGTCACCGAGTTGACCTTCTCGCCGATCGCCCTGACCTCCGCCAGCGTCGCACCCTGCTCGCTCTTGACCCCAGACCGCACGCCGGCCCTCGTTCATGGTCCCCTGGGCGGCCTGTTGGGCCTGGGTGAGCGCGGGCAACGGATCCTCTCCGTGGCTGGCGGCCGCGTGCGCGTCCGCGATTCGGAGAGCGATCGTGGCCAGCCCGCCTTGCGGTAGGTGTGGCTGACCTGGTCGATCAGGCACAACGAGCCGCTGCGGCAACCCAGCAGTTCGACCGCGCTCCGCAGGATGCGTCCCAGCAGCGGTTGCAGCCGGAATTCCCCGGCGAGGTCGTTTGCCACCTCGGCCAGCACATCAACTGATGCCCGCTCCCGCGCGTCCGCCTGCGTCATAGCCGTCCCCCGCCCTATCCAGCCACTCAAGATTCGCGCGGCCGGCTCCCAGATGGAAGGCCTCAAGCCTGGGCGAAGCTACTGACTGGTCGAGAGGGGACTCAGCCGGCGTAGGCGACCGCGATCGCAGCGCCGAGCTGAGCGTTGTGCTTCACCAGGGCGATGTTCGCGCGCAGCGACTCGCCGTCCGACAACTCGACGATTCGGCCGAGCAGGAAGGGCGTGATCGCTGCACCAGTGATCCCCTGCTCGTCAGCCTCGGCGACGGCCCGGGCGATCAGGGCACCGATCTCAGCCTCAGGAATCTCGTCTTCGATCGGGATCGGGTTGGCCACGACCAGGCCGCCAGCCAGCCCAAGGTCCCACTTGGCGTGCATCGCCGCGGCGATCTCTGCCGCAGCATCCAGGCGCAGCGGCGAGCGGAAGCCACTGGAGCGGGAATAGAAGGACGGGAACTCGTCCGAGCCGACCGAGATCACCGGCACGCCGAGTGTCTCCAGCACCTCCAGGGTGCGGCCGATGTCCAACAGCGACTTCACCCCGGCACTGACCACGGCAACATCGGTGAGGCTCAACTCGGTGAGGTCGGCGGAGACGTCCATGCTCGACTCGGCGCCGCGATGGACACCACCAAGGCCGCCGGTGACGAACACCTTGATGCCGGCGAGGGCGGCCAGGCGCATCGTTGAGGCCACCGTGGTCGCCCCGTGCTCCTTGCGCGCCACCACGTAGGGCAGGTCGCGAATGCTCACCTTGCGCACGTTCTCGTCAGACCCCAGCAGGTCGAGCTCGGCGTCGGACAGCCCGATCCGCGGCACGCCGTGGAGGATCGCGATCGTGGCCGGGACCGCGCCGCCGTCGCGGATGATCTGTTCCACTTCGCGGGCGGTCTGGACATTCTTCGGGTACGGCATGCCGTGGCTGATGATGGTCGACTCCAGGGCGACCACCGGCTTACCGGACGCCAGGGCTTCGCGCACCTCATCGGTCAGTGCGAGCAGCGGGTTCATCGGACTCCTTCGAGGGTTCGGTGGAGGTCGGCGAGCGCCACCCCCAGGTCAGGGCGGACGGTGAACCTGCTGGCCACCGTCAGGGCCGCGGCCAATTGGCCGAGCTGGGCAGAACTGAGCGGGCTCTCGCCGATGAGCAGGCCGTGGACGAAACCGGCAGTCATCGCGTCCCCGGCCCCGGTGACATCGACCACTTCGCTGGCCGGGGCATCCAGGCGCTGCGGCGCTGGTGCGTCCGCGCTCACCAGCAGACTGCCGGACGCTCCCCTGGTCACCCAGACGTGGCTCACGCCACGGGAGTGCAGGTCGGCGGCGGCCTCGGCGATGGCTACTTCGGTGTCGGCGACCGGGCGGCCCACCAGGGCACCGAGCTCATCGACATTGGGCGTGATCGCGAAGACCGGTCGGTCGGGGCTGAGCAGGCCGGCGATGCGTCCGGCTTTCGCCACGCTGACCGGCTCAAGCACAACGCGGACGCCAGAACCGGCCGCCACGGCGAGGAGCCAATCCACGACCGGCGCCGGGATGTTGCCGTCGACCACGAGGACCGCTGCGTTGGCGATCAGGTCCTGCGACCTGGCCAGGTCGGCGACCGTCAGCGCGTCGGTGGCCGCGAAGTCGGAGAGGCCCACCACCAACTCACCGTCGGCGTCCAGTGCAGCCAGGTAGCTCGCGGTCGGATGGGTGGAATCGATCATCCGGTCGACATGGACGCCGGCCTCTGCGGTGCGGGTGAGCAGGTCGCGTCCGGAGCCGTCCGAGCCGACCGCAGCGATTAGGTGCACTTGGCCACCCAGCCTGGCGATGCCTTCGGCGATGTTCCGGCCCACCCCGCCGGGGGTCTGGCTGACCGTGCCGGGATTCGACGTGCCCACCCGGACGGGTGCGCTGCTGCGAGCCTTGATGTCCCAGGCGGCACCGCCGACGACGACCGCCCAGGCATCGCTGCGCAGCAGGTAGCCGCGACCGACGATCTCGCCCTTCTGGGTCAGCGACGACAATGCCACCGCGATCGCACCCTTCGTGGTGCCGAGGCGTTGGGCCAGACCGGACGCGTCGAGCAACGGGTGTGCGCGCAACAATGCGAGGATCTCTCGCTCACGCGGACTCAGGGCCATGCTCAGTATTATTAACCAAACTTGGAACTCTTAGCAAGCCGCCTACGCCGGTCCGCCCAGAGACGATGCAGAACTGCGGCGATCGCGATTCCGAGACCGGCCAGCGCCGGCCACCCGGTGAGCACCAGCAGCACCGAGACGCAGGCCAGCGAGAACGCGGCGACAGCCTTCGCGCCGGGTCCGGGCAGCAGCTTCACCGCTGCCGCCGTGCCCACCACATAGACCAGGGTCAGCCCACCGCTCACCAGCAGCATCAGGGTGTGCTGGTCTGCGAGGAGCCACTCAGACACGACCGCGGCGCCCACGACGAACATCAGCGCCTTCCGATCCGTGCCGAAGATCCGGTACGGCAGTGCACCCTCTGCGGCGAGCGCCGAACCCAGCTTGGTGGCACCAGCCATGTAGGCGTTGACTGCACCCAGGGTCATCAGTACCGCGACGACCGCGATGATCGGACGCACCGGGCCGCCGACCCCAGTGGCCAGCAGATCGGCCAGCGGCGCCTGGCTGGCGGCCAGCTGCGGTCCGAGCACCAGCACGCTGGTCACCGCGACGCTCAGGTACAGCACGCCCACGACCACAACCGCGAGCATCGTGGCCCTCGGCACGTCACGTCGGGGATCGGCATACTCCGGCGACAGGGACGACACGGCTTCCCAGCCCGCGAAAGCCCACACCAGGAGCGCGGCCGCCGAGCCGATCGCGCCTAGCCCCGCCGGGGCGAACGGAGTGAGGTTGCCCGGGTCAGCATGGGGCAGCGCGGCCAGGACGGTCGTCAGCAGGACCAGTGCCAGGACGCCCGCGAGGACCAACTGCATGCGTCCGGAGACGTGCAGGCCCAGCCAGTTCATCAAGAAAACGATCCCGATGATGCCGAGAAAGGTACCGATCCGGGCCACCTGTCCCCCGCCGAGCACGTCCGCGACATAGCCGGCAGCGAAGGAGCAGGCGACCGGCGCGCCGATCGGAACTGCGAAGTAGAAGATCCAGCCGATGGCATCAGCTGCCCAGGTGCCGAAGGCGCGGCGGACGTAGCTGGAGACACCGCCGCCGTCGGGAAAGCGTGCGCCCAGTTCCGCGAACGTCCAGGCCAGCGGAGCCGAAAGCAACACCAGAGCGAGCCACGCGATCAGGGAGGCCGGACCGGCAACAGCCGCTGCCAACGCGGGCATGGAGATGATGCCGGTGCCGAGGACCGCGCCGGCGCTCAGCGCGGTGCCTTGGGCGACGGTCAGCTTGTGCACCCGGTAACCCTAGGGGCTGGGGCCACGGCGCACGCTACCCGCGCGCTGAATCTGAGCGCGTGTCCCACCTATTCGAAGTTCATTGAGCCCGCGCGTCAGCTCAGTCGACGGTGGGCGGGGGATCCGGCACCGACTGGCGTTTGCGGGCTCGGACGCGGCGGCGCCAGAACAGCAGCGGGAGCGCAATCAGCAGGGCGACCGCGGCGAACGGCAGCAGCGCGCCGACCACGGTGAGCAAGGTCAATCCGGTCGCGACCAAGGCGTTCCAGCCCGCCAGTAGTCCGCCCATGAACCCCGTCGTCTGCAGGGGTCCCGCCTGTTCGGGCGTGATCAACTGCACTGAGATCTGCGACTGGGCTACCCGTCCGGACAGCCATTTCTGCTGGGCCACCATCGAGTCGCGCTCGGCGATCCGATTCGACAGCTCGGTCTCAACCCGGACCAGTTCCTCGACGCTGCCGGCCTTCTTCGAGAGTTCCTGCAGCCGCTGGATGGAAGCGTTCAGTGCCGCGACCCGAGCATTCACATCCGCCACCTGGGTGGTGACGTCCTCGGAGTTGATCACCCGCGACTCGACCGTGCCCACCTCGGCCAGCGCAGTCAGCGTGCTGTCGAGCTTGTCAGCATCGACGGAGATGACCACGGCGGAGTAGCTCTGGTCCTTGGCGTCCAGGACGAGGCTCTCGGCAGTGACCTGCCCGCCGGCGGCGCTCGCCAGTTCACGCAGCCGTTGCGCCGCGACCATCACATCGGTGACCCGCAGGCTCACTTCGGCCGAGCGTGCCACTTGCGGTGTGAGCGTCGAGTCGGTGCCTGTCGGCATGGCCTGCGGTCCTGCGCTGGCATCCTCGCCCGCATAGGAGGACACGTCCTCAGCACGTGCACCGGCCCCGGACCCCGCAGAACAGCCCACCAGAGCGAGCATTGCCGCCGCTATCAGGGCCGATCCCAACTTCTTCATGATCCCTACACGCTCGAGCGGAGCGCGACGTTGCATGCAATTCAGCACTCAGCCAGTCTTCCGTGCGCGTGGCGGCAATTGCCACTCTCCGGTGAGATTTTGCGCCACGAAACCGCGATCGGCGAGCTCCTCAAGGAGCGCCAGGCAGCGAGGCAGTGAGAGGTCCGCGCGTAGGGCCAGTTCGGCGGCCGGCAGCGAGCCCCGCCCGGGCACGCACTCGAACAGGCGGAGCTCTTCAGCGGACAGATCATCGGTCTCCCTTCGGCCTCCAGGTATGCGCGGGTTCGGCCGTCCGAGCGGGGACAGCAACTCCAGCACGTCGGGTGCCCGAGTGATGAGCACAGCCTCGGCTTCGCGGATCAGCCGGTGCGGCGTGACCGATGTTGCGCTGGTTACCGGCCCGGGAACCGCCATCACCACCCGGCCGAGTTCGTTCGCCCAGGTGACCGTGTTGCGGGCGCCCGACCTGGCCGCCGCCTCCACCATCACTGTTCCGGGTGTCATCGCGGCGATCAGGCGGTTTCGTGCCAAAAAGCGGACGCGGGTCGGATGCTCGCCGGGCGCCAGTTCGGAAACCAGCACGCCGCGCTCGGCGATGCGCTCGAACAACTGGTGGTGACCGGCCGGATACGCCTGATCCAGCCCGCCGGCGAGCACTGCGACCGTCGGACTGCGACCTGCCAGGCAACCGCGATGCGCGGCGGCGTCCACCCCGTAGGCCCCGCCGGAGATGACGCTCCGGCCCGCCTCCGAGAGCTCGGCTCCCAGATCGGCCGCCACGGTGTCGCCGTACGGCGTGGACGCGCGCGAGCCGACGATCGCGACGCTGGTGCCGGCCAACTCGGCCAGGTCACCCGCGCCGCGCAACCAGAGCCCCAGGGGTTCACCGGTGAGCTGGTTCACCGGCTCACAGCTGCGCAGATCCTCGGTGCCGCCGGGCCACTCCGCGTCGCCGGGAACCACGAACCGCATGCCGAGCGCTCTGGTCGCGGTGAGCAAGTCCTCGACCACCAGGACGCGTGCCCGACGGCTCAGCGGCAGATCGGCACCAGGACGGGTGAGGCTCGCCCACACCGCAGCCGCCCCGTAGCTGAGCACGGCCTCCGCGATCGTGGGGTGCCCGGGCTCGACCACCGCGGCCAGGCACATCCGCGCGGTTCGTTCGTCCGTCACTTCGCCTCCAACGTCTCGCCCCGGCGCATCGCGAGGGCTGTGTGCAAATGCTCCCGACTCGTCTTCGCGCTCCCCTGCAGGTCGGCCACCGTCCAGGCGAGGCGAAGTACCTTGTCAACACCTCGCGCCGACAGCCGGCCCCGGGCGACCGCGGTGTCCAGCAGTTCTGCCCCGTCTGGCAGTGGCAGCCGCTTCCGCAGAGCTGGACCCGGGACTTCACCGTTGCTGCGCCATCCACTGGCGGCCAACCGATGGAGCTGTCGTTCCCGGGCCGCGGCCACTCGCGCCGCGATGGTCGTGCTGTTCTCGCCAACCACTTGGTTTCCCAGAAAGGACGCCCGGGCGGGCCGCAACTGCTGGTGGATGTCGATCCGATCCAGGATCGGCCCGGACACCCTGGCTGCGTATCTTCGCACCGCCATCGGCGCACAGCGACAGTCGCCGCCCGGCGTGCCGGCCATGCCGCAGGGGCAGGGGTTCGCCGCCAGCACCAGTTGGAAGCTGGCCGGATAGGTGGCGGTCGCGGCCGCCCGGCCAAGCACGATGCGTCCGGATTCGAGCGGCACTCGAAGGGCCTCCATCACCCGGGGCGAGAACTCCGGGGCCTCATCCAGGAAGAGGACGCCCCGGTGCGCCCTGGACACCGCGCCCGGCATGGCGATCCGGGCCCCGCCGCCGACCAGGCTCGCCATGGATGCGGAGTGGTGTGGGTCGGAGTAGGGCGGCCGCCGGACCAGTCCTTCGTCGAGGGCCAGACCGGCAAGCGAGTGCACCGCGGAGACCTCCAACGCCTCCCAAAGCTCCAGGTCGGGAAGGATCGTGGGCAACCGCTCGGCCAGCAGCGTCTTCCCGACCCCGGGCGGCCCGTGGAAGTACAGGTGGTGCCGCCCGGCGGCGGCCACCTCCAGCGCCCATTTGCCCTCGACCTGGCCGGCCACATCGGCTAGGTCCCGCCCGGTGGGCACCGGATCTACGGTGGGTTCGGCAGGTGTGATGTCCGCGCCCGGGCCACCTTCCAGGATGTCGAAGAGGTCGTCGAGTCGGTTCGCCCCGTACGCAACCAGGCCGTCGACAAGCGCAGCCTCACGAAGCTGGGTCGCCGGCACCACGGCCCTGCCGAAGCCCTGGCCGATCGCCGCCAGCAGTGCCGGCAACAACCCCCGGACCCGCCGGATGCGGCCGTCCAGACCGAGTTCGCCGAACAGCACCAAACCCTCCAGCGCGTCGGGGTGGAACCTACGGCCGGCGGCGGCCACGGCAGCCGCGATCGCCAGATCGTAGTGGGAACCGGCCTTGGGCAGCGTCGCAGGCGAAAGGTTGATCGTCACCGGATCGGACGGCCAACCCGGCCCTACTGCGGCCATCGCCGCACGACAGCGGTCCCGTGCCTCGTAGAGCGCCGCGTCAGGCAAGCCGACCATGGTCGTGCGCGGCAGCCCACTGCTGATGGCCGCTTCCACCTCCACCATTCGGCCCTCGATGCCCACCAGCGCCACCGACCATGCTCTCGCCTGTCTCACGACCCGATGCCCCGGCAGTGCGTGATCACCGGTTGCGCGTCCCTTGGCAGCAGCACGCCGAGACCGTCGAAGCGGATGTGCGGCACCGGCACGGGCCGCGCACGTAGCCAGTGCAGCGCCACTTCACGCAGCTTCGCCACCTTCGCCGGTGTGATCGCCTCCAGCGGTGTGCCGAATCCCAGCCCACGCCTCGTCTTCACCTCACAGAAAACCACGACGGCTTCCGGACCCGGCTCGATCGCGACGATGTCGAGTTCGCCGACCGGACACGTCCAGTTGCGGTCGAGCACCTGCCAGCCCAGCCGCTGCAGGTGCGCGGCCGCGAGATCCTCCCCCGCATGCCACACCTCGGCTCGTCCCACACAGATCACCTCCAGCTACACCTTCGGCAAGTGCGCCGGAAATCTGTCAACGAATCAGTGGGTTGTGGATAGCAATTGCGTTATCCACAGGGCGCGGAGACTCTGGCCGCGGGAGATCCCGGCCTTCGCCGGGATGACTGAGCCCTCGCGGGATGGCCGAACCCTCGCCAGGACGAGCCCTCGCGGGATGGCCGAGCCCGAGCGTGATGACGGAACCGGCGCCGGGACGACCGAGCTTCGCCCCATTCAGAGGTTGTCGGGAACCTTCAACTCGCTGTGCGCGATCTCTTCGATCGACACGTCGCGGAAGGTGAGCACTTTGGCGCTCTTCACGAAACGGGCCGGGCGGTACATGTCCCAGACCCAGGCGTCACCCATGGACACCTCGTAGTAGACATCTCCACCCTCGGTACGCACCTTCAGGTCGACCGCGTTGCACAGATAGAACCGTCGCTCGGTCTCCACGGCGTAGGTGAAGATCCCCACGACGTCCTTGTACTCCTTGTACAACTGCAGTTCGAGTTCGGATTCGTACTGCTCAAGGTCTTCGGTGCTCATGTCGGATTCACTCTATATCGAGGAGTGGAGCCGCCGTGGTTGTGGCTTCCCGGACGACCGCCGCGTCCGGCGCGCTGCCATCGCCCGAGGTCTCGCAAGCGGACGCCGACGCTGTCCTGCGCACATTCTCGAAACACCAGCGGTGGATCGGGCTCGGGCCGTGCTGGTCGAGCCGCTCCTGATGCAGATCCGTGCAATATCCCTTGTGAACGTCGAATGCGTAATGCGGCAGCGACTCGTGCCACTGGGTCATGATCCGGTCGCGGGTCACTTTCGCCACCACGGACGCCGCTGCGATGCACGCCGCCACCCGGTCACCCTTCCAGATGGCCAGGTTCGGCACGCCCAGCCCATCCACGCCGAACCCGTCGGTGAGCGCGAACGCCGGCGTCGGCTCGAGCCGCAGCAACGCCCGGCGCAGCGCGGTGAGGTTGGCGTGATGCATGCCGAGCAGGTCGCATTCGTCGGCCTCGACACAGACCACCGACCAACTCAGTGCGCGCGCAGTGACTTCGGCATACACCCGCTCGCGCTGGGCCGCGCTGAGCAGTTTCGAATCGGCCAGTCCGGGAATCTCGCCCGCGGCCCCCAGACGCAGGATCACGGCTCCGGCAACCAGTGGACCGGCACAGGCACCCCGTCCGGCCTCATCGGCGCCGGCGATCAGCCCGAAACCGGCTCGGGAAAGGGTTGCCTCGTAGGCATAGATGCCGGCGTCCCGGCGTACCACGACCGCCAACTCGACCTCAGCAGAGAACCTTGGGGCCGGTGATCACGGCTTCCGTCGGCGGCTCCTGTCCCGCAGGAATGCTCTCGAAGGTGAGCGGACGGCTGATCGTGTGCATCCGTGCGAACGGGTACACCACGGCCACTCCGGTACCCACGATGTTCTCGACCGGGATGAACGCGGCGCTGCCCGCTGGATCGGAATCGAGTTGCTCATCGAGATGACAGCGGGAGTCCTGCGAATCGTTGCGATGGTCGCCCATCATGAACACCCGACCGGCCGGCACCACCACATCGAAGGCCACCGAGGACGGATCGACCTGCTTGCCAGTGGCTGGATCCGTGTACAGGTACTCAGTCTCGTTCAGCGCCACGCCGTTGACGGTGACGCGTCCCCTGGCGTCGCAGCAGGCGACATGGTCTCCGGCCACGCCGATGACCCGCTTGATCAGGTGTCCAGTGCTCTCATCGGGCGCCAGCCCGAGGAACACGAGCGTCTTCACAACGGGGTCGTCCTTCACCGGCACCGGAATGAGCCAGTTCTGGGTGTCGCGGAACACCACGATATCGCCGCGCTCGAAGCCCACGATCTTCTGCACGGCCACCCGGTCGTGCTCCAGCAGGGTGTTCTCCATGGAGCCGGACGGGATCACGAACATCTGCACGACGAACAGACGTAGCAACGTGGAAGCCACCAGCGCGCCGACCACCACGATGGCGATCTCGCGAAGCCAACTGCCGATCACCGACCAGGCTTTGCGCCCATTGCCGGCTGAAGTCGGTGCGCTCATCGCGGTCCCCTCTCGAACTCCAGTATCCCAGATGCGCGATAGAGGACGCCGACGACTCAGCGGTCGCGCTTCTCCTTGATCTTGGCTGCCTTGCCGCGCAGGCCGCGCAGGTAGTACAGCTTGGCGCGACGCACGTCGCCGCGACGCTCGACCTCGATCTTCTCGATGATCGGGCTGTGCAGCGGGAAGGTGCGCTCTACGCCGGTGCCGAAGCTCACCTTGCGGACGGTGAAGGACTCGGCGATACCCGAGCCGGTGCGCGAGATGACGGCGCCGGCGAAGACCTGAATCCGGGAGCGGTTGCCTTCAATGACTCGGACGTGCACCTTGACGCTGTCGCCGGGACGGAAGTCCGGCACGTCGTCGCGGAGCGCTGCCTTGCCGACCTGCTCAACCAACTGATTCATGATTTCCTCGCCAGTGCCACAGGTCACTTCGTCTAGATGCTTTCGGATGGTCGTGGCCGCCTTCCCCCTGTGGCAGGAGCGCCCACGGCACAACAGTCGTCCAGTCTGCCATAGCTGGCCGTCCGGCCGGAAATCGGCGCAGGGCCAGCGCGCCAGAACGCCAGCGGCGGCGCCACCACAGAGGGTGACGCCGCCGCTGGAGTGGCTGTTACTTGCCGTCCTTCTTGAACAGCGAGGCGATCAGGTCGCGGTTGAGCTGGCTGATCGTGTCGAACGGGATCTGCTTGGGGCAGACCTCGGCGCACTCGCCGATGTTGGTGCAACCACCGAAGCCTTCGGCATCGTGGGTCGCGATCATCGACTTGATCCGGCTGTACCGCTCCGGCTGGCCCTGCGGGAGCATCGCCAGGTGGGTGATCTTGGCTGCCGTGAACAGCATGCCCGAGGAGTTCGGGCAGGCCGCCACACAGGCGCCACAGCCGATGCAGGTGGCCGCGTCGAAGGCGCGATCGGCCTTCAGCTTGCCAACCGGCGCGGCGTGCGCGTCCGGGGCTGCACCGGTGTTGGCCGAGATGAAGCCACCGGCCTGGATGATCCGGTCGAAGGCCGAGCGGTCAACGACCAGGTCCTTGATCACCGGGAAGGGACCGGCGCGCCACGGCTCCACGTCGATCGTGGCGCCGTCCGAGAACGACCGCATGTGCAGCTGGCAGGTGGTGGTGGGCACCGGCGAATCGCCGCGGCCGTGGGCCGTCCCGTTGATCACCACGCCACACATGCCGCAAATGCCCTCACGGCAGTCGTGGTCGAAGGCCACCGGCTCCTCACCCTTGATGGTGAGGTCCTCGTTGAGGAGGTCGAGCATCTCCAAGAACGACATGTCCGAAGAGACGTTCTGCACCTGGTAGGTAACCATCCGCCCTTCGGTCTGGGCGTTAGCTTGGCGCCATACGCGCAAGGTGATGTTCACTTGTAACTCCGTTGCTTTAGCTCGATGGCCTCGTAGACCAGTGGTTCCTTGTGCAGGACGGGTTTGGCCCCGGTGCCGGCGTACTCCCAGGCCGCCACGTAGAGGAACTCGTCGTCGTGGCGCAGGGCCTCGCCGTCCTCGGTCTGGCTCTCAGCTCGGAAGTGACCGCCGCAGGACTCGCGGCGATGCAACGCGTCCACGCACATCAACCGGCCCAGCTCGAAGAAGTCGAGCAGGCGCCCGGCCCGCTCGAGGGTCTGGTTGAAGTCCTCGTTGACGCCGGTCACCTTGACGTCGCGCCAGAACTCCTCCAGCAGCTCATCGATCTTCGTGATCGCGAGCTTCAGGCCCTCCTCCGAGCGCTCCATGCCGCAGTACTCCCACATGATGTGGCCCAGCTCCTTGTGGAAGGAGTCGACCGTGCGGTTGCCCTTGACCGCGAGCAGGCGCTCGATCCGCTCCGTAGTCTCGGCGACCGCCGCGACCACGGCCGGGTGGCTGTCGTCGACCTTGCCGAAGGACGCCGCACCGGCGAGGTAGTCGTTGATGGTGTTCGGCAGCACGAAATAGCCGTCGGCCAGACCCTGCATCAGAGCGGACGCGCCGAGGCGGTTCGCGCCGTGGTCGGAGAAGTTGGCCTCACCGGTGACGTACATGCCCGGGATCGACGACATCAGGTCGTAATCCACCCACAGGCCACCCATGGTGTAGTGCACCGCCGGGTAGATCCGCATCGGCACCTCATAGGGGTCCTCGCCGGTGATCTGGGCGTACATATCGAACAGGTTGCCGTAGCGGGCAGCCACGCCGTCCTTGCCGAGCCGGCCGATCGCGTCCGCGAAGTCCAGGTAGACACCACGCCGGGTGAACACCTCGTTGCCGTCGTGGTCGAACTCCTTGACCGCCGGACCGACACCGCGGCCTTCGTCGCACATGTTCTTGGCCTGCCGGGACGCGATGTCGCGCGGCACCAGGTTGCCGAACGCCGGGTAGATCCGCTCCAGGTAGTAGTCGCGGTCTTCCTCGGCGATCTGGCGGGGATCCTTGTCGCAATCCTCGGCGCGCTTCGGTACCCAGATCCGGCCGTCGTTGCGCAGCGACTCCGACATCAGGGTCAGCTTCGACTGGGTCTCGCCGTGCACCGGGATGCAGGTGGGGTGGATCTGCGTGTAGCAGGGGTTACCGAAGTAGGCACCCTTGCGATGCGCCCGCCAGTTGGCGGTGACATTGCAGCCCATCGCGTTGGTGGAAAGGAAGAACACGTTGCCGTAGCCACCGGTGGCCAGCACGACCGCGTCGGCCGTCCAGCTCTCGATCGCGCCGGTGACCATGTCGCGGGTCACGATGCCGCGCGCACGTCCGTCCACGACGATCAGGTCGAGCATTTCGTGGCGGGTGTACATCTTCACCGTCTGGGCCGCGACCTGGCGCTCCAGCGCCTGGTAGGCACCGATCAGCAGCTGCTGGCCGGTCTGGCCGCGGGCGTAGAAGGTGCGCTGCACCTGCACGCCGCCGAAGGAGCGGTTATCGAGCAGGCCGCCGTACTCGCGGGCAAACGGGACGCCCTGGGCGACGCACTGGTCAATGATGTTCGCGCTGACCTCGGCCAGGCGGTAGACGTTGGTCTCCCGGGCGCGGTAGTCGCCGCCCTTCACCGTGTCGTAGAACAGCCGGAAGGTCGAGTCGTTGTCGTTGCGGTAGTTCTTGGCCGCGTTGATGCCGCCCTGGGCGGCGATCGAGTGCGCCCGCCGCGGGCTGTCCTGGTAGCAGAAGTTGAGGACGTTGTAGCCGGCCTCACCCAGGGACGCCGCCGCGGCACCGCCGGCCAGGCCGGTGCCGACGATGATCACGGTCAGCTTGCGCCGGTTGGACGGGTTGACCAGCTTGGCCTCGAACTTGCGCTTGGCCCACTTGCCCTCGATCGGGCCGGCCGGGGCCTTCGTGTCGGCGATGTTGGCGCCGAGGGTGAAGTAGTCGGCGCCGGGCAGCGCGGCCGCGGGCGCTTTCGTAGTCGTAGTCATCAGTTGATCCATCCGAAGAGAACGGCCACCGGCATGATCATGAAGCCGATGTAGAGGATGAGGGCGACGGCCCAGGCGCAGCCGTTCAGCACCGCGCGAGCCTTCGCGCTGGTGTTGGCGCCCAGCGTCGCGAACGCACTCCAGAAGCCGTGCCGGATGTGCATGCACACCGCCACCATCCAGACCGCGTAGAGCAGCACCATCCACCACTGGCTGAACTCGCCGATCACCATCTTGTACGGCGAACTGGCGTAATCGGCGCCGTACTCACCACCGGTAAGCGCGGCGTGAACCGTGAACTGCGCCAAGTGGAAGATCAGCAGACCGGCCAGGATGATGCCACCCCAGCGCATGGTGCGCGCAGAGTAGGTACGGGCTAGGTCGCGCTTCGCCGCGTAGGTGGACGGGTTGGCCGCCAGCGCGCGATTCCACAGCGTCACAGCCGAGTAGATGTGCAGCACAACCGCGGCCAGCAGAACCACCCGGAAGATCCAGATGAACCAGCCGGCGGGCAGCAGCGGGTAAAGGATGCCACCGTCTTCGGTCTGGCCCTTCAGCCACTCTGCATAGTGGTTGAAGGAGTCCTCGCCGAGGAACATCTTGGAATTGCCGAACGCGTGCATCAGCAGGAAAGCGATCAGGAGCAGGCCGGTCACAGCCATGATTACCTTGAGAGTGACCGTGGATCGCAGAGCCCTCTGATGAGGAGTCAATGTTGTTGTTGCCACGGCGCCACCCTAGTAAGAAAACCGCCGCATTTCGTGCTGTCAGCGGGTTTTGAGTGTGGCAGGTCTCACAATCTGGACCCGCACTGGACGAACAGTCGAAAAAGCGCTTTTAGGCAAACCTAGCGTTGCCTAATTCGACCCCTCCAGGAGGTCCGGACGGCGTTGCGCGGTGCGTTCGCGCGACTGCGCCAGCCGCCATTCGGAGACCTGGCCATGGTGCCCCGAAAGCAGCACCGCGGGCACTTCCAGACCCCGCCAGTTGGCGGGTTTCGTGTACACCGGGTACTCCAGCAGGCCGTCCAGATCGTCGCCGTGGGACTCCTCCACCAGCGACTCCGGGTTGCCGAGGACACCGGGCAGCAGCCGGACCACCGCTTCGGTGATCGCAAGGGCAGCCACCTCGCCGCCGTTGAGCACATAGTCGCCGAGGCTGACCTCGAGCACCTCCATGCGGGACGTGGCGTGCGCCACCACCCGGGCGTCGATGCCCTCGTAGCGCCCGCAGGCGAACAGCAGCCAGTCGCGTCCGGCCAGTTCGTGGGCCAACGCCTGCGTGAACGGCACCCCGGACGGAGTGGGCACCACCAGTAGCGGCTTCGGTCCGTCTGGGGGCACCAGCTCGTCCAGCGCCTCGCCCCACGGCTCCGGCTTCATCACCATGCCGGCCCCGCCGCCGTACGGGGTGTCGTCGACGGTGCGGTGCCGGTCGTGCGTCCAGTCGCGCAGATCGTGGACGCCCAGCGTCACGATGCCGGAACTGATTGCCTTGCCGACCAGCGAAAGCTGCAGGGGCGCGAAATAGTCGCAGAAGATGCTGACCAGATCAATCCGCATCGCGCACCTCGACATCGCTCAGCAGGCCGGGGATCGGATTGATCACAACCTGCCCGGCTGCCGGGTCGACCTCGGGCACCAGTTCGGTGACGAACGGCACCAGGCGCTCACCAAGCGGCGTACGGATCACCAGCAGGTCCTGAGCGGGGTTGTGCAGTACCGCGACCACCTCACCGAGTTCGGCCCCGGCCGGGTCGCAGGCCCGCAGGCCAACGAGGGTGCTGTCGTGGAACTCGTCGTCATCGATGTCGGTCGGGGTGCCCTGGACCCACAGATCGACCCCGCGCAGGGCATCCGCTGCGGTGCGGTCGCGCACCTCGGCGAAGCTCACCACCAGCCGCCCGCCCTGCAGCCCGTGGCCGGTCACGGTGAGTTCCCGATCGCCGGCGCTGACCTTCGCCCCGGACGCGAACCGTTCGTCGATGCTGTCGGTGCGCGGACGGACGGTCACCTGGCCGCGCAGTCCGTGGGCACGGCCGACCGTCCCGACGATCAAATGGTCAGTCATTCTGGCTCCACGACGTGATTGTGCGCCAAACAGTTCCGCCCCACCACTGATGCGGTGGGGCGGAACCTGGCTTGGCTCAATGCGACGGCTCAACTGCGCCGGCGAGGGCGGCGGTCGACGTCGACGAAGTCGACCCGTACCTGCTCGCGTCCGGCCAGTGCGGCGATCACCGTGCGCAGGGCACCGGCGGTGCGTCCCTGGCGTCCGATGACCTTGCCGATGTCCTCGGGATGGACCCGCACCTCAAGTGTGCGCGTCCGGCCCCGATCCGACTCGCGAACCCGGACATCGTCCGGATTGGGGACCAGTCCCCGCACTAGGTGCTCGAGCGCTTCGGCCAGCATGCTCAGGCCTCTTCGGCCTCGGCCGGGGCTTCGGCATCAGCCTCGGCAGCCTTCTTCTTCGACTTCGAGATCGCGGCAGTGGCCGGCTCGCTGTCGGCCTCGGCAAGTGCGGCGTTGAACAGCGCGACCTTGTCCTTCGGCTCGGGCTGCGGGGTGACACCGGACGGGCTGGTGTCACCGCTGAACTTCTGCCAGTCACCGGTGCGCTTGAGCAGGGCGACGACGGCCTCGGTCGGCTGTGCGCCGACACCGAGCCAGTACTGCGCGCGCTCGGAGTCGATCCTGATCACCGACGGGTCGTTCTTCGGGTGGTAGAGGCCGATCTCCTCGATCGCCCGGCCGTCCCGCTTGGCGCGGGCATCCATGACGACGATGCGGTAGTGCGGGGAGCGGATCTTGCCGAGCCGCTTGAGACGAATCTTGACAGCCACGAGTGTGGGTTCTCCTGTGCAGAACTTGGGACGGTGACACCACCGGCCCGGACGGGTGAACTCCGCTATTCGTAGTGGGGCTACGGACGGCGAAGCTCGGCTGGATCCGGATCAGCCGGAGTTAGAGGGCGCCGACCGAGCCAGATGCGCCTACTAGTGTGCCAGAACGTGTCCTCACCGGGCCAACCGGCTAGCCTGCCCCCATCATGTTCCGCCCCGACTCGGCAGATCGGCCCCGCGACAAGGCGCGATTGGGTCTGTTGGGCATGCTCGGGCCCGCTTTCGTTGCCAGCGTCGCCTACGTCGATCCGGGCAATGTTGCCGCCAATCTGAGCGCGGGTGCCGACTACGGCTATGCGCTGGTGTGGGTGCTGGCGGTGGCGTCGCTGATGGCAATGGTGATCCAGTACCAGTCGGCGAAGCTGGGCCTGGTCACCGGCGCCACCCTGCCCCAGGCCATGGCCGATCGTTTCGCCGGCCATCGGTATCAGCGTCCGCTGACGGTCGGCTACGGGCTGCAGGCATTCGTCATCGCGATCGCGACCGACCTGGCCGAAGTGGTCGGCGGTGCGCTCGGCCTGTACCTGCTGTTCGGGCTGCCGCTGTGGGCGGGCAGCATCGTCGTCGGCGTCGTGGCGATGGTGCTGCTGTGGGTGCTGCGCTCGCGCGGCGAGGGCGTGTTCGAGGCCGGTGTTGGCGCACTGCTCGCAGTGGTCGCGCTCGGCTTCGTCGGCGCGCTGTTCTTCAAGGCACCTTCTTGGGACGCGACCCTGGCCGGGCTGTGGCCCTCCGTGCCCGACCGCGACGCGTGGCCGCTGATCGCGGCGATGCTCGGCGCGACCGTGATGCCGCACGCCATCTACCTGCACTCGGCGCTGGCGATCGATCGGCACCGTCCGGACGGACACCTGGACCGTCCGCTGCGCCGATTGCTGCGAGCACAGAAGCTGGACGTGGGCCTCGCGCTGGTGCTGTCCGGCTCGGTGAACATCTCGATGCTGCTGCTGGGCGCGGTGGCGCTGGCGGGCGTGGTCGGCGACCCGATCGAGGCCATACACGTGACGCTCGGCACCGACCTTGGCCCTTGGCCGGCGGCTGTGTTCGCGATCGGCCTGCTCGCGTCCGGCATCGGCTCGGCAGTGGTCGGCACGCATGCGGGGGCGCGGATCCTGAAGGACATGCACGTGTGGCAGGTGGAACCGACCCTGCGCCGGGCCATCACCATCGGACCGGCGGTGCTACTGCTGCTGACCGGCGTCTCCCCCACTTCGGTGTTGATCTGGAGTCAGATCGTGCTCAGCTTCGGCGTGGCCCTGGCGGCCGCCCCGTTGGCCTTGGTGACCGGAGACCGCCGGCTGATGGGCGAGTTCGTAGACCGTGCGTGGCAGCGGGCGCTCAACTGGCTGATCGTCACCCTGATCATCGGGCTCAACCTGGTGATGATCTGGTGGGCGCTGTCCCGCGGCAGCTGAGCCCCGGCGCCTACCCGCGTCCGATCCCGCCCCGCCTCAACTCGCATCGCGCCCCACGTCAACTCGCGTTTGCTACCGAAGTCGGCGTTCGCTGCCGAAATTTCGGTGGCAAGCGCCCAATTCGGTGGCAAACGCGAGTTGCGGGTGTGTTCGGCCGCTCAGTGTGCGGACGCGACAACACGTCCGCGGAGAATCACCAGGCTGGGGTGCCTGGTGACCCCAGGATCGAGTCGTGGGTCGGCTGCGTAAACCACCAGGTCGGCCCAGGCGCCGTCGACCACCGGCGGGGCGCCCAACCATTCCCGGGCACGCCAGGACGCGGCACCCAGCGCGAACTCCGCGCCGCCAAGCTTGGCCAGCATGCCGATCTCGGTTCCGACCAGGCCGTGGCTGATGCTGCCCCCGGCGTCCGTCCCAGCGAACACCGGGACGCCAGCCTCGATCGCCGCGCCGATGGTCTCGAAACGGCGCGCGTGCAGCGTCCGCATGTGGGCCGCGTAGGCCGGGAACTTCGCCTCGCCGGCATCAGCGAAGGCAGGGAAGTTCTCCAGATTGACCAGCGTCGGCACCAGCGCTACCCGGCGTTCGGCCATCAACTCGATGGTGGCCGCGTCCAGGCCGGTGCCGTGCTCAATGCCATCGATGCCGGCGCGCACCAGTTGCTGCACCGACTCCTCGCCGAAGCAGTGGGCGGTGACCCGTGCGCCCAACTGATGCGCGCGTTCGATCGCAGCGGCGGCCACCTCCGCCGGCCACAATGGCGCGAGATCACCGCGGTCGCGGTCGATCCAGTCGCCGACCAGCTTCACCCAGCCATCACCGCGGACGGCCTGCCGCGCCACCTCGGCGATCAGCTCCTCGGGCTCTACTTCCGCGGCGTAGTTGCGGATGTACCGCTTGGGACGGGCGATGTGCCGGCCGGCCCGGATGATCCGGGGCAGGTCTTCGCGCTCGTCGATCCAGTGGGTGTCGATCGGCGAACCCGCGTCGCGGATCAGAAGAGTGCCGGCGTCCCGATCGGTGAGCGCCTGCGCCTCGGCCACCTCGTCCGGGACCGCGCCGTTCGCGCCGAGACCGATGTGACAATGCGCGTCGACCAGTCCAGGCAGGATCCAGGCGCCCTGGCAGACCGTCACCGCATCGGGCACCGGTTCGGTGCGGATCAGACCATCGGCCACCCACAGGTCGCGCGGCTCGCCTTCGGGGAGCAGTACCCCCTGTAGGTGCAGCGGGTATCCGGGGCGAGTCGACGGGGACTCGCGGCCACCGTGATCGTGTGCGAAGAACTCCGGCTCTCCCAATCCCGGCGGCGCGTGGTGGTGGCTCATCGAGTCATTATTGCGGTCGCGGGCTCGTCAACCGAGAGCGCGGCGGCACAGGTGTCGCAAAGTCGCAGCCAGCTCAGCCAGACACCGGAGAATCGGGCCAGCGCGCAGATCCGACTACGAGATCACGACATGTCGGCGGCCACGGGTGGTCTCGACTGTCTTTCGGCCTCTGGTGCATCCCTAGGTCAAGACGCCAACGCCACCATCGGCTGACCGCTCGTCGTCTAGCTCGACCAAGCCGAAGCGGGGGCCGAGTCAGATCAGGCGCGTGAAGCCGACCGGTGAAGTATGGACGCGACCAGCCGCGACTGCGAACGTCAGCGGGGGCCGGCGTTCTTCGGATTGAAGAGTTGCTGCAGTTCGGCCGGAAGCTGGAAGTCGCCGACCGCCTTCGCCAGGTCGGCCTCGGTCGGCTGCGTGGGCAGGCCGAACGCGGACGTGGGCGCCGACGCTGCTGGGGGCAGAGCCGCAGCGCCACCACCCGTCCGCTTGGCCGGGTTGCCGGAAACCTTGTGGTTGCCCTTCTTCTTCTTGGGCTGCTGCTTGGCCGCGGGCCGGCGTCCGCCCATTCCGGTCATCGCGCCACCCAGGCTCTGCATCATCTTGCGGGCCTCGAAGAAGCGGTTGACCAGGGAATTCACGTCCGAGACCTTGGTGCCCGAGCCGGTTGCGATCCGCGCGCGGCGGGAACCGTCCAGCAGCTTCGGGTTGGCCCGCTCAGCCGGGGTCATCGAGTAGATGATCGCCTCCAGGCGGTCGATCTCACGCTCGTCGATGTTGTTGATCTGGTCCTTCATCTGGCCCATCCCGGGCATCATGCCCAGGATCTTCGACAGCGGACCCATCCGCCGCACTGCCTGCATTTGCGACAGGAAGTCGTCCAGGCCGAACTCGCCGACCTTACCCTGCAGGAGCTTCTGCGCGGCCTTCGCGGACTCCTCTGCGTCGAAGGTCTTCTCGGCCTGTTCGATCAGGCTGAGCAGGTCGCCCATGCCGAGGATTCGGCTGGCCATCCGGTCGGGGTGGAAGGCGTCGAAGTCGCCCAGGCCCTCGCCGTTGGACGCGAACATGATCGGCTTGCCGGTCACCCGGGCGATCGACAGCGCCGCGCCACCGCGAGCGTCGCCGTCGAGCTTGGAGAGCACGACCCCGTCGAAGCCGACCCCGTCGGCGAACGCCCGGGCGGTGTTGACCGCGTCCTGGCCGATCATGGCGTCGACGACGAACAGGATCTCGGTCGGGTTGACCGCGTCCCGGATGTCGGCAGCCTGCTGCATCAGTTCGGCGTCCACACCCAGCCGGCCGGCGGTGTCGACGATCACGACGTCGTAGAGCTTGCTCATCGCGTGCAGGATCGAGGTGCGCGCCACCCCTACCGGGTCACCGATGCCGTTGCCGGGCTCGGGCGCGAAGACATGAACTCCGGCCCGCTCGCCGACCACCTGCAGCTGGTTCACCGCGTTCGGACGCTGCAGGTCAGCCGCGACCAGCAGCGGCGAATGGCCCTGGTCCTTCAGCCACTTGCCGAGCTTTCCGGCCAGCGTGGTCTTGCCGGAGCCCTGCAGGCCCGCCAGCATGATCACCGTCGGCGGACGCTTGGCGAAGCGCAGCGGCCGAGCCTCGCCGCCGAGGATCGCGATCAGCTCCTCGTTGACGATCTTGACGATCTGCTGCGCCGGGTTCAACGCGGCATGAATCTCGGCGCCGTGAGCGCGCTCCTTGACTGCTGCGATGAAGTCCTTGACCACGCCCAGGTTGACGTCCGCCTCGAGCAGGGCGAGCCGGATCTCGCGCGCGGTCGCGTCGATGTCGGCATCGGACAGCCGCGTCTTGCCGCGCAGATTGCGGAACGCAGCTGAAAGCCGATCGGACAGGGTGTCGAACAAGGTGGTACCTCACGCGTGTCGGGAACTCCGACATCCTACCGGTAGCGTCATCGGCCTCGGAGAAGCGTCCCCATCACCCACCCGCAGCAAGGTGGACCGTTTCTCGCCGAGACGCCAGCAAACCGTCCACCTTGCTGCCGGTTGAGGTGAACGGATGGGGACGGATGGGTTCAGAGGGTTAGCTGCACGAACACCAGGTCGAGCCAGCGGTCGAACTTGCGGCCCACCTCGGGGAGCCGCCCGACCTCGACGAAGCCGAGCGAGCGGTGCAAGGCGAATGAAGCGTCGTTGTCGGCGCTCAGGCCGCCGATCAGGACGTGAACGCCGTTCTCGCGCGCTGCCGCGATGATCGCCGTCATCAGCGCACGACCCAGACCCCGTCCCTGGAACGCCGGACGCAGGTACACGCTGTGCTCCATGCTCAGGGTGAAACCAGCTTTCGGCCGGAACTGCCCGTAGGTCGCGTAGCCGGCGACTTCGCCGTCCACTTCGGCGACCAGCACCGGCCAGCCGTGCTCGACCTTGGTCGCATACCACTCGGCGTGCTGCACCGGGCTCCAGGGCAACAAATCCCAGCTCGCGGTGTCGCGCACCACCGAGTCGTTGTAGATCTCCAGCAGCGCGGGCAGGTCTTCCGGTCGGGCCGGACGGATGGTCGTCACTGCGCCAGCAGCGCGTCGACGAAGCCTTCGGCCTCGAACGGAGCCAAGTCGTCGGCGCCCTCGCCGAGCCCGATCAGCTTCACCGGCACGCCCAGCTCCCGCTGGACCGGAACCACGATGCCGCCCTTGGCCGAGCCGTCCAGCTTCGAAAGCACGATGCCGGTGACGTCCACCACCTCGGCGAACACCCGCGCCTGGGCGAGCCCGTTCTGCCCGGTGGTGGCGTCGATCACCAGCAGCACCTCGGTCACCGGAGCCTTGCGCTCGATCACCCGCTTGATCTTGCCGAGCTCGTCCATCAGGCCGGTCTTGGTGTGCAGCCGGCCAGCGGTGTCGACCACCACCACGTCCGCGCCACTCGCGATGCCCTGGTCGACCGCGTCAAAAGCCACGGACGCCGGGTCGCCGCCCTCCGGACCGCGCACAACCGGGACGCCCACCCGGCTTCCCCAGGTCTGCAGCTGGTCGGCCGCGGCCGCCCGGAAGGTGTCGGCCGCGGCCAGCACCACCGAATGTCCCTCGGCCACCAGCACGCGGGAAAGCTTGCCGATCGTGGTCGTCTTGCCGGTGCCGTTGACGCCGACCACCAGCACCACACCGGGCAGGCCGTCCGCGCCAGTCACGTTGAGGCTTCGATCAGCGGTGGTGGCGACCAGCTTCAGCAGTTCGGTACGCAGCACCTGCTTGGCCTTGTCGGGGTCGGACACTGCGTCGAGTGACAACTCGCGGCGCAAGGCGGTGATCAACTCATCGGTCGGGCCCGCGCCGAGATCGGACGTGATCAGCGTGGCCTCCAAGTCGTCCCACGCGTCCGCGTCCAACTTGTCGACCGCGAGCAGACCAAGCAGGCCGCGGGCGAAGGGATTGTTGCTGGCCGACAGCTTGCGCCGCAGCCGGGACATCCGGGAAGCCGGCGGTTCGGGCGTCTCGAGCACCGGCGCCGAGGGCTCGGCCGGAGCAGCCGGAATCACTTCCGCTGGCGCCGGTTCAACCGGTTCGCCGAACTCCTCGCGCTCCGCCGAAGGCAGTTCCGGGGTGGGCTCGGCCGGCGGCAGGCCCTTGCGGTTACCAACGACGATAGTGACGGCAGCGACGATCAGAACGGCCGCGACCGCAGCCAGGACGTACCAGAAGTAGTTCTCCACGCCGCTCATGGTAGGCAACACCAGGCCCACCACCCAGCCAAAGTCAGCGCTTGGGCGCCTCTGCGGCCGAATCCGCGCTCTTGGGCCGGATGTCCTCGATCTCCTCGAAGAACTCGACCAGCCCCTGTGGCGGGTCCGCGTCGCCGTTCAGGTGCTTCGCGGTGTTGGCCATCACGTTGGCGAATTCGGGGGCTTTGCTGGCGAGGCTGCCGTTCATGCCGACGGCGACCACCGCGATCACACACAGGGCGATCGCGACGAGCGCCACGGTGATGATCCAATAACTCAAGACACAGCCTTCCGATGGACTACGAACAGTATGCCGCACGCGGCGGAAGGCTCAGTTGAGCCTCCTCGAGTTCTCAGTCTCCTTGTGGCGAATTTTCAGAGATGCCGACCTGCGTCGGGATGACGTTGGCTGGGCTCAGGCATCCCGCAGTCGCTGGCTGATCACGGCCGAGACCCCGTCGGACCGCATGGTCACCCCGTACAGCGCGTCGGCGATCTCCATGGTGCGCTTCTGGTGGGTGATCACCAGCAGCTGGCTGTTCGCCCGGAGCTCTTCGTAGATCTCCAGCAGGCGGCCGAGGTTGGTGTCGTCGAGCGCGGCCTCGACCTCGTCGAGGATATAGAAGGGGCTGGGACGGGCTTTGAACAGCGCCACCAGGAAGGCCACCGCCACCAGTGAACGCTCGCCGCCGGAAAGCAGCGACAGCCGCTTCACCTTCTTCCCGGCGGGACGTGCCTCCACGTCCACACCGGTGGTCAGCCACTCCCCCGGCTCGGTGAGCACGAGGCGTCCCTCGCCGCCGGGGAACAGCCGGGCGAACGCGTCCTCGAAGGCCTGTTCGACGTCGGCGTAGGCGGCCGCGAACACTTCCTGCACGCGGGTGTCCACGTCGGCGATGATCCCGTTCAGGTCGTCGCGGGTCTTGCGCAGGTCAGCCAGCTGCTCGGCCAGGAAAGTGTGCCGCTCGCTGAGCGCGTCGAACTCTTCCAGCGCCAGCGGGTTCACCTTCCCCAGCACCGCGAGGTCACGCTCAGCCGCCCGCAGCCGCCGCTCCTGCTCGGCCCGCACGTACGGGACGGGATCTGGCTGCGGGTCGTCCTCGGTCAGCGGTTTGCCGTCGGCGTTGACCAGCACCGGCACCAGTTGTTCCGGCCCGTATTCGCCGACCAGCGCCTCCGGCTCCAGCCCGAGTTCGGCCAGCGCCTTCTCGGCCAGCGCGTCGATCTTCATCTGCTGTTGCGCGCGGGCGAGTTCGTCGGCGTGGACGGTGTCGACCAGGTTCTCGAACGCTTTCGCCAGTTCCCGCCCGCGCTGCCGGACGGCGGTCAGCTCGGTCTCGGCAACGCTGCGAGCCTCCTGCGCACGCATGCGTTCGGTCTCGGCAAGAGCCCTGGACGCGCTCACCTGTTCGGCCAGCCATTCGGCGGCCTTCAGGACGCCGGCGGCCACCTCCGCCTCCCGACGGAGAAGCTCCCGACGCGCGGCGGCCTTGGCCCGGGCCGAGCGCTCCGCATCGGCTGCCCGCAGCAGGCTGTCCGCCCGTCCGGCGAAGGCTCGTGCCCGCTCCTCGACCGTGCGCAACGCCAGCCGCGCCTCCATTTCGGCGGCGCGGGCCGCGCGGGCCAGGTCACCGAGATGGTCGCGTTCGGTCGGATCGGCCTCACCGGTCTCGGTCTGCTCGGAGGCCAGTTCCAGTCGCGTCTCAAGCTCGCTCAGGTTGGCCAGCGCGTGGTCGCGGGCCGTGGCCGCGTTGTCGGCCGCCTGCGCAAGGCGTCCGGCTTCGGCCTGGGCCGAGCGGACGATCTGGTTCAGCTCGCCCGCCTCCTCGGCCATCGCGGCATGCTCGGCGTCCGATTCGTGCAGGCGGGCCAGTGCCGCGTCCGACCGTTCGCGAGCGGACGCGAGCAACTGCTCGGCCTCGGCGATCGCGAACCGGGTCCGCTCGACCTCGGCCTGAGCGGCGCTGAGCTTTTCGTTGGTCTCATCCAGCGCGGCCTGCACCTCCAGCAGGGACGGCTTTGCCGACGATCCGCCGGCCGCGAACCAGGAGCTGAGCAGGTCGCCGCCGGTGGTCACAGCGGTCACATCCGGCAGCTTGGCCACGAGCTCGCGGCCCTGGGCCAGGTCGTCCACGACCGCCACCTTGAACAAGAGCCGTTCAATGGCCGGACGCAGGCTCGCCGCGCAGTCCACCAGCCCGGCCGCGTAGCAGGCGTTCGCCGGCAGCTTCGGCCAGCCGGACGTGTCCGCGGGCAGGTCAGCGCCCAGCAGCATGCCGGCCCGGCCCAGGTCCTCGGCTTTCAGGTGGTCGAAGGCGCGGACGGCGGCGTCCACCCCAGTCACCGCGATCGCGTCCGCAGCCGAACCCAGCGCGGCCGCGATGGCAACCTCCTTGCCGACCGGAACGCTGATCAGTGCCGCGACCGAGCCCAGCAGGCCGTCCAGCTGGTCACCGGCGGCGAGGAGGGCGGCGGTGCCGTCGCGTCGCTCCAGGCCGAGGGCCAGCGCTTCGGCGCGCGCCGCTGCGGCTCCCCGCTCCGCGGTGGCCGCCCGCTCGGCTGTCTGGAGCTCTTCCAGTGCGGTCAGCCGTGCAGCCACGTCAGCCTCAGCGGCTTCGTAGGCATCGTCCAGCCCGGACTCTCCGGCGCTCAACCCGGCGAGCCGGGTCTCCAACTGAGCGAATTGCCGCTTGGCGTTGGTGGCCCGGTCCTCAGCTTCGGCCTTGGCCGCCACCAGCCGCTCGATCTCCGCCCCGGCTGCCTCGGACCGGCTGCGCAGTGTGTTCACTTCACCGGCAAGCCGGGCCAGGCCCTCCCTGCGGTCGGCGATCGCTCGCAGTTGGGCCGAATACTGCTTCTCGGCTTCGGCGTGCGCTGTCTCGGCGGCGTTGCGGGCATCGGTCGCGGCCGCCAGCGCCGCGGTGCGTTCGGCCACCTCGGCCTGCACGGACGCCTCGGTTTTACGGATCTCGGCCGCCTCGCGCTCAATGGCCTCCGGATCGCGCCCCGGACGCTCGTCGGTGCCGATCGCTGCCGCGTTGCGCAGCCGTTCGGACGCGATCGTCGTCGTACTCGCCACCCGCTCGGCCAACCCGGCCAGCGCGTACCAGGTCTCCTGGGCTGCGGTCAGCGCGGGCAGGGCGTCTCGTGCGGCGACTTCGGCAGCCTGCTCGGCCTCACGGGCGGAGGTCAGCTCCGCCTCGATCCGCAGTCGGCGTTGCTTGAGTTCGGCCTCGGCGGCCAGATCGGTCGCCAGCGACGAAGTGGCGGCGACCAGATCGTCGGCCAGCAGCCGGGCGCGCGCGTCACGCAGGTCGGCCTGGATGACCGCAGCCTTGCGGGCCACCTCGGCCTGCCGGCCAGCGGCTTCAGCTGGCGGCGGATCTCGCCGAGCAGGTCGGAGAGCCGGTTCAAGTTGGCCGCGGTGGCTTCGAGCTTGCGCTGTGCCTTTTCCTTGCGCTTGCGGTGCTTGAGCACCCCGGCGGCCTCTTCGATGAAGCCGCGACGGGTCTCGGGCGTGGCCTGCAGGATCGAATCGAGCTGACCCTGGCCGACGATGACGTGCATCTCCCGGCCGATACCCGAGTCGCTGAGCAGGTCTTGGACGTCCAGCAGCCGCGCGGGCGAACCGTTGATGGCGTATTCGGACCCGCCGGTGCGGAACATCGTCCGGCTGATCGTGACCTCGGTGTAGTCGATCGGCAGCGAACCGTCCGAGTTGTCGATGGTCAGCACCACTTCGGCGCGCCCGAGCGGGGCGCGTCCGGAAGTGCCGGCGAAGATGACGTCCTCCATCTTGCCGCCACGCAGCGACTTGGCCCCCTGCTCGCCCATCACCCAGGCGAGCGCGTCGACGACGTTCGACTTGCCGGAGCCGTTGGGTCCGACCACGCAGGTGATTCCCGGCTCGAAGACCAGGTTGGTGGTGGACGCGAACGACTTGAAGCCGCGCAGGGTGAGGCTCTTCAGGTACATCGACTACACCGCCGCTTGGTGCTTGTTGCGCACGTGCGTGAATGTCCACAGCTTGTTGGCCACGAAGTTGATCGGCATCGTGATCACGATGGTGAACAGCTGCGCCCAGTACTCGCGGGAGGCGAACCCGGCGTTCTCATGGAACCAGGGCTCGGGCAGGTAGAACCACGAGGTCGGGTTGGTGAAGGCGACCTTGATGAAGATGCCCAGCAGCGCGGCGGCCGAACCGACCGCGAGGAACGGCCAGAACTCCTGCCACCACGGTGCCTTGCGGGTGTGCCGGAAGGTCCAGGAACGGTTCAGCTGGAAGTTGAAGACGTTGGCGACCAGGAAGGCGACCAGCCAGACCAGCACGGTGTAGCGGAAGTTGAAGTTGGTGCCAGGAATGGCGAACAGGATGCGCTGGGCGTTAATCGTGCCGCCGTTGGCCTTGTTCATGGCGATCGCGACCAGCATGTTCACTACCACGCCGGCGCCGCCCACGATGCCGAACTTCACGAACTGCCGCAGCACGCGCTGGAAGCGCTGGGTCGGTTCGGCTCCGGTCACATCTGCGAACAATACGCGAGAGGCTGCGTGCAGCGCGCGACGGCTCGACGTGGGGCGTCTTCCCGCTCAGCGCTGAACATCATCGAACGACCTGGGTGCGCGGACGCCGCTGACAGGCAGGGCAGCGATAACTGGAGCGGTTCATGAAGGGCTCGCGGACGATGGCGCGGCCGCAGCGCAGGCAGGGCAGGTCTTCCCTGCCGTAGGCCGACAGCGAGCGGCCGAAGTATCCGGAACTGCCGTTGACGTTCACATACAGGGCGTCGAAGGACGTGCCACCCTGAGCCAGCGATTCGCGCATCACCGCAACGGCCGCGTCCAGCAACTCGACGACCAACGCCGGGCTGAGCCGGTCGGCCGGAGTGTCGTAATGCACCCGCGCGCGCCACAGGGCTTCGTCGGCGTAGTTGCCGATCCCCGAGACGACCGTCTGGTTCAGCAGCACCCGCTTGATGCCACTGTGCCTGCGCCGGATGTCAGCCACCAACGCGTCCCGGTCGAGGTCGGGATCGAACAGGTCGCGGGCGATGTGGGCCACTTCCACCGGCAGCTCGGCGCCGCCCGGGCTGAGCCACAAGCCACCGAACATGCGCTGGTCGGCGAACCGGATCTCCGGTCCCCCATCGTCGAAGGCGAAGCGGACGCGGCACTGCGGCGGCAGCTCAGCTTCGGGAGCGTCGACCCGGAACTGGCCGCTCATGCCCAGATGCGCCATCAGCGCGTCCCCATCAGTGAACGGCAGCCAGATGAACTTGCCGCGCCGCTTGGGTTCGGCGAACCTCCGTCCGACCAATACGGACGCGAAGTCGTCCGGGCCACCGACGTGGCGGCGCACCGGACGCGGGTGGAGCACTGTAACGGCCGAGATCCGGCGACCGGGAATCAGTTGGGCGAGGCCGGAGCGGACGACTTCGACCTCGGGTAGTTCAGGCATCAGGCGGAATCGCCGGAAAGCGCCGACTCCGACCTGGCAGCGGCAACATCGGACAGCGCGGCGAACGCGCTCTTGGCCGCGCCCTGCTCGGCCTGTTTCTTGGAGGTGCCGGAACCGGTGCCGAAAGCACGCGCGCCGATCACTGCGGCGGCTTCGAAGCGCTTCTCGTGGTCAGGGCCGGACTCGGTGACCCGGTAGACCGGCACCCCGAGCTCCAGCTCGGCGCTCAGTTCCTGCAGGCTGGTCTTCCAGTCCAGACCGGCACCGAGCACGGCCGCGTCCAGCACCAGCGGGTCGAAAAGGTGGTGCACCAGGCGGTCGGCGGCGTCCCGTCCGGAAGAAATCAGTACGGCGCCGAGGACAGCCTCCAACGAGTCCGCCAGGATCGAGGACTTGTCGGAGCCGCCGGTGGCGACCTCGCCCTTGCCCAGCAGGATCTCACTGCCGAGGTCGAGCGAACGAGCCACCCCGGCGAGGCTGTGCGCGTTCACCACCGCAGCCCGGAGCTTGGCCAGTCGGCCCTCGGGCAGGTCGGGAAAGCTTCGGTAGAGGAACTCGGTGACCACGATGCCAAGCACAGCGTCGCCGAGGAACTCGAGGCGCTCGTTGTGCGGCAGGCCACCGTTCTCGTAGGCGTAGGAACGGTGGGTTACGGCAAGGCGAAACAGCTGGGGATCCAGTTGGATCCCCAGCTCTTCGATCAGCTCGAGGCAGCGGCTCGTTGCCGCCGGATCACCGGACGTGGCCGGAGAGCCTTCAGGACTCGAGAATCTGCCGGCGGGCAGCGCGCGGGCCGTACTGGCCGCACTCCGGGCAGGCGGTGTGCGGCAGGTGCTTGGCACCACAAGCCGCGTTGGCGCAGGTCACCAGGGTCGGCGCGGAGGTCTTCCACTGGGAACGGCGGGCCCGCGTGTTGCTGCGGGACATTCTCCGCTTGGGAACGGCCACGGCGTTACTCCTTGTTCTTCGATTCGTTCGACGGAGCCGGCCACGCTTCCAGCTCAGCCCATCGAGGATCGATGGGTTCGGCATGGCTGTGCTGCGGATCCCGATTCAGGTTGGCCCCGCATTCGGGGCACAACCCGGCGCAATCCGGCTGGCACAAGGGCGTGAACGGCAGTTCGAGTACCACCGCGTCCCGCAGGACGGGCTCGAGGTCGATCAACTCGCCCTCGATGTGCAAGGCCTCGGCATCGTCGAGTTCCTTCCCCGGGTAGCAGTACAACTCCTGCAGGTCGACCTCGACTTGGGCGTCGATGTCGTCCAGACAGCGTGCACAGGTACCCCGGAGCCGGACCGTGGCGGTACCGGAGACCAGGACCCCCTCCACCACCGACTCCAACCGAAGGTCGAGGTCGACGGGTGAGCCGGGTGGCACCCCGATCATTTCGATGCCGAGATCCACAGGTGCTTCGGTGACCCGGGTGACTTCCCGTAACACTCCGGCCCGACGGGTCAACTCATGGGTGTCAAGGACAAGCCCAGAACGATGGTCAGGCAGGCGGGGAGTCACGACGTTTCCTTTCGCACATTGCGGTAATCGAGCAGCGTCATAACCAACGCAAGACTCTACCTTGAGCCGCGCTCCGTCTCCAAAACGTGCTGGTCAGGCCTTCGCCCTCGGCAACATCTGGGTGTTGCTGTCGTCGAGGCTCGAGCGGGACGCCAGCCGTTCACGCATGGTGCGCACCTGCCCCATGGTCTTCTGCAGGCTGGCTTCGAAGGTGGCGATCCGGGTGTCCACGTAGGCGTCGGCTTCGCGGCGCAGACCTTCCGCGTCCGCCAACGCCTTGGCTTCGAGAGCAGCGGCCTTTCGCTTGGCCGCCTCCATCACCGGGGTCTGGCTGGCAAGGTAGCTGGCCTTCTCCTCTGCGGACGCGATGATCTGGGCGGCCTCGGCCTGGGCGCGTTCCAGGGTCTCCAGCGAGGTCGCCGTGACCCGCTGAGCCTCGCCCACGTCGGTGGAAAGGGCCTGGGTGGCCTTCTCGATCAGGTCCAGGGCCTGGGCGCGGTTGACCATGCACGAGGCCGACATCGGCACGGCTTTGGCGTTGTTGACGAGTTCGCGGAGTTCGCGCAGCACCTCGGTGGTCCGCTCAACCATCAGCTTCTTCCTTTCTCCGCTTCTGGACGATCTGCCACGCGACCGGTTCGGGCACGAAGGCCGACACGTCGCCGCCGTATGCCGCGACTTCGCGGATCATCGTCGAGGAAAGCGTGGACCATTGGGCCGACGCGGGCAATACGACCGTCTCGATACCACCGACGATGCCGTTGATATGCGCCATCTGCAGTTCAAAATCGAAATCGGAGGCGAACCGGATGCCTTTTACCAGCACCTGCGCACCATGGGCCCTGGCGAAATCGACCAGCAGCCCCTCGAGAGCCGCCACGCGGACGTTGGCCAGGTCGGCCGTGGTCTGGCTGACCAGGGCGACGCGCTCAGCCGCGGTGAACAGGTAGTTCTTGGCCGAGTTCTGGCCGACGGCGACGATCACCTCGTCGAAGAGGTTGGCGGCGCGCGAGATCACGTCGAGGTGCCCGTAGGTGACGGGGTCGAACGACCCCGGGCAGATCGCAAGCATTCAGCGCCCCTTCGTGGCGAAGTACAACGTGGTCTCACCGTAACGCCGGTGCCAGCTATCGGTCACCTGTGCGGGCCACGCTGGCGGTGCATCCCTCGATGAGCGCTCTAGAACGATGAGCCCGTCTTCAGCCAGCCAACCGTTGCTCAGGGCGGCTTCGACGACTGCGGTGAGCCGATCGTTGGCGAGGGCGTAGGGCGGGTCGGCCCAGATCACGTCGTAGGCGGTAGTGGCCTGGGCCGCCACCGTGCGCTCAGCGCTGGCCGCCAGAACGGTGACCGCGAGACCGGTGTCGCTGGCGTTTCCCCTGGCCAGCCTCGCGGTGGCCGAATCGCTCTCGACCGCGAGGACGGGGGCCGCCCCACGGCTCGCCGCCTCGATCGCGACCGCGCCCGAGCCCGCGTAGAGGTCGAGGAAGCCCAGCCCGGTCAGCATGTTCTCGGCGGCCTCGCCCGCGGTTCCGGCCCAATCCGCGATCAGAGAGAACGTGGCCTCGCGCACCCGGTCGCTGGTCGGGCGCGTGGCCGAGTGCGCCGGCGTCCGCAGCCGGTGGCCCTTCTTCGTCCCCGCGATAATCCTGGTCACGGTGGTCAGGTTAACGGTGCCGACGGGTTGCGCCGGTTTCGGCGCCGTTCCGCGACAAGGTTCGCAAGCCCCGATCGACCCTTCGTCAAGCTCACGGATCGTTCACCGGCCCGGTCCACTCCCCCTGTGATCCCGGCCCATTTCCCACTGTCATCCCGGCCCGCTTTCCACTGTCATCCCGGCCCGCTTTTTACTGTCATCCCGGCGCAGGCCGGGATCTCTCAGCGCGATCGGTGGAATCCGACTCGGGGCACGTCGTTCAGCACTGCCCTAGTTGCGTTCGAGCCAGTCGGGGGAAGCGAGCAGTTCGGTGGCGCGGATCGCGTCCGCGAAGCCTGGGGTGGTCAAACCGGGGTCGCGGGCCACACATTCGGCGGCCAGGTCGCGGGCGAGGGCGATCAGGTCGGCGTGCTCGAGCACCCGAAGTAGGCGCAGGCTAGATCGGGTGCCCGCCTGCGAGCTGCCCAGCACGTCCCCTTCACGGCGCTGCTCCAGGTCGAGTTCGGCGAGTTCGAACCCGTCCCGCGTGGACGCGATGGCGTCCAGTCGCGCGCGAGCTGGTTCGCCCGCGGGCACGCTGGTGATCAGCAGGCACACGCCGGGGTGGCTGCCCCGGCCGATCCGGCCGCGAAGCTGGTGCAACTGCGAGATGCCGAACCGGTCGGCGTCCCAGATCACCATCATGGAGGCGTTCGGCACGTCCACACCGACCTCGATCACGGTGGTCGCAACCAGCACGTCGAGCTGCCCGGACGCGAAGTCGCCCATCACCTGGTCCTTGACGTCGCTCGGCAACTGCCCATGCAGCACGCCGACCCGGACCCCGGCCAGCGGGCCGGCGCGCAGCTCGTCAGCGAGCTCGGTGACGCCCTTGCCGTCGGCGCCCTGGCCGCCGATCCGCGGCGCAACGATGAAGACCTGCCGGCCGGTCGCGACCTCCTCCAGAACTCGGCTCCAGGCGCGCTCCACCCACTGCGGGCGGCTGGCTGCGTCCACCACGACCGTGGCCACGTCGGCGCGCCCGCCGGGCAGCTCGGCCAGCGTGGAGACGTCCAGGTCGCCGAAGATCGTCATCGCCACCGAGCGCGGGATCGGGGTTGCGGTGAGTACCAGCACATGCGGACGGGTGCTCGCCTTGTCGAGTAGCTGAGCCCGCTGTTCCACCCCAAAACGATGCTGCTCGTCGACCACGATCAATCCCAGATCGGCGAACTGCACCCGGTCGGCCAGCAGCGCGTGCGTGCCGATGACGATGCCCGCTTCCCCACTCGCCGCGCGCAGCAGCGCTGACTTCTTCGCGGCCGCCGGCAGCGATCCGGACAGCAGCACCACGTCGGTAGCGACATCCGGCGCCCCGAGCATGCGGCCCTCGCCGAGGTCGCCCAGCAGGGAACGAATGGTCTGGTAGTGCTGTGCTGCCAGCACCTCGGTCGGCGCCAGCAGCGCGGCCTGACCGCCGTTGTCGACCACCGTCAGCATCGCCTGCAGCGCCACCACGGTCTTGCCGGAACCCACCTCGCCCTGCAGCAGCCGCTGCATCGGCCGATCACGAGCCAGGTCGGCGAGGATGGCGGCGCTGACCTCGGTCTGGCCCGCGGTGAGCTGGAACGGCAGCCGGTCATCGAAGGCGTCCAGCAGTCCGCCGGTGACCTGGGGACGGGGCTGCGCCGGCTGCCTGGCCGCGTCCGCTCGCCGGTAGGCCATGGTCAGCTGGGTGGCCATGGCTTCGTCAAAACGCAGCCGATCGGCGCCACGCTCGGCCTCGCCGAGGCTGGCCGGCTGGTGGACGGCCGCGAACGCGTCCGCCAAGCCCAGCACGCCCGCACGCTCCCGCAACCACTCGGGCCACGGGTCGTCAGCACCGGAGATCGCGGACAGCGCCAGCCGCGCGCATTCGGCCACTTTCCAGGTGGGGAGCTTGGCCGTCGCCGGGTACATGCCCACCAGGCCGCCGCTGGAAAGAACGGCGATGCGTTCCTTCTCCTCCGAAGTGGAGACGATCCGTCCGCTCGCGTCCATCATCGCGAAGGTCGGGTGGCTCATCTGCAACTCGTTGCGGAAGCTGCCTACCTTGCCGACGAAGACTCCGGCCACGCCTTCGCGAAGCTGCTTCTCCCACCAGGTCAGCAGGTGGGTCTTGCCGAAGAAGGTCGCCGTCAGCCGGCCATGGCCGTCGCTGAGCAGCACCTCAAGTCGTCCCGGACGGGCGTTGCGGCCGGGTTGGCCGCGGCTCTCGTGACGGCGGATGTCCGCGACCCGAGCGATCACCGCGACCAGATCGCCCTCAGTGATCGTGGCCAAATCGGTGAGTTCAGTGCCGGAGAGGTAGCGCCTGGGGATGTGCCGGAGCAGGTCGCCGAGGGTGTGGACGCGCAGCGCCGCGAACTCCTTGCCGGTGCGCTCCCCCAGGACCGAACTCAACGGCGCGGCCAGTTCGGCGAACATCCGCGTCCGCCAACCACTCAGCCCGATCTCCACGATTGGTCAGCCTAGGCGGTCCGGCCGACAGTCGCGCACGGGCAGAGCCGGGAAGCCCCGCGTGATCGAGCAGCTCGGCGGCCGACCGCCTACGACCTGCGGCTTCGAACGAGCCACCCGACCACCGCGGCCGCGACCACGCCCAGGAACAGGAAGCCGCCAGGCAGGCCGCCGAACTGGAAGGCGCCGACAATCAACAGCAGCGCCAGCGGCATGGCGATCAGCAGCAGCACAACGATCAGGATCTCGCCCAGCCCGGCGTGGACGGCTGAAAGCACAGCACGCAGGCCGGGCAGTCGCATCGCCGCTGAGCGCAGGCGCCACAGCCAGCCCGACTGCGGGTCACGGTCAGCGGGTTCGGTGCCGGTTGGCTGGGTCACAGGTCAGATCGTCCCACGAGCGGTTGAGTACGGGTGAAGTCCGAGCCGTCCGCCGCAACGACGGCTCCGGACATGCGAAGAGACCCGCCGCAGCGGGTCTCTCGTCAGGGTTTCAGCGGGTGACGCGACCGGCCTTCAGGCAGGAGGTGCACACGTTGAGGCGCTTGGGGGTGCCTTCAACCACAGCGCGGACCCGCTGAATGTTCGGGTTCCAGCGCCGATTGGTCTTCTTCTTCGACCAGGGGACGTTGTGCCCGAAGCCGGGACCCTTGGCGCAGATGTCACAGACGGCAGCCACCGGAGTACTCCTCGTTGTCTAATCAAGTGCGGGCACGATTCGCACCCGGAAGTCGGTCCCCACGACAGGGACCTAGCTACGATACCTGAACCCCGCCCGCACCCGCCAATCGGCGGACGGGGTGCCGGTCGGGGAACGCAGCTTCGCTCCCGAATGGGACCCTCGCTCCCGATAGTTCGGGAGCGGGAGTCCCATTCGGGAGCGAAGTTGGGTTTG
>Ga0116180_1000343_pt1 | contig 44289 bp, 44 predicted proteins | sample AD_UKC073_MetaG_FD_89804 | JGI IMG/M metagenome (GOLD analysis project Ga0116180, IMG submission 89804) | Active sludge microbial communities of municipal wastewater-treating anaerobic digesters from USA - AD_UKC073_MetaG | ecosystem: Engineered > Bioreactor > Anaerobic > Digestate | place: USA... | reverse complement strand
GCGCTTTCTTGGCGGAAATTGAGTTGGCGCTCGGGGTATAGCCCCTTACGCCAAGCAGCGCAACAACTTAGCTGCAGGCAGCAAAAATTCCCCGGACAGTAGTGCGCCTTCGCGGGAATGACGATGCATGCAGCCGCGTTCGAGTGGATTTCTTTCGGATCAATAAAGGCGCTTGCCAGGCGAGCGTCAGAGCGGCATTGGATGCCCGAAAACAGAAACGCGGGCCGTAGCCCGCGTGTTCTGGGTGCGCGGCGTGGCGCGCTCAGAGCGACTTCTTGAACAGATGCCCGATTTCACCCACGATGCCGCGGCGGAACAGCAGCACGCAGACCACGAAGATCACGCCCTGCACCACCGTCACCCACGCGCCCAGCTCGGCCAGGTAGTTCTGCATGGTCACCATGACGGCAGCACCCAGCACGGGGCCGAAGATGGTGCCCAGGCCACCCACCAGCGTCATCAGCACCACCTCGCCCGACATGCTCCAGTGCACGTCGGTCAGCGAGGCCAGCTGAAACACCAGCGACTTGGTGGCGCCCGCCAGCCCCGACAGCGCGGCCGACAGCACGAAGGCGCGGTGCTTGAACTTGTCGGCGTCGTAGCCCAGCGAAATGGTGCGCGGCTCGTTCTCGCGGATCGCCTTCAGCACCTGGCCATAGGGCGAGTGGATGATGCGGTAGATCAGCAGGAAACCGCCCAGGAAGATCGCCAGCACGAAGGCGTACATGACGTTGGTGTTCGACAGGTCGATCAGGCCGAACAGCTTGCCGCGCGGCACCGCCTGGATGCCGTCCTCGCCACCGGTGAACGGCGCCTGCAGCGCGAAGAAGAACACCATCTGGGCCAGCGCCAGCGTGATCATGGTCAGGTAGATGCCTTGGCGGCGGATGGCCAGCTTGCCCACCACCCAGCCCAGCGCCGCCGCGCACAGCGTGCCCGCGGCAATGGACAGCTCGGGCGTCAGCCCCCACACCTTGGCGGCGTGCGCGGTCACGTAGCCGGCGCTGCCCAGGAACATGGCATGGCCGAACGACAGCAGGCCGCCAAAGCCCAGCAGCAGGTTGAAGGCGCAGGCGAACAGCGCAAAGCACATCACCTTCATCATGAACACCGGGTACACGCCGACCAGCGGCGCGACCATGAACAGCAGCGCCATGACGATGAAGGCAATGCGGTGCGTGCGCGCGGCGTTCTGAGCAGCCGGGTTCATCGCCGAGGTTGGAACGGGAATTGCGGATTCAGCCATGGCAGTCATTCATCGCGTGGGTGCGGCCGCGTGGTCCGAACGCAAAGGTACAAAAGGCCGCGGAGCAGGCCACGCCAGAACGCCGTGGCCGGGGTTGCCCCGGCCACCAGCGTTGTCCCCCTTGGGGGGAAGGCGCCGCAGGCGACTCAGGGGGGATGTCATTTCTGTGTTCCGAACAGACCAGCCGGACGAATCAGCAGCACGATGGTCATGATGATGAAGATGACGGTGGTGGAGGCCTCGGGGTAGAACACCTTGGTCAGGCCCTCGATCAGCCCCAGGCCGAAGCCGGTGACGATGGCGCCCATGATCGAGCCCATGCCACCGATCACCACCACGGCGAACACGACGATGATGAGATCGGCCCCCATCTGCGGGCTGACCTGGTAAATGGGCGCCGCCATCACGCCGGCGAGCGCGGCCAGCGCCACGCCGAAGCCGTAGGTGAGCGTGATCATGCGCGGCACGTTGATGCCGAAGGCCTGCACGATCTGCGGGTTCTCGGTGGCGGCGCGCAGGTAGCCGCCCAGTTTCGTGCGCTCGATGACGAACCAGGTCGCCAGGCAGACGATGAGCGACGCGACGATGACCCAGCCGCGGTAGATCGGCAGGAACATGAAGCCCAGGTTGACGCCGCCCTGCAGCTGCGCGGGCATCGAGTAGGGCAGGCCGGTCGAGCCGTATTCGTTGCGGAAGAGGCCCTGGATGATCAGCGCCAGGCCGAAGGTCAGCAGCAGGCCGTACAGGTGGTCGAGCTTGTACAGTCGCGACAGCATGGTGCGCTCGATGATCACGCCGGTGGCGCCGACCAGGATCGGCACCAGAATCAGCGACCACCAGTAGCCGAGCCCCAGCTTGTTGAGCAGCAGGTAGGCCCCGAAGGCACCCAGCATGTACTGGGCGCCATGGGCAAAGTTGATGATGTTGAGCAGGCCGAAGATGACGGCCAGACCGAGCGACAGCAAGGCGTAGAACGAGCCATTGATCAGGCCGATGAGCAGCTGGCCCATCATGGCCTGGATCGGGATGCCGAAGATTTCCATGTTTCGTTCGTTTGCCGTGCGGTCGCGTTGCGGGTCAGGCCAGCCTTACTTCTTGGCCACCAGCGGGCAGTTGCCCTCGCCGATCGGGCGGAACGCCTTGTCGGCCGGGATGGTCTGCTGCAGCTTGTAGTAGTCGTACGGGCCCTTGGACTCTGACGGCTTCTTCACCTCGAACAGGTAGACGGGGTGGATCTTGCGGCCATCGGCGCGGATGCTGCCCTTGCCGAACAGCGGATCGTCGGTCGGCAGTTCCTTCATCTTGGCGATGACCTTGCTGCCGTCATCCGTCTTGGCGGCGTCCACCGCCTTCAGGTAGTGCAGCACACCGGCGTACACGCCCGCGTGGTCGGACGAGGGGTACTTGCCGCCGTTGGCCGCCACGAAGCGCTTGGTCCAGGCGCGGCTGGCGTCGTTCAGGTCCCAGTACCAGGACTCGGTCACGTTCAGGCCCTGCGCCGTGGCCAAGCCCAGGCCGTGCACGTCGGGCAGGAACACCAGCAGGCCGGCCAGCTTCTGGCCGCCCTTGGTGATGCCGAACTCGGCCGCCTGCTTGATCGAGTTGATGGTGTCGCCGCCGGCGTTGGCCAGGCCGATGATCTTGGCCTTGGACGACTGCGCCTGCAACAGGAAGGACGAGAAGTCCTGCGTGGCCAGCGGCACCTTGACGCTGCCCAGCACTTTACCGCCGGAAGCCTTGACGACCTCGGAGGTGTCACGCTCCAGCGCATGGCCGAAGGCGTAGTCCGCCGTCAGGAAGTACCAGCTGTCGCCGCCGTTCTTGACGACCGCGCTGCCGGTGCCGTGCGCCAGCATCCAGGTGTCGTACAGCCAGTGCACGGTGTTCGGCGAGCAGTCCTTGCCGGTCAGGTCGGACGTGGCGGAGCCGGTGTTGATGTAGGCCTTGCCTTTTTCCTTGCTGACCTGGTTGATGGCCAGGCCGACCGACGAGGTGGGCACGTCGATGATCATGTCGACGCCGTCGGAGTCATACCACTTGCGCGCGATGCTGGAGCCCACGTCCGGCTTGTTCTGGTGGTCGGCGGAGACCACTTCGACCTTGAGTTGGGACTTGGAGGCCTTGAGGTAGTCCTCCACGGCCATCTTGGCAGCCAATACGGAGCCGGGGCCGCCAATGTCGGCGTAGACGCCCGACATGTCGTTCATCACGCCGATCTTGACCACGTTGCCCGAAATCTGGGCCTGCGCCACGCCAGCGGCTGCCAGACCCATGCCGGCGATCAGCGTGCAGAGCAATTTGCGTTTCATCATTACATCTCCTTGAGTGATGGACTGCCAAAAAAACGGACAGGGAAAAGGATGAAAAATCAGACGCCGAGGTACTCGTGCAACATGTCCATGTTGTCCTGCAACTCGGCCGACGAGAACTCGCGCACGATCAGTCCCCGCTCCATGATGTAGAAGCGGTCGGCCAGCGGCGCGGCGAAGCGGAAGTTCTGCTCGACCATCAGCACCGTGAAGCCGCGCGAACGCAACTCGCGGATCATGCGCGCCAGCGCCTGCACGATGACGGGCGCCAGGCCTTCCGAGATTTCGTCCAGCAACAGCGTCTTGGCGCCCGTGCGCAGGATGCGCGCCACCGCCAGCATCTGCTGCTCGCCGCCCGACAGGCGCCCACCCGGGCTGTTCTTGCGCGCCTTCAGGTTGGGGAACATGTCGTAGATCTCTTCGACGCTCATGCCGCCCTCGGCCACCTTGGGCGGCAGCATCAGGTTTTCCTGGCACGTCAGCGAGGTCATGATGGCGCGCTCTTCGGGGCAATAGCCCAGGCCGAGCCGCGCGATCTGGTGCGGCGCCATGCGCACGGTCTCGACGCCATTGACCTGGATCGAGCCGGTGCGCTTGCCGGTCAGGCCCATGATGGCGCGCAGCGTGGTGGTGCGGCCGGCGCCGTTGCGGCCCAGCAGTGACACCACTTCGCCCGGCATCACGTCGATGTTGACGCCGTGCATGATGTGAGATTCGCCGTACCAGGAGTGGACGTCCTGCAGGCGGATGGCGGGTGCGGTGGCGTTCATGCTCAGTGCGCCCCCTGCAGCACTTCGTCGGCGCTGCCCATGTAGGCCTCCAGCACCTGCGGGTTCCTCGACACCTCGGCGTACGGGCCTTCGGCAATGACCTGACCGAACTGCAGCACCGTGATCTGATCGGCGATGTTGCCGACCACGCCCATGTTGTGCTCGACCATCAACACCGTGCGGTTGGCGGCCACTTTCTTGATCAGTTGCGTGACCATGTCCACGTCCTCGTGGCCCATGCCCTGCGTGGGTTCGTCCAGCAGCATCAGCTTCGGGTCCATGGCCAGCGTGGTGGCGATTTCGAGCGCGCGCTTGCGGCCGTACGGCAATTCGACAGCCTTCAGGTGGGCATAGTCGGCCAGGCCAACGAAGCCCAGCAGCTCCATGCAGCGGTCGTTGAGCTGGTTCAGCGTGCGCTCCGACTTCCAGAAGCTGAACGCGGTGCCCAGCGTCTGCTGAAGCGCCACGCGCACGTTTTCCAGCACGCTCATGTTGGGAAAGGTGGAGGAGATCTGGAATGAGCGCACCACGCCACGGCGCGCGATGTCGGCCGGCTTGTCGCGCGTGATGTCGTGCCCGTCGAACAGGATCTGGCCGCGCGTGGGCTCCAAAAACTTGGTCAGCAGGTTGAAACAGGTGGTCTTGCCCGCGCCGTTGGGGCCGATCAGGGCATGGATGGTGCCGCGACGCACCTTCAGGTTGACGTCGTTGACCGCCACGAAACCCTTGAACTCCTTGACGAGTCCACGCGTCTCCAGAATGATGTCCGAACTCATGCGGCCGTCGCGCCTTCACGCAGTGAAAAACGGGCGGATTATGAGTGACGCACCGTGGCAAGGGGCTAGGGGTTTGTACCCGTCAAAATGCCGCCGCCCGGCGGGCATCGGCCGCAGGCGATGCCCGCGTCGCCGTGCGGGCCTTGGCGCGCTGATTAGCCTCTTGTTTGATGCCCCACCGCCCGCGTGGCAAGCGCTGACAGCTATACAAAATGTAGCAAATGCCGGTTCATGCGGAATCTTTCGGGGGCGCTGCCTCGGCGGGGGCGCTCGATCCACCCCAGCCGGGCGGCACCTCGGTGGGCGATGCCGGGGCGGCGCCGGGCGGGTGTTCCTGCTCGGGCGTCAGCGTGGCCTGGGGCCGCGGCTCGGTTCGGCGGGTCGGGTGCAGCTGGCGCGCCACCTCGTGCGCCGATGCGGGCGCGTTGCTCTTGCGCGAGCTGACCGCGCCGCGCAGATCGGGCGGCGCCTCGCCCGGCGCTGGCGTGCGCGGCGCAAAGCCGTGCGCGTCGGCCAGCGGCCAGTACAGGCGATACACGTTGGGCAGGTGCGCCAGGTCGTGCAGGATGGCGCCCGGCGCCACCTCGGGCATCAGCGACGACAGCAGCCGCACCTCGGCGTCGTCGATGCGGCGCACGATGTGGTGCATGGTCACGTCGTCCGGGTGCGTCAGGCCGGCGGCTTGCAGCAGCTCTTTCAGCGCGTGCAGGGTGTTGGCGTGGAACTGCGCGACGCGCGGCGCCTTGTCGGCCACCACCAGGGCGCGCTGGCGCAGCGGGTCTTGCGTGGTCACGCCGGTGGGGCAGCGGCCGGTGTGGCAGGTCTGCGCCTGGATGCAGCCCACCGCCATCATGAAGGCACGGCCCGAATTGCACCAGTCGGCGCCCAGCGCTAGCATGCGCGCGATGTCGAACGCGTTGGTCACCTTGCCGGCGCAGCCCAGCTTGATGCGATCGCGCAGGCCCACGCCGCACAGCGTGTTGTGCGCCAGCCGCAAGCCCTCTTGCAGCGGCGTGCCCACGTGGTCGGTGAATTCGACCGGCGCCGCGCCGGTGCCGCCCTCGGCCCCATCGACCACGATGAAGTCGGGCGTGATGCCGGTGGCCAGCATGGCCTTGACGATGGCAAACCATTCCCACGGGTGGCCAATGCACAGCTTGAAGCCCGTGGGCTTGCCGCCCGACAGCTGGCGCAGCCGCGCGACGAACTGCATCAGCTCCGCCGGTGTCGAGAACGCGCTGTGCGCCGACGGCGAGATGCAATCGACGCCCACCGGCACGCCGCGCGCGGCGGCGATCTCGGGCGTGACCTTGGCGCCCGGCAGCACGCCGCCATGGCCGGGCTTGGCGCCCTGGCTGAGCTTGATTTCGATCATCTTGACCTGGGGGTCGCGCGCCTGCGCGGCAAAGCGCTCGTCGCTGAAGCTGCCGTCGGCGTTGCGGCAGCCGAAGTAGCCCGAGCCGATCTCCCAGATCAGATCGCCGCCATGCACGCGGTGGTGTTGCGAGATGGAGCCTTCGCCCGTGTCGTGCGCGAAGCCGCCGATGCGCGCGCCCTGGTTCAGCGCCAGCACCGCGTTGGCCGACAGCGCGCCAAAACTCATGGCCGAGATGTTGAACACGCTGGCGCTGTAGGGCTGCGTGCAGGGCGCCACGCCCGCGTTGGGCGCGCCCGGCTGGCCGCCAATCCACAGGCGGAAGTCGTGCGACTCGATGCGGCTGGGGTGCAGCGAGTGGTTGATCCACTCGTAGCCCTCGGCGCCCACGTCCAGCTGCGTGCCAAAGGGCCGGTTGTCCGGCTCGCCCTTGGCGCGCTGGTAGACCATCGACCGCTGCGCGCGCGAAAACGGCTGCGCTTCGGTGTCGCTTTCGATGAAGTACTGCCGAATTTCGGGCCGAATGAATTCGAGCGCAAACCGCAGGTGCCCCAAAACGGGGTAGTTGCGCAAGATGGCGTGGCGCGTCTGCGTCAGGTCGTGCGCGCCCAGCCCGAGCAGCGCCGCCGCCAGCACAAACCACGGCAGGCCGCGGCCAAACGCGATCATCGAAAACAGGCTGAGCACCAACACCAGCGCGCACAGCGCCAGCGTGCTGTAGCGAACGGTGCGGGCAAAAGTGATGGCGGGCATGAGGGCAAACCTTGCAAAACGGGCTGCCCGAGCCTATCACCCACCCATGTCAGCCACGGTGTTGCTATCAAGTAAGTAGTGGATCGCGCCCATTCAGCAAGCGCTGCCAGTGGATTTGCCTTGAAACGGCGAGGCATCGAGCGCGCGCAGCCATCTTTTTGAAAGCGGGTCGCCTCATGTCAGGGACTTCCCTGTGCCGCCGCGTCACGGACGGCTTGCATACTGCCCGGTTCCGATATTTGACAAGGGACACCCCGATGAACATCCGTACCGTGAGCCTGGCCGCGCTGGCCGTTTGCTGCGCGCTGCCACTGCACGCCAAGACCTTCAAGTGGACCAGCGCCAGCGACATCCCCACGCTGGACATCCATTCGCAGAACAACGCGCTGGGCAACGGCGTGCACGCGGCGGTGTACGAATCGCTGGTGTACTACAACAGCAAGACCTTCAAGCTGGAACCGATGCTGGCCACCGCGTGGAAGCAGGTCAGCCCCACGCAGATGCAGTTCACGCTGCGGCAGGGCGTGAAGTTCAGCGACGGCAGCGCCATGACGGCGGAAGACGTCAAGTTCTCGCTGGAACGCGCCATGGCCAAGACGTCCAACTACAGCGTCTACACCCAGGGCATCGACAAGGTGGTGGTGGCCAGTCCCAACACGCTCGACGTCTTCACCAAGGCACCCAACCCCGTGCTGCTGAACCAGCTGACCGAGCTGCGCATCATGAGCCGCGCCTGGGCCGAGAAGAACAAGTCCGTCGAGCCCAAGGACATCAAGACCAAGGACGAAAGCTTTGCCCACCGCAACGCCATGGGCACCGGGCCGTACATGGTCAAGGAATGGCAGCCCGACCAGAAGCTGGTGATGGTGAGCAACCCGCACTGGTGGGGCACGGCGGCCAAGGCGGGCAGCAGCAACGTGACCGAGATTGTCTACACCCCCATCAAGTCAGAGGCCACGCGCATGGCGGCGCTGCTGTCCGGCGAGGTGGACCTGGTGCTGGACCCCACGCCGCAGGACTTGCAGCGCGTACAGGGCAACAGCGCGCTGAAGGTGGTGCAGGGCCCTGAAAACCGCACCATCTTCTTCGGCATGGACCAGTTTCGCGACGAGCTGCCCGGCAGCAACGTCAAGGGCAAGAACCCGCTGAAAGACCAGCGCGTGCGCCAGGCGCTGTACCAGGCCATCGACATCGACGCCATCCACAAAGTGGTGATGCGCGGGCTGAGTCAAAACACCGGCACGCTGATCGCGCCGCAGGTCAACGGCTACACCAAGCGTGCCGACCAGCGCTACCCCTTCAACGTGGCCGCCGCGCAAAAACTGCTGGCCGACGCCGGCTACAAGGACGGCTTCGAAGTCGACTTTGCCTGCCCCAACAACCGCTACATCGGCGACGAACGCATCTGTCAGGCGGTGGCGGCCATGTGGTCCAAGGTGGGCGTAAAAGCCAAGCTGCGCACGCTGCCGCTGGTCACGTACTTCCCCATGATCCAGCGCTACGAAGCCAGCATCTACATGCTGGGCTGGGGCGTGCCAACCTTTGACGCGCTGTACAGCCTGCAGTCGCTGGTGCGCAGTGTGGGCGCCGGCGGCGACGGCAACTACAACGTGGGCCGCTACAGCAACCCGCAGATGGACGCGCTGGTCGAGCGCATCAAGGTCGAGACCGACCACAAGCGCCGCAGCGAGCTCATCGAGCAGGCGCTCATCCTGGAGCACCAGGACGTCAGCCACCTGCCGCTGCACAACCAGGTCATCCCTTGGGCCATGAAGAAAAACATCGACGTCGTGCACCGCGCCGACAACCGGCTGGACTGGCGGTTGATCAGTGTGAGGTGAGTCTTTCTGGGCGGTGCGTCATGCACGCCTGGCCTGCAGACCTGAACGCGGCGCGTGCGCTCTGTGGCGTTGCCGCACCAGGTAATTGCCGGCCACCGCGCGGCAGAGTGTGACCGTCTCAGTCTGAAGTGAGCGCCGCGCCTTCACCGTGCGTTGGCGCCCAAGCCGCATTCAGATCAGGCGCGCCTGCCGAGCTTCGTACACAGCCTCGTTTTTGGAATGCACGCCCAGCTTGACATACAGGCTCTTCACGTGCGCCTGCACGGTCGAAACCGCCACACCCAGAGACTGCGCGGCTTCGGCGTAGCTGCAACCGCGCTCCAGCAGGGACAGCACGTCGCGCTCGCGCGCAGAGATGGTTTCGGTCATCACGGGCATGTTTCGAGGTCGGGAAGAATGCCGTGCCGTCGGCGAGGGGGGTTCAATCAAATCTGCGTGTGACATGCGGCCGATCTTTGCCCAACCACCTCATTTTGGGTATCACCCGCGCAGGGGTGATCAGGTACTGCTGGCCTGCATCAGCGCCTGTGCCACGCCGTTGCGTTCATGCACGCCCAGTCGCGAGAAAATTTGCTTGACGTAGGACGCAGCGGTGTTGGTTGTGATGCCCATCAACTGCGCGATGTCCTGGTTGCTGTGGCCTTGCGCCATCAATACGGCAACTTCACGCTGACGCGGCGACAGCCCCTTGGCGGCGGCGCCGGTAGCCAGCTGCACCGGCTCGGCGGCCAGGCGCGATACGATCAGGGCCACCGCGGGCGCCCCGCTGTGCGACGCCATGTCATGCCGCCGAAAAGCGAATTCGCCCCAGGCCGAGTGCACATGGTGCGCCGACTGCGGCGCGCTAGTGAGCGCGGCCAGGATTGCCCTCACGAACTTGGGCACCGACTGGATTTCCTTCTGCGCACCCACAGGCGCGATCACGCTGGCTTGCGCCAGGCGCACGATGCGTTGCCAGCCAGCGTCGGCATACAGTTCTTCGCCGTCATCGTCCAGCACGGCCAAAGCTTCTTCCACCACATGCTTGCGCGGGTCGGCCGTGAGTTGCTGCGCCTGGACCGCCAGTGCTTCGCCCAGGTAATGCAGCACATCCGACAAGGTCTGCTCATCCGCCGCGCCGAAGGGATCGTCGCGTCCACCCCGGTACAGGCTCAACTGTCCGATGACCTGGCCCCTGTACCGCAACACGGCGTAGAGCATGTGCGCAATGTCCAGCGGTGCCAGCACGTCCTGGTAGTACGGCTCCAACCGCTCAGCCGCGGTCACGCTGTGGCGGCTGGTCGGGCATTCGGCGGCCACGCGCTGGATGAACCGTTCGCGAAATCGCTTCTGGTCGTGGCGCTCGTGATAAGCGGCCATGGACCGAGGCGGCAGCATGCGCTCGGCATACAGGTTGGCGATGTGCCCGTGCTCATCGCAGAAGAAGAAGGCTGCGTGGCTGGCCGGCACCAGCTCGCGCAACACCGGCAGCAACGCGGGCAGCAGCAGTGGCGCTGGCAGGCCCAGACGGCATAACTGGCGCAAGGTGACGCGGGCGGGTGAGCGGCTCATCGATCCGGCCCTTTCTCGGCGTTTGAAGGGCGAGGGTTGTCCGGCAGCGGTTGCCCGTTAGCCAGAATCCGGACGCACTGCGGCGCGGCCGAACTGGTGCCCACCAACCGCACCGTTCCTCCGCTTCGGCTACCGGCGGCGCGCAGCCCCCGAAGCACTGGGCTTTCGTCCGTCACACGCACGCGGTCGGGGTGGATCTTGAGTGGATTGCCAGGAGCGTTGAACAAGTCGTTCCGTCGTGGGCTGTAGGCAGCAGGCTTGCCCCACGGGTTGCGCCCGGAAGGCAGATGCACCCAGCCACCAACTCCCACCCAATGCACGCCGTCCGTGCCCGTCGCCAGACTGTTGTAGCTACCGCAGCGTCTAATCGGGCTTCGATTGCTGTCGCCGTGTGCGGGCATGTCTTCCGACGCGCCAAGGTTGTAGTCCGTGGCCTCGAAGTACGAGGCGCGCGCGCCGGTGAACAAGCCCAACGCCACGTCGTTGCGCTCAATGAACGCGTCCACATCCAGCGGGGGGAGAGGGTCAAAGGTGGATGTGTAGTCCACCTCGATCTTCCAGGCACCGCTGGGCGCGACCGCCGCCCCCGTCAGGCTGGCAGTCGGCGCGACGGCGATCAACAGGCAGCTGCCGTTCTCGCCCAGCATGGTTTGGTGTGGGAACACTGCCGTCGCGGTGCCCGCGCTGAAGCGTCGCCACTGGCCCGGCCGAACTGTTTCCGCTAAACCGTCGGGTTGGGTAATTCGAATGCTCAGGTTATCCAGTGCTTTCGCTTGGCCGGGCTCGCCGCGAAACCACAGCTCCAGAAAGCTCGGCGTATGCCCGTCGGGCTGGATTCGCCACGAAAGCGCAAGCCCATTCCCACCGTGCAGCCCGGCATGCGCATGCGATCTGGCCTGGTAATGATTGCCAGCGGGTACCACGATGAAAAGCCGCCCTTTCAGCCGAGGCGCTGCGCACAACGCCGCCATCGCTTTCTCCAGCACCGACGTCCCGTCGTGCGGTCCGGCCTGCGTGCCCCAGCTCAGGTTCACTACGATGCGCACGTCGTTCGCGCAGCACGACACCACATAGACCAGCGCGTCGACCACGCTCACGGCCATGGCGCGGCCCGAGGTGTCGAGCACGTTGGCCCATTCCAGTTGCACCGCCATCAAGTCGGCGGTGTCGTTGGCCGGGCTGCTGGCCTCGGGCGCGAATGTCGGCGGCGCGTCCTCGGTCGCCAGTCGGTCGGCATAAGGCTGCGTGGCCAGGCTGAACACGTGGGTGCCGTGGTGCGCGGCGCTGTCGAGACTCCACAACTCCAGATCGCGGTACAGCGCATCTTCATCCACTTGCCCGGAGTGGGTGTGCCTGTTGATGACGGCCTGGATCGCCGCTTCATCCAGCTGCAGTCCGTAGCCCATTTGCGCCGGTTTGTTCCAGCCCGCCTGGCTGCCGTGCACACGCGAGGTGCGCGCCACATCGCCCAGGTAGCGGCTGCCAAAGCACTCGTCCTGCCGCCAATAGCGCTTGACACGCGCCTCGCGCTGGCCGCCCACCTGTCGGCAGAACGCAGCGTGGGCGAATGCCAGCCCGCCGTCGATCAAGGCCATGACGGTGCGACCCTTGCCGCCCGTCAGAGGTTGGGCATCGGCCGGCTTGCCGGTGGCGGTCTCGTCGATGGCATGCAGCTCGCGCACGGTGCGTTCGACCGGCAAGCCCAGCTGGTAGCGCAACACACCAGCCCGCGCGCGTGCCGCGTCGTCGGTGAAGAACCTCCCCGTCACGCGCGCTGTGCAGTAGCGAAAATCATCACCCAGCGCATCATGCAGGTACGCGGCGGGCACCTGCAACCAGCTTCGCTGGGTTTCATCCAGCAATCGCGGGATCGGGTTCTTGCCATCTCGAGCAGGCTCCAACTCCAGCAGCACCGACCACCAGCCGTCGGGCGACTTGCCGGGGTTCAGACGGTAGCCGGCATAGGCTGTGGTGTCGGCCCAGACCAGGTACGGATCGACGGGTGGCAGATCGCCCGCCAGTTGCGCCCAATCAACGCCGGTCGCCATCACTTCCACTCCAGCTGGGCGGCGGCCCACAGAGATTGCAGCGCGTCCACCCCGGTCGCAGGCGTCAGCGCCAGCGGTGCCTCCGTCGTTCCCTTGCTCGCCGCATCCCCGTTGACGCTGAAGTCCTTGCCCCCAAATGCCTGACTGTTGAAATCCCGCTTGTTGGCCGATGTGCCTTTCGCCGCGCAAGCCACCACATAGTCGCCCAGGCTGGTGCCCAGCGCCCAGCCGGCTGCCGTGTCCAGCGGGTAGTGCAGCCCGGCCACCACGCGGTTGGTGGCGATTCGGGTGGCCAGCCGGTTCAGTTGCTCTTGAAGCGGCGCGGCGGCCAATTCGGGGCGGGCGGCCTGGATCAAGCCGCCCAGCAGCGCGGCGGCGGCAAACGACTCGGTGGCATGGCCGCCCGGCCAGGCAGCGTGCATCGGTGTTGCCAGCATCGGCTGCACCTGCGCAGACAACTGCACCGGCCGCGGCACATTGGCCAGGTGCTTCATGCGTGCCACCACATGCACGGCCAGCGACTGCACGACGGCCATCAGCAACAGCGTGTTCGGGTGTTGGCGCGGGGTAATGCCGAGCACCGCCGACCAATAGTCCACCGGCCACACTTGCTGCGACTGAATCTCGGCAAAGCGGTCGGCGCGCAAATCGGCGTAGGCGATCACCAGTTTAAGTTGCGCGTCCAGCGTGGCTTGGTCGGGCCGCGTCAGCGTGCACAGTTCGATCGAGGCCGCTGCTGGCTGAGTGACCAGCAGCTTGAGTGTGTCGTTTGCGTAGCGCACGGCCAACCGCTCCAGCAGCTCCCCAGCCACGATGGCGACCGCGTGCCCTGTTTCCCATCGCGTAAGCCGCTGCGGACCTGGCGCATTGTTGCTCAGCATCAGCAACTCAGGTGACGAAGCGGTGCTCTGGTAGCCATGTTCAAACACGCCCACGATAGCGGCGCGATTGAGAACCAGTCCGCTGCTGATGGATTCGGCGGGCCCTGCCGCTCCACCGCTGGCGCCACCACTGGCTCCGCCACTGGCGCCGCCGCTGAGCCATGAAGCACCACCGCTCAGATTCGCGCCGCCCGAAAAAGGGCTGAAGTTGAAGAACACCGGATATGGCATGGCGAAGTCTCCTAGTCAATGAGGCGGCAGCCCGAGCGATTGCATGGCACGGGCAACACGGCGCCGAAGCGGGCTGTCCTGCGTGGTGCCCAGGTATGAGCTCACCGTCAGCTGCGGTGCCAGGCGGCGAATGGTGGCGAGGCTGTCTGCCGCGGCGGCTGCGTTACCCGATTCAAATTGCGCCAACAGCAGGCCACGCAGCGCTGGCAGGTGCTTGTTGTTTTTCAGGACGGCGGACTGACACATGGGCAGCGCACGCTCCAGGTCACCCTGGGCCAGGTACGCGTTGCCCAGCATCATCTCGAAATACGCCAGCTGCGGATCGAGCGGTGACAAGCCGAGCGCGTGCTGCGCGTCTGCCACCGCCAGCGGCCCCTCACCCCACATCTGGTGCCATACGCTGCGGTACAACCAGGCCATGGGCTCGCTCGGGTTGGCGTCCACGGCGTCGTCCAGCAGGCGATGCGCCTCGTCGATTCGCACGCCCTGGTGGCACAAGGCATGCCCCTTCACAGAAAGCGCCAGCGCACTGCGGGGCTCCAGGTCCAGCGCGCGGTCGGCCATGTCGATGGCATGGGTGAGTGCGTCGCCTCGCTCGTCCATGCCTTGCACCGCGCTCAGCACATGCCATTTCGCCAACCAGGCTTTGGGCGATGCGATGTGCCGATGGCGCTCGATGACGGCGTGCAGCATGGCTTCGCTGCGCCGCAGGTCGGTCTCGCTGACGAGGTGCATCAAGGTGACCGCACCGGTCATCAGAGCATGGCTGTCCAGCTGCGGCAGCGGCATGGTCAGGGCGTCGCGTACCTGGCTTTGCAGCAGGGCAGTCGCGCAACCGCGCGCCAGGGTGCCTACCAGGGCACTCTCGGGCTGAAGCAGATCGGCCAGGTCGCCGCTGACACGTTCGGTCCAGATCAACTCGTCCGACCGGGTATCGAGCAGGTGCATGACCAAGCCCAGGCGTTGCCCCATGAGCCATGACGAGCCCGTGACCAGGTAGCGCACCCCCAGGCGCCGCGCGACGTCTGCCGGCGCCAGGGCGGTCAGCGCCGCGTTGACGGCCGACAGGCGCGACGTGACCAGCAGACCCGGGTGGCGCGACAGCCCCGCGATCAGCGAGTCCATCAGAAAATCCTGAAGCCCCTGCGGCGCACTGACCAGCCCCTGCATGGAAAACGGCAGCACCGCCAGCCGCGCGCGCCAGTCCGGCTCGCGGACACCGTGCGCCGCTGCGCCCCTGCCACAGGGGGCGGGCAAGCGCCACAGATGCACCGGCTCACGCCAATGCTTCAGGTGGCACAGGCCCATGTCAAGCGGGGCCAGGCCATGCACCTGCGCGTCTGCCAGCGCCTTCACGTCGGACGTGAACACAATGTCACCCGCCGTGGCCACGGTCAGAAGTCGCGCGGTCAGGTTGACAGCCGCTCCATACACGGCATGGCCGTCGCTCAACAGCGAACCTGAGTGCACCGCCACGCGAAGCCGAATATCGCCCGCCAGGTCGGCCGCTGGCATTTCGCCCGGGCGGTAGGCCTGCAGGGCCACGGCGCAGCGCAGCGCCGCGCCGGCATCGGTAAAGCGCAGCAGCAGGCCGTCTCCCTGGCGTTCCAGCACCTGCCCGCCGAACGAGGGAACCACCGAGCGCGCGATGCCGGCGAGGAAATGGCGAATGCGTTCGACCATGCCGCGCTCGTCGGCCTGGATGAGGCTGACCGAATCGACCACGTCCACAAACACGATGGCCGCCCAGACAGGCTGAAGTGGCCTTTCCTCCGCAAATCGGTCCATAGTGCCCCGCTGCGCCCATTTGCCTTCTCTTGATCGCAAGCATAGGGCAATACGGCCACACTTTGGCCACCGCACTTGCGGTCTGGACAACAGGCATGGGCCAGTCGAGGACATGCGGTCAGCCTAATGGGCCTACCCCAATTCATTTCACACCCATGCAGGGGGGAAATGACGCGCTGGCCTCCCATATTCATGGCATGTGCATTGGCCGTAAACCAAAGACATTGATGCCGTAGGGATCAGCCAGCGCACCGATGGTCGGCAAGCGGCACGCCCCCTGCCTTGTGTTCAAGAGAAGGAGCGCACCATGTCCAATCGAAAGCAAATGTTCGTGCTGAGCGGCTTGTTCGCCGCCGTGGCGCTGTCTCTGACCGCCTGCGGAGGCGGCGACGACAGTTCCACCACCACCCCTGCGCCCGCACCGGCGGGCAGCACGCTCAACCCGGGCACCGGGGTCAGCGACGGTGCAAGTCCGGCGCCGTCGCCCGCGCCAGTACCTTCCCCGGCGCCTGCGCCCTCTCCGTCGCCTGCACCGGCACCAGCGCCCGCCCCTGCACCGGCGCCAGCACCGGTGACGCTCAGTGGTCAGGTGACGCGTGCGGGGCCGTTGAAGAATGTCGTCGTTTGCCTGGACCTGAACGCCAACAACGCGTGCGACGCGGGAGAGCCTGCTTCTGCTGCCACCGGCACCGATGGCGCGTATAGCCTGACCTTCGACTCCACCAAGGTCGCGGGTGCGGCGGCGTCATCGTTGATCGCGCCGGTCAACCCGGGAGCGGTCACCGACCCGCGCACCACCATCGACATGGGATACCACCCTGACACCGCGGCCACGACCAGTGCCTACGTGCTCAAGCGCGTGGCGGGTTCGGGCGGCTCCATCAACCCCCTGACCACACTGGTTGCTGCCGGCGTCGCCGGTGGCATGACCGAAACCGTGGCGCGCGCCAACGTGGTGACCCAACTGGGCATCACGGACGCCAAGATCGATAACTATCAGAACGACCCGGCGGCGGACGACAACAACGTCCAGGACACGGCCCGCTTCATGGCTCAGGTCACCTCCCGCGTGCTGCGCGAAGGTGGGACGCTGGTGGTGGGCGACCAAACGGCGGCGGTCACGGCGGCCCCCGGCGCACTGAATTCGCTGACCTACACCGACGCAGGTAACTATCGGTTCCAGACGCTCGACCGGATGGCCAAGCCCGCCGGCACCGCAGGTGGTCTCACAGCCAACACTTGGGCGGGCAAGGCCAATGGTGTTGCGTTGGCGACGACCGCGCTCTACGGCAACGTTTACCTGTCGCCAAATGGCTGGGTGTTGTGTGACGACACGGTGCCGATCAGTACCACTGAAGGTAACCCGAGTCGGAGCGTCACCTGCAAGACCCGCAAGCAGGTCGGATACAACCTGCCCGCGACCAGCGTGGCAGGCAAGGCGATGGCCGACATGGTGAGCCAGTCCCAGGCTGATCCACAGTCCAATGTGATCAACAACGGCACTGGTTCGACTCCGAACCTGTTGGCAGCGCTGGGCAACGCTCAGTTTCCTGCAAGCAGCACCTTCTATAAGCGCGCCAACTACGTCCTGGGTTCGTCCATATATATCAACAACGTGTATTCGGACCTCTACTCGGTGGATTTCGCGCGCAAGTTGGAGGATCTGATCGCCAAGGTGTCAGTCGCCAATATCAACCTGGCATCCGGAAACGGCGGTACGTTGAGCATGGGCCTGGCGGGCGACGGCGGCCTGCGAAATTTACGGGTGGCCTTTATCGCCAGTACAAGCCCAACAGCCGGCACGGCGCAGTTCTACGAGTGCACTTACAACGCCGCTCAGACCGATGCCACGAACTGCAAAACCACGACGCAGGGCACTTACGAGATCTCGACCGTGAACGGCGTTCGCGTGATGCGGTTGGCCGGATATCCTGCTGTCACGGCGACCAACTACAGCCGCATCTTTGTGGAACTGAAGGCCAGCGCCACAGGTGATCGAGTTGGCTACGCGCGCGAAACCAAGACCGATCTGGCCAGTATCTTGGGTTACTCGAACCGCCTGAACGCCACCGGCTGGGCTGCGATGAAGTCGCAACTGGGCATCTGATCGCCGAGCGCACGCCTGCCCGCCAGGGCGGGTGTGCCTTCAGACCCAAATCACGGAGGAATGCCATGAAAAATACAACCAGGCTGGCTGCTGTCCTGATGGTGGCCGCATGGCTGGGCGCTTGCGCCAGCACCCCGCCCGCCACCGAGTTTCCCGCTGGCGCCCGCACGCCTGCAGCGGCGGAGATCGGGCCTTTGCTCAAGGGGCGGTCTTTCAACCTGTCCAGCGGCGGCATTCGAACCGATTACGCGGCGGATTCGAACGTCGTCACCGCCTATTTTTCGGGTCGCTCCGATCAGGGCATCTGGCGTACCGAGGATGGGCGTATCTGCTTCGAATTCAAGACCGTTCCGTCGGCCTGCAACGACCTGCGCGTGGTGGGCAACGAGATCTATCTGAAGCGCAGCAATGGAAGTGTGGTCAAGCTGGAGCCACGGCAGTGACGTCCTGGTAGTGCCGACGTCGGCAGGGAGGAAGCGGGTGAGCGGTGGCGGCCAAGGCCAAGGTGGCTGTCCACGGCTCACCCGCTTGCCATTGGCGGCAGCGCTTCCAGCAATCGCCGCAGCCCATGCGCCACGGCCTGCGCGCGCACGGCGGCGCGGTCGCCGGCGAAGTGCTGCACTTCCGTGCGGGTGGCGCCGCCCACGCACCAGCCGAACCAGACGGTGCCGACCGGCTTGTCGGCGCTGCCGCCCCCCGGCCCGGCGACGCCGGTCACGGCCACGCTGGCCTGCGCATGCGAATGGGCCAGCGCACCTTCGGCCATGGCGCGCGCCACCGGCTCGCTGACGGCGCCGTGCTGCGCGATCAGTTCGGCTGGCACGCCCAGCAGCTCGGTCTTGGCGGCGTTGCTGTAGGTGACGAAGCCGCGCTCGAACCAGTCGGACGACCCCGCCAGGTCGGTGCAGGCGGCGGCGATCAGGCCGCCGGTGCAGCTTTCGGCGGTGGCCATCATGCAGCCGCGCGTGCGCAGCTGTCGGGCCAGTTCTTGCACGATTTGTGCCGCAGGCGCTTGCCCATCCAGCGCGTTCAGCTCTTTATTTTGTAGCATAAAGCATCACCACGCGCGCCACAGCGCGATCACCAGCAGCGTGCAGAAGGCGGCCACCAGGTCGTCCAGCAGAATGCCAAAGCCGCCCGCCCAGCCACGCGCGTGGTGCAGCAGGCGGTCGGCCCAGCCCACCGGGCCGGGCTTGACGGCGTCGAAGAAGCGAAACAGCGCGAACGCGGCCAGCTGCACGCCCAGGCTGGCGGGTGTGACCAGCCAAAGCACGATCCAGAAGGCGATCACCTCGTCGGCCACGATGGCGCCGGGGTCGGCGCTGTGCAGGTGGCGCGCCGTCACGGTGGCGGCCCACCAACTGAGCAGCAAGCCCAGCGCGATGACGGCGCCCTGCACGGCCGGCGGCTGACCGGCCAGCAGCAAGGCCCACACCAGCCACGCCCACAGCGTGCCGACGGTGCCAGCGGCCTTGGGCGACAGGCCGGCGCCAAAGGCCAGCGCGATCAGGTGCGCCGGGTGGGCGCGCATGAAGCGCGCCGTGGGCCGCGTGGCCGCGGCCGCGTCGCCTTCCGGGCGCGGCAGCGGCGTGGCGGCGGTGGGCGTGGGCGTGGGCGTGGGGGGCGCGTCGTGCGGCAGCTCGCGCTTGGGCTGCACGTCGGTCACGCCGTCGTCAGGGGCTGCGGTCATGTGGCACTGTCCGGGGCGGTTTACCGCTGCTCGCGCAGGCGCTCGTCCTTGGGCCAGGTGATGACGTGTTCGGCCACCAAGCGCTGGCTGGCGCCGGCGGCCAGCGTCTGCTGCCACGCCACGGTGCCGGGCTGGTCGTTCCAGGCCTTGCTGGCCGGCTCGGGCTGGTAGCGCGATTCGACGCGCACGTCCTGGTGCTCGGCCACCGGGGCGGCGTCCAGCACTTGCAGCGTGATGGCTTCGCGGTGCCGGTTTTCCAGCGTGTACTGGCGGCTCACGCGGCGTTCGTTGCGGGTGTTGATGAAGCCGCCCGTGCCGTCGGTGCGCGCGGGCTGCTCAACGCGCACGTTCACCAGTTCGTCGCGCCCGAAGGCCAGGCCGCTGCGCGCCAGTTGCGCGCTGTCGAAACGGCCCTGGCCAACATAGGCGCCGTCGCGGTACAGGTTGACCGGGCCGGACGGCCACACGCCCGGCGGCGCGGCGACTTCAGCGATCAGGTAGGCCGCCGCGTCCAGCGCGGGCGCGCTGCGCACCAGCAGGCGCGTGTCCAGCCATTGCTCGCCCAACGATAGCGTGACGCGCTGGCCGCTGGACGGCACGCTGATCTTCTGCGGCAGCACAAATTCGGTGGCGAAGCTGCCCTGAAACACGCTGACGTCAAAGCTGGGCATCGGCTCGGCCGCTTCGGCCGCGGCGGCGCGCATGCGGGTCATGGGCGCGGGGGCGGCGGCCATCATGGCGGGCGCGGGCATGGCGACCGGTTGAACGGGCGGCTCGATGCCCACACGCCACGGCCGCGGCAGCGGCCCCTGCGTGGCTGCGCCGGGCTGGCCGGTGGACAGCGTCAGCTGCACGCCGCTCCAGTCTTCGCCCGTGGCCTGCGCCACCAGCGCCTGGCGCTCCAGCCGCACTTTCTTGGTCGCGCTGTCCAGCGTGGCGCGGTAGCTGGGTTGCCAGCCTGGGCCGCGCACCTGGTAGGTCAGGCGCAGCTCGCCGCCCTGCGGCGCGGCCAGCGTGACCTGTACGGTGCTGACGCTGGCGTCCTGCGCACCGGCGCGGTCGCGTTCGGCCAGCAGCGGCTTCAGCTCGCGTTCCAGCGCTTCTTGCTGGCGCTTGATCTGGTGCTGCCGCGTCAGCGCGTCGCGCGCCGACTGGCGCAGCGCCTGCGCGGTGGCGCCGATTTGCGCTGGCGCGGCGCGGCTGTCGGCGCCGCTGGCGGCGTTTTCGAAGCTCTTGAAATAGCCCGCCGCGTAACCGATGCCCGCGCTTTCGGCTGTCAGCGCGGCAACCTGGTCTTCGAGCGCGCGGATGCGCTCGTCCAGCGGGCTGGCGCAGGCGTTGCCCAGCAGGCCGCGCGGCAGCTGGCGCACCGCCAACTCGCCCACGCGCACGCTGGCGTCGGCACTGACCTGCAGACTGGCCGCGTCCAGCCCCGCCGGCAGACAGGCAAACACCGCATGCCGCGCACCCGGCGTCACGCGCAGCGCGCGTTCCACCGTGGCGCTGCCGGGGTAGAGCTTGACGGCAGTGACGCGCGAAGCGTCGGCCCGTGCTTCGGCCGGCTGCGCCAGCGCGGGTGCCAGTGCGCACAGCGCCAGCATCGGCAGCAGACAGCGCGGCAATGAATGGGCAAGGGGCGAGAAGTGCATGGCCCGCATGCTAGCAGCGCCACGGGCAGCACCTTGGTGTTCAATCAAATCGGCGTTTGGCGCTGGTGCATCAAGCGCGGGCAGCTATTTATTCAGGAGCAATCCGGGCGGCTCCCGGTCTTGTCGCCAGACTGCGCGGTGGCAATGGCGGCTTGAATGGCCGCACGCGCCTGCGGGCTGTTTTTCCAGCAGCTCGATCCGTTCAGTTGCGCGCCGCGCGCCAGGATGTCGGCCACGTTGGCGCGCGCCAGGTGCGTCAGCGATTCGATGCCCATCTGCTCCAACCGCGCGATCACGGTGGGGCCGACGCCCTTGACGGCCAGCAGCACACGGCGCTCTTCGAGTGAAAAGGGCATCAGCCCGCCGTTTGCAGCTTGGCCGCCAGCTCGTCGTCGATGGCCTTGGCGCGCTGGGCTGCTGGGCGCTGGGCGTGCAGATCGGCAAAGCGCACGAACTCCGGGCGCGGCTGCAGCAACTTGAACTGCAAGTACCAGCCGACATAGGCCGCCACCAGCAAGTCGGCGGCGGTGAAATGGCCGCCCGCCAGGTGGTCGCGCCCCTTCAGGGCGCCTTCCAGCGTGTCCAGCAGATCGGCTTCGGTGCCGAAGCCGGCCATCTTCGGCTCGGGCAGCGGCGCGTTGGTGGCCTTGGCGATCATCAGCTGCTCCAGCGGCGCCATGAAGCTGATCCAGCGGTAGTAGGGGCCGCGCGCGGGCGCGCCGGCGGGCGGCGCCAGCTGCTTTTCGGGCACCAGATCGGCCAGGTACATGGCGATGGCGGCGTTTTCGGTCACCACGGTGTCGCCGTGCCGAATCGCCGGCACCTTGCCCATCGGGTTGATGGCGCGGTAGGCGGGCGCCTTCATGGTGGTGCCGTAGTCGAGGATTTCGGTGGCGTAGGGCAGGCCGGTTTCTTCCAGCATCCAGCGCGCGACGCGGCCGCGCGACATGGGGTGGGTGTAGAGGGTGATCGGGGCGGTCATGGCAGGCTCCTTGAGCAGGGAGTTGATCATGGCATCACCAGGTGACGCACGCATCCGATCCGCCAAACGCGGCCGGAAACGCTTGGTAGTGCGGCAGATCGTCGCGCACCGGCAGCACGGCGTGCTGGCACTGGATGTGAAACTGCGGTGCGAAGCGGCCGGGTGGCAACCGAAAGCCGTTCACGCTGCGCAGGCCCATGTCGGCCAGCTCTGAAAACAGGTGCGTGCCGCAGGTCGCGCACGCCATGCGCGGCGTGGTTTGCACCACCCGCGCCACCAGATCGCCCTGCACCACCCGCACCGCGCCGGCCGGGTGAATGGACGCGGCCACATAGGCCGCGTCGTGCGCGGCGCGGCAGTCGTCGCAATGGCAATACAGCTGCGCCACCGGCGTGCCGTCGATCAGCAGGCGCGCGGCGCCGCAGCGGCAGGCCACTTCCATCGCTGACGCCTCGGCCACGCGCTTGAGCACCGCCAGCACATCGGGGAAGTCGCCGGATACGCCGGCGCCGATCTCTGCCGCGCCAGGGCCCTCGACCTCGGTGCGGTAGGTCACGCGCACGACCACGCCTTCAAACGCGGTTTCGTCGGTGAAGCGCTCGTTCGGCACCACGTCGATCAAAGTGCTGTGCAGCAACGGGCCGCCATCGGGCAACTGCATGTCAAACGCTGAGCCGCTGGCAAACGGCCCGTGTAGAGCGGCGCGGGCCACGCCGGCGTTCCAGCGCGGCCAACCGGGCACGTCGGCCCACAGCGCCCACACGCGCTCGGGCGTGGCGGCGATGTCGATGGCAGATTCGGTGGTGAACATGGTGCGCCTCACACCCCGTGGCCGAGGCGGCGAGCCGCGGGCATGTGCTTGACATGGCGCACGGCGAGGGCGAAGCGAGCGGATGGGGGCATCGTGATCTCCTGAAGGCGGCGGCCGGTGTGGCCAGCCGTGGCGGCAGTCTGCGCTGCGGCGCTGCCAGTTTCTGTCAGCAGTCGCGCGGCCGGTCAACCCAGTTCGTGGCGCATTTGCTCGCGCCAGCGCTGGATCAATGCATGCCGCCGCGCGGGGTAGCGCACGCCGGCGTCCGCCAGCTCGACCACCCGGTCGGCGCGAAAGTGGCGAAAGTCCTGCCGCAGCTCGCACCAGGCGGCGATCAGGCGCGCGTGGTCGAAAAACGCCATGGCAAACGGCCAGATGCGGCGCTCGGTCGTGCGGCCGTTTTCGTCGCGGTAGTGCAGCGCCAGCGCGTGTTCGTCGCGGATGGCGCGGCGCAGCACCGGCAGCCAGGGCGCCGGCAACTCGTCTTGCGGGCAGCGCGCGGGCACGAACAGGCCGCTGGTCTCCACCGCCAGGCGCAAGTCGGTGGGGAGCACGCCGCCGATGCGCTGCACCGCGTGGCGCGCGGCCTGCGCCAGTTCGGGGTCGGCCGCGTGGCCGGCGACCCAGCGCGCGCCCAGCACCAGCGCCTCCAGCTCGTCGGCCGAAAACATCAGCGGCGGCAGCGTGAAGCCGGGCCGCAGCACGTAGCCGACGCCCGGGTCGCCTTCGATCTGCGCGCCTTGTTCGCGCAGGGTGGCGATGTCGCGGTACAGGGTGCGCAAGCTGATGCCCAGTTCATCCGCCAATGGCGCACCGGACACCGGCTGGCGCCGCGTGCGCAGGCGCTCCAGAATTTGCAGCAGGCGGGCGGCGCGAGACATGGGTTAAGGGGCCGCAGCGTGCGCAAACCATTCAACCCAATGGTCGATGCACGCGCGGATCTTGGGCAAGCGGTGCCGGGCGCTCAACGTGATCGCGTAGATCGGCGTGGGCTGCAGGTCGACCAGCGGTGCCAAGACGGGCACCAATCGCCCTTGCTGAACCAGCGGCGCGGCGACCACCGTGGCCAAGCGCGCGATGCCCAGACCTTGCAGCGCCAACGCGACCACCGTCTGTGTGTCGCTGCCGCGCCAGCGACCATCGGCCAGCCATTCGATCGATTGACCGTTCACCATGAATGGCCAGCGATTGAGGTGCGTGGCGCTGCTGTTGGTAATGAGCCGGTACGCGGCCAACTGCGCCGGCAGGTCGGGGATGCCAGCCGTCGTCAGATAGTCGGGGCTGGCGTAGAGCGCGCGTGACAGCATCCCGATGCGTCGCGCAACCGTGGTGGGGGCTGGGTGGCGCGACGTCCGCAGCGCAATGTCGACGCCGTCGCGCGCCAGGTCGGCCAACGCGTCGCTGGCCAGCACGTCGATGCGCAGGTGGGGGTGTCGTTGCGCCAGGGCCGCAAGGCTGGGCACGAGACAGGTGTGCGCCAGGGCTGTGCTCGCAGCCACGCGCACCAAGCCGCTGGCTTTTTCCTTGCCTTGATCGAACTCGGCCTGCAGCTCTTCCAGCGCTGCGCCGATGCGATGGGAGTAGGCGAGAAAGCGATGCCCTTCGTCGGCAAGGGACAGCCCGTGTGTGGATCGGTGCACCAGCCGCGCGCCGCAGGATTGTTCGATTCGTGCGAGTGCCCGCGACACCTGGCTGACCGGCACGTTGCGTTCGCGCGCGACGGCCGACAGTGAACCCAGCGCGGCCACCCGCGCGAAAAGCTCCATGTCGTCGAGTGTCAGCGCCTTCATGGTGGTTGATGGTAGCGGCCGGCGTTTGCGGTCACCGCAACACCGTTTTGCGCTGCCGGGGCTGTCGCGAACGGCCCATCGTTTCTACATTGAGCGCCTCGCCAACCACGTTCCGGAGATCATCATGCCGACACTCATCCTCAAAATCGCGTCGTCACAAATTGCCGCGAACCACGCATCGCTGGCCGAAGCCTTGACCGAGGTCACCGTCAACGAGTTGGGCAAGCGCCGGGAGGTGACGGCCGTGCTGATGGAGGAAATTCCGGCAGCACACTGGTTCATCGGCGCCCAAGCCGCTGCACAGCCCACCGCCTGGCTGGAGATCAGCATCACAGCCGGCACCAACAGCGCGCAGCAGAAGGAAGCTTTTATGGATGCCGCGTGGCGTGCGCTGGACCGTCGCCTGGGCGCGGGCGTGGGGTTGCATCCGGCGAGCTACGTGATCGTGCGCGAGTTGCCTGCGCAGGACTGGGGCTACGGCGGCTTGACGCAGAAGGCGCGGCTGGCGCGGCGCAACGACCTGCGCCAGGTTCAGGCGAAGTGATCGAAGGCGCGCGCGGCCCACGGCGTGGTCTGGCCGTGGGCGTCGATCAGGCGCAGACCGGGTTCGGCTTCGATGCGGCCGATGCGGGTCACGGGCGTGGCGGCTTGCTCGCCGGCAGCCTGCACAGCGGTGCGGGCGGCGGGCGGGGCGGTGAAGACGAGTTCGTAGTCGTCGCCGCCGGTGAGCACCAGCGTGAGCCGACGTTCTGCATCAAATGGGCCGCCCGCGCTTGACAGGAAAGCGCGGGCAGCTATCAAATGAGAAGCAGACTCGCGGTCAATCGCGGCCCCTGCACCGCTCGCCTGGAGGATGTGCCCCAGATCGCCTGCCAGCCCGTCGCTGACATCGGCCGCCGCGCTGGCGATGCCGCGCAGCGCCAAGCCGAGGGCAACGCGCGGTGTAGGGCGCTCCAGCCGCTGGCGTGCGGCGGCCAGCACGTCCGGTGGCAGCGCCCATTCACCGCGCAGCGCGCCCAGCGCCAGCCGCGCGTCGCCCAGTGTGCCGCTGACCCACACGTCGTCGCCGACTTGCGCTCCATCGCGCCGCAGCGCTTGGGTCAAGGGCACCTGGCCGAACACGGTGATGCAGAGATTGAGCGGCCCGGCCGTGGTGTCGCCGCCGATCAGCGCGCAGCCGTGCGCGTCGGCCAGCGCGAACAGGCCGCACGCGAAGGCGGCGAGCCACGCTTCGTCGGCCGCGCGCTCAGGCGGCAGCGCGAGGGCGAGCGTGCAGGCCAGCGGCTCTGCTCCACAAGCGGCCAGGTCGCTCAGGTTGACGGCCAGCGCCTTGTGGCCGAGCGCTTCGGGGTCGACGTCGGCGAAGAAGTGGCGCCCTTCGACCAGCATGTCGGTGCTGATGGCCAGCTGCATGCCGGGCTTGGGCTGCAGCAGCGCGCAGTCGTCGCCGATGCCAAGCGCTATTGAATGAATAGCTGGTTGCGCTTGTCCATCGGGCGCTGGCGCCTCTTTTCTTTTAAAAAAGCGTTCGATCAGCTCAAACTCGCCCATGGCGCGGCTTGCCCGTTGGTCAGCGCCCGATGCGCGCGCTGGCACGCTCGCGCACCCGGGCCACGCCCTCGGCCAGGCGCCGCACGCGGCCGGCGCGGCGTGCGGCGGCTTTCAAAAACGCCATCATCAGCGGCCCGCTGTCGAGCACGCCGTCCCCGGGGTCGAAGCCGTTGGCGTGGAACTCGGGGTGCCACTGCACGCCCATGACGAACGGGTAGCCGGTGTGGCGAATGCCTTCGGGCACCAGGTCGATGGGGCTGCGCGCTTCCAGCACCAGGCCACGGCCGAGCTGATCGACGCACTGGTGGTGGATGCTGGTGACGCGGCGCGGCTCGTAGCCGTACACGTCGGACAGGCGCGAGCCGGGCATGAAGTGCACTTCGTGGATCAGCCGGTCGTAGCGCTGCGTGTCGTTGTGCAGGATGGCGCCGGGCCATTGGGTGGGAATGTCCTGCACCAGCGTGCCGCCAAAGTACACGTTGAGCAGCTGGCAGCCGCGGCAGATGCCCAGCACGGGCTTGTCGGCCTCGATGAAGCCGCGCAGCAGGCCCAGTTCGTACTCATCGCGGATGGGGTCGTATTCGGCCTTGTCGACCCAGGGCGGCTGGCCGTAGGTGGCGGGGCTGATGTCGATGCCGCCTTGCAGCACCAGGCCGTCGAGGTTGGCCACCAGGTCGTGCAGCGGCGGGCGCTTGCGCAGTGGCACCGATGTCTGGTCGATGAAGGGAATCATCAGCGCCACCACGCCGTGCGACATGATCCAGGTGGCCATGCCGCTTTCAAGAAACTGCAGCCGCTTGGTCGGCAGGCCCAGGCCGGGCGGCGGGTTGTGCAACAGGCGGGCGGAGATGCCGATGCGCAGCGTCATGCGAGGTCAGTATCTATGAATCAAATCGGGTGCCAGCGCTTACGGGGAAAGCGCGAGCAGCTATCAAATATAGAGTATTCGGGCGGCTCATGCAGCACGTCCGCGAAAGCGCTGCGCGGCCTGCCGGATGACTTCGCCCAGCAGGCGTTCCTGCGATTGCCGCTCGCGCAGCCAGCGCGCGTCGTTGCGGTTGTCCTGCACTTCCTGGCGCAGCAGGGCGAGCGCGCCGCTGGCCTGGCAGGTGTCGGCAAAGGGCTGCAGGCGCTCGAAGGTGGCCAGCAGGTGATCGCGCAGCGGCAGGTGCTGGCCGCTGGCCGGGTCCACGTAGACCGCGTCCAGCCCGAAGCGGCAGGCCTGAAAGCGGTTGTAGCTGTAGACGAGGTAGTCGTCCTCGCAGGGCGCAAAGGGCCGCTCTTGCTGGAACCACGCGGCCAGCGACTGCACCAGGCCGGCCAGCGCGGCGGCGCGCTCCACCGTGAGCGGGGTGTCGAACACGCGCACTTCGATGGTGCCGTACTCGGGCTTGGGGCGGATGTCCCAGTAAAAATCCTTCATCGACTTGACGACGCCGGTGCGCGTCATCTTGTCGAAATACTGGCCAAACGCGTCCCACGTCAGCACGCACGGCGCGCGGCCTGAGAGCGGAAAGGCAAACACCGAGTTGAGCCGTGCCGAATCAAACGCCGTGTCCTGCCCCTGCACGTAGGGGCTTGAGGCCGCCAGCGCGATGAAGTGCGGGATGTAGCGGCTCATGCAGTGCAGCGTGTACAGCGCCGTGTCGGCATCGGGGCAGCCCACGTGCACGTGCTGGCCGAAGATGGTGAACTGCTTGGTCAGGTAACCGTACAGCGCCGACAGCTCATGAAAACGCGGCTTGTCGTAAATGCGCTGCTGGTGCCACTGCTGAAACGGATGCGTGCCGCCGCCCACCACGGCGATGTTGAGCTTGTCGGCGCACTGCACCAACGCGTCGCGGATCTGCGACAGCTCGGCCAGCGCCTGCTGCGAGGTCTGGCACACGCCGGTGGAGATCTCGATCATGCCGGCCGTCATCTCCGGCACCACGCTGCCGGGCAGCTCGCGCCGCGCCATCAGGCGCAGCATGTCGTCGGCGTAGTGCGTCAGGTCGTAGTCGTTGGTGTTGACCAGTTGCAGTTCCAGCTCGACGCCGAGCGTCAGCGCCTGCGAGGGGCCGAAGGCTTCCAGGCTCATGGCGTCGGCCCCACGTCATCGGTCGGCCAGTCGCCGCGCTGGCGCGACGGCCGTTCCGCCTCGCGCACATGCACCAGCGCGCCGCCCACCAGCACCGCGCCCAGCAGCTCGGTCAGCAGGATCACCGGCAGCGCGATGGCGGCAACCCGCGCGCCCATGTCGGGGGCGGCCACCACGAACTGCGAGGTCAGCAGCAGCGCCACGGCCGACATCGGGAACATCGCCACGCCCACCCACAGCGACTGCCGCAGCGACAGGCTGCTGGCCGGGCCGGTGACCAGCAGAGTCACCACCTTGGCCGCCAGCCGCGTGCCCACCAGCGCCAGCGCGGCCCAGGTGATGGCGCCGCCCCAGTTGGCCTGCGCCGCCATGGACGACACCAGCACGAACATCAGGATGGTCAGCATCGACGCCGCCGTGCCCAGCTGGCGCGGCCACACCCACGGGCGCGGGTGGAACTGCTTGAGCACGATGCCCGCCAGCAGCGTGGCCAGCGGCGCCGAGCCGCCCAGCGACGAGGTGACCGCCGCCGTGGCGCCCAGCAGCGCCAGGATGACGATGGCCGTGTCCTGGCTGGTGGGGTGCAGCAGGCGGAAGGCGCCGGCCAGCAGCGCCGCCAGCAGGCCGCCCACCAGCAGCGAAATGCCCAGCACCGCCGCCGACGAAGCGAGCGAGGCCAGCAAGCTGGTGTCGCCGCGGCCGATGGTGCGCAGCATGGCGGTGCCCAGCGTCAGTGCGTACAGGGTGTTGAGCGTGGCCAGCGCGATGGCGCGGTCGGTCACCGGGCCGCTGGCGCGCAGGTCGGACACCACGCGCGTCAGCACCGCGGGCGACGCGGCCACGGCGATGATCGACAGCGCGCGCGCCACCGGCAGGTCAACCCCCAGCGCGCGCAGCGCCACAAACGCCGCGGCAAACGTCAGCACCGACTCCGCCACGCTTTGCACCAGCACCATCGGGTTGTGCCGAAACCAGCGCAGCGACAGCCGCGCGCCGGCCTCGAACAGCAGGATGGCGATGCCCAGCTCCAGCAGGTACAGGCCCACGCCGCGCAACGGCCAGGCGGCGCCGGCAAAGCCCGCCACGCCGGTCAGCGCGCCGACCACGGCGTAGCCAATGAGCTTGGGCAGGCCGGTAAAGCGCTGCACCAGGTGGCCGGCCAGCGCGGCCACGGCCAGGATCACGGCCCATTCCAGCGTCAGGGGGCCGGGCGTGGACTGCAGCGCCTGGCTCCAGGAGGCGATCGGGCGGTCAAGCAAAACGGCAACATCCTCTCTCGTGGGTCGAGGCCCATCCTAACCCGATCGGTGCGCCGCGCGCGCCGGGCACCGACGCGGTGTCTTGAATGCTGCATAAATAATAGCTACATGCGCTTGATGAACAAGCGCCAGCGGCTGATTTGGTGGCTGAACGGGGGCGTCGGCCGCCGGCGTCAGGGCAGCGCCGCGCGGCGCAGGCGCAGCGGCAGCACGAAGGTCAGCGGGTGGCGCAGCGCGCGCTGGCCCAGCGCGGCGTACAGGCGCCGGCGGTCCACGGCCGGCACGTTCTGCGACGCCAGGGCCAGCCGGAACGCCAGGGTGAAGCTGACCGCCAGGTTCATCAGGCCGGTGACGACGATGCCGCCCACCGCCCAGGCCAGCGCCGGCTGGCGCAGCGCGGGCGCGCCCAGCTCGTGCACCGCGGCGGCCACCTGGCCCGCCACCAGCGTGACGTGACGCACCTCGAACGGGATGCCGAAAAAACCCAGCACCGGCGGCACCAGCCCCAGCATCAGCCCGAGCGAGATGTTGGCCGTCCAGCCCGAGATGTTCTGGCGCCATTAGGCGCCCCAGCGCGCCGCCCGCGCCGCGCCCAGCAGCCGCGTGGTGCGCGGGTGGTGCGCCAGCACCGAATCGAGCCGGTTGAAGACGAACCAGTTCTCGACCCAGCCGGCGACGATGCTGGAGGCGAACAGCAGCACCCCCGTGGCGGCGGCGAACAGCGCCGTCGGCCCCAGCAGGTGATGCTGCGCCTGGATGTACTGCGCATGGTAGGTGTCCATCGCGGACTGCGCCCAGCCCAGCCGCTGCAGCGCCATCGACAGCGCCACCACCACCGGCACCACCAGCCCCACGTTGCCCAGGATGGCGGCGAACTGCGAGCGCAGCAGATAGGCCACCTCGTCCACGAAGTCGTCCACCGCGCCGGGCGCGTCCATGTGCTTGAGCCGCGCCGCCATGGCCGGCGCCGTCATGGCCGGCTGCTTGGTCGCCACCGTCCAGTGCAGCAGCATGATGACCACGAACGACAGCGCGTAGTTCATGCCCGCCCACCAGCCGCCCCAGAAGGCCGACAGCCCCAGCGCGCCAATGGCCAGCTTGATCCAGGTGGTGCAGGCCAGCACCATGCCGCCACCGGCGGCGCGCGCCAGCATGCCGCCGTAGTCGGCGGCGTTGCGGGTGATGTAGTGCTGGCCGGTTTCGGCGTTGCGCTCGGTCACCTTGGCCGCCAGCAGCTCGGTGCTGGACGCCCACAGCGCGCGCATGCTGGCGCTGTCCTGGTTGACCTTGACCAGGTGCGACAGCAGCTGCGCCGTGGCCTGCGCCGGCGCGTCGGTTTCCAGGCACAGCAGCAGCGCCTTCACGCGCAGGATGCGCTGGCGCATCTGGCGCAGCTGGAACTCGATGTTGACCGAGATGCCATGCTCCTGCAGGTGCGAATACACGGTGGAGGCCGCCGCGCGGCACGCGTCCAGCTGTTCGCGCAGCTGGGCGATGGCCACCTGCGCCGGCGCGCTCTGGCGACCGTCCTGCTGCACCGCGCGGCGCAGCGACTCGAACCCGCTGGGCAGATCGAGAAAAGGGCGTCCGGCGCGCGCCGCGTCGGACATGCGCAGCCGCAACTCGGCCGACTGGCCGGCGGCGCTGATCTGGCTGATGGCGTAGGCCAGCGCGTCCATCAGCGAGCGCAGCGCGTAGCCCGGCACGCGCTGCGCCGCGCTGCCGCTGTCGACGCTGAACAGCACCACGCGCAGGCGCCGCAGCGTGCTCGCGTCCAGCGCGCGCAGCCAGCGGGCGTCGAAGTCGCTGGGAAACAGCAGGGTGAACAGCTCGCCCAGGTCGGTGGTTTCGGGCGTCACCGGCACCATCCGCCGGCGCAGGCGGCGCCCCAGTTCGCTGGCCAGCGAGCCATGCGCCGCAAAGCCCAGGTCGGCCAGCAGGGGCGTGGCGTCCACCGTGGTCAAAAACTCTTCCCACCAGTGGTTCCACAGCTTCAGAAAGTCGGGCCGCACCTCGGCGGCGTCGATCAGCATGCGCACGCGCGCCACCGCCATGTCGGGGTTGCCCGACTCGCCGCGCACCCAGTCCAGCAGATCGATCAGCCACAGGTGGCGCTCGGCCAGCGGCGCCAGCGGGTCGATTGCGCGCAGCCGTTCGATCAGCTCGAGCTGGGGCGTCGCCATCGGAAACGGCGCGCCTTAATGCAGCACGCGCGCGCCGCCGCCGCCGCCCGCGCCCACGGCGTCCAGCACGAACATGGGGATGGCTGCCTCGAAGCGCTCGCCGTCCTCGGCCACGCAGAAGTAGGTGCCGTGCATGGTGCCACTGGCGGTGCGCAGGCGGCAGCCGCTGGTGTACTGAAAGGCCTCGCCGGGCTGCAGCAGCGGCTGCTGGCCCACCACGCCCAGGCCCTTGACTTCTTCCACGTGGCCGCGCGCGTCGGTGATGATCCAGTGGCGTGAAATCAGTTGTGCCGCCACCTCGCCCGTGTTGTGCACGGTGATGGTGTAGGCAAAGCCGAACAGCGACTGCGCGGGCTCCGACTGATCGGGCAGGTATTGCGGTTCGACCTCGACGCTGAACTGGTATTTGGGCATGCACGAATGGTAACGGCGGCCCGCCGCGCGGCGCGTAAGAGAAAATCGCGCGCCATGAGCACCTCTTACCGCATCGCCCCGTCCATCCTCTCGGCCGACTTCGCCCGGCTGGGCGACGAAGTGAAGAACGTCATCGCCGCCGGCGCCGACTGGATTCACTTTGACGTGATGGACAACCATTACGTGCCCAACCTCACCTTCGGCCCCATGATCTGCCAGGCCATCAAGCCGCACGCCGTGCGCGAAGGCGGCACCAAAGTGCCGATGGACGTGCACATGATGGTGCAGCCGGTGGACGCGCTGGCGCAGGCGTTTGCGCAGGCCGGGGCCGACTACATCAGCTTTCACCCCGACGCCACGCCGCACCCGCACCGCAGCGTGCAGGCCATCCGCGCGGCGGGCGCGCGGCCGGGGCTGGTGTTCAACCCCGCCGCGCCGCTGGACGTGCTGGACTGGCTGATCGACGACATTGACCTGATCCTGATCATGAGCGTCAACCCGGGCTTTGGCGGCCAGTCCTTCATTGATAGCGCGTTGCGCAAGGTGGAGGCGGCGCGCCGCCGCATTGACGCGTCGGGCAAAGACATCCGCCTGGAGGTGGACGGCGGCATCAAGGCGGCCAACATCCGCCAGGTGGCCGATGCCGGCGCCGACACCTTCGTGGCCGGCAGCGCCATCTTCGGCCAGCCGGACTATGCGCGGGTGATCAGCGCCATGCGCGAAGAGCTGCAAAAACAATAGCTGCCCGCGCTTGTCCAGCGGGCGCTGGGCGCCGATTCAAGGCTTGAGATAGGCAAACCCTTCGCGCTGCTGCAGCTGCGTGACGCGCACCACGCCCGAGGGCACGAACTCGGCGTCCATGGTGAACTGGTCCTTCTTCAGGTTGTTGTTGCGCAGCGTGATCTCGCACACCTCGAAGCGCACGCCGCGCGCCTTCAGGGCGCTGACCAGGGCGCCGTAGTCGATGTCGGGGTTCTTCTTGTCCTTGGCGCCTTCCAGCAAAAACTGCACGCCGTCGGCGTGCGTGACCACGACGATCTTGGTGGTGGGCGCCACGTCCAGGTGGTTGCGGATGTTGCGCAGCCCCTTGGTGGCCTGCGCCTCGGTGTTGTCGATGTGGTACACCACCTTGTCCTGCGCCCACGCCAGGCCCATGGCGCACACCAGCCCCAGGGCCAGCAGCCCGCTGCGCAGGCGGCCGCGCACGGCGCCGGATTTGTTGTCGTTCACGTTCATCTCCACGTTGTCATGTCGGCTCTCAAGCTACCACAATCCATCCACGCCTGCATCATCGATCTCGACGGCACGCTGGTCGATACGCTGGGCGATTTCGAGGCCGCGCTGGCCGGCATGCTGGCCGCGCTGGGGCGCCCGCCGGTCACGCGCGCGCAGATCGGGCGGCTGGTCGGCAAGGGTTCCGAGCACTTGATCCGCTCGGTGCTGGCGCTGACGCAGCCTGCGTCACGTGCTATGAATAGCGAAGCTGACAAGGCGCTGCAACAGGCGGCCTGGCAGCATTACCAAAGCGCCTACCTGCGCATCAACGGCCAGTACAGCCACGTCTACCCCGGCGTGGTCGAAGGGCTGCGCGCGCTGCGCGACGCCGGGCTGCCGCTGGCCTGCCTGACCAACAAGCCGCTGGACTTTGCCCGCCCGCTGCTGGCGGCCAAGGGGCTGGACGGCTTCTTCGACCACGTGTTCGGCGGCGACAGCTTTGCCCGCAAGAAGCCCGACCCGCTGCCCCTGCTCGAAACCTGCCGCGCGCTGGGCACCGTGCCCGCGCAGACGCTGATGGTGGGCGATTCGCAGAACGATGCCGCCGCCGCGCGCGCCGCCGGTTGCTCGGTGGTGCTGATGACCTACGGCTACAACCACGGCGAGCCGATCACCGACGTGGATGCCGACGCGCACCTGGACACGCTGGCCGCGCTGGCGGCAGGGTTGGCCGCAGTGGGCCAGAATCGCGGCTCCAAGGAGAGCTGACACCGTGAGCGCGTTACACGAACTGCTGCGGCGCGCCGTGGCGCAACCCGATACGCTGCACTGGCAGAGCTGGGCCGCGCTGGCGCCTGGCCCGTCGCTGGTGGTGCTGGGCGCGGTGCACGGCAACGAGGTGTGCGGCGCACACGCCGTCGTGCGCACCATCGACGCGCTGGCGCAGGGCCGGCTGCAATTGCTGCGCGGGCGGTTGACGCTGGTGCCGGTGGCCAACCCGCTCGCCTTTGCGCAGGACACGCGCGAGGGCGAACGCAACCTCAACCGCCGCTTTCTGCCCCAGCCCGCGCCGCAGGACTACGAAGACCGCATCACCCAGCAGCTGGCGCCGCTGCTGGCGCAGCACGACGTGCTGCTGGACCTGCATTCGTTTCACACGCCGGGCGAGCCGTTTGCCATGGTCGGGCCGCGCAACAACAGCGGCGCGCGCGAGCCCTTTGCCCGCGCCGCCGAAGAGATGGCGCTGGCGCGCGCGCTGGGCGCGCCGCAGGTGGTTGAAGGCTGGCTGGATGTGTACGACCGCGCGGCGCTGGCGCGCGGCGCGGTGCCGGACGACGACGGCATCGGCACCAACGAATACATGCGCAGCCAGGGCGGCTACGCCGTCACGCTGGAATGCGGCCAGCACGACGACCCGGCGGCCATCGACGTGGCCGAGCACGCCTTGCACGGCGCCCTGGCGCTGCTGGGCATGGCCCGGGTGCCCGCGCCGCCGCGCTTTGACCGCCCCGCGGCCCGACTGGACGACGTGGTGCTGCGCCAGTCGCCCGACGACCGGCTGGTGCGCGACTGGCACAGCTTCGACAGCGTGCAGGCGGGCGACGTGGTCGGCGTGCGCGCCGACGGCACGCCCGTGCGAGCGGCGCGCGACGGTTGCGTGCTGTTTCCGCACCCGGAAGCCGACGTGGGGCAGGAATGGTTCTATCTGGCGGTGCCGGAGCAGGCCTGATGCCTGTGCCCGCTCGACACGTGAAGGATTTTCATGGCCGCGTGCGGCAATGACGCAGCGTGCGTCCGTCCGAGGGAAAAAGGGCTTGGGCGCTTGTCCTTGCTGCGCTGAAAGCTATAAAAACAGTAGCGCCTGACGGGCGCTTCACACGCTGGCCAGCAGCGCTTGCGGCGCGTCCTGCAATTCGTCGGTGACCACGTCAAAGCGGTTCAGCTGGTGCCAGCCGAACACCATGGCGATCGGCACATCGGTCGCGTCGCGCCCGCGCGCCATTACGACGCGGCCGATGCGGCGCGCGTTGTGGCGCGCGTCGAAGGTGTGCCAGGCGCCGCCCAGGTACACCTCGAACCAGGCCGAAAAATCCATCGGGCACGGCACCGGCGGCACGCCGATGTCGCCCAGGTAGCCGGTGACGTAGCGCGCCGGAATGTTCATGCAGCGGCACAGCGTGACCGCCAGGTGCGCGTAGTCGCGGCACACGCCGACGCCCTCGCGCCAGCCTTCCAGCGCGGTGCGGTTGGCGCGCGCCTGCAGGTAGTCGAAGCGGATGTGCTGGTGCGTGTAGTCGACGATGGCCTGCACGCGCGCCCAGCCTTCGGGTGTGGCGCCGAACTGGTTCCACGCGAAGCCCATCAGTTCGCTGTCGACCTCGCAATAGCGGCTGGGCAGCAGAAAGCGGAACACGTCCAGCGGCAGCTCGTGCAGCGGGTGCTGGCGCGCGTCGGGCACCACGGGGTCGGGCACGCCGGGGTCGGCCACCACGGCGTGGTTGGTGAAGCGCACGCTGCCCACGCCGGCCGGCACGTCGACGCGCACGATGGTGTTGTCGAACACGTCCTGGTAGGTGGTGAAGGCCAGCGCCGGCTCAACGGCAAACTGCTCGGGCGCCTGCAGATCGTGCGCGCGCGAGGGGTGCACGTGCAGCGCGCCCAGCACGGTGGTGGGGGCGTTGACCGCCATTTCGATGTCGTAGCCAATCTTGATCAACATGAGTGAAAAACCTTAGCCCCGAAGACCACGGTGGCTGGTGGATGGAAGGAAAGCGTGCGTTGCCAGCCGTGGCGGCACTTCATTGGGCCGCGCCCCAGGCCGTGTGTATGCAAGACAAATGCCACCCGGCGCGTCGGTGGGCCGACCGCTTCGGCAAGGCGCCTTTTGCTACACTAGGCCGCATGTGTTCTTCCCGCAATGTCATTTCACCGCTGGGCGCCGCAGCCCAGGGGGCGTGGCCCTGGCGTAAGCCAGCACGTTGACTTGTGAGCCGCGCCCGCAACGGGCGCACCAGGGGCATCCGGCCGACGGGTGCCGCATCAGGAAGACCGCAGCCCCCGCGCCGCATCCCGCTGAGAGACCCCAGCGTGCGCGAGCTGCCGCAGCATGGAAGCCCACTTCGCCATGATCACGGAACTCGAATTCAAGAGCCTGTCCGCCCAAGGCTACAACCGCATCCCCTTGATGGCCGAGGCGTTTGCCGACCTCGAAACGCCGCTGTCGCTTTACCTCAAACTGGCCGCTGGCGCAGGCGGGACGGGCGGCGGGCGCTATAGTTTTTTACTGGAATCGGTGATTGGCGGCGAGCGGTTTGGCCGCTACAGCTTCATCGGTTTGCCGGCGCGCACCATCCTGCGCGCCAGCGGTTTTGGCGCCGATGCCCGCACCGAGGTGGTGACGGACGGCCAGGTGGTCGAAACGGCGGGAGGCAATCCGCTCGACTTCATCGCCGACTATCAAAAGCGCTTCAAGGTCGCGCTGCGGCCTGGTTTGCCGCGCTTTTGCGGTGGGTTGGCCGGCTACTTCGGCTACGACACGGTGCGCCACATCGAGAAAAAGCTGGAGAAATCCTGCCCGCCCGACCCGCTGGGCCTGCCCGACATTTTGCTGATGCACAGCGAAGAGGTGGCGGTGATCGACAACTTGTCGGGCAAGCTCTACCTCATCGTCTACGCCGACCCGGCGCAACCCGAGGCGTATAGCAACGCCAAGAAACGCCTTAAAACCCTGCGCGAGCAGCTGCGTTATTCGGTCAGCGTGCCGCAGGTGCGGGCCACGCAGGGCTTTCCCGCCGAGCGCGAATTTGCCAAGGCCGACTACCTGAAGGCCGTGGAGCGCGCCAAGGAGCTGATCGCCGCCGGCGACTTCATGCAGGTGCAGGTCGGCCAGCGCATCAAGAAGCGCTTTACCGAATCGCCCCTCAGCCTGTACCGCGCGCTGCGCTCGCTCAACCCGTCGCCGTACATGATTTACTACGACTTCGGCGACTTCCAGGTCGTCAGCGCCAGCCCTGAAATCCTGGTGCGGCAAGAAAGCACGCCCGAAGGCGAAAAAGTCACCATCCGCCCGCTGGCCGGCACCCGCCCGCGCGGCGCCACACCCGAGCTGGACAAGGCGACCGAAACCGAACTGGTCAACGACCCCAAGGAGCGCGCCGAGCACGTCATGCTGATCGACCTGGCGCGCAACGACATCGGCCGCATCGCCAAGACCGGCAGCGTGAAGGTGACCGAAGCGTTTGCCGTCGAGCGCTACAGCCACGTGATGCACATCGTCAGCAACGTCGAAGGCATCCTGAAAGACGGCATGAGCAACATGGACGTGCTCAAGGCCACCTTCCCCGCCGGCACGCTGACCGGCGCGCCCAAGGTGCACGCCATGGAACTGATCGACCAACTGGAGCCGACCAAGCGCGGCATTTATGGCGGGGCCTGCGGGTACTTGAGTTATGCCGGCGACATGGACGTGGCCATCGCCATCCGCACCGCCATCGTCAAGGACCAGACCCTGCACGTGCAGGCCGCGGCGGGTGTGGTGGCCGATTCGGTGCCCGAGATGGAGTGGAAAGAGACCGAGCACAAGGCGCGGGCGATTCTGCGGGCGAGCGAGTTGGTGGAAGAGGGGTTGGAGTGATGTTCTCGAACCCCGAACTTCCGGACGCGAAGAACGCGAAGGATTCGCGAAGGACGCAAAAGGAAGACCAAAATTTGTTTGATGACTTTTCGCATCCGATCATCGGCGCCGCGGTCGAGGTGCAGCGCGTGCTGGGTGTTGGCTTATTGGAGAGCGCTTACGCCAGTGCACTGGCGATTGAGTTTGCCGAGCGGAATCTGCGGTTCCAGCGCGAGGTGCCGGTTTTTGCGCGGTACAAAGGCCACGATGTGGGGGTCGTTTATCGTGCCGACTTTGTGGTCGAAGACAGTGTCATCGTTGAATTGAAGGCCATCGACACGTTGGCCGATGCGCACCGTGCCCAATTGCTCACCTATCTGCGTCTTTCCGGATTGCGGCTGGGCTTGCTGATCAACTTCCACGCTTTCCCTGTCGTCAAAGGCATTCACAGAATGGTGAACAAGCTATGAAACCATTTTTGTTTTTCTTTCGCGTCCTTCGCGAATCCTTTGCGTTCTTCGCGTCCGGCTGTTTGGTATTCAGGAGCCCCCAATGAAGCTGCTGATGATCGACAACTACGACAGCTTCACCTACAACATCGTGCAGTACTTTGGTGAACTGGGCGCCGAGGTGACCGTGCTGCGCAACGACGAGGTGACGCTGGACGAACTGGACGCCATGTTCACACGCGGCGAATTCGAGCGCCTGTGCATCAGCCCCGGCCCGTGCTCACCCGACGAGGCCGGCGTGTCGGTCTACGCCATCCGCCACTTTGCCGGCAAGCTGCCCATCCTGGGTGTGTGCCTAGGCCACCAGGCCATCGGCGCGGCGTTTGGGGGCACCATCGTGCGCGCCAAGACGCAGATGCACGGCAAGACCAGCGTCATCACGACAAACCAGCAGGGCGTGTTCGCCGACTTGCCCGCCCAGTTCACCGTCAACCGATACCACTCGCTCGTGATTGAGAAAGAAAGCTGCCCGCCAGAATTGGAAATCACCGCCACCAGCGACGACGACGGCGAAATCCAGGGCGTGCGCCACACCGGCTTTGGCCACGACGTGCGCATCGAGGGCGTGCAGTTCCATCCGGAGAGCATTCTCACGGAGCATGGGCATGCGATGCTGGCGAACTTTCTTTGCGCTCAAAAACGATGAAAAATTTCGACTGGTCGTTGCCGCTTCAGATCGTTAATCCGTTTGACTTCAAGTACGTCGCTGACGATTTGCACGTGATCGCGTACATCGACCGGCATCCCCGCTACGAGGCGTTGGAAGCGATGGTTTCGTTTGGTGCTGCAGGTGAGACCTCGGTGCGCATGATCGTGACGCGGCATGACCAATCGCAGGTCGATCATGTGAACAGCAATGTGCTGGAGGCGGCGGCGCGGGGCAGCGGGCGCGAAACGGTGCGCCGAAGCATCGACGTGAAGCTGGATTTGGACGCACCACGTCCCAGCGCTGAAATTCAACTCCAGTCTTTCGAGAACGAGCCGATCGTCCTGCGAGTTGTCTGCGCATCGGTGCCAGATCCGGCGCGTGGTGGACTGAGCGATCCTGGCGAGCACAGCAATGGGACCAGCTTGCCCATCATGCTTCGTGGAAAGAGCGCTATGGCGGGTTCGGAGTCCCGGGTTGAAGTGGGTGGACAGATCTACCCAATCCCTGAGAAATTCCGGGCCGGGCCGCATTTCGTGGCGCACAACGGCTATTTCACCGTCTCACATCAAATGGCGCTGTTGCGCGCAGGCCGAAGGAACTTGGAGGTATTGCAAGCGCCGACGTCGATCAACAGCCAGAGCCGATGGCTCTACCGCTCTGACGAAGGCGAGCGCGGGTACACGGTGGCTGACTTCAATGCTGACGATGGCATCGCGCACATTCGGTCCGACGATGGGCGCGAAACGGTGGTGGCGCGGTTTGAGCGTGATCGATTGCAGCCCATCCGCGTCTTGGCACATCGGCCGAATGAAGCTGCGGTCGGGGCTTGTCTGAGTTTGGATGCTGATCGCGCGCGCTTCGGGATCGGCATCGGCGTGGAGCCTGAGTTGGTATCAGGGCGGATCGAGGGTGCCTCCGAGCGCGGCGTGCACTTAATGCCCGAATTGCCAGCTTGGGCGGTTTCGCGCAGCGTCGGCGTAGGTTGGAATTTGGAGGGTGCGCACGCCCGCATTCAAACAACGTTGGGTGCGTGAACATCGCTGCTTTCGATGCCTGATTCACACGATCTATTGCTCTTCATCACCGCTGGCCTGCTGCTCAATCTCACGCCCGGCCCGGACGTGATGTTCATCGTCGCCAACGCCGTGCGCGCGGGGACACGCGCGGGCGTGGCAGCGGCGCTGGGGATTGCGGCGGGGTGTCTGGTGCATGTGGCCGCGGCGGCACTGGGCGTGTCGGCGCTGCTGGCGGCCAGCAGTGCGGCGTTTGGCGTGCTGAAGTGGGTGGGCGCGATTTATCTGGCGTGGGTGGGCGTGCAGATGCTGCGCTCGGCCTGGCGGCAGAATGCTTCAATAAACATAGCTGCTCGCGCTGGTCAGGCAAGCGCTGGCAACCAATTTTATTCAAAAACTTCGTTGAAAACCGTGTGCCGCCGCGGCTTTCTGACCAACGTGCTCAACCCCAAGGTCGCGCTGTTCTTTCTGGCCTTCGTGCCGCAGTTCATTGCGCCCGGCACAGCGCAGCCGGCGGGGGTGTTTCTGGCGCTCGGATTGCTGTTCGCCGTCAACGGCCTGATGGTCTGCATCGGCTGGGCGCTGGCCGCGGCCTGGGCGGCGCGCCGCGCCGGCGTCCTGCAACGCGCCACGCTTTGGCTGGACGGCCTGGCGGGCGGGCTGTTTGTCGCCTTCGGCATCAAGCTCGCATTGGCTGACGCGCCAGGCGCGCGTTGACGCGGAATTTCAACGATTCAAATCACAAGCGATATCACCATGACCATCACCGCCCAAGAAGCCCTGCAACGCACCATCGAGCACCGCGAGATTTTTCACGACGAAATGCTGCACCTGATGCGCATGATCATGAAGGGCGAAATCTCGCCGCTGATGATGGCCGCCATCACCACCGGCCTGCGCGTCAAGAAAGAGACGATTGGCGAGATCACCGCCGCCGCCGAGGTGATGCGCGAGCTGTCGACCAAGGTGCACGTGGCTGACCGCACGCATCTGGTCGACGTGGTGGGCACGGGCGGCGACGGCTCGCACACCTTCAACATCAGCACCTGCAGCATGTTCGTGGCCGCCGCCGCGGGCGCGCGCGTGGCCAAGCACGGCGGGCGCAGCGTGTCGAGCAAATCGGGCAGCGCCGACGTGATCGAGGCGCTGGGCATCGCGCTCAACCTGACGCCCGAGCAGATCGCGCAAAGCATCGCCGAAACGGGCGTGGGTTTCATGTTTGCGCCCAACCACCACCCGGCGATGAAAAACGTGGCGCCGGTGCGCAAGGAGATGGGCGTCAAGACTTTCTTCAACATCCTCGGGCCGCTCACCAACCCGGCCGGCGCGCCCAACATCGTGATGGGCGTGTTCCACCCCGATCTGGTGGGCATCCAGGTGCGCGCGCTGCAACGCCTGGGGGCCGAGCACGCCGTGGTGGTCTACGGCCGCGACGGCATGGACGAGGTGAGCCTGGGCGCCGCGACGATGGTCGGCGAATTGAAGGACGGCCAGATCAGCGAATACGACATCCACCCCGAGGATTTCGGCATGCCCATGATGAGCAACCGCGCTCTCAAGGTCGAAACGCCCGAGCAGTCGCTGGCCATGCTGCGCGGCGTGCTGGACAACCAGGACGGCCCGGCCAAGCACATCGTGGTGCTGAATGCTGGCGTGGTGCTGTATGCGGCGGGCGTGGCGCCCACCATGAAGGCCGGCATCGACCGCGCGCGCGAGGCCATCGAAAGCGGCGCTGCCAAGGCCAAGCTGGAACAGGTGCTGGCGTTCACGCAAGCGCTGGCGTCGCCCAAGGCGGCATGATGTGGCGCGACGAAGGGGTCTGGATCGGCCTGGGCGTGACGCTGATCACGCTGGTGGCGGCCCTCGTCATGCACCGAATTTTCGTCAAGATACTGAAGCAGCCGGCACCGGACCAGCGCGAGGAGCTATCAAAAAATGAGTGATATCCTGGACAAGATCGTCGCCGTCAAGCGCGAGGAAGTCGCCGCGGGGCTGAAGAAGAAGTCGTTGGCCGCGATGCGCGAAGACGCCGAGAGCCGGGTGCTGACGCGCGACTTCGAGGGCGCGCTGCGCCGCAAGACCTCCCAAGGCCAGGCGGCGGTGATTGCCGAGATTAAGAAGGCCAGCCCCAGCAAGGGCGTGATCCGCGCCGACTTCGAGCCAGCCGACATCGCGCAGAGCTACGCCGTGGGCAACACCGACGTGGGCGGCAAGGTCAGCGCGGCCTGCCTGTCGGTGCTGACGGACAAGCAGTTCTTCCAGGGCAGCATCGACTACCTGAAGCAGGCGCGCGCTAGCTGCGAGCTGCCCGTGCTGCGCAAGGACTTCATGATCGACCCGTACCAGGTGTACGAGGCGCGGGCCATCGGCGCCGACTGCATCCTGCTGATCGCCGCCTGCCTGGGTGACGGGCAGATGCAGGAACTGGAGGCCGTGGCGCGCGTGCTCGACATGGCGGTGCTGGTCGAGGTGCACGACGGGGCCGAACTGGAGCGCGCCCTGCGCCTGAAGACGCCGCTGGTTGGCATCAACAACCGCAATCTGCGCACCTTCGACGTCACGCTGGACACCACGTTGAGCCTGCTGAAAGACGTGCCCGAAGGCCGCCTGCTGGTGACCGAAAGCGGCATCGCCACGCGTGCCGACGTGCAGCGCCTGCGCCATGCCGGTGTGCATGCGTTTCTGGTCGGCGAAACCTTCATGCGCGCACCAGAGCCGGGTGAAGCGCTGGCCGAGCTGTTTTCTTGATTGCTATTATTTAGGTAGCTGTGTGCGCTTGTCCAGAAAGCGCGAGAGTCAGGTTGAGTGTCTAACGTGTCAAAGCAAAGTGTCGCCAGCGACTCGTGCGGATTGAGCCATTGGCCGCCCGAGGTCGACCAGATTGCACCGGGCTGGCGGCCCTTGCTGCAGGACTTTCTGCGCAGCGCCGAGGGTCAGCGGGTGACGGCCCAATTGCAGGCCGACCTGGCCGCCGGCATCGCCGTGTTTCCGCCCGAGCCGTTGCGGGCGCTGCGGCTGACCGCGCCCGAGGACGTGCGCGTGGTGATTCTGGGGCAAGACCCTTATCACGGCCCCGGCCAGGCCTGCGGGCTCGCATTTGCGGTGCCGCCCGGCGTCAAGACGCCGCCCAGTTTGCGCAATATTTTCAAGGAGCTGCAGCGCGAATTCGGTCGCGCGCCCCATGCGGCCGGGTTGCTCGACCACTGGGCGCGGCAGGGTGTGCTGCTGCTCAACAGCAGCCTGACCGTGCGCAGCGGCGCCGCGGCCAGTCACACCAGGCTGGGCTGGCAGGCGTTGACCGATGCCCTCGTCAACCAGCTGGCCGAAGGCGAGCGTGCGCTGGTCTTCATGCTGTGGGGCGCCCACGCCCAAGCGAAGGCGCGGCTGATCGAGCAGGGGGCTGCTGCGCACGACGTACTGCGCGCGCGTCATCCTGTTGCGCGGCTGCCACGTGGCGAGCACCTATTATTGGCGGCCAACCACCCGTCGCCTTTGTCCGCGCTGCGCCCGCCCGTGCCCTTCATGGGCTGCGGGCACTTTGCCCGAGCGAACGACTTTCTGCGCACGCACGGCGATCGGCCCGTCGACTGGTTGGGCGACGCGTTGCCTGGGGCGTCTACTCCACTTGCCGGCCACGGTCAATTGGTGGCATAATCCATGGTTCTCTGCCGGAGAGGTGGCCGAGTGGTTAATGGCAGCAGACTGTAAATCTGCCCTCTTACGAGTACGCTGGTTCGAATCCAGCCCTCTCCACCAGCAGAAAAGCCAGTTGCGACGGTCCGTGGCAGTGCCTGCGCGGGAGTAGTTCAATGGTAGAACCCTAGCCTTCCAAGCTAATGACGCGGGTTCGATTCCCGTCTCCCGCTCCATCCGGGGTTGCGCTGGTCAGATGAAGTTTTCGCCCTTGTGGCTCAGTGGTAGAGCACTCCCTTGGTAAGGGAGAGGTCGTGGGTCCGATTCCCACCAAGGGCACCAGTTTCAAAGTGTTGTTGAGTCAATTTTTTTCGGAGTCGAAGAAATGGCAAAAGAGAAATTCGAGCGAAGCAAGCCGCACGTGAACGTGGGCACGATTGGCCACGTTGACCATGGCAAGACCACGCTGACGGCGGCCATTGCCACCGTTTTGAGCAAGAAGTTTGGCGGCGAAGCCAAGGCGTACGACCAGATCGACGCGGCGCCTGAAGAAAAAGCGCGCGGCATCACCAT